>ERZ779852.1057-NODE-1057-length-27337-cov-4.546697_pt1 | contig 27337 bp, 17 predicted proteins | sample MGYA00511559_ERZ779852 | MGnify/ENA primary metagenome ERZ779852 (study PRJEB29588, sample SAMEA2157977) | human gut metagenome | biome: human gut; feature: human-associated habitat; material: faeces | place: Denmark | collected 2008/2010 ...
CATAATTCGCTCATTTTTCTTCGAAAAATGGCTACTTACTCATGTTTTTGGCGGGTCCCAAGGTCAAAAATTCTCCTGCAAGCAAGCTTGCGTCGAACTTCTGACCTTTTGACCCTGGTATCATGATATTATTTTGCGTTATTTGACATAATTTCTCACTTCCGCGTCCGATACAGCATCTCCAAATCATTTTCCAGATACACCGACGCTGCCAGATTCGGATCGTAGCTGACACACTCGCCTTTATCCGGGCAGAGCGGCAGGATGACCGCTTCAGACAGACGGCTTAACGTTAGGTTTCTCGCAAACAGCGCCCGGTACTCGGATTCGAGCACCAGAAGGATGTTGCGCGCGTTGCGGATGCAGCACGCGGAGAACTCAAACGCGGCTTCCGGCGTACTTCCCTGTACCGGCGGTGCGGCATACGGCAGGATCATATTGATCGACGGCGTCAGTCCCGCCACCTTCACGGTATCGCGGCGCACCGTATCGCCTCCGATGAACGGGTACAGTGTGGACTCGACAAACCAGTTCCGCAGATTCGGAATGTAATAAATACTGTCTACCGGCACGCCCTTCGTCGCCATCGTGTCGCGCCCGTAGCCTGAAATCATACCTAACACCAATTTTTTGATTTCCACGCCCTCTTCGCGCAACATCGGTTCCAATGCCTCGAAACGTCCGCCGTGATGCAGCAGATCATCAACCAGAATCACCGGGCGGTCAAAGGACTTGATAGCCTTGATCTGGCTTCGCAGCGGCGAATAGTACGGGAACGCTTCGATCGACTTCTCTTTCAGCTCCGGATCGTACACTTTATCTGTATGCAGCGTCTTCGTCACCGTATTCGGAATAACTTTTCCACGCAGGATCTTGCCGAACGGCACGCACATCGCCCCACCGAGGTGTCTCGGCGTCACCGGGTCACGCGGTACACCATTTAACGCCGTGATCCGTTCCACCAGACGGTGGTAAATCACGCTCGCAGACATCGAAAGAACCAGCTGTCCCGGATAGAAGCGCGTCATCGCCATCTGCAATTCCCGATGCGCCTTGTAGATCGCATCCAGAACGCGCGGATTGCTGGAAAATGGTTCTTTTAACGTCGTTTCCAGATTCTGCACTAATACAAGCGGCGCATGCATATCGACCAGATAGAGCGGCGCGTCTTCCGGGGATTCCGGCGCCTTCACAAAGCCCTGGCGGACCCCCGCCGACAGCACGCGCTCCGGGCAGTAGCCGTCTGCCGGGAAGAAAAGTGCATAGCCGCATTTATATTCAAAGGACCGTGCGATCGCCTCGGTTAAAAGCAGCTGTTCCGCGTCGTAGATCATCGGGTCGCGCTCGACATAGATACCCGAAATCAGAAGAATCTCACCGTAGGTATGGCGGCGCACCTGATCTGCCAGACTGACCTGTCCCAGAACGGCAAACAGCTCATCCGGCGCCAGATAACGAAGCCGTGCCACGCCGACCAGCCGGTTTTCCTGCACAGTATTCCGAAGAAGCAGCAGCCGGTCGCCCGACTCCTTCATCGAATTTAACAGGTTCTCGCGATCTTCTTCGTCCCGCAGAACAAAATTCGAAATTTCCGCCAGAAGCATTTCATCCGGCATCTCCACCTCCTCGTAGGAGATCGCACGTGCGCGGATATATGGTTTATATTCCGGCTCGCGCAGATACAGACCATTGTAATAGATGTATTCCTGCACAGACGGGTCGATCAGGTTCGAAATATCGCGGTTCAGATCGACATTTTCACGGATTCTCGTCGAACTGATGTCCTCCAGATGCTCCGGAAGCTCCAGCTCCACGACCTTGCCGCTGATCTGATCCATCATCTGACGGTTGTATTTGTTGTCCGCCTTGACATCACCCACGCGGCGGAACGCGATATGGTTCATCGAATGGATCGAATTTTTAACCGGTTTCTTCTTGTAAGAAGAGGCATTGGCAATGACATCGCTGCCGACCACGATATACAGCTCTTTTCCGGAAAACACCTCTCTCAGGCGTTTCAGATCCGCCGGATTGGCAATATTGACCGGAATATCATCCGGGAACAGGTTCACATGGAACTCACCCGCCACCGACATGCTCACGATCTGACGGCGGATCAGATGCGGCTGCGCCTTTTTCGACCAGGAAAATTCATCGACCGCCAGAAACACCTCATAGCCGCGGTCGCGGATCTCGCGGACAATCTCCTTGTGTGACAGCGTAAACGGGTCAAATGTGCCTGGGAAGAATGCCACCTGGTTCCGCTCCTTGATCTCTAAATTTCCCTCGGTCATATGGTACTGCGTGATGAATCGGTAAATATTGGAAAGGGACGCCGCACGATAAAATGCCGTCAGCTCATTTCCCTTATTTTCATTGAATAAGAACAGCATCTTGCGGAAGGACAGGGCGAACAGCTCTTTTTTCTCCCGGCATTCCATCCAGGATGAGCCGAAGACGGTCTGCCCCAGCACCAGCATCGCCTCCTGGCGCACCGACTCGCGGTAATTCGCCAGGCCACTGAGCAGGATGCCAAGCAGGCGTCCGCGCCGTTCCTCGCATACCTCTTTTTCCTCCACAAAGCGCTCTGGGTAGCACGAATACCGTTCCAGCAGCACGCCGACCGTATCAAGCGCAACCGAAACTATCTGGTCGTTTGCATTTGCCATCATGCCATGCAGGTAGGAAACGATCTCCTCCAGCTGTTCCGGCGGCAGCCACAGCGCCGCCTGCCCCAGATACTGCGGAATATATTTGGAAAATTCGTACTCACCGACTTCCAGCCCCTTCATCAGCTCGACCACGATCTCATTTCTCTGATCCGGTGTCAGAAGCCCGATGATGCGAAGCAGGGCGGTTCCGGCATCATGGCGCACGATCACGTGCTCGCTGACTTTTACAAGGTTTGAGAGATGCGCTGCGATATGCAGCATATGTTCCTGTTTACCATGCGCGATCTGATCGACGAGCAGCTTGATATTGGCCGACTTGATGACCCACGGCGTCGCTGTTTTGAGGTTATCCAGGAAAATATCGGAGACAACGTCGCGGTCATACAAAAGTTCCTGTTCTCTCGCCGTGTCCTCTCCGAGGTTACTTAACACGCGGTATTTGAGGAAGGTCATCGTGATATTGTCCTCAACCTGCGCCGCCCTCACGCACACGCCGATCTCGGCACAGCACGGATGATCCGGCTGGTACGCCGTCAGAAGCTTGAAGGCGCGCCATGATGCGATCCGCACATCCGGTTCCCCGCTCTGCGACTCAATCAGGGCAAATTTTGCGATTTTCCCCAGTTCCTCTTCACTCAGCTTATCAAACGGCATGAAATGCACCGTATCCAGCAAAGAAAATGCCTCGCCCGGATCCAGCTCATCCGCCCGGTCATACCAAACCAGAAATGCCCCCAGAAATTCCCGCAGATCGCCCGGCGTCGCATGATCAACCACCGATGCCAGCACATTTTTCAGGTGATAACGGATGCGCCGTTTCTGCTGCAGCATCAGCTTGTGATCCGGCCGGATGATCATTTCCAGATATTGCTTCCAGATCTCCATCACCCGCTCCTCGGCAATATCCGGCATCCCCGCCGGGCGCTCCTTGCGGTAACCGGCGTTGAACTGCGCGATCACGTGTCCGAGCAGCCTCGCCGCCTGCGCGCGGATGTCGCCCTCGCGGTGCATCAAAAGCTCATATAAAAAGCCCAGCGTCTGCTCTTTCTGCTTGTCGTTTGTATATGTAAAATATTCACGGAAAATGTTTAAATACGCGCGGACACTCTTCCAATCCTTCTCGCTGCGCGCCGCCTCGAGGAGATTGCCAAACTGGCGTTCCGCCCCCATCTGATGCATGACACGGATATTATGCTCAATACCCATAAAAATGAGAGACTGCACCGTCTGCTCTGCGTTCCGAAGGGAAATATCCGGCAGCACCTCCGGCTTTTTCGGATGTCCATTCAAATCCACATCCACACCGAGAGACCGCATATAATCCTCAAAATCATGCAGTTTGGAATAAACAAAGCGGTAACGGTTTAATTTGACCTCGTCCACGTTGTCGAGTTTCGAGAGGATGACGTTGAACGCCTCATCCAGATTGGAAATGTAGGTAATCTCACGCCCGTCGTCGCCGCGGCTCTGTTTTACACGGAAATCGGCATAGATCAGCACCAGGGATTCAACCGACAGGTTTTCCGGTTCCAGATCCCAGGTCGAATGGTTCGCCGCGATATGACCGATGTATTCCATCGAATGGTTGTTAAACCACTGGTTTGTATAATAGTAATGAAGATACGGAACCCGCTCATTCGGCTTGCAGCCGAATTTGCCGAGATCATGTCCCGCAGCCGCGCCCGAGGTCAGCGTCAGATCGATCGGAACTCCCGCCGCATAAAGCCCGCGTGCCACCGTCATCGCGACGTAATGCACGCCCGCGATGTGTTCCAGCGTCCGAAACGGCGTCACCTCCGCATTGAGGCGCATCATCTCATAGATGTATTCCTGTGCGAAAAACTTCTTGAAACGGCTGTATTCTGCCGCGCACTCAAAGCTTGAAGCTTCCTCATCACCCAAAAATGCAAAGTCCTCCATCGGTTTGTACGGAAGCACCGCCCGCTCGCGGTCAAACACGAACTGAAGCACTGCCAGATAGAACTCCGCACCGGCGGAAAAAGCGGCATTTTCCTTCTTAAACTCCGCATCCGGGTAGAGAATATGGCACACATACTGGTAGGTAAACTTCATCCAGCCCTCTTCCGGCTCATGCCCTAAAAGGCTTAACGGTTCCTCACAGATCTCGTAGACCGCCCGGCAGGAAATCCGCTTTTTGATCGGGAAAATACGGGCAAACTGCTCCTCCCAGTGATCCTTGTTCATGAGCATCATGACATTTTTCCGGCTCAGTCCCGACCGGTCTAAAAAGTCTTTTTCACAAAGGCGCTCGGTCAGTTCCGCAGCCGCCTGACGTACCTCTTTTTTACTCATCCACATCCCTCGCATTCTCTGGATCTCTCAGATGGTTCTTTGCTATGCAAAAACCATCTGAGTTATTGCAAATATTCTTTTCATATCAAATTTTATAATACTTGAATTATACCACCAGGTGAGGAAGTTCGCTATACAAAATGACGGATAATTCATCGCCATACGGCACAGTAAAACCACAAAAGACGCCTGCAAAAATGCAGATAGCTCATCTATCTTCCATTTCTGCAAACGTCTTTATTTTTACAAGTCAATCGTTTTATAGCTGCTCTTTCCGAATCTCCGGAATCTCAACTCCCAGCTGTTTCGCCATCGCATCCGCGATCACCTGATGATCGTCCCAGTGTTCCATGCCGGATACCATCACATAGGCAAACGGACGGCTTCCATCTCTCATGAAAACCGGGATGCAGCCGCCGCACACAAAGAAGTTCTCCTCGCGCACTTTCCAGGATGCTTCCAGTTCTCCGGCTCTCGATGCCGTCAGTGCCCGCAGCGAGCTCATCCCCGTGAGCCGCGATGCTGCCAGCTTATTGGTCATCCACCAGTCTGCTTCCAGCGTCGCGCCCTCCATCTTGTAGGCAAAGACGGTCGTCTCGTCCTCCACGATGCGGACAGCGACCGAACCGTGATATTTTTTCTCCGTGACCTCTGCAATCAAAAGCCCCAGCTCAAGCGCCTGTTTCCGGGTAAATGTATCGTAACAAAGTACGGATTCCTGCTGTTTCAGAATCTCATTCCATTGTTCTTCGGTGTAGAAATTCTTCATGTGTTCCCCTCCTGTGTCGGTTTGTTTTCCCCATCCCACACACCATTTTCATCTACATAGTAGCCGTCCGGTGTCAGACGTCCAACATACAGGATGCCTTTTCTTCCGTCTGAGGTCGGGTGGAAATAGTACCATTTGTCGTCAATCAGAACCCAGTCGGTCAGCATGCCGTGTTCCGGATCGAGGTAGAACCAGCCGTTGTAGTCTTCGTCGCGCATCCAGCCGGTCTTGATATAGCCGCTTTCATCGAACGCCCACCAGTTGCCGTTTACCTGCTCCCATGCATATGCAATGCCATTTGTACCGCGTTTTTCTGCCTTCGGGTAGCTGCTGTCTGCGAAGCGGAGCCACCAGCCGTGTTCATCCTGCATCCAGTGGCTCTTTCCGTCATTGGCAGTGCTGTTGGCAGTTCCTGTGAGAATACCTATGGTGCTGTTGGTTCTTCCCTTCACCGGATCCTGCCTGGTCGCTCCGCTGCCGGAAGACTTGTCACGTCCGGAGGAAGAGCTCTGGCTGCCTGATTGGTCTGGCTTTTCGGAGTTATCCGGCTTATCGGAGTCATCTGGCTTGTCGGAGTCATCTGGCTTATCCTCTGCCGGTGGAGCTGCCTTACTGATTTCAAATGTAAGGGATGCCGGAGTTGGTGTGTTGTATCTGGATTCCCACGTATTAAATTCGCCAAAATCAAATTCGGCTTTGATTGTGTGGGTGCCTACCAATGATTCTCCCGGCTTCGTCCACTTAAGTACAGCGGTTCCATCTTCCCCTACCGGAACTATAACTGCATCCGGGTTTTCATTATCATAGAAACGAACATAACCCTGCAGCTTGTCCTGGTAAACTCCCTGCACGCTGGCAATGATATCAAAATCCTCTTCCTCTGTTCCCAGAATTCCTTTCGAAAGCTTAGCCCCGGTCGTCCGGTTCACAGCCGTTAAAATAAGGGCGAGTGTTCCTTTATGAATGTTTATGGTTCTCTTTACAGGTGTAGTTGTACCGAAATAATTTCTTCCGTTTTCCATGGTGATGATTACATCTGCGGAACCCGTGCCTTTGATGGTCACCTGTCCCTGTGCATCCACGGTGAGAACCTTTTCATCGGAGCTTTCATATTTCAGAGCTCCATCTCCCACTACAGTCACACCAGTCAGTGGAAAGCTGTCATCTCCATAGGTTTTTTCTCCGGTCCATGCTTTCTGGTCGATTGAAACCGAACCCTGTATCGGACGGATCGTTCCGGTCTGAGCTGGATATATGATACGGTAATTCTGCAGATTCACTCCACTCGCACCTGTCTCAATTACTGCCTCTGAAGAATCAATGGTTACCGTCTTATCGGTTCCGGCATTGGCATCTTCAAATCTGCCTTTCAGATCGCGGATGTTATATCTATGCCCCGTGCTCTGACCCGGAGTTTCTATCTCCACCGTCGCCTCTAATGCGATATCTGTACTTCCGTCATAGTCTTTTACAATAGGTGTCGTAATAACTGCGGTCAACTCTTTCGGAGATATCTTCGGAACCACCCTTTGGGTCAAAGGTTTTCCATACTGCCCTTCTGATGTTTCAGTCGGTATAAATTCTACCTGATATGCAGTGGTTCCCTTTACCTCCGGATAAATGGAGGAAGCAGGCATTACTTCCTGATTCTCACTGAACTTCCATGTTCCAGAAACCGGTGTTCTACTATAATTAACAACCTGAAATCCCTCTGCCAGCCGTACCAGAATCTGATTAAGCGTCTGTCCATAGGTTCCCTTCGCTTCAAAGGATACAGCGCCAGCGGGACCGTCGATCAGTAATGCATCCGGTGTTGTCACCTTCAAACGATCAGCCGGCTTCGATGCAAAACTGTTGTCTGTTGCTTTCACACGAAGTGTTATATAATAGGTGTTAGTCGGCTTCGGCGATGTAAACGTCCTCTCCGACTGCCACTTAGGCTCACCAGACTCAGATTCGGCAATTCCGTACTCGTAAGGGGAATCGACCGGTCTTTTTACCTTGATAGAGTAGCTGTCTTTCGTTATATCTGTTTCCTGTATCTGGTCCGGTTTTGCCGGTCTTGCCGGAATCTTTATCTCGGCTGCTTCGCCTGCAGCGCCGGAAGTGCCCGCTTTCTTACGGACATACAGGGAAATCTCTTTTGTACCTTCTGACTGGCTATCCAGAATCTCTGTCAGCGATGCCGCACCATTTACCGGAATTTCCGTCCAGGACGATGCATCTTTTGACTGTGCAAATTCCACTGCGCTCTGTAAATTGTTTTTCAATAATTCCTTTCCATAATCAACAGAAGTCAGTTCACGCTCTAATACATTCTCATCCTTGCCTGCCTCAACCTTTCCGGTAAATTCCACACCGCCAAAGGAGGCTTTCACTGTCTCCGATGCCGGAAGGTACATATAGAGCTTTCCGTTGGAATCTGTCCGGACATCCTTAAAGCCGTAGGAGCTTTCTTCAATACTTGCATCTCCAACCAGTGTATTATTATCATAGATACCGGTCAGATCCGCTGTGGTGTAATAAACCGGGTTACCGTCCCCATCTTTTGGTGTATTCTTCTGCCACGTTTTGCCTACCTGCTTCCAGCCATAAATGATCGGTCGCGATATGTATGCATCCGCCTCCTTCAAACAGATCGTTCCACCCGTAATCGTCACATCAGTTTGTACCTGTGTATTATCACTTTTTCCCATACCAATATGTGCTACTTCCCCATACTCTGTCGTTTTTTTATCCAGACATATGGTGCCGCCGTCAATCAGCACCATCGCCGAACTGTCTCTACCGCTTCCGATGCAGGCACCCCAATTAGAATAGGCTGTAATCATTCCACCATGAATCTCAATCTTTGCAATTATCGCTGAGCTTCCAGCGGCATGTCCAGAACCGCTTCCAATTCCTGCGCCCTTCCACGAGCTTGCATTCACTGTTCCGCCTTCTATCACGATTTTACCGGTTCTTTCCTCCCTATTAACACTTCCTGTTCCGATTCCGGCACCAGCACTACTTTTTGCAGTTACATCTCCTCCGCTAATCCATATTCCTTCTACACTTTTTCCTGCCGAAGCACCGATAGCCGCTCCGTTAGAAACGGAAGTTGCAATTACAGTTCCCCCCTTGATGTGAATGGTTCCTGCATCCTGCTCTCCACTTCCTCCAATTGCTGCACCAGTCCTGCTTACACTTGTATTATTGAGCACCTCTATGGAGCCCGGCTGTTCCGGCTCACTGTCAATCGTAAGATTTGCACCGCTCGCCACGCTGATGCCGGCAGGTGAAGAAAAATTCTCTGATTTATTAATCGAAATCTTGTTTTTCCCTTCCAGATAGGTGATCACCTGGGACGCTCCGTTTATCTGAATCGGTGCGATAGCCTTTGCCGGTGTAATCGTAAGGTTATTGAATACGAGTTTTAATTCCTTGGAGGCTGGTGTATCCACGGAGAGATGATAATTCTCCACATTATTCCCAGATGAAGTGATCCGATAGCAATTATCATAGGACTGGTCTATTAACTTCTCACTAACCACCTGATCAGAATCGGCTGCTTTTTTAGAATAGGAAATCGCCAACTGACCATTATCCACGTAAAAAGATATATCTCCAAAGGAAAGATCCAATTCTCCCTCCAGCGTCTCTGCCGCATTTAATACGATAATATCCGTTCCGGCAGCCTCTGCCTTTACCGTTTCGCTGTCCAGAGTAAAGCTTCCGCCGGTTCCGCCTAATTCTGCAATACCTGTATTTATCACAAACCGGTAATTTCCGGCCGGAAGATATGCCTGAGCATATGCATGATTGCCTGCTTCTGCATCGATTGTCAGCTTCCCGCCAAAGGCAAACTGGCCTTTGTCCTGCTTTATTCCACCGGAGCTTCTGAGGCAGCTCCAGCCAGCCGTCCGGCTGTCAGGGATACATTCTCTGCCGCCTGCACCTTTGATGAATAGAAGTGGAACCGGACAGGATACAGGGGTTCTCCGATGGTAAGGGAAAGAGTCGTTTCCTCCTCTGACTTCATCGAGAGGGATCCTGTTACTGTAAAGCTATTCGTATTTTCTCCTTCCTCTCCTCCTTCTTCCTGTACCTGAACCGATACCGGAACCTCTCCGACCAGAGGCGTATACCAGCTGACTTTATCTGTCTTTATCTGATAACCGGAAGCTTGTTGAGATAAATAGGTTACCACATCCGGTGCAGCGCCTCCTTCACTTGCTTCTTCCCCGATCCGAACCGTCAGTGTATAATTCTTATCATTCTTCAAACGGCCATCATGGATGGTCAGAGCCATTGTCTTCTGGTAAGCGGCTTCTCCAAGCGTGACGGAGATGGTTTCATCCTTTCCTTTGTTTAGAACAACACTTCCCTCCATCGTCTTAACTGTCCCGCCACCGGAAGGCTCCAGCGCTACAACCATCTGCATATTCCCGGAATAGCCTATCCACTGGGTTATATCCGATATCGTTCCCCTGAATCCGGAGACGGTCATTTCTGCCTTTGTTTGATAAACCGGAGTTGCTTTTTCTGTATCATTCTCCTGATACAGGGATATGTCAGCCTGATAGGTTCCATCTAGTAACTGGTTATCATAAGCGGTGATCCGGAATGTTTTTTTCCCGTAGGTACATTCTCCCCGGGGAGCAATCTTGCTTTCAAGCGGCAGCTCCAGCTGCACCTTCTCGGAAATAGTGACCCTGCCGCCTTTCATGCTATTTCCATTAACATCCCTTAACACTCCATAACCAATATTTCCGCCCTTTACCTTCACAGATCCACTTAATATCTGGATCTCACCACAGGATAATTTTAAATCACTCACTCCATTCCATCCGCTGCCGATGGCTGCTCCCAGATATCCCCACGCACTATTATAAGAAGATACGGTTATATCGGGAGCTTTGCCATTCGCCCCGCCGATCACGATCGTGTCTACACCTCCACCAGTTCCGCCTCCGATTCCGGCTCCTGTCTGCCTTCCTCCTTCTGCGGTTATCGTTCCACCCAGTATTTTAATGGTTCCGCCGATTCCATAGGAACCGGTTCCGATTCCGGCTCCTCCTTGATAATCCGTCACTCCGGAAACCCAATAAACTCCACCTTCAGCTGCAATGGTTCCACCCTTGATTATAATCGTTCCTGTCCCATATTTCGTACCGTCGAAATCTTTTGTTTCGAGAGCTCCATGGAAATAGGAGACCGCATCGGCATTTCCTCCGATACCGGCGGCCCCATAGGCACCTCCCACTGCCTTCAGGCTTCCGTTACTCTGCTCCGTAATAACCAGTGTTGCCCCTTTTTCCACCTCAATTCCGGCTCCATGCTCCAGCCCCAAAAGTGTATTGTCTCCTTCTATGGTCAGATTCAGCCGGGCATTGCCTTTCAGGTAAATACCAGCCAGATCCCATCCTCTGGCACCGGCACCACCGGATTGGATCGTTACACCTTTAATGGTCAGATCGACCGTAACATTATCAATTGTGATACCGCCCTTGATGTCTAAATAATCCCTCGGCCGGGTGCTCGGGCAATAGCTGCCGGTTATGGTTTTTCCATTCAAGTCATTTCGGTTATCGCTGTTAATGTTCAGATAGTTATTATTCAGATTATACTCCCCGCCTGCCAGAGTCATCAGCTGCATCTCTCCTACGAGAACGCAGATTTCCGGAAGCTCTGCTTCCTCTCCCATCGGATATTCCTCCGGCAGAACCGGTGTGTAAACATAGGCACAGCCGTTGTAGTCCTGATTCGCCTCATAATAGCTATTCCAAGTCTTATCGGAGGTTTCGATAGGCTCTCCATCCTCGTCAAATTCTTCAAAATAGTCTTTTTCGGAAATGCCGCCGTGAAACTCCGGAAGGTCACTCTGCTCTTCGTCCAGTTTCCAGGTTATGCCGGAGATCTGCCAGACTGCCGTTTCCGCATCTGTATCTTTCTCTGTGCCCTTATCTACTGCTTCCACCAGATGCACGTTCTGGCTGTCTTCCGCCAGCGTTTCATCCGCCTCTTCCAGCTCAACCTCCAGTGTATCCGGCAGGACGATATCGCTTTCTTTCGCGCCAAGCGGCAGCTTCTGCACCGCAATGACCTCATCTAACTCCGAAAATCCGATGATTGCCGGACCTTTTTCCTCCGGAAGCACCGTCACCTCGATGCTTGGCAAAAAGCCGGTATCCAGTTCATAGCGGCTGCTTTTCAATTCCGCATCAAACACATAGATACCCGGTGTTTTTCCATCGTATGTATCTTTCTCACTGAAGGTCTCATCCAGCACCCAGCGGACCTTTACTTCCTTCCAGTTTTTATCGGTTTTCGTCCCCTCCGCATCGGATGGGGATGCTTTCTGCTCAGTGTCATCCACCCCTATTTCCGATTTTTCTATAACATCTGCCTCAGATGGGGACGCTTTCCGAACTGTACCATCTGTTTCAGATGAAGAAAGTGTCTGAGACTTTTTTTCTGTTTCCACTTCACCGTCTCCGCTTTGAAGCTCCGACGGCGTAGCAATCTTTTCCGCACCATCTTTATCTTCTGCACTGTCTTCTTCATCCGGTGCTTCTTCCGCCAAAACCCGCACTTTCAGCTTGTCCGGCAGCTCCAGATCCTTATATTTCGTTCCATACGGAACCTCCTGATGCAGGATTTCATCCGAAAGCTCCTTCACTTCCTCGATATACTGCACCGAACTGCCTGCCAGCGCCTGCGGGTGCCAGTCACATGTATTCCATATCATTACCGCCGCCAGCGCCGCTGCCAGGGCACGCTTATATTTCTTTTTCATGCTGTTTTCCCTCCATTTATTCTGAATGAATTTTCTATTTCAGTCTGTTTCCCACTTGAACAAAATACTTTTTCTTCCGATCCAGCAGGCTTTCGCTGCACGCCGCCAGAAGTTCTTCTAATTCTTCTTTTTTCGTCGGAAATACCCCGAATGCGGTCACATGGAGCCGCCAGGATTCAAGGGCATTGTCCCGGCCGGAAAGCCAGATTAAGGATGCCGCCGGGTTATTTTCCCGGATTTTTTCTACGATTTCCACTCCCTGTCTGCCCTGCACGGACGCCAGCATAATGAGGTAGGGATTCCCCTTTACAAAGTGCAGATATGCGTCCAGATCGCTGATATACGTGTGAATCATCGGCCATCTGCGGTTTTCAGTCAAAATTTCACACAGCATTTTTTCCAGACCTTCAATGTCGGTCGGTTTTTCTCCATATATCACTACCCGTACCATATTCCACCTGCCTTTTTTGATTTGTTACTTTTCACACACCGTTATTGTTCACGCATACGTGCCCAGTAACGGATTTTCATTTACATTTCGGGTCATAACTTTTATACTATAAGCATACCAAATGAGCAATTTAATGAAAACCACATCGACGCAAACGGTCAAACCTCGACCTAAATGGTCACGGTTTTGAATAAAGGAGGCGGTTGAGCTTTGATGCATTTTGCGATTGTTGAAGATTTGAAGATAGATCAGAATCATCTGATTCATTTGATACAGGAAAACTTGGAGAAGCATGGGGAAACAGTGCACTTTGACTGCTACGAGAGCGGCGAGGCGTTTCTGGAAGCGTTCCGTCCGGGACTTTTTAATGCGGTTTTTATGGATATTATGCTGGACCGGAACGGGCGCAATGGCATTGACACGGCGCTGGAGCTTCGCAAGAGCGCAGAACGTCTCCCGATCGTTTTCACCACATCGGAACGCGATTATTCGCTGCAGGGTTACCGTGCCCATCCGCTTGATTATCTCTTAAAACCGGTTGAGGAAAAGGCGCTTGCCTGGTGTCTCGATGAGATCCGGACATTTCTCGCCGCGCCTGCCTACATCGAAATTCAGGCGGCGCTCGGACGGGGACAGTCATCCACGCAACGGATTCTGCTTGATGATTTTCTGTATGCGGAGACGCAGAACCACCGGCTGATCATCCACACCAGTTCCGGTGACACCGCTACACGGATCTCTTTTTCGGAGCTGATGGCACTGCTCCCGAAGGGCAGACGTTTTTACATGAGCGGACGCGGGCTGCTTATCAATTTTTCACAGGTTGCCTCGGTGGACGAGGACGGTTCTGTCCATCTGAAAAACGGCAGCTGCTTTTTCTGCAGCCGCCGGAAGAAAAAAGAGACAAAAGAAGCATTTGCAACCTACTTATTTGACACATTGCGGAAGGGAGGTACTCTATGAACTGGTCTGTGTTTGGCAAGGCATTTCTCTGTGAAACAGTCTATGCCATTCCTTTTTTTATTTTATCGATTCTGCCATTTAAAAAGCAGCTGCGATTTCCGGTCAAAATCCTGATTCTGTTCATTTTTATCGGTCAGCTGCTCCAGTCCTCCCTGTATACCTACCTGATCAGCCACGGTAAACCGACCCGCGTCACCGACACGGTATTTGCCCTCGTTTCCCTGGCGATCTATTTTTTATGTGTGAAAGCTAATTTCTGGAAACTTCTGTTTCTGGGAGATTTCATCCTGAATTATTTTGTCACGGTCCGCGGCATCTGTTTCTTTCTGGAAAGCCGTCTATTTTACGATCCCAGCATTACCTATTATTCACTCCGCGATGAAAGCCTGCTGCTCATCTCGATTCTTCTGCTTCTGACGCTCCCGCTCGGACTCAAATTTATGAAAAATGCTACGGAACGCGTTTTTCAGGTAGACAGCTCCGCATTCTGGCAGAAAGTCTGGTTTATTCCATTTTCATGTACCCTGATTATCTGCGCTTATAACTTTGATTTAAACATTGATACCGTCCGCAAGTTCCGTTTTATCCTCACGCGGCTCTGGCTCTTTGCCATGACAATTCTCATTTACTATGTCCTTTTGGAAGCGCTCAATGCAGTCCGCCAGCAGGCGCAGCTGGAAGAACGCGCGGCGCAGCAGGACACGCTCCTGGCGATGCAGTACACACAGTATCAGCAGCTTTCCCGCCACATCGAAGAGGTACGGGAGGCGCGCCACGACCTGCGCCAGCACTTAAATCTCATCGAGCATTACCTGCAGAGTGGGAAAACGGAGGATCTGAAAGCCTATATCGAACAATACCGCATGACGCTTCCGCCGGACACCGCGCGGACCTGGTGTGAAAATTATGCGGTCAACACGGTTATCAGCTATTACGGCGAGGAGGCACGCAAGGCATCGGTCGATTTTTCGGTCCGCATCCAGCTTCCCCCATCTCTCCCGCTGCGTGAGCCGGAGCTCTGCTCGATCTTCGGCAATCTTCTGGAAAATGCCCTCGATGCCTGCCGGGAATGTACGGACAGCGCGCCGTTTATCCGCATCTGCGCCCAGGAGGATGCCAGTCACATCGTGATCGCCGTTGACAATACCTGCTGCCATCCACCGATCGAGGAAAATGGGAGGTTCCGCTCGACCAAACATGACGGGCTCGGCACGGGAACCGCCTCCATCCGTTCGATCGCGGAACGGTATCAGGGCGTGGCGGATTTCCGGTATGAGGACGGGATCTTTTATGCATCAGTGATGTTGAAATTTTATTCTAAAATTTCTCACGGAAATCCTTGAAAAAAGATTGACTTTCATCGTGTCAGGACGCATAATATAAATAATAATCATTATTAATATTATTTAGAAAGATTGGAGTGTCGCCTATGAAAACCTTAAAATACAGCCGTCAGCGCGAATCGATCAAAGCCTGCCTGATGAGCCGGAAGGATCATCCGACCGCCGACGCCCTTTACACCAGCATCCGGGAACAGTTTCCGAATATCAGCCTTGGAACCGTTTACCGCAATTTAAACCTGTTAGTTGAGCTTGGCGAGATCCGGAAGCTGTCCTGCGGTGACGGCACAGATCATTTCGATTATGATACATCCCCACATTACCACTACGTCTGCCGCCAGTGCGGACGGGTCATGGATATTCCGATGGAAGCAACCAAGGAGCTGGAGACAGCCGCCAAAGAATTTGCGCCGGGGACGATCGACGACCATACCGTGTTTTTCTATGGGATATGCGATGAGTGTCTGAAAGGGGAAAAGCGCTGACCGGGTATGAATACATCACCAGCGAAAAAGTTCTGAGAATATCCAGGTTATCGATAAAAATGAAAAAATAAGAATTATTTCTATTTTTTCATTGACAAACGCAGGAATCTATGATATCTTAATATCAGTAATCATTACTGATTTCATTTAAGCCAAATAAACGATTTCGTTTTAAAAGCTCCTATGAAACAGAATGGTTGCAAGCAACTTTACTATCTATTTATTGTTTCTATAAAACACGAAATTAAAAATTTATTTTAGAAAAGGAGAATTGACTATGAAGAAATTTGTCTGTACAGTATGTGGTTACGTATACGAGGGTGAGGCTGCTCCGGAGAAATGTCCAGTATGCGGCGCTCCGGCTTCCAAGTTCAAAGAGCAGTCCGGCGAGATGACCTGGGCGGCTGAGCACGTAGTTGGTGTGGCACAGGGTGTCAGCGAGGATATTCTCGAAGATTTAAGAGCTAACTATGAAGGCGAGTGCAGAGAAGTTGGTATGTACCTGGCGATGGCACGTGTAGCTCACAGAGAGGGCTATCCGGAGATCGGTCTGTACTGGGAGAAGGCAGCTCACGAAGAGGCTGAGCACGCTGCTAAGTTTGCAGAGCTTCTCGGCGAGGTTGTAACTGATTCCACCAAGAAGAACCTGGAGATGCGTGTAGAAGCTGAGCACGGCGCAACCGAAGGCAAATTTGACCTTGCAAAACGTGCGAAAGCTGCTAACCTGGATGCAATCCATGACACCGTTCATGAGATGGCTCGTGACGAGGCTAGACATGGCAAGGCATTTGAGGGTCTGTTAAAGAGATACTTCAACTAATCTGAGTGAATGAATGGACAGCGCATTACGGCGCTGGTGAATAAAAGAGAACGGATGAGGGCGTATGAAAATGGAAAATTCCTTTTTCACACGCCCTGTTTATTTTATGCAGATTTGTTTTATGTCTCTGTTCAAAAAGATGCCAAAATCTTATCTACCGTCTCCTTCCCCATCTCCCCAATCGGAATCATCTCCGCCGGTACGTCCTCATATGGCAACAGCGCTTTCTCATACCAGGTAACATCGTGCCATTTTCCGCTCTTATAACCGGTATTTTTGCACACGCCCATCGTCCGGAAGCCGCATCCGTTATGCATCGCATCGCTCTTCACATTCGGACTTGTCACCAGACTGTAGACGGTGTGGACGCCCTGTGCCTTTAAAAGCTCTAAAAGCACCAGAAGCATCCGTTTACCGATGCCCTTCGACGTCACCCGGCTGTCCAGATATTCAGAAAGTTCTGCATTCCAACGGTATGCCGCGCGTTCGAGCTGCTTATGCCCATATGCATAGCCAATGATTCTGCCTGTTTCATCCTCGCAGACAATCCACGGATATTCTGCCGTGATCGCCCGGATGCGCCCCTCAAATTCCTCCAGGGACGGCATCTCCGTCTCAAACGTGATCGGCGTGTCCATATATTGTGCATAAATTTCCAATATCGCAGGTGCATCGGCGATGGCGGCCAGACGCAGACGGCAGGATGTATGGTCCATAAACTGGTTCCTCCCTATCATTTTCAGTCATTTTTCCTTTACAGGCAACTATATATGAATCTTCCCGTTTCGTCAACTATTTGCAACCGGATTCATGCCTGTCCGTGAACCCCCTCAATCCACCAGCTCATTCTGATGCCTCGACAAATGCTCATACGGCAGAATCAGCCGCCCCCGGTACAGCCCGCAGCCGTCATTGACAAGGTCGTTGTTGATTGCCGTAAACATATTGACATCCACTTCAGCTAAATTGAGCGATACCAGGCGCTGGCAGCGTTCATATGCCTCATCAAAATAAATACATGCACCTTCCGGTATCTCATCCCGCCTGGCCCGCTCGCCCTCCTGGCGCTTTTCATAGCTTAAATGATTGGCCACGCCGATCTCCGCGATATCGTCCATGTGCTTCGTGCGAAGCTGTACCTCCACATAGCTTCTGGAACAATTATCGTAAAACGTAATATGCAGAGACTGGTAATCATCCGAACTATTTCCGCAGACATAATCACGGTAGTACGGCCTTACCTCCTCATCCATCAACGGGGAGGTACTCTCCTTCACCCCGTAAGCCGGTTCCGCCGTAAACCCGCGTTCCTCCAGAAATCCCGGAAGTTCATTCGCAATCTGGTAGAGGTACCGGATATCTGCCTCCTGCTGCGATTCCCCCGGTTTCAGGTAACACTTCGGCAGTGAAATCACGATCCGGTACGCAATCAGGTCGCGGAAACAGCTCAATCTCTGCTTCAAATCGGAGATCGACGGAAATGCCTTATGTTCTGTATAACAGTCATAAATATATTCGACGATATATCCGTTAAATTTCGCCTCCGAGCGGATCAGCGACTTGATTCTTCCCTTAAAGTTAAATGCCAGAAGCGGATATTCCTTTGCCATATGGATATAAAATTCCCGGATCTTCTGTGACTGGGTCGTCAGGAAATCATTGTGTTCCAAAAGTTCCCGGATCTGAATCAGGAAATTTGCATGTATCAGGTCTATCTCATTGTTTGTCTGTTTTGCCTCCGCTTTCAAATCCCGGCTGTAATTCTTTAAAATCTTAAACATCGTATCGCCGGAATACAGATAATCGTTTAAGGTCACCATGGTCCTCACCTCCCTGCTGCAGCAAAAAGGGGACGGTGCATAGGATAACAATGCCCCAGATGCACCAGCCCCCTCATTTATAAAATAGAGCTATTTATTTTCCGTAAACCTTCTTGATCCGCTCCATTGCCTCTTTTGTATTCGCAGTCGTACCAAATGCAGTCAGACGGAAGAATCCTTCTCCATTCTTACCAAATCCGCTGCCCGGTGTGCCGACCACATTTGCCTTGGCAAGCAGATCGTCGAAAAACTCCCAGGATTTCATGCCGTTCGGGCACTGCATCCAGATATATGGTGAATTTTCGCCGCCGATGTGCCAGATGCCAAGCTCTTTTAAGGTCTCGGTCATGATCTTCGCATTGGTGCGGTATACGTCCAGGTGCTCGCGGCACTGTGCCATGCCCTCCGGTGAAAGAGCTGCCTCCGCGGCGCGCTGTACCGGGTAGGAAACGCCGTTAAACTTGGTTGTCTGGCGGCGCAGCCACATCTTGCGGATGGAAGAACCACCGCGCTCTAATTCAGACGGAACCACGGTATAGCCACAGCGGGTTCCGGTAAAGCTTGCCAGCTTCGAAAGGGAGCAGAACTCGATCGCGCAGGTCTTGGCGCCCTCAATCTCAAAAATACTTCTCGGAAGCGCCGGATCTGCTACGAAAGACTCATACGCCGCATCAAATAAAAGAATCGCATCCTGCTCGTTCGCATAGTCAACCCACTCTTTTAACTGCTCACGGTTGTACACACCGCCAGTCGGGTTGTTCGGGGAGCAGAGATAAATAATATCCGCTTTCTGTCCCTTCGGAGGCATCGGAAGAAAGCCATTTTCCACATTGGCATCCATAAATACGATCTTTCTGCCTGCCATCACGTTCGTATCCATGTAAACCGGATATACCGGATCCGGGATCAGGACCGTGTTGTCCGCATCAAAGAGATCGAGGATATTTCCGACATCACTCTTCGCGCCGTCGCTGATAAATATATCCTCCGCCGCCACCTCAACCTGGAAGGACGCATAATACTTCTGAACTGCTACACGCAGAAAATCATATCCCTGCTCCGGACCATATCCATGGAACGTAGCCGCCTTGCCCTGCTCCATAGCTGCTTTTGCAAATGCGTCAGCTGCTTTCTGGCAGATCGGAAGGGTTACGTCACCGATACCCATTTTGATTACTTTTGCCTCTGGATGGGCTTTGGTGTACTCATCTACTTTTTTAGCGATGGTGGAAAACAGATAGCTTTCTTCCAGATTTTTATAGTTTTCGTTGATCTTCATACTTTATTTTCTCCATATTTTAAGAATTTTTTTCCTTTACCTCCAGAGCCGCTTTCACAAACTCCCGGAAGATCGGATGTGCGCGGTTCGGGCGGCTCTTGAACTCCGGATGGTACTGAACTCCCAGATAGAACGGATGTCCCGGAATCTCCATCGCCTCTACCAGCGTACCGTCCGGAGACTGTCCGGAAAAGATAGCGCCATGCTCCATATAAACTTCCCGGAACTTGTTGTTAAATTCATAACGATGGCGATGTCTCTCTTCGATCAGGCCTTTTCCATACGCTTTCATCATCAGCGTATCCGGACTGATGCGGCACGGATATGCACCCAGACGCATCGTTCCGCCCATGTCAGCCAGATCCATCTGCTCTTCCATCAGGGCAATGACCGGATGCTTGCTGTCCGGCGCAAACTCGGTTGAGTTCGCATCCTCATAACCTAACACACCTCTGGCAAATGCGATCGCCGCGATCTGCATACCAAGGCAGATGCCAAAGTACGGGATATTGTTTCTTCTCGCATAATCAGCTGCCGCAATCATGCCCTCGATGCCTCGGATGCCGAAGCCGCCCGGCACGATGATACCGGTTGAACCGCCCAGGATTTCCGGTGCCGTCTCCGGGGTGATCGTCTCACTATCCACCCAGTTGATCTCCACCTGCGAGCCATTTTCCCATCCGGCATGGTGCAGGGATTCTACGATCGACAGATAGGAGTCGTGCAGTTTGACGTACTTGCCGACCAGGGAAATCTTGACCGTCTTGCTGCTGTTCTTGATGCGGTCCAGCATATGTTTCCACTCCGTCAGATCGCACTCCTGCGGCGCTTTCTCGATGCCCAGCTCGCGAAGCACGATCTTGGCAAGTCCTGCTTCCTCCAGCATGATCGGTGCCTCGTAGAGAACCGGAAGGGTCAGGTTCTCGATGACGCAGTCCTCTTTGACGTTGCAGAACAGTGCGATCTTGCGGAAAATGGACGGATCGTCCACCGGACGGTCACAGCGCGCCACGATGATATCCGGCATGATGCCGAAGGACTGCAGCTGTTTGACTGAATGCTGGGTCGGTTTGGATTTATGCTCGCCGGAAGATTCCAGATACGGAATCAGGGTTACATGGATGAAGAGGCAGTTGCTGCGTCCCGCCTCGCAGGACACCTGGCGGATGGCTTCCAGGAACGGCTGTGACTCAATATCGCCGGTTGTTCCGCCGATCTCTGTGATAACGATGTCCGCATCGGTCTTTTCCTGCACGGAATAGATAAATGATTTTATCTCATTTGTGATATGTGGAATTACCTGTACCGTCTCGCCCAGATATTCGCCGCGGCGCTCTTTATTTAACACATTCCAGTAGACCTTACCGGTCGTCAGATTAGAATAACGGTTTAAATCTTCATCAATAAAACGCTCATAATGTCCCAGATCCAGATCCGTCTCCGCACCGTCGTTTGTTACGAATACTTCGCCGTGCTGATACGGGCTCATGGTTCCCGGATCGACGTTGATATACGGATCCAGCTTCTGCGCTGCTACCTTAAATCCCCGTGCCTTCAAAAGACGTCCCAGAGACGCTGCTGTAATACCCTTCCCCAATCCTGATACAACACCGCCTGTCACAAAAATAAATTTTGCCATCTGCTTTTCCTCCTCTTCCTTTCTTTAAAATATTAATCCACTTTTTCCGTCATATATGATTCTGTCAGATTTTGCCTTCGCAAAAGATTTCAGCCTGCACGGATTCCGCAACCCTCAAAACGCAGAATCCATGCAGACCATCGTTCTTTTTAGTCGTTCTCATGCTCCTGAAGCACATAACCCGGAATCTGGATTTCTTCCGGTTTTTCCATCTGGCTCAGCTCTTTTCTAGCGGCTGCACCATGTGCAATGTGCGCGATGTCCACCAGTTCAACGTTGTCCTCGTTGTACTGGCTTTCCAGTGTCAGCGCCAGGACAGCCGCGGTATCAAGCGATGTCAGGCACGGAATACCAAGCTCGACCGCCTTTCTTCTCAGGCGGACACTGTCGCGTCCCGGCTGGCGTCCCGTCTTGGAAGTGGAAATTACGTAGCTTATCTTTCCTTCTTCCAGCAGGGAAATGGTCGTCTCCTCGCCCTCTTTGGCTTCCTTCGGCTTCTTGACTAACGTTGAAGAAATGCCGACGCTGTTTAACCGGCTTGCAGTACCGGAGGTCGCGTAGATGTGGAATCCCATCGCCACGTACTCTTTGACCAGCTCGCGCAGGTCGCTCTTATCGGTATCGCGGACACTGATTAAGACGCCGCCCTCGCGCTTCATCGTATATCCGGCTGCTACCAGGCCTTTGAACAGCGCTTCCTCCATCGTCCGGGCGATACCCAGTACCTCGCCGGTCGATTTCATTTCCGGTCCGAGCTGTGTATCTACGTTGGACAGCTTCTCAAAGGAGAATACCGGAACCTTGACTGCGTAGTACGGAGAGCACGGATACAGGCCTGTCTCGTAGCCCATGTCAGCCAGCTTCTCGCCCATCATGATGCGGGTTGCCAGATCAACCATCGGCACGCCGGTTACCTTGCTGATGTACGGCACGGTACGGGACGAACGCGGGTTGACCTCGATGATATAGATCGTATCCTCATGCAGGACATACTGGATGTTGATCAGACCTTTCGTATTCATGGACAGCGCCAGACGGATGGAATAGTCCACCAGACGGTCTTTCTGGCTCTCGGTCAGCATAAATGCCGGATATACCGCGATGGAGTCGCCGGAATGGACGCCCGCACGCTCGATGTGCTCCATGATACCCGGAATCAGAACCGTTTCTCCGTCGCAGATCGCGTCGACCTCCAGCTCGGTACCCATCAGGTATTTATCAATCAGGATCGCATTTTCAATCTTGTGTGAGAGAATAATCTTCATATACTCATGAATATCGGCGTCGTTGTACGCGATAATCATGTTTTGTCCGCCTAATACATAGCTCGGACGCATCAGAACCGGATAGCCCAGATGATTTGCCGCCTGGATTGCCTCATCCTCAGTGTAAACGGTCTGACCCGCTGCCTGTTTCATATTTAATTTTTTCAGCAGGGCTGCGAAACGTCCGCGATCCTCCGCCATATCGATGCTGTCTGCCGGAGTGCCGAGAACCGGAATATTGTTCTCTACAAGGCATTTTGTCAGACGGATCGCTGTCTGTCCGCCAAAGGCCACAACTGCGCCGATCGGCTTCTCGATCCGGATGATATCAAGCACATCCTCCGGTGTCAGCGGCTCAAAATACAGACGGTCTGCTACGTTGAAGTCGGTGGAAACGGTCTCCGGGTTGTTATTTACGATGACAACCTCATAACCGGCTCTCTTTAACGACCATACGCAGTGAACAGAGGCGAAATCGAACTCGATACCCTGACCGATACGGATCGGACCGGAACCAAATACCATAACAACCGGTTTTCCGCTTGCATTCTCTTTAATAAATTCTTCTGCCTCATCTTCCTCGCCGAAGGTGCTGTAGAAGTAAGGGGTACTTGCCGTAAACTCAGCGCTGCAGGTATCAACCATGCGGTAGCATGCCGGAACATGCTTGATTTCCGAAAGCCCGGTCATCTCCTTGATGACTGCATCCGGGAATCCGTTCTGTTTGGCTTCCATATAAAGCGCATCGCTCAGAGTCTCAGACTGCATCCGGCGTTCCAGGGACAGGATGTGCATCAGTTTATTTAAAAACCACTCGTCGATCTTGGTCAGCTCATGAATCTCGGCAACGGTCACGCCGCGCTTGAAGCTCTCATAGATTGCAAACAGACGCTCGTCATCCTGCGCCAGAATTTTTTCTCTCAGCTCTTCCACACTCATCGACGCCATTTTCTTCATGTTCAGGCTGTTCTGGGAGATCTCCGCGCCGCGGACTGCCTTCATGAGCGCCTGCTCAAAGTTGCGGCCGATCGCCATAACCTCGCCGGTTGCCTTCATCTGGGTACCCAGCTTCCGGCGTCCGTAAACGAATTTATCAAATGGCCATTTCGGGAATTTAACCGTTACATAGTCAAGGGCCGGCTCGAAGCATGCCATCGTCTCGCCGGTTACCTCGTTCGGGATCTCGTCCAGATGATAACCGATCGCAATCTTGGTTGCCACGCGGGCAATCGGATATCCGGTTGCTTTCGAAGCAAGGGCGGAAGAACGGGATACACGCGGGTTTACCTCGATAACGGCATATTCAAAGCTCTCCGGATTCAGCGCAAACTGGCAGTTGCAGCCGCCCTCGATGCCCATCGCCTGGATAATATTCAGCGCTGCGGAACGAAGCATCTGGTATTCCTTATCCGCCAGCGTCACAGCCGGTGCGATAACAATGGAGTCGCCGGTGTGGACGCCGACCGGGTCAAAGTTTTCCATCGAGCAGACCGTAATCTCGTTGCCGATGGCATCGCGCATTACCTCAAACTCGATCTCCTTCCATCCGGAAATACATTTCTCAACCAGAATCTGATTGATCGGTGACAGGCGGATACCCGCCTCCGCGATGTTGTAAAGTTCTTCTTTATTTGCCGCAATACCGCCGCCGGTACCGCCCAGGGTAAAGGCCGGACGCACGATAACCGGGTAAGAAATAACCTCGGCAAAATCAAGCGCATCCTCGATGGTGGTGACAACCTTGGACGGAATGACCGGCTCACCGATAGCTTCCATCGTGTCTTTAAAGCACTGGCGGTCCTCCGCCTTATCGATGGTCTCCGGGGACGCGCCGAGAAGCGTTACATTGTGGCTCTTTAAGAAACCTTCTTTGGCAAGCTCCATGGACAGTGTCAGTCCGGTCTGTCCGCCCAGGGTGGACAGGATGCTGTCAGGCTTCTCTTTTTCAATGATTCTCTTGACAAATTCCAGGGTCAGCGGCTCGATGTATACGTGATCCGCGATGGCGCTGTCCGTCATGATGGTTGCCGGGTTGGAGTTTACTAAAACGACCTCCAGACCTTCCTCTTTTAAAGCCCGGCACGCCTGCGTTCCTGCATAGTCAAACTCTGCCGCCTGACCGATGACGATAGGCCCGGAACCGATTACCATAACTTTTTTCAGGGATTTATTTAACGGCATGACGCGCCCTCCTTTTCCTTATAATCTCTCATCATCTGAATGAAACGCCCAAACAGCTCTTCCGTATCCTTCGGACCTGCACACGCCTCTGGATGGAACTGGACGGTAAATGCCGGCATATCGTGGTAGGTGATGCCCTCGCAGGTGCCGTCGTTGACATTGATAAATGTCTCCTCCGCGCCCTCCGGCAGCGTATCGCGCAGTACCTCATAGCCGTGGTTCTGGCTGCTGATGTAGACGCGTCCGGTCGTCAGATCCTTGACCGGCTGGTTCGCACCTCTGTGACCGAATTTCATCTTTCCAGTCTTCGCGCCCTTGGCAATCGCCAGCAGCTGGTGTCCCAGGCAGATGCCGAACATCGGTTTTCCAGCCTTTGTAATCTTTCGGATCTCCTCGATGATCTCCGGGTTGTCCTCTGGGTTGCCCGGACCGTTGGAAAGCATGATTCCGTCCGGATTCATCTTAAGAATCTCCTCCGCCGTCGTACCTGCCGGAAGGTCAGCCACGCGGCATCCGCGCCTGGTCAGCTCGCGGATGATATTTTCCTTTGCGCCGAAATCCCAGAGCACAATCTGGAACTCTTCTTTCTCATCCGCCGGTTTGATCTCACATTTCTTTGGTGTAACGGTTTCAACCGCCTTTGTAATGTGGAAGTTTTTCACTTCCTCCAGCTTTTTCGCATCATACGGCGGCTTCCCCTCGGTCAGCCAGCCGTTCATCGAACCGGATTCACGAATGGTTTTTGCCAGCTTTCTCGTATCGATTCCATAGACGCCCGGGATGTTTCTTTCTTTAAAAAAGGTGTCAAGATCCCCACTGCATCTGAAGTTGGAAGGTTCCTGACACCACTCTTTTACGATATAGGCTGATAAATATACCTCTTCATTCTCGAAGTCCTGCGGAATCACTCCGTAGTTTCCGATTAACGGAAATGTCTGAACGACAATCTGTCCAAAATAGCTGGGATCTGTGATCGTCTCAAGGTATCCTGTCATACCGGTTGTAAATACGACTTCTCCGGTCACTTCACGTAAAGGAGCGCCAAAGCTTTTTCCCTCAAAATAGTCGCCGTTTTCCAACAGAAGATATACCGGTTTCTCCATCTGGTCACCATTCCTTTCTCTCTCGTACCCCGCCTTCTCAAACCGCTTCGTCGCCAGACCGCTTTTTCTGGTATTTGGACGATTTACCGCTTCCGTTTACATAGGATGTATGCGGCAACTGGCTCTTTTTACTGTCTGTTCCGGCAGTTTACTTTTTCATTCTCAATAACCTTACATTTGAGCAAATCCGTTTTCCTCAGATGCTTTTTTCACATCATTACAGACACATTTTATAAATTGTCTGATTATGCAGAAAAAGCGTCCATGAGCCTAAGCCCATGAACGCCCTTGTTCATATTCTGGAAGATTATAGCATAGGAAAGTTCTATGCGTCAAGAGATTTTTTATACATTTTTATGTGTTTTATACGTCATTTATGCATTTTTATGCATTTCTGTATATTGTTTTTCATTTTTTATTTATTATGCAAACATCAAGAATACATATGTAAGGATTTATTAAGGAATAAGTAACACGGTTGTCTATTCCATCCTGTATACTGTCTCTATTACTTAACAGGAGGTATTGATTTATGAGTCTCTTTCTTTTAGTTTTATTCCCACTAAGCTTTTTACTTGCCATTCTTGCTTTTTTTACAGGCAAAACTATGGCATCCATCCTTACGCTTGGCAGTTATGCCTGCTTTGCACTCTTTCTGCTGCTTTCCCTGCATGACATCAATCTTCGCATGATGGCTCAGGATATCAGCGGTATCCAGGATATCTATCCCTCTATTGAGTCTATCTGTATTCCTGCGTTTCTTGCCTTAAATGTAGTAGCTGGCTTCCGCGTTTTTAAGACTGCAAAAAAATAAGTGCTTGTTCTTATGCCTGTCTCTTTATATAATGACGTTAGGTCAAAAGAAATTTTGGCATTTTTGATTTAGGAGGTATTTTTTCATGGATAAAATCACCAGCTTCACCATCGACCATCTGAAACTGCTCCCTGGCGTCTATGTGTCCCGCAAGGATCGCGTGGGCGATCAGGTCATCACCACCTTTGATATCCGCATGACACGCCCCAACTATGAGCCAGTCATGAATACGGCGGAGGTTCACACCATCGAACACCTGGCTGCCACCTGGCTGCGAAATAACGAGGAGTGGAAAGACCGCGTCCTCTACTTCGGACCGATGGGCTGCCGCACCGGCTTTTACCTGCTTCTCGCAGGCGACCTGACATCCGAGGAGATCGTGCCGCTGATGAAAGGGCTCTTTACTTTCATGCGCGACTACAAAGACGAGGTTCCGGGTGCTTGTGCAAAAGATTGCGGCAACTACCTCGATATGAACCTGCCGATGGCAAACTGGCTGGCTGACCGCTTTCTGCGCGAAGTCTTAGATGGAATTGGTCCGGAGAGACTGGTTTATCCGGAATAAAAGACAAGAATGGCAGGCGGTATGCTTTGAAAAACGGCACACCGCATTCTCGTTACTTTAGTGATGAGTTAGGTGTGCCA
>ERZ779852.1079-NODE-1079-length-27004-cov-5.465954_pt1 | contig 27004 bp, 21 predicted proteins | sample MGYA00511559_ERZ779852 | MGnify/ENA primary metagenome ERZ779852 (study PRJEB29588, sample SAMEA2157977) | human gut metagenome | biome: human gut; feature: human-associated habitat; material: faeces | place: Denmark | collected 2008/2010 ...
CCGCCGTGGCGCAGTATGTGTGGGCCTCGGTGCTCCGCCTCATCCCCGATCCGCGGCCTCTCACCATCGGCATCGTAGGCGTGGGTCATGTCGGCACCATCGTCGCCGAGTGGGCACGGCGCTTAGGGGTGAAAGTGCTCCTCTGCGACCCTCCCCGCGCACGCCGCGAGGGCGCTGAGGGGTTTGTGTCGCTCGACTGCATCGCCGCCAAGGCCGACATCATCACCTTCCACACCCCTCTCACCGTCGACGGCCCCGACCGCACGCGCCACATGGCCGACGACGCCTTTTTCGCCTCGCTCAAGCACCGGCCGATGGTGATCAATGCCGCCCGAGGGCCGGTGGTCGACAATCAGGCGCTCGTCCGCGCCATCCGCGATGGGCTCGTCAGCCACGCCGTCGTCGACTGCTGGGAGGGAGAGCCTTCCATCGACCCCACTCTGCTCTCTCTGGTCGACATCGCCACGCCTCACATCGCCGGATACTCCATCGAGGGGAAGCAGCGTGCCACGGCCGCCGTGGTCACGGCTCTCTGCCGCTATGCCGGAGCGCCGATTCCCGAGGGAGTACCCGTGCCCGCCGTCTCAGCCTCGGGAGAACTCACCGGCGAAGCTTTCGCCGAGCTAATCCTTGCCTCCTACGACCCGCTTGCCGACACCGCTGCGCTCCGCGCCGCTCCCGGCACATTCGAGTTGCTCCGCAATCACTATCCCCTCCGCCACGAAGTCTGACACCAACACACATTCTCCCTCTGCCTATGCTGGATTCGATAAAACTCGCTGTAGAGGACCTTTTGGGTCACGATACATTAGCTGCCGACAGCACCCTGCTGCTCGGCATCGCCATCGTCTCCATCCTCTCCTACTATCTCACCAAGGCGATACTCTGGAGCCTCGAGAAGGCGATACAGCGCAGCCCCACCCACTGGGACGACGACATCTTCAACCGCCGTTTCAACCGCGGCGTGTCGCAGCTCGCACCGGCGCTGATGGTGAGCTGGCTGCTGCCGCGCCTCTTCGGCGACAACGGCGACTCGGTGCACTGGCTCGACGTCGTCACCTCCTTCTACATCCTCTGGGCTGTAATCCATATCATCGTCATCTTCATCGACAACCTCTACAACGGCCTCTATCAGCGCGAGAACACCCGCCCGTACGCCATCAAGGGTGTCTTTCAGATGTTCAAACTCATCTTCTGGGGGATCGGGGTCATCGTGGGTCTGAGCATGCTCATCGGCAAGACCCCGCTCGCCATCCTCGGCGCCCTCGGCGCTTCGGCCGCGGTGCTCATGCTGGTGTTCAAGGACACCATCCTCGGGCTGGTGGCCTCGGTGCAGCTCACGGCCAACAAGATGGTGCATCGCGGCGACTGGATAGTATGCGACTCTCATCAGGCCAACGGCGTGGTGGAGGATATCTCGCTCACCACCGTCAAGGTGCGCAACTGGGACAACTCCGTCACCACCATCCCGCCCTACTCGCTCGTCTCCGAGTCGTTTCGCAATTATCAGTCGATGGTCACCTCCGGCGGCCGCCGCGTGATGCGCTCGGTGTATATCGACGCCAACACGGTGCGACGACTGAGCGCGGCTGAGTTTGCCGCGGCTGAGGCCGACGGGCTCGCTGCCGCCGGATCGGAGTCGATGGTCAACCTCGAGCTGCTCCGCATCTGCCTCGAGCGGGAGCTCGCCGCCGACCCCCGTGTCAATGCCGATTTCACCCTCATGGTGCGGCAGCTCGACCCCACGCCCTCCGGCCTGCCGCTCGAACTCTATTTCTTCACCCGCACCACGGCATGGGTGGAATACGAGCACATTCAGAGCGAAATTTTCGCGCGCCTCTACGCCGTGCTGCCCCGCTTCGGGCTCCGCGTGTTCCAAACCCCCGCAGGATCCGATATTTCCGCTCTGCGGCTCGAGAGCGAACCGTCAGACGCCTCTCAGCGTTAATAAAATATAAAAATAGCCGTCTCGGCCAGTCATATACACTGCGTATGTTCAAGGATATCAAGGCTATAAGGGGAAAATACTACATACAGCGCCTCATCGACGAAGGGGAGCACGAACAGCAGGATTTCAAGTTTCAGATTTCCGACGTGCACAAAATCGCCCATTCCGTCTCGGCTTTCGCCAACAATCGCGGCGGCCGGCTTCTCGTCGGGGTCAAGGACAACGGCACCATCGCCGGGCTCCGCAGCGAGGAGGACCTCTACCTGCTGCAGTCGGCTGCCGAGATCTATTGCCGCCCGGCGGTGACGCTGGAGATGACCACCTTTGCCTGCGAGGGTGGAGCCGTGGTGCTCCGCGCCGTCATCCCTCCGGCTCCCCGGCGCCCGGTGCAATGCCGCGAGGCCGACGGCACATGGCAGGCCTACTATCGTGTGGCCGACGAAAACATCCTCGCTCATCCCCTGATGGTGCGCGCCTGGCGGGCCGAGGCGCAGACCGCCTCCGCCTCGCTACTCTCTTTCACCGATACCGAGACCGCCCTGCTCCGCCATCTGGCCGACTCCGGCTCCGCCACCGTCGACGAGCTGGTGCGCGTGGCCCGCCTCTCCACCCCCACTGTCCACGACATCATAGTGCGCCTCCTGGCCATGCAACTCATAGACTTCGTGCACAGCCAGGCGGGGTTTAGGGTAGTGCTCAGGTCTTAGAGCTTAGAGGGCCGGGAGGGCACTGCTGCATACTCAAAGCTAAAGCTTTGAGAACTAAAAAGGCTTTACATGAGGAGGCGGGAGAGGGAGGCAGGGAGAGAGAAAGGGAAGGGGGCGGCGGATTTTTTTTGGTGTTTTTGCGATTTTTAGATTTTTTTGTCTATCTTTGTCGGCGGTTATCACATACTGACACACACAAAAAATCCTTTTTATTATCACATATTTATGAAATTTCTCAAGTACATTTTGGCCGGAGTCACCGCTGTGGCGCTGGCAGCTACATTTTCGGCCTGCGGAGGTGATGAAGACGATCCCGAAGATCCCGGCAATCCCGGTGGCGGCGAAGAGGTAGAAGATCCTTCAGTCAAACCCGACGATCCCGTCTCAGGCTGGGACACCCCGCTCCCCTCGGGTCCGGCGCTCTCCGATGCCGATGCAAAGAATTATCTCGAGCAGACCGCCAACCTCGTGGCCGACTGCTTCAAGCCCGAAGACCAGCGTCCGCTGGTGGATCTGGCCGATGCTTTCATCCGCGACTACGGCAACTACGAGTTTAATGAATATGACGACGAATATGACGACGACGAATACTCGCGCAAGACTTCCTCGCGCGGTGTGCGCTCGTTTTTCGAGGCTATCCGCCGCGCCATCGCGTCGGGCGACTACATGGCCCTCTCGCGCTCGGCTTTCAGCGTAGTGACCTTTGAAAACTTCACCGGCGTATACGTGCCCGACACGAGAAACGAGGTTTTCGTACGCGATAGCGACAGCGACAAGTTTGTCATCATCTTCTACAAGGATGGCACAAAGTGCGAGCTGCAGGTATCGCAGGAAGGCGCTACTTGGAGCCTCGACGTTTCCGACTTCTCCGACGGCGAGGTTTCTACCGTGAAGGTGCCCCGCAAGCTGCATTTCAACCTCACCGAGGGCTCCACATCGCGCATGCACGGCACTCTGGAGACCTTCTGGCGCGATGGTTCGAGCATGATTGTCAACGCCGACCTCACCGTGGCTAATATCCGCGGCGTGGCCAAGTTCTCGTCGAGCAATACCGATGCCAAGTTACAGGAGTGGCTCTATATCAGCGGCGACCTCATCCAGACCTCCACTGCTTCGGTCAAGGGATCGGGCCTCGTCACCCTGTCGGCTCTCAAGGGCCTGATGAAGGAGGAAGTGGAGACATGGTCCGACGGCTACAACACCTATTATGAGTCGTGGTACGAATGGGACGAGGACGCTGTAGCAAGAATGTTCCACTCGGGCAACTGCACCTGCAACCTCCTCAACCGTGTGCTTGCCACCGCCGAGGTGCCCACTTCCGCTTCCTTCGAGGATCTGGGAGAAGGCTATTACGATTCAGATGACTACGACGGCAACCGCAATGCTGCCCGCCAGGCTTGCCAGAACTGGTGCGACAAGGTGAACCGCGGTGTGATCACCGATCTCTGCCTCGGCTCTACCACTCCGTCGGCCTCGCTCACCTGGCAGCCCGCCTTCCATGAGCATGTCAGCGAATACTACACTTACTGGTACTTCGAGCCGGAGCCTGTGATCGCCTTCTCCGACGGCACCACTTACGGCATCGAGGAGTATGGCAAGACCAACTTCACCTCGTTCAAGACCCGTCTGTCGTCGCTTGTCAATGCCTACAAGGCAATGTTCAACGCAGTACATTGATCGACATACACACTTCAAATAACACCATCAGGGGCGCTATGGCGAGCGTTTTCGCCATAGCGTCCCTGACATGTATCTCTGCGGCCGATGCCGCGCCCTCGCCCGCCGACACTCTGCGGCTGGGGGAGGTGCAGGTCACGGCCACCCCTTCGGCTCTGCCGCGCATCTCATCGTCGGGAGCGCTCAATATCTCGCGGTCGGCCATCGACGCCGTCCCCAGAGCCTTCGGCGAGGCCGATCCGCTCCGCTTTCTTACCCTCATGCCGGGCGTCACCGCCGCCAGCGACTACTCCTCGGGGGTGTCAGTCGACGGCATGGACTATTCGCAAAACCTCTACCGCCTCAACGGCATCCCGGTGCATTTTCCCTACCATTTCGGCGGCACCATGTCGGTATTCTCGCCGGCGATGTATCGGCGCGTCACGATGTACCGCACGATCAAGCCGGCCTCGGAGAGCGGTGTTCTCGGGGGAGTGGTACATCTATTTACTCCTGAAAATCAAAGCGATACGACCCTGTCGGCCGAACTCCGTGCAGGGATCATCTCCTCCTCGGCTTTCGTCGCGCTCCCTATTGGCAAACGGCTGACAGTCAGCGCCTCGGCGCGCGCCAGCTACATCGACGCCCTCTATTCGTCGCTCCTCAGCAGCCGCCGCTCGCAGGCCGGATACAATCTCGCCGACGCCGACCTCTTAGCTCTCTGGCGCCTGGCAGCCTCACATAGCCTCCGGGCCACTTTCCACTACAATGGCGACCATGTGCGCTACTCCGACCGTGCTTATTCGCTCACCACGGCGCTCCGCTGGCACAATCTCCTCGGCGGGCTCTCCTGGATAGCCGATGCCGAACGATTTACGGCCGAGAACACGCTCTATGTCAGCTCTTTCCATAATACGCTCACCATGGATATGGGTGCGATAACCCTCTCGGCCCCAACGGCCATCGACGAATACGGTCTGCGGGGCACCTTCACCTTCACGGCGCTTCCGCCCCGCTGGGGTCTCACCGCCGGCTACGAGGCGCGCCTCTATAGCATTGTGCCTCAGTGGGTAAGCCTCTCAGGCATCGGTGCAGCCTCCCGTCGCCGACCGGCCACCCTTTCGGCCGAAATCTCACCCTCGGCCGAGGTTACTTTCCAACCCTCGCCCCGCTGGCGCCTTACGGCGGGGGTGCTCCTCTCCACCTATACCGCCGGGAGCTACACGCGGTTTCTCCCGTCGCCCTCCCTCTCGGCCATGTGGCGCATCCGCCCCGCCGCAGGCGACCTCTCCCTCACCCTGGCGCTCTCACACACTCATCAGTCGCTCCATCAGGTGGGATTTTCCGAAATGGGTATGTCGTCAAACTTCAAGATAGCCGCCTCGCGTCGTGTGCCGCCGCAGCAGTGCGACGCCGCCTCGCTCGCGGCATCTTTTGCACCGGCAGCTCTGCCGGGACTCTCAATTTCGGCCGACGTCTACTATAAGCGCATCCGCCGGCAGCCCGAATATTTGGGAGCGGTGCTCGATATCCTCTCATCGTCGTATCTGGCTGAAGATTACATATTTGACACGCGCGGCCACAATGTGGGCGGCTCCCTGTCGGCGCGCCTCGCGCTCCCGCATTTCTCCGCCATGGCCACCTACGGCTATTGCCACACCCGGCGGCGCATGCCGGGCGAACCACGGGCGTTCAGCTCGTCGCAGGAGCTCACCCACACCCTCACGGCTTTTGTCTCGTGGCACCCCGCACGCCGGTGGATCTTCTCCGCCACCTTCAATCTCGCCTCCGGACGCCCCTACACCCCCGTGCGTTCGCTATATATCATCGGCGAGACCCTCATGACGGAGTACGGGCCGCGCAACTCGGCGCGCCTCCCTATGTATCATCGGCTCGACCTCTCCGCCAGCTACACCTTCACCACCGGAGGGCGCCGGAGGCTCTCCCACGAGGTGAATGTGTCGCTCCTCAACGCCTATGGGCGCGAAAATGTGGAGATGCGCTCGTTCGACATCAATGCCGATACCGGCGACTACCGTCTGCGCGACATCAGTTCGCTCTACCGCTTCCTGCCGTCGCTAAGTTACACTCTGAAATTCTGATTATCACCCCGTTATGCCAATATTCCGCACCCTGATACATAGATTGCTCCTGCTCGCGCTGCCGATGCTCCTTGCGGCATGCTCGGACGACGCTCCGCTCGCTGAGGCCGGCGAGCGCCTTGTCATCGAGGGGCATATCGACAGCGGCGGCTACCCCGACGTGCTGCTCAATCTCACTGTGAGCCCCTCGGAGAGCGGAGGCGATTTTGCCGACGCCGTGGTGCGCTGGGGCAAGGTCTCCATCTCCGACGGAGAGAGCGAGGTGGTGCTCACCGGAGCGCCTTCCCACAGCTATTTCCCGCCATATCACTATTATACATCGGAAATGGCCGGCATCCCGGGCCGCACATACACCATCACCGCCACATATCGCGACCTCACGGCCACTTCCACCGTCACCATGCCTCAGGAGATCCCTGTCATAGAGCGGGTGGATGTCACCCCGGCCGACGGTTCCCACGATTTGTGCCATGTATCGCTCACTTTCCGCACCCCCGACGACGCTCCGGCCTATTATCACCTCTCGGCGCAGGTGAGCGACCTCGACAGTCGTGCTCTCCCCTGCATGCTCGGGGCCGTGGAGGCTCCGAGGCCCGGCGAATCGGTCACCGTGCCGGTGTATCGGGGCCGCTCGGCCATCGCAGAGGGGGATTACACCCCCGACTTCCCCCTCGGGGCAATCGTAAAGATCAACCTCGAGCGTGTGACCCGCGAAGTTTTCGATTTCTGGCGTGCTTTCGACAATGCCTCCCTCACCGGAGGCTCAATCTTCATCACATCTCCCGGCACTCTCCCTTCCAACATCGCCGGAGGGCTCGGCGTGTGGTCGGCGCAGGCCGTGGCCTCCACCATCATCTCGGTTTATCCCACCGATTTACAGCCCGTGAACCCTTCGCTGTAATCGCGGCGTATGTGGGATGCCTCTATGCCACGGCCGGATCAGAAGTCGGAGAAGAGCGTGGGCTTGATCACGATGCCTACTCTCAGCTGATTGTGATACTGCTTGTAGTCGAGGAGTCCCTCGCCGTAGCCGCTGTAAAGCTGAGCGAAAAGATACTGATTTGATTTGGTAGAGAAGCGGTAGGCACACTCCACGATGAAATTGTAATTGAAAATGCCGTCGGTGCGTTTGACCAGCGTTACCGACGACGACCATTTGCGGTTGGAGCTATACATGCTCCACCCCACCTGGAAGATGCCGCAATATTTCAGGATATCCTTGTTGTTGACGCCGTCGATGAAGGGTATCCAGAATTTGCCGTAGACCACAAAGTTGGGGTCCACCATTATGCTCCCGGCGAAAGTGAGCCTTTCCCACGATCGCGAGGCTTCGGCATCGCGCCCGTTGCTCTCATGCTCAAGCATCACGCTCACTTTGCCGATAAACCGGTCCTTGATGAAGAGCGGTTTTGTGAGGCCGATACCGGGGTTGAAATTGAGGTCGGTCATCGGCATGGAGTTCTGCAGCACGTTCCAGAACACCTTCTGCGAGTAGAATAGATAGAGATAAGTGCCCCAGGGCAAAGTGCTCTTGGTGAGCTTCTGAGCTATGGAGATCTGAAATTTCACATTGGTGTTCTCGCTGGTGGGGCGGTGCGATATGGAAGGACCGAAAATGAAATAGTTGTCTTTGTAGAGGCCGAAATAGTAGTGGGTATCGGCAAATGCTCGGCGGAGCGAGTCGGTGTTGACCGTCTCGTTGCCAAGCGATACAATCTGGCCGCGCGCATCGCCTACTGTACAGATACACAGCAGTATAACCGTCAGTATTCCTATAAACCTCTCCCTCATATGATATGTTTCTTCGTCTGAATAGTTGATTTTGAAGCTGCAAAGTTAAGCAATAATTCCGCGCGAAATTGCCTCATTTGTACTTAAAACTATCTAAAAACAGAACAGACGGCCCCGCTCTTTTGTTTGTGTAAAGAGCAATTGCCCTGTTTTTCCCCTTTTGCAGGGCACGATACTCACTTTTCGTTACCTCGCACAGGCCGGCGAAAGCGCCGCGATACTATATTTTAGGTATTTTTATCTGTAAACGTTCTTGGTTTACAAATCTTTATATAACTTTGCAACGAAATAAGAAAAACGCGTTATTTATGAGAAAACTTTTCCTCACTTTGTTTGCAACAGCTGCTGTTGCATCGTTTGCCGCCGAGTCAGCGGTCGGCTTCCAGTGGTATAAAACAATAGGGATAGATGCTGAGAAGAAGCAGAGCAACGTCGACGCCGTGGCCGACGGTCCCGACGACGGCTCGTATGTAGGCGTCTCTTTCGGACAGGCGACCACCGCCACCTGGGGCACTACTTCGGTGATCCCCGAGGGTGAGACCATCACCACAGCCTATCAGCGCTCATGGACCGTAGGCCTGATCGACAACTCCACCGGCGATTTCCGTTGGTTCGTAACCTCCACCGACGCCAATATATCCAACGGCAGCCTCAAGGTGGCCGCTACCTCCGACGGCGGCGTAGTGATGACAGCCAACGCCACTTTCAACAGCGGTAAAGGCGCCGGAGCTCCCACGCTCATGAATTTCACCGACACCAAGGGCACCAAGCACACCCTCACTCTCGCCGATACTCCCGCCGACATGAGCCCCTATGCCGGCGTGGTAGTGAAATTCGACAAGGAAGGTGCCTGCGAGTGGACCCGCGTCGTCGGCGCTGACGGCTACGAATCGGCCGGCGCTTTCGATAACAGCGTGGTCAATTTCAGCGCACTTGCCACCGATGCCTCCGGCAATATCTACGTGGGCGGCGTCTACAAGACAGCGCTCCTCCTGGGCAATGATCTCGAGAGCCGTTTCGCAGTGAATCTCGGCGTGAAAAAGGGCGATAAGACCACCAACAACGGCGATGCCTTCATCCTTCGCCTCAACGACAAGGGCGAGCCCACCGGCCTTCTGACCTCCACCTCCGCCGTGCCCTACGCCTCGAAGGAGTCGCTCGCGGCCATCACCGTGGAGGGCAACAACCTCTATGTGGCTATGATAGTCAACGCTGCCGACGACCTGAAATACAACCTCTTCAATGTAGAGACCGAAATCTCCGCCGATGCCAACGCCAATGTGGTTTACGGCAAGGTGGACCTCTCCACTTTCACCTGCACCAAGGCCGGAGCCCTTCAGGCTGCCGCCACCGATGCCCAGCCCTCGCACAACGCTCAGGTAAAGAACATCCAGGTAGCCGGCGACCGCCTCTTCATCGTCGGATGCCAGACCGGTGCCCTCACTCAGGATGGCGCCACATTGATTGCATCCTCCGCCAAGTTGCTTGAGGATATGGCAGTATCCGTCGACCTCTCCACTTTCAAGGCCTCTACCGTCTACAAATCGGGCGAAGCCTCGATCGGCAACACCTACCTTGTGATCCGCGACACCGAGGCCGCCAAGGTCTACACCATCGCATATCAGTTTAACGGCTCGTTCGCCTACCGCTACGAATATGCCGAGGACGGCACCCTCAACGACAAAGTGGTGCTTGGCGTAGGCACTACCAATTTCAGCGTGCCCACCTTCAACAACACCACCAAGCGCCTGCTGCTGCCGGTCTATACCAAGGGTCTGACCTCTTTCCCCGTCAGCGATGCCACTCCTGCCGGAGCACCTGATGCAACCGACAAATATGCCGGATTCCGCGGTGTACTCGTGTCCTACGACATGCCCGGCCTGACCCAGGCCGGTATCGCAGCCCCCGCTGCCGACGCCGCTGAGGCCGACGCTTCCGTAGAGTACTTCAATCTGCAGGGTATGCGCGTGGCCAATCCTCAGGCCGGCACACTCGTGATCCGCCGTCAGGGCGACAAGGTCAGCAAGCTGATCGTCCGCTGACCGGCCGGAGGGTCCGCGATCCTTACCCGGCACCCGGGTCTTTGACCCCCACAACCGGGTCTGAGGCCCTTATCCACCGTCTTTGATCATAACTACATAAGATTGATTTTAATTACGCAAGCCTGAATAAGCCCCGCCGCGACGACGGGGCTTTTTCTTTTTCTTTGCCTTTGCCGTTTTGCCACTTTCTGCGCTTTAGGTGCGGCAATCTCGCGACTATTTCGTATCTTTGTACGCTAAAACAGTGCAGTAAGCTTTCATATGGGGCAATAATACCGCCCCGCTTACGTTATTTTAGCGGAAAGCCGTGCCGAATTGACGCCGCGGCCACATCTTTGATACCAATCGTATGAATCTGAAATCCATAATTCTGGCCTCCGCTGCAGCCCTCTTGCTTGCATCGTGCAACACATCCAAGACCACGCTGCCATATTTCACCGATATCACCACAATAGAGGAGGGCACCATGCCCAAAGGCGACTATATGCCTACTATAAAGCCCGACGACGAGCTCTTCATCTCCGTGACATCGCGCAATCCCGCGGCTACGGCCCACTACAATGTGCCCCTGGCCAACCCTGCAACCAGTTCGGAGCTCACCATCTCCTCGCAGCCCCGTCAGCAGACATATATCGTTGACAGCAAGGGCAATATCAACTTTCCCGAGCTCGGCACCATACATGTGGCCGGCCTTACCGTGGAGCAGCTCCGCGACAAGCTCACTGCCGAGATAAGCAAAGATGTGGAGGATCCCCTGGTGAAGGTGGAGATGACCAATTTCACCGTCGTTGTGGCCGGTGAGGTCAACTCGCCCAGTACCATCAAAGTGACCCGCAACCGTTTCAGCATCCTCGATGCCCTCTCGGCTGCCGGCGACCTCACCCCCTACGGCGAGCGAGCCAATGTGCTGCTGGTGCGCGAGGAGGGGGGCGAGCGCAAGTTCGTGCATCTCAACCTCAACTCCTCCGATCTGCTCTCCTCTCCCTACTTCTACATGCAGCAGAACGACTACGTGTACGTAGAGCCCAACAAGATCCGTCAGGCCAACTCGCGATACAATCAGGACAACTCCTACAAGCTCTCCATGACCTCTACCATCGTCAGCGCCGCCTCGGTGATCGCATCGCTCGTCATAGCGCTCACAGTCAAGTGATTGACGCGCCGGCACGATAATACCACATTTCACTTGTCTACACCACATCCCCGTAATGGAAAACAATAAAAATTCCGATTTTATTGATATCAAAGGCACCCTCGCGCAGTATCTGAGCAAGTGGTACCTTTTCGTGATTTCTGTTGCCGTCTGCGGCATCCTCGCTGTGCTCTTCGTGAAAATGAGGCAGCCCACCTACGGTGTCCGCGCCAATGTGCTCATTCAGGTCGACGACACCAATCCCCTGACCGGTATGGGCGCCATCGGCGACCTCATCGGCTCGAAGGGCATCGTCGACGACGAGGTCTTCGTCATCTCCTCCCACTCTCTGCTGCGCGATGTGGTCAAGGAGCTGGGTATCAATCAGATGAACTATGTGAAGCGAGGCCTTCTCAAGCGCATCAACGCCTATCCTGAGAATCCCGTCAATGTGGTGACCCCCGCCGGGCTGGTCGACACCCTCTCGGTAGGCATCAGCTTTAAGGTGCGCGTCAACGACAAGGGCCTCGTATCGGTCAAAGCCAAGGCCAAGCGCGAGACCATCGCCGAGGTCAAGGACCAGAAATTTCCCGTCACCCTCCACACCATCTACGGCGACTTCACCCTGCAGCCTACCGAGTATTTCGTAGCCGGCGAGCCCCTCAACGACAATATCACCTTCGCCGGATATCATGCTGTGGCCGAGGACCTTGCTCTTGATGTCAAGGCCTCCATCGCCAGCAAGAAGAGCAACGCCATAGAGCTTGCCATCGACACCAAAAACGCCACCCTCGGCGAGAATATCCTCAACGAGATCATCACCCTCTACAATCAGCGCGGCGTACACGAGAAGCGCCTTCAGGGCGAGCAGACGAGCGAATTCATCAAGGATCGTCTGGCTCTGATTCGCACCGACCTCGACAATGCCGAGCTGGCCATAGAGCGATACAAGCGCGACAACAATATGACCAACCTCGCCCTCGACATCGAATACAATGCCGAGAAGAAGGGCGAGCTGGAGAAAGATCTTCTCTCAGCCGAGACCAACGCCGAGATGATACGCATCACCCGCGACTTCCTCAAGAATCCCGACAACGCTTACTCGCTCATACCTAACACTATCTCCGCACTTCAGGATCCCATCAACTCCTACAATACGCTGGTACTCCAGTATATGGAACTGACTCAGAGCGCACGACCCAACAACTCGATGCTCCGCCAGCTCACCGAGCAGATCGACGCCCTGCGCGCCAACATCATGGAGTCGGCCGACCGTGCGCAGGTCAACGCCGACCTCTCCGTGCGCGAAATCCGCGCCAATGTCGACCAGACCAACTCGCGCCTGGGTAGCATCCCCGAGCAGGAGCGCGCCTACTACCTGCTGCTGCGTGAGAAGAAGGTGCGTGAGAATCTCTACACCTTCCTGCTGCAGCGCAGCGAGGAAACCTCCATTTTCCTGGCCAACGCTCTGCCCAAGGGCTCTATCGTCGACGAGGCTTACACCCTCAACAAGCCCCTGGGACTCTCCAACATGATGATCCTGGCACTGGCCGTGTTCTTCGGCCTCTGCATACCGCCGGTATACCTCTTTGTGCGCCATCTGCTCCGCAGCCGCTTCGATTCGCGCGAAGATGTGGAGCGCGTGGTGGAGGCTCCCATCCTCGGCGAGATGTGCACTGTCAATCCCGACGACTGCAAGGGTCCCCTCTGCGTGGGCAACGGCATGAGCTCCTCAGCCTCGGAGCTCTTCCGCCTCATCCGCACCAATCTGCAGTTTATGCTCAACGGCTCGCGCGACAAGGTGGTGCTGATGACCTCCGCACGCTCGGGCGAGGGCAAGTCGTTCATCTCCATCAATCTGGCCGCCTCGCTGGCTCTGCTGCAGAAAAAGAAGGTGCTGCTGGTGGGTATGGACATCCGCAAGCCTCAGCTGGCCAACTATCTGGGCATCGCTCCCACTCCGGGCCTCACCGAGTATCTCTCCACCGAGGGGATGCCTATCGAGTCGATCATCCGCCACGATGTGGTGATGAAAAATATGGATGTCATCGTCGCAGGCCCTGTGCCCCCCAACCCCGCCGAGCTGCTCGCTTCGGAGCATGTCGACGAGCTCTTCGCACGCCTCCGCGAGATGTACGACTACATCATCATCGACTCTGCACCCGTGGGAATGGTGTCCGACACCTTCTCGCTCAATCGTCTTGCCGACGCTTCGATCTTCGTGACACGCGTCAACCACTCGCTCATCTCCGACCTCGAGTATATCAACAAGATCTACGAGGAGAAGCGCCTCAACAAGCTCTCGGTGGTGATCAACGGCACCAAGTCGAAGCAGGGCTACGGCTACGGGTACAAGTAATCAGGCTACGGCTGCAAGTAATCCACCTTTTTGCTACAAATGGCCATCGCCGCATCCCTACATAGTAACGCATCAAAAGGCGCTGCTTCCGCTCCTGTCAAGGAGCAGAAGCAGCTGCTACGCTTTTCTCCGTCGGAGTGGGCGTGGCCTCTGGCGTTCTTGCTCTCGCTGGCCATGGTGGGGCTGCGGTTTCCTCTGGGCTACCTTCTGGTGCCGGCCATCCTTCTGGTGCGCTTCCGCCTCGACAGGTATGATTTCCTGATCATGCTCACCCTCGCTCTGGGCGGATACGGCAGCGCTACGGCCGATTCCTGGGGCATCCACACTCAGTATTTCGTGATCCTTGCGGGGGGCGTCGGCTACGTTGTGCTCAAAAAGAACAAGATGCTCGACAAGAGCATGATAGCCTGGGGGCTATACGCTCTGGCGCTGATCTTTTTCGCCAGTCTGAGCGAACTTTCCTTCCGCCTGCAGTTTCCCAAGATATGCCGTTATCTCTCGGTGATCTATTTCGTCATCCCGCTTCTGGTCTTTTCGGGCAAGGAGTTTGATATCCGGCAATTCTGGCGCAAGGTGATGCCTTATGTCTTCATAATGTGCATCTTCTACATCATCGACGCAGCCATCTTCTCGGGAAATGTGCTCGTGCCGACCACCCACATTTTCAACGACGCTAAGTCTTATTTCTACGACCTCTACTGGAATCCCCTTTCCGGACGCATCTTCCGAAAATATCCCCCCGGCCTGTATATCATGGTGCTGGCCCTGCTTCCTGCCGCGCGCTACTATCGCCTCAGGGTGTGGCAGTGGATTGTCATCGCCGGCGGCATGCTGGTGACCTACACCTTCACATTCATCTCGGGCATGATTGTGGGATACATCATCTGCCAGAACAACAAGAAGCTCATCCTCCGCTATGCCACTATCGGTGTCGTCATCCTCGGAGTGCTATATGCCGTAGATTCTAAGCTGCCTACCATGTCGATGTACGATACCACCACCTACGCCAAGCCGCAGACCACGCTCCGCATCAAGTCGTCGATCGACCAGATTATCGACATGTTCAAGGCTAAGGACGAGGAAGACTGGGTGGTGCTCGGCACCGGCCGCTTCGGACAGGCCATCCCCAAGATAGCGCTGCTCTACGAGGAAGACCGCGAGTGGATAGGATTCGGATTTCTCGATGTGGTGGAGAATGCTCCGGCCAAGTACGTCATCTACAACGATCTCTATTTCGAGCAATACTCCGAGGAAAACTGGGAGGTGGCCAACGACATCGAGATTATGGCTCTGGAGGTATTCTGTACCATCGGATTCGTCGGACTCCTCTTGCATGTGCTCTATTTCGTGTACATGTGGTTCACGGTGCGACGATGCCGCAATGTGGGTTATTTCCTTTCGGTGCTGTTCATGTTCCTGTGGCTCGGTATGACCGGATTCGAGGGCCTCACGCGTGTGATGAGCCTCTATTTCGTGGGTCTCTCCTACGGCATAGTGCTGCTGACCAACCGTCCGTGGCAGCTCAAGCGCGAGCATGAGCGCGAGAGAAAAGAGTGTGAAGCGAAGCAGCTCGCCGAGGCTTCCGATGCCGCGGAGGCGGAAAGGAGTGAGGCGTGAACGCCGCCGACTCATCAGCCGACAACCGCCGCATTGCCCGCAATGCGGTGTATCTCTACGGCCGCATGCTCCTCACCGTGGGGGTGTCGCTCTACACCACCCGCGTGGTGCTCGATTTGCTGGGAGTAGACAATTATGCCCTTTATCAGCTTGTAGGCGGCATCGTGGCCATCTTGGGCTTCATCAACGGCACCATGGCGCTGGCCACTCAGCGATTCATGAACTATGAGATGGGCGCCGGCGACCGCGCCAGGCTGCAGCGCACCTTCTCCACCGCCATGATCATACATCTGTGCATCGCCGGCATCGTCGTCGTGGGTGCGGAGACCGTAGGGCTCTGGTATGTCAACCACCGTCTGGTGATACCGCCCGAGCGGATGTTTGCCGCCAATGTCACTTATCAGCTTTCGCTCCTGGCCGCCGTGGCGGGCATAGTGCAGATACCCTATGTGGCTGCCGTCATGGCCAACGAGAAGATGGGGTTTTATGCCCTGGCTCAGATACTCAATGTGTTGCTCAAGCTCGGTGTGGCTCTGGCGCTGATACTGGTCGGCACGCTCGACACCCTCATAATCTATGCCGTGCTCATGCTGCTCGCCGCAGTGATAGTGCTGATGATCTACGCCGGCTACTGTCGGCGGCGCTTTCCCGAGTGCCGTTTTTCCCTGCGGCCCGACCACGAGATTTTCTCCGCCATGCTCCGCTTTTCGGGGTGGGATCTCTACGGCAACCTCTCCTACACCGCCCGTATGCAGGGTACGATAGTGATTCTCAATAAGTTTGGCGGTCTGGCGCTCAATGCCGCCGGAAATCTCTGCCTCACTGTCTGCGGCACCATCACCAATTTTGCCGGCTCGGTGGTATCGGCCTTCCGGCCGCAGATCATCGGGCAATATGCCAAAAAAGACTTCCCGCGCATGCTCACCCTCATCAATGCATGCGCCCGCTATTCGTTTCTCCTCCTGGGACTCCTTGTGGTGCCCATAGGACTCGAAATCGACTCCCTTCTCGCCCTCTGGCTCCCGGAGGTACCGGCTTATACCGCCGATTTCTGCCGCTTAGGGCTCATCGCCGCCTGCGGCGAGCTGCTCATCATCGTGGCCTGTATCGGCATCCACGCCACAGGCCGTGTGCGCGTGTTCAGCTTCATCTCCGGCACGCTCTATCTGCTCGAACTGCCGGTGATGTATGGGTTGCTGCGATTCACAGGGATGCCTTCGGTGGTGTACGTGGTCCATTGCAGCTTCGTGGCGCTCATACTGCTCACCGACACCGTCATCCTCCACCGGCTGGTGCCGCAATTCTCCATAGGCTCGTTCTGGATGCACGGAGTGCTGGTGCCGCTGCTCGTGGTAGCCGCCACAGCCGCCCTCACATGGGCCGTGCAGCTGCTCAGCGCTCCCTCGTTTGTGCGCATCGTGTGCACCGCTCTGGTCAGCACGGCTCTGCTGATGTCGCTCACCTTCACCTTCGCCATCACCCCCGACATGCGGCGCACCGTAGTCGGTCGGGTCCGCTCGCGGCTCCATATCTAAATCTAATTGATAATTTATAATTTATAATTAGCTCCATGGCACTACCCTCCAAGCGCAAGATTCTGTTTCTCTACAGCCAGGGCGGTGAGATCATCACCGGCGGGCAGAAATACGAAGACCGGCTCTATCGCGAGCTGCAGACCGCCGAGGGTCTGCAGGTGGAGCGCCGCTGGCTCAACAACATCAGCGGCAAAATCAGCAAATACACCTCGCCGCTGCGCAATCTGCGCCTGCTGCGCTCTCTCCGCGACTACGATCTTATCTTTTTCAACAGCGTCGACGGTCTCCCCTTCATCCCCCTGGCGTGGTGTCTGCGCTTCCTCTGCCGGCAGCACACCTCGGTGATCCATCATCACTTTCTCTACCGCGAGAAGACAGGCGTCCGGCGCCTGTGGTACAAACTCCTTGAGAAAGGATTCATGCGCGTCAGCACCACCATCGCCGTCCCCAGCCCCTATATCAACGATCTCTGCCGCCAGATGTTCCCGCGCCATCCGCTCCGCTACTGGCAGATCCCCTTCGAGGGCACAGCGCCCCTCGCGCCCGCTCCCGTGCCCGGCAATCTGCTCTACATCGGCACTATCGAGCCCCGCAAAGGCCTCATGTATCTGCTCGACGCCATGACCATGCTGCGCGACAGGGGAGTGGACGTGCGGCTCACCGTCGTAGGCAAGACCGTCAACCCCTCCTATCGCGCCCTTCTCGACGAGAAGATCGCCGCGCAGGGCCTCTCGGTGCGTTTCACCGGCTACATCTCCCTCGAAGAGAAAGAGCGCATCATGTCGGAGACCGACGTCTTCACCTTCCCCTCGCTCATGGAGGGTTACGGCATGGTGCTCTGTGAATCGATGGTGCGCAGCATCCCCTGCGTCACCTTCGACAACTCCGCCATGCCCTACACCGTGCATCACATGGAAAACGGCCTCCTCTGCCCCGACCGCGACACCGCCGCCCTGGCCGCCGCCATAGAGCGCATAGTCACCGACCGTCCCCTCCGCTCGCGCCTCGCCGCCGGAGCCCTCGCCACCTCCGCCACCTTCATGACCCCCTCCCGTTTCCGCGCCCTCGTCCTCTCCGAGGTCCCCGCGCTGTGACCGGTGCTCCCGGATATTCCGGATTTAATCACTGATTTAATCCGATTTAATCACTCGTCAGCCGTTATTTTTAACAGTTGCTTTTGCTTGCTGTATGCCTGAAATATGTATCTTTGCGCGGAATAGGCATTTTTTGGATCACACACTATAAACCCCATTATAAATCACATTATAATCCATTTTTATGAAATTTCTACAGAAGAGCGCAATGTGGCTGTTCACAGCCGCTATTGCCGTAATGGGCGGTCTCACATCATGCTCCAGCGATGATTCAGAACCGCAAAATGTCTCCCGCCTCGAACAGACCGTCAGCGGTATGCAGGGGATGGTAAGCCTCGACCCCTCCACCCTTGGAGACTGGGACGAAGGTTATGTCTGCGCCGACGGTTATGTGCTCGCCAAAGGCCTCACCTCCGAGGCTGAAATGCACAAAGCCATGAGCCGTGCCGGCGAGGATGTCGAAGACACTCCCTGTATCAGCTACATGCCCGCCGACGGCTCGCTCGTAGTGCATGTATTCTTCGCCGAGGACGGCCTTCCCTCGCAGATCGTGGCCGGCGGCGCTACGCTGATGTTCAACTTCCTCAGCGACACAGTGCTTGAGCTGGTGCTCTCCACCGACACCGACTATTCCTATCAGACCACCGTCACCTACGACCGTGAGGCCCTTCTGCAGGCTATCAGCAACCGCGACTTCACCTTCTTCTTCCAGACCCGCCTTGCCGCCATCGTCGAGCTCCTCCGCAATGCGGCTATCCCCGAGCAGTTCGCATCGATTGTAAGCTCCTTCAGCAGCATCTGCGACCGCGTCCTGGCCGAAGATCCCGAGGCTACACTCGAAGACCTCGTCAACAGCGGACTCGTAGACGAATCGGGCAAAGCCACCTTCGTCGACAATGTCACCGAGAGCTTCAAAGACGTTGTAGTCACCGTACACTATGCCATCGCCCTCTGGACCGGTAAAGCCTCCTTCAAGGTCGGCGGTACATCATGCACACTCTCGGGCACCATACACTGCGCTTCGGAGGACTTCAACACCTACGGCACCTACGGCATCGTCTGCGACACCGACCCCGCCAAGCTCTTCACCGAAAATGCCGAATACTCCGGCACCGGCTATCAGGAAGGTATCTCCACCCACTTCGATGTCGATTTCCGTGGCCTCAAAGCCAACACCACCTACTACTATCGCGCTTACTACGCCTTCAACACCTCCGACCACGGTTCGCTCTCCTTCAAATACGGCGATCCCGATGCCGAGATAGCCTACGATAGCGTGATCAAGGAGTTTACTACCGGCGACAACATCCTCACCGTCGACGTAGTGATGTGCATCGACGTCACAGGCAGTATGTCGGGCATCATCAACACCGTCAAAGACAACGCCATGAGCTTCTACGACGCCTTCAATCAGAAGTGCGTGGACAACGGCATCGAGCTTTCCGGCCTCAACAACACCGTCATCGCCTTCCAGGACAAGAATGTCGACGGCGACCGCTGGTGGATGCAGAGCGAAAAGTATCAGCTCCCCGAGCAGCGCGACCTCTTCGATGCATTCGTTAGCGATCTCTACGCCGATGGCGGCGGCGACGCCCCCGAGAGTGGCCTTGAAGCTCTCGACGGCGCCTTCGACCTCCTCACTGATGCCATCGACGACGGATACCACCGTCAGGTAGTGATCCTCTGGACCGATGCTCCCTTCCTCAAGACATCGGATTACACCGACCTCAACGTAGAAGACCTCGAGAAGAAGTGGAACACCCTCTCCAGCGGACGCCGCCTCATCCTCTTTGCTCCCTCCTATGAGTACGGCGGCAACGGTGGCAACTGGGCCGAACTCGACGGCTGGAAAAACCTCATCCACTCCACCGAGATCCAGAGCAGCTTCTACGACTTCGACTACGTCCTCGACAACATCATCGGCGAGCTCATCGGCCGTGGCAGCTCCGCCGCTCCTGCCCGCGCTTCCCGCCCCGGCACCCCCATCGTAGTCCGTCCCAACTAACCTGCCTTGCCTTAATCCCCGTATAAAACAGGGGAAACGTCACACTGTAGGGCTGCGGCTTGCTGTGACCGGCCCGGATGGCTGCCAACATATTGATTATTAACACATCCGTTGGTATCGTTTTTGATGGTAGTCAGCCTCATCCGGTCGCACCGAGGCGCGGCCCTACCGGTTGATGCCATCCTCCCGCTAATTTCCGCCCTCCCCCCCCTGAAATTTTTGTAAAATAAAGTGGGGCAAGAGTTTGCGGGAATGGGGGGAAATGCGTAACTTTGTGGGCATTTTTGGCCATACAGGCTTTGGTAAAAGCGGCCTCAGGGCCCGCCTGATGGTATAACCTATTTAATTTCATACATTTAAATGTACGCAATTGTAGAAATCCAGGGACAGCAGTTCAAGGCTGAGGCCGGCAAGTTCCTGTATGTACACTATCTCGGCGACGAGAAAAAAGAGGGCGAAGAGGTATCTTTCGACCGCGTCCTGCTCGTAGACGCCGACGGTGCCGTGAAGGTAGGCGCACCCACCGTAGAGGGTGCCAAAGTAGTTTGCGAGGTAAAACGTCCCCTCGTGAAAGGTGACAAAGTGATCGTGTTCAAGAAAAAGCGTCGTAACGACTATCGTCGCAAGAACGGACACCGCCAGATGTTCACCCAGGTAGTGATTAAAGACGTGATAGCTTAACCCCAAAATCCGCTTAGAAGAAATGGCACATAAAAAAGGTGTTGGTAGTTCGAAGAACGGCCGTGAGTCGGAAAGCAAACGACTCGGAGTGAAGATTTTTGGCGGTCAGCTCGCCAAAGCAGGCAACATCATCAAGCGTCAGCGTGGCACAGTGCATCATCCCGGCCTGAATGTAGGCATGGGCAAGGATCACACCATCTACGCTCTTGTTGACGGCACTGTAGTGTTCACCAAGGGTAAGGAGGGACGCACATTCATCAACGTGCAGCCCACCCCCGAAGCGTAACTGCTGCTGTAGCCGGCGCGAGCGCAGCCAAGGGGCGCGCCACCTGCGGGTGAGTGTGCATCGCTGCGTCTCCGCTCTTGCAGAAAAATAAAAAATCAGCGTCATGCCTTGTGCACCGACGCTGATTTTTTACTTTAAGCGGCAGCCGACGCCTTGGACGGTGGCCGCAATCCCCTCGCACGAGGGAGGGCAGATTTGGTTGAATGTATGTAAGATGCCATCTGCCGGGGAGCCGTGCGGCGTCGCTTCCAACGTCGGGCCTGTCGCCTGAGCCGGGTAGCGTCTGCGGATCGCGATTTCCGCGTTTGCTCAGGTTGCGGCAAGAGGGGGATTTCAATCCCTCGCGGATTTCCGGTCGGCATATCTCTTTGATAGCAACAACAGCACCGGGCGCCGTTTGGTTCATCCGCCGGCCGTCTGTCCCTCCGCAGCACACGCGCATAGGGCTGCCCTGTATTTGTTAAAAATTTATAAATCACGCCGCTGCCGGCGCTTTGTCGCGGCTTTTATCCCGCTCAAATCGCTTTTCATTCTTAACTTTACAAACGGAAAAATAAATACCCATCATAAACCGACATAACCGATCGTCACATGAAACATTTCACACTGGCACTCGCCGCTGTCGCTTCCTTGGCCATGACCGCTCCCGCCGTCTATGCCGCCGACGCGCCCGAATGTGCCGCCGATGCCACCACCGTGGCTCTCCCCGACTACACACGCACTCTCCGTCCCCCCAAGGCCGACCGTCTGTTCCACTCCAAGGCCGTGGAGAAGCATATCAAGACCATCAAGAGCCAGCTCACCAATGCCAAACTGGCGTGGATGTTCGAGAACTGCTTCCCCAACACCATCGACACCACGGTGCACTACCGCAAGGGTGCCGACGGCAAAAACGATACCTTCGTCTACACCGGCGACATCCACGCCATGTGGCTGCGCGACTCCGGAGCGCAGGTCTACCCCTATGTGCAGCTCGCCAACGAGGATAAGGAGCTTAAGGACATGCTCGAGGGTGTGATCCGCCGCCAGTTTAAGTGCATCATCATCGATCCCTACGCCAACGCCTTCAACGACGGCCCCACCGGCGGAGAGTGGATGACCGACCTCACCGACATGAAGCCCGAGCTCCACGAGCGCAAATGGGAGATCGACTCGCTCTGCTATCCCATCCGCCTGGCCTACGAATACTGGAAAGTGACCGGCGACGACTCTATTTTCGACGCCGAATGGCTTCAGGCCATGGAGCGCGTCTATGCCACCTTCATCGAGCAGCAGCGCAAGGAGGGCCGTGGCCCCTACCACTTCCAGCGCAAGACCGAGCGCGCCCTCGACACCCTCAACAACGACGGCTGGGGCGCTCCCGTCAAGCCCTGCGGCCTGATCGTCTCCTCCTTCCGTCCCTCCGACGACGCCACCACCCTACAGTATCTCGTGCCCTCCAACTTCTTTGCCGTAGCTTCGCTGCGCAAGGCCGCCGAGATCCTCTCCACCGTCAATAAGAACGAGGAGTTTGCAGCCCGCTGCAACGCCCTGGCCGACGAGGTGGACGGTGCCCTTAAGAAATATGCCGTGTACAATCATCCCGAGTTCGGCCCCATGTACGCCTTTGAGGTCGACGGATTCGGCAACCACCTGCTGATGGACGATGCCAATGTGCCCTCGCTGCTGGCTATGCCTTATCTCGACGGCATGGATCCCAACGATCCCATCTATCAGAATACCCGCCGCTTCATCTGGAGCGAAAACAACCCCTATTTCTTCCGCGGCAAGGCCGGCGAAGGTATCGGTGGCCCCCACATCGGCTACGACATGGCATGGCCCATGAGCATCATGATGCGTGCCTTCACCTCTACCAACGACAATGAGATCCGCGAGTGCCTCGAGATGCTCCTCGCCACCGATGCCGGCAAGGGCTTCATCCACGAGTCATTCGACGTCAACGATCCCACCCACTACACCCGCGACTGGTTTGCCTGGCAGAACACCCTCTTCGGCGAGCTCATCACCAAGCTCTACAAAGAAGGCAAGCTCGACCTGCTCAACTCCGTCAAGGGCTAACGCCCTCCGGCCGCGTATACGCAACAATAAATACCCGACTGCGGCATGCAGCACACCCGATGATGGCCGTGCTGCGTGCCGCAGTCGTTTTTTCTTGTTAGCCCCGTATGGTCAGAGATTTTTAGTAAGGTTGTGTTATTACGCAGCTCATACGCGGCGCTATGTAGCCTGAGTGTCTACAAAATATTAAACAGACGGCTACATCTTGTTTACCTTATGGCTACAGCTTGTTAAAAAGAGTTAACAAAATGCATTTTCTTGCCCGAAAAGTATGTTGCATAACATAAAAGCTATAACTTTGCATCAGTTTTTCATGGTATTAGATTTAAGGTAAGAAGATTATTCGTCGTGATGACGAGTAATTTTTTTTTGTGCCTATCCCTGATTTCGGCTTGAGTCTCATTTCTTGAAAAACGATTCCGGTGCGTGCGTCGGGAGCCGGGGATGGATGAGCTCTGCGGCGCCGATGCCGGGGGCACAGGTATCAGGAGTGGGATGGTGTGTATTTGTTGCCGATGAAATCGTGGGGCTTATAGGAGATTACTTTGGCGGGGACGCCGGCAACTGTCGCTCCTTCAGGGACATCTTTGGTGACTACCGCACCGGCGCCTATAGTGGCATTGTTGCCGATATGCACGCCTTCAACGATGCATACGCCGGGGCCAATCCACACGTTGTCGCCAATCGTGGCCGCTGTCCTTTTGTTTGATCCGATGTTGAGGAATTGGCTCAGATTCACATTGTTGCCTATAACGGTGTGAACGTTTATGACCATACATATCCCATGTCCGAGATACAGGCCATAGCCGATCTTGCACTGGCGCGGTATCTGCATCGAATACTTCACAGTCATCCTTTTATGCATCAGTATGGCAAGAGGCCACACCCAGTTTTTTTTATGGGCCAGACGCAGCCAAAAGCAGTAGTTAAAACCGTGTTCGCGTCCGGATAAAAGATATAATATTATCTTGTAAAACGGCTGATCGCCCTTGCCGGTGTAGCGGTGATAGTCTGATCGTATTTTTGCTATTATTTCTTTCATTGAGCAAATTCGGGATAAGTGTGATACGTGTTATGGGTCGATATTCATCGTCGTTGAGCTATGCAAAGGTAGATAAAAATCACGAGTTTTACACCGGCAAAATAAGAAAGCCGGGTGAGTCGGCTCTATAGTCCATCCGTATGTGCTCTGATCCGCTATTTTGCTGTATGTGAGGGTTAGTTTCAATACACCCCCCCCACCTCATTGTGTGACGCGGAGGATGCGGAGGCGGCGCAGGATGCAGACGGCGAGGAGGGTGGCGAAAAATACGATGAAGGGGGAGATCTGCGACGTGACCGGCGTGAGGCCGGTGCGCTCGGCTATTGGGTAAAGCAGCTGGATGAAGATGGGGTGGAGGATGTAGATGTAGAGCGAATCGCGTTCGCCGAGCTTAGAGAGCCATGTAGGCCGGTGAGTGGGGATGGAGAGAAACATCAGGAAAAGGCTTATGGCGAGCAGAGGTGTGCTGATATACATCTCGCGGCGGCAGGGGAGCCCCATGCGGGTGAGGATGATGCTCTCGCCGATGGAGGTGAGGCAGAAGAGGAGCACCCACCAGTGGGCGCCGCGCAGCCGAGGCACCGCTTTAAGGCTCTTGAAATATGCACCGAGGGCGAAATAGGGGAGCCCTTCGAAAAGGAAGTTGCGTAAGTAGACGGTATCTCCGCCCGTGAAGAGGCTGTAGAGGGGCAATGCCAGCAGCAAAAACGGGGGTGATACGGAACAGCAGGCGCCACTTCCCGGCCCTGTCAATCAGGCCGATAATCAGCAGCACATAGATGTAGGCATAGAGGTACCAGAGGTGGTAGCCGAAGGGGCAGTCGTTGCACAGCGCCCAGTCAATGAGCGTTTCAGCAATGGAAGGGGTGAAAAGGCGGTGGTTCTGCCCCAGCGACATCAGTTCGCTCCAGCCGATGAAAAGGAGTGTGGCCCAGAGAGTGATCATGCCTATGCGGCGCAGGGCGCGTCGCAGTCGGTCGGCGCCGACGCCCGCCGCGCTGTCGCGGTACATGAAATAGCCGGAAATCATGAAGAATACCGGCACGGCAGCGCGGGCCAGAGGGAGAAATGTGTCGGTATAGGCCCAGGCCACATGGAGTATGATGACGAGGAAGGCGCAGAGGGCCTTGAGGATGTCGATAGAGTAGTTGCGCTGCATACGGATGAAGTGGGGTAGGGTGATGTTTCCGCCGGCAAAGATACGTCAAATTTGTGAGATGTAGATATAAGCTGCCACCTACAATCTGCTATCTGCCATCTCCAATCTCCTGTCTCCTGTCTCCTGTCTCCTAACTAAACACTGAGCGCAGCACCTCGAGCGACGCCACCGTGCCCAGGCGCTGAAAGTGGATCTGGTAATACTGTATCAGCCGGTCGAGGATCAGATTGCGCTCCCGGCGCGACAGCTGCCACAGGTGGCTGTTGCGGAGGGTCATGCGTCGCAGCCGGTAAGCCGCCTCGGCCTCCGCCGAGGGGATCCAGCGGCCGTGGAGCGGGGCTGACGAGCGAAAGATACCGTCGGCCATGTCAAACACCGCCCCGGGGCGGTATGTGGCCCAGTCGGGCTCTATCCCCATGAAATGCTGCAGGCGCAGCAGGAAGGCGATGTGGAGGTTTGCAGCCCTCGGGGCGGGGGAGCGGGCTATCATCTCGGCCGTGAGTGCTATGAAGTCGTAGAGATGCACATCGGGCTGCTGCTCGCGCAGCAGCGATGCCAGCACCTCCGCCAAAAATAGCGAAAGAGTGCCGCTCAGCGGTCCGGGCGCCGCAGTGCCGGCATCCGATACGGCCATCAGATCTTTCATCCGCATCATCTCGCTGCCCGTGCGGCTGATAGCCTCGCACTCGAATCGGCCCAGGGGCATCGTCAGGGCACGCATGCGCAGGGCGCTGCGGCCGTTGCCGGCGGGCACGGTGAAGGTCACGCGCCCCTTCTGGCGCGAGTAGGCGGTGAGTATGTTGTTGCGGTCGGTGTAGCGCACGGTTCGCAGCGCTATGCACTCCAGTTTTTCGTACATTTTTGTCTCTTCTATTTCCTCACACCCTGTAGGGACGCCTCCGGCTCGTGCGTCCGCCCTTGCCGGCTGCGCCGGCCTGCGTCCTCGCACGATTTTTCGCTTAAGTAACGTTATTCGGAATCGTTACGCACAGCAGAGGGCTGATTTCGCTTTCCTTCTGCCCTGATTTTACCCCAAATTTCGCTATTTTTACGCGATTTACCCCCTCAAAACCGCAAAAAATGGTGAAATTTTATTAAATCACACATTTTCTACCCGAATATTTGGCGAACACAATTTTTTCACCTAACTTTGCACCGCTAAATGAGAAAAGCGCCTCGGCGCCTTCTGTTCAGCTCCGTTGGCCCATTCGTCTATCGGCTAGGACGCAAGATTTTCATTCTTGAAAGAGGAGTTCGATTCTCCTATGGGCTACCAAATTAAATCAGAAACTGACTTTTACATTTGAAAAATGGCAAATCATAAATCAGCTTTAAAACGCATTCGCCAGACAGAATCCCGCCGCCTCCGCAACCGCTATTACGCTAAGACGGCTCGTAACGCAGTTCGTCGCCTCCGCGCTCTTACCGACAAAGCACAGGCACAGGAAACATATGTGAAGGTATCGGCTATGCTCGACCGCCTCGCTGCCAAGAACACCATCTCGAAAAACAAGGCATCGAACCTCAAGAGCAAGCTCGCCCTGCACATCAACAAGCTGGCCTAAGCTCGCAGCCTCAGTGCAGGCATTTTGCTAACGAATAACGCGCTCACCGGCGCACGGCCGCGCAAACGGCCACACATACGCCACCGAGTGTGAAACTTTTTGGATGACTAAGAATTAGTTCTCGTAATTTTTTTCTCCCACTCGCTTGTGAAAGCCGGTGGGTTGATTACGGCCCATTCGTCTATCGGCTAGGACGCAAGATTTTCATTCTTGAAAGAGGAGTTC
>ERZ779852.1093-NODE-1093-length-26832-cov-7.445681_pt1 | contig 26832 bp, 45 predicted proteins | sample MGYA00511559_ERZ779852 | MGnify/ENA primary metagenome ERZ779852 (study PRJEB29588, sample SAMEA2157977) | human gut metagenome | biome: human gut; feature: human-associated habitat; material: faeces | place: Denmark | collected 2008/2010 ...
TGAAAGTCGGGGCTTTGTGCTAAACAAAGAAGGTGTGCTTTTTGACACACCTTCTGAAAGAATATTAATCTTGAATCTTCTTACATCGCACACTCATGCTCCAGCTCGTTGGTAATGGCCTTATTGATGAAATCATTGATGGTCATACCTGTATTTGCGGCAAACGCAGCTACACGAGCGTGAAGCTCAGAAGTCATGCGCAAATTAAGTTTCCCGCTGAACGGTTTTACCGGCTCAACTCCATCCGCTTTGCAACCTTCAAGATAGCTGTCAATCCCTTCTTCAAAATCCTTTCGGAGCTCGTCGATGGTGGTTCCTTCATAAAGAATCAAGACCTTGTTGCCCATTCCTTGTACCTTACCGCAAAGGCAATTATCCTCTTTGCTGTATTCCACAGAACCCTTGTAACCTTTGTATTCCAAATAATCCATAACTCTTTATATTAAACCGTTATTCTTCAAATGTTGGTAAATCGCTTTCATCATCCACGCTTTCATTATGCTTCCCGGGTGCGGACGATGTATATCTATGTACTGCCCAGTTTCTTCGTTCTTGAAACGAATGCGGGAACCGGAAGTTGCTCCTTTGTTGTGCTTGGTGTAACCGAAGTAGCCAAGTAAAGAAAGGGTCTCTTCAAAGGTGAAATCCTTTGGCAGCTTCTTGAACCGTTCTATCAATTTCTCTTTCGAACCCATTGTGTTTTTGTTTTATGCAAAGGTACTAAATTTGGTACTAAAAACAAAGCCTTTTGCACAAAAAATAGCGATACCATAAAGATACCGCTATTGGAATGTTCTATATTTAAGATTTTGAATAAGGGTATTTTGTATTAACCCCGTAATTTTTCTGCCAACAATGTTCTGTTTTTAATCTTTTGCTCCATTGCTCTTTAACGTAGAAAGCTGTTTCTGCTTCTCAATGTCGTTCTTTTGCTTTTCAGCTTGATCCTCCTTGATGGCTTCAATCTCGTCCAGAACAGAATCCACGTTCCCGACAAAGGTAATGGCCCGCTGCTGCGACCAAATCTCCCCGTCTTTGGCCTTGATGGCTGTGTCTATCTTATCTTTGATGTCCTCCAGTCGGTAGGGCTGCATCTGTACATCCACGTCGATGGTTTCGGAAGCTGCTTCAAGAGTCGTGTTCACGGAACCCAAGGCGGAGACAAGGAAATTCACCCGTCGCTGCATGAACTCGCCGACCGTTTCATTGAGGTTCTCTACATTCAGGTGCGTGGACATGAATACATAATCGAAGGCCACGCCTGATACCGCACTTCCAGCACCTTTCAATGAATCGAAGGAGATGCGCGGCGTATTCGTCAGACTATATATCTGGCTGAATAGGGTCTCCGCTTCGTACTTCACCGTTTCGCTCGCTTGGTTCCAAGTGAGATATTGGGCATTCGCTCCCTGCCCGGTAAGCTGGACCACCCGGTTCTTGAACTCACCAGAGAAGTTCTCCACGTTACCGAACAGCATGAGGATAGGGAAAAAGTGATAGTCGATACAATCTGCATAGTTTGAAAGAAGTTTCTCCAACCTTATACGAAGGCTCTTAATCTTCTCGCAGTACGCTTCTGGTCGCCACATATAGATTACTGGCATCTTCTTAAACCCGTGAGCGAACGAGCCTTTGTCGGCCCAGTTGCTTGTCAGCTCCCACTGATAAACCATATCCTTGGTGATGGTCATAAAGCAGGTGATCTCTACGTCGTCCAGGTCTTTCTTCTTGTACTCACGAGAAAGGGCTACCAAATCACCGTTGTCATTAAAGAAAGGGTATAGTTTGTCACCCCGGAACGGAGACCAGATGGCACTCTTCAGACGGTATTCGGGTTTGGACTTTCCGAAAATCTCTGAAATCTTGCGCTTGAGCTTGGCCCAGAAACCGTCATCTTTCACCACATACCAGTATTCAGCTACTTCTTGCTCGGCCAGCCATGCCCGAACTAGCTTTTTGTTTTGATACTTCAATTTGTTCTTCTTGAATACCTGCTTCAAAGCGGAAAGAAGGCTTTCTTCCGACTGGTCCGACTGGCAGTCAAGAACAGGCTCTGTACCTACAGTGAAAGCGGTCTGAAGATTCACGATGTCCTGCTCGATGGGCAGGGCGATGCGGTTCGGCTCGACTTCTTTCTTCACAGCTGGTTCGACGTACTCTTTGCCGGTACTCGGGTCGGTTATCCTCTCTTCCGGCTTGGTAGTGATTTTGATTTTAGGATATTTCTCCTCATCAATCACTATCTCGTGTTTGTTCGGGTTCCAGTCATTATACAAGGCATGAGCGTTAGGGAGTTCCGTCTTCCGCCCCTTCTTCAGATAATAGATTTTTCTCTCAATCTCCGGTATAGCTAAAATTTCTTCTATTGTTCTCATATACTAAATCATTTTTCCAGTTTTAAAAGATAATCCATCTGTGTCCAGCCGCCATGTGCTTCAATACTGATTATTCTCTTTTCAAGTATCTCCTTTGATATTACATCCTTCAAAATCCCATGTCGGTATTCGTATCGTTCATAGTCCAACCAACTAACATCGGGATTATAAATCTCGAACTTACCCCATTCTCCTTTTCTTTCAATAAGGACCAAATTTATAAATTCGCCAACCGTATGAGGTTTATTCAGTTTTACATCGTAATTAGCTGAACAATCACCAAATACTTCTGATGTCTGTATGTATTTTATCATATACTATATTTTAATGTCCAAATACTCCTGAGATGTCTTTAGGTTTCATAATCTTGCCAAGAAGTTCTCCCAAGACATAGTAACGGGCAGCGTCAATCCCGTGGTTATCGTGGTCTTCCGGCTCGTTGATGTAGTTTCCATCCTTATCCTTTGCCCAGACATAATTCCTGAACTCACGTTGAAGATTGTAGGAACGTCTTGTGATAAAAATTTCCATTCCCTGCATCTTGTCTATTCCGGCATTGACAGAACCTTGTCCCTTTTCAACTGGGTAAATCTTAATTCCACCATTACTGATTTCCTGTATCAGTCTCGGATCTGCGCTGTCTGCTATCACCTTCAGATTCCACGGACGCAAGGTCCTTATGATGTCGCCGGAAAGCAGCCCCGTCCGGTAGTCAACTTCGTCTAGGTAGAGGGCGTTGTCGATGATGCCGCACCGGATGGACGCCGACGGATCGTTGGTGTAACCAAAATCCTGCCCGATGGCCACTTTCTTACACCACATTGGGAACTCATCCACGATACCCCATTTCTTGAACACGGCACCCTCGGCCACGTCTGCCCATCTGCCGATGACGGTGTGGGCGTACTTTTCCGGATTGTTAGCCTTCATCTCCCCAACTTCCTTCAGGAACTCAGGGGAAAGGTTCTCAATGTTGTCGAAGTAAGTGGTATGGATGTGGAGGACATTTGGATGGGTGGAAATCTGTACCTGTACGCCGTCAATCCCCACCAGCTTATGAGTGTTCTCGATGAAACGCTTGTAAACCCAGTGGTTCGAGTCTGTAGGGTTCATTACGATGATGATTCGGTTTTGGATTCCCTTCTGACGGATAGAAAGCATGATGGTCTCGAACTCTTTCTCGGATACCCATTCCTCCGCTTCATCAACAACGAATGTGGTTATACCGTGAATGGATTTCAGCTTGGCCGTCTGCACACCCGATGACGTCTTGATACCTCGGAACATGACACACCCGCCACTACGGAGGTTCTTCACATCTGTCTTGGTACTTCTAAAGAATTTGGAATGACCGTCCAAATCGACCTTTTCCATAAACTCCGGGATGACAGAGATATGGGCGGAAACCATCGTATAACGGGTATAAAGTATCTGATGTACTATTCTCTTTTCCGGTGAAGGATGGCGCACTTCAAAAAGTAATCGCTCAATGAATGTAGATACATTGAACGACTTACCGCTACCACGTCCTCCAGTGACAAGGATGATAAACTTGTCCTTGTTGTGGTATAATGGAGCGTATATTTTCTGTGGCTTAATTTTCACTTTCGTTTTCCTCCATCCATTTGTCTATGTCAATACCGTTCTCTCTTTCAAGAGTATTGTCTTCATCTTGTCTACGCTCAACCTTCCTCCATTCTTCATCATGGTGATACAGCCAGACTGACATTGCCTGAAGGTTCGGAGCCAGCTCGCTTTCGCTCACCTGACGTTCTTCTTCGCCGGTCAGATTGCCGTCTTGGTCTTTCAGCTTCCTTACTACGGTACTCTTTGTCTTGATACCGCCCAAAGCCATCGCAAGGAACTTCGCACGCACAGCGGCGGTGATTGTCGCACGCCCGCGCGCTAATACGTCAGTTATCTCCGAATATTTTGACTTCATTTCGTAGAAGTAGGTCGGATTCAGCCCGAGCGCGAATGCTATTTCCCGGTCAGTGAATCCCTTTTTGGCATACGTTTCTACCTGAGAAAGAAATTCCTCACCCCTGTAATCGAATTTTTGCTTTCTTCCTCCTGGATGTTTCTTATGTTGAGATTCACTTTTCATCATTTATTCCTCCCAAGGGTTTTCACCCTCTTCTTCGACGTATACTCGTTTCAATTTATCCGATATTTCACTGAGTTCATGCTTCATCTGATTTACATGAAACTCTGCAGGCATAGGTAACTCCAATGCTCCTATCAAGTTGTCTATTCTATCAATAACCTCACCAAATTCTTCTGATGCTTTCATAATTATTCAATTCTTTTTCAATTTTCCACACTTATCACAAATTTCATAGCGGAAATCTAATGGTCCTTTCCAAACATAATGATGGATACAAAAAAGATTCTGCCCAAAAAACGTCTTTAGCCAAAGAATAAAATCTCCTACCATATTTCATCCATTATTGTTGCCCATATAAATGCGGCGAGAAACAGGCTTATCACCATAAATATCAATTCCTCTCTTTGAGAAATAGCTGTCTATCCTTGCCGCATATCTTTCCATTATAGACTTCGTTCTGTCTCTTATACTTCTTTGTCTGTCTGTACCAAGCCCGTATTGCCTTCCGGCGTTGTACATTATTCGTCTTGACTGTTGATACAACTGACTATATGTTTTTCTTCTAACTCGGCTTTCCTCCTAAAATTTCATGTTGTTATTCAATTCTTTCTATCTGTTCATCAAAAACCTCACCCTTGATAAACTTGGAATATGGATCATATCCAAATCTTTCACAGAAAGCGGCTTTAGATTCAAAAGTATCGAAGGAAAGCATTAAGTAAGCATCCATATCCTGAGCCTGTTTCTGTGCCGAATTCTTGACTTGTTGCTTGACTTCCTTCATGTGGGCCACCTTTGCGGCTCTTTCCATCTGTTTGGCGGCTTTCTCGGTTTCCTTCTGCTCGGTGACGGGTGCCATCATGTCCTCCAGTGCGTCTGCAATGGACGTTTCCTCTTCCGTCTGGAGAAGGAAATCGCAGCCTATCATGTTCAGGTCGGCAGCCGTCAGGCCGGCATCCTGGTAGTCAATGTCAGGAACCAGCCGGGCCAGTGCGTCATAGTCCCAAGATCCTTGCGCGTTAGGGTTATTCATCAGGATATTCAACTCTTTCTCCTGCTTTTCGTCCACGTCAATGACATCTACACGGATTCTGTAATCGTTCTCAGGGAATTTCTGCAGCTCATCCATGACTGTTAGACGCTGATGGCCGGACACGACAGTAAGGCCAGTTCGCTTGTTGACTATGATTCCACCAACCAGACCGAACTTCTTAATACCCCGCTTCAATGTCTTACGGGATTCCTCAGACAGTTTCCTGGGGTTATAATCAGCGAAGTGAATGGCGGAACGATTAAGTTCCATCGATTCACTTTTTATGTATTTGCTTAGTTCCATACCTATTGTTTTTGTTTATGCTCCCAAAGGATTCTCTCAGCCATCGGGAACACCTTGTAAATTCTCTGTAAATCCTGGGGGTAGTTCTTCTCCAGCCATAACATGCAATCCAAGTTGAATCCTACGCCTGAACTGGCCTTCAGCGAATATCTGACCGGCTCTGGCAGACCGTTCTGCCTCATGTAAGATAAGATGTCTTTCTGCGTCCAGTCGGCCAAAGGGTAGCACATGCCGTTGTTCTCGTACCCGTTGGCTTCATAGCCTCTCAACATCAGGCGACGGTTCATGCCATCGGCCTTCTTCATGCCCAAGAACGTGTAGTAAAGCCCGTATCTGAGCTGCATGGCCTTGACCACATCGGCCAGTTTCAGTAGCTTCACTTTCGGATTGGGCACACAATACAGGCCACCGCGAAGGATGTAGGTAAGGTTCCAGTGTGGCACCTGAACAAACTCTATCTTCGGATATTTGGCTTTTACCCAGCCGATCCATCGTTCGATATGCTCTAATCCTTTGACGAAGTACATGAATACACAGACAATCCGATCAAACTTGGGGTATATCATGTCAAGTAAAACTAGAGAATCTTTACCCAAAGACAAAAACAGCAAAGCCGCATCCGTTTTCTCACGAATGCGGTCAATGCTGCCGTATGTCCTTTCTTGTAGCGTCATATCAGCCACCGGACATACCCAGTCCTACACGGACGTTGTAATACTGCTGACGGCGGTTGATGAAACGGCCGTTCTGCGACAAACCACCTGTTTCGGTAGTCAAACCTCTACGGCCACCTCGGTAGCCTCCAGTGGAATAAGTGCTCCTGTTTACTCTGACTCAGCTAAAATTTAAAAGTTAGACATTTGTTTCGATCACTCTGCCAAGGTCATAAACAACCTGTGCGGCCAAGTATGTTTCACCTTGGTATTTGTATTCTATCAAATTATGGTTCTCGTCCTCAAACAACTCGATCTTTGCGTCTTTGACTTCGACCAGTGCGCTGGCCCGATCTTTGCTGTAACCTACGAAGAACCGGATGGCATCATAGTGTTTAGGCTGCAGTTCGCCGTCTTTCTCGACACAATAGCCTTCAGCGTCCAGCTGGCAGTATTTCTTCTGTGTGTTGGGTCTGATTTCTCTGAATTCTTGTATTTTCTTACCTGCTATAATCTCGTCAAAGAACTTCTGTTTGATGATAAGAGTTAGTATTTCCATAATCGTGTAAGTTTTAAAATTAGTTGCGGAAACAGGACTCGAACCTGTGACCCCCACCAAGTCAAAGTGGTAAGCTAACCATCTGCTCCATTCCGCGATAGTACCTTTATCACAAAGATACCTAATTATGAAGACAATTTTAAACAACAATTCAACACATACGAAACAATATGCTAATTGTTTGCTAATAAATCCGGGGCGTGCCCATTGATGATACTTTCAACTATCACTTTTGCTTGTTCTATACCATCTTTATAGCCTTTGGCATAGTCCGTCCTTGTAGACAAGTAGCTGGTATCATTACCCAGCCACTCGATTATTTCTTGTAGGATTTCTTTTTCTTTCATAGCCATCTTAAATTAGAGTAATACACACCATTAATTTTGGTATAATCGCCATACAATCTAACTTCACCCCTGTACATGAGGGCGAATTTTGAATACCCGATGAATGAATTGATTAGTCGATAAACTTCTTGAGTGCCATATCCGTATTTCTTAATAGCAGGATAAACCATTGTTCTGAAAGCGATTTCGCTGTCTGTCATGTCAGCGACGGGATACACATTCAAAACGCCATTGTGGGCAAAATAAACGTCATTCTCGACGAACGGGTGGCAGTTGGCCCTACATATAGACCCATGCGTGGCCAGCCTGAAATGAATGATGCAATCTTCATCGTCACCAACCTCTGACAGGTGGTGTAAGAATGTCCGATAATCCAAACCCTTATGAAAATGATTGGTTGACACAAACCCGTAACCGTTGTGGTTTAGTTTCTTGATTTTGGCAAGAGTGTCCAGACTTGGCATCTGGACACCTTTTGGCTTATAGATAATGCAACACATACTTATTTGATTTTAATCGTGTGAGGCTCATGCAAGAATCTCAGCACGTGATTTGAAAAATGATTTTTCTTTCTTTGTCAAGAAAGGTATTTCGTCGATTGAAGTTACTTCTGAACTCAGTACGTTCTTCTTGGACCAGGCCACCAACTTGGCACAGAAGTTTACCCAGTTAGAAATTTTTTCGAAGTCTGTAGAACCTTGATGCTGTCTGAACTCAATTGTTTGATGGCGAGCATAAGAACAGGCATTCACCTTGAAATATCTGTTACCATTCATTTCATCATAGATATCAGACTTTGTTGTGCACCAAGAAAAGTCTTTGCCTTGAAGAGTTCTGCACCACTGGCTGTTATTGGCACGCCTTGAATTTGCCATAAACGTATCTATTACTCTCTCTAACTTCTGATAGTTCTTGAATACATTTACATAAGCTTCGTCAGACAGATTTTGAGCACCGATGTGGACGTGCAATCCCGTTGAACGGTTTACCTGTGCGCCAGCTTCATTCAACGCTTTGCAGCAGTTTTCAAGGCTTTTCATGCCCTCTCTGCCTGTTAGAACCGGCGACACACATTCGATAGGATTTTCGCCTCTGATAGATGAATCAGAAACGAACTTGTAGTAGTGGTTGTTGTCTGTGTGGTTGTAACCCTCATACTGAAAAGGCATTTTGTTTCTTGTTGCGCTTTCTCTCATAAGGCTGGCAGCTACCAGACATTCAATCTCAACGCCAAAAGTAAACTTGTGTACCTCTCTGACTTGTTTAGGCAGTTCTGAAAGCAGAAGTTCAATCTCATACTTTCTCAAACCTAACTTGATGAAAGCCTCTTTCTTTGCAGCCTTAGAACCTTTCATGTTTTTGATCTCTTGGATTTCTTCGTTCAATGTCTTCATAATCGTGCGTTTTAAAATTGATAATCGTGTGTATTTGCAGGGCTTTCGCACTGCTGTTATTTACTTGTGTGAATCTCTGAAATCAAGTTCTACAATCTTGTGATACTTGTTTATGTCATACAGACCAGTATCACAACCCATTGCTGATGCAAGTCTTACCGCTTCTTCTAAAGCTATCATCACATCTGCACTTGCATCAATGGCTTCATTCTTTGCTTTGTTATATTCTCTATTATTTACTGCTGCATACTGAACCCTTTCAGCTTCTTGCACTCTTTTAAGAGCTTCATTGATAACTCTGATTTGAGCCTTAATCTCTTTGATGTAAACATTGCCTGTTGCCTTCATAATCGTATGTATTTAAATTGTTATTACTTTTTGTTCGATGGTGCAAAGTTAAAGTAAACTTTATTGCTTGCAATATTTTTGATTAAGTTTTATTTATCTATTAACATCATTTAATAAATCAAACTTTATCAAATAGTATTTTATTGATAAAGTTTACATATATTTGCGGAGCAATCATATTAAAGAGAACTTTATGAATTTACAACTGAAAGAAATCATGTCAGCAAGAAACGTAACATCCGCTTTGCTTGCTGAAAGGGTCGGCATCTCAAAGGTAGCTGTCAGCAACATCGTAACTGGTAAATCATTCCCATCACTTGACACATTAATGAAGATGGCAGACGTGTTGAACGTGACCATATCGGAACTGATTGGAGAAACTGAGTTTACTGGATCTGGATACATTATTTGTCCCCATTGTGGAAAGAAAATAAAGATAGAGAAAGGAGAATGAACAATAACTTACTTGAAAAGGCGCTTGTTATTGCGACCAAAGCGCATGAAGGACAGAAGGACAAGGCTGGAAGTCCTTACATTTTACACCCGATACGGGTGTCAAACCGATGCCTCACTGATGAAGAGAAAATTGTGGCACTGCTCCACGACGTCATCGAAGATACCAACGTCTCCGCGTCCGATCTGCTTGCATCAGGTTTTCCTCGCAATATTGTGGAGGCCGTATTATCTGTGACCCGCAACGAAGGTGAAAGCTATGAGGATTTTGTCATACGCTCCAAACAAAACCCGATAGGCCGCCAGGTCAAGTTACACGACCTGGAAGACAATATGGACATTACCAGATTTAATCAACTTACAGAAAAGGACTTGGTGCGGTTGAATAAATACCTCAAGGCATACCGGTCTTTGATTGAATAAAATACCCCGAACCTTTCGGAACGGGGTCACTTGATCAGTCCTTTGACTTTCAGCCTTTCAACGATTTGGCTGTAAAGATACTCTATATCCTGCCGGAAATCCTTATACTGCTGGTAGATAAATGAAACATCGGCGATATTGTTCGATATTACACAAGGGGACACATCCGGAAACACACCGGCAATCTCTGCCCGGATTCCGTTCGGTAGCCGGCCGCCGGCCAGCACGCTGGGGGCGAACAGGAACAGCACGATGAAAAGAAACTTCTTCCGCTGGGTGACACTCTCCGGATTGGGCGGGCAGGCCATCCCGGCCAATAATTCCTTGAACCAGGTGTACAGCTCTGGAATGAGTGAAAAGTCGGTTAGGATGGGGGAGGAAAGCTCATTCTCTCTCTCGGATAATCTTGATTTCTGTTCACGGATTGATTTCAGCTCCACGATTGATGAAAATTCTTTTGTCATAGAACGATTATTATGATTGAAATTCTTATATTTGCATCATAATCGTGTGTGGGAGTTGGCTTCTAATCGTGTGGGCTGGCTCCCTTTTTTAATATGCTTTCCCTCCGTGCATAAACGGGCGAAGCTCGTTGTACTTCATCTTCTGCTCGATATGCCAGAAGATGTCGATGTCTTTCTTTACGCAAAACCCCATGATTTCCATCAAAGCTACTCTTAGATAGCTATCGAAGGAATGCGTTTCGATGAAATCTGTATTTGCCAAGTTGCATACCAAGAAAAACATGGATTCTGTAAAAGTCCAGTCAAAGAACCCCTCTGAACATTTCAATTCATCAAGATTGATTTCACCTAAGTCTACTTTTCTCAATCCGGCCAGATCCAGCAGTCGGATGCAGGTGTCGGCAAGTTCTTCCTCGACAGTTCCTTTGATTTGACGCTCGAAGTTTTCCTTAAAGTCAATGCGGTTATAGTATTTATTGAATGCTTCAATGTCCGCGTGACTTCCTTTTCGGTCCGCTTCCACAGCTTCCATCAGTTCAGATATGACCAAGCAAAGGAAATGTTCATCACTTAGGTTATCTTCATGCCATCCGTGCGCTACTGCACACTGATAGGCTTTATCTCTTAGGTCGTTCAGGTTCTTCATATCTTTATATCAACTTCGTTTCATTATCTGCTGCCATAGCCTCGCATATTTTCTCAATGCACTCAACATTTTCTTCGTTCAGCCATTCCTTGGCCACATTCCACGCAATGCTTTTACTTGGTTTGAAGTTATCAAGTCGAATGCTATGGTGTGATAATCTGCCTTCTGTAGGCTTCAGTCCAGCATCGTGTAATTCACATAGACCGTCTTTGTAAAACGTACACCAGTCGCCTTCTTGTTTGGCCTGTATCATGGGTATAGGCATGTCAGTAACTCCCATAATAAGACCTACATACCATTCTGTTGGTGCCAGTCTGTCTTTATATCCGGCTTCGATAAGCTTCAATATATCTTGCGGAGTACCCAAACAAGGAGTGTGACATTGCTGCTTGCACAACTGGCATTTGCACTGCACGGGCTTACGGCCGGTCTTCCTGATTATTCGCTGTAACGGCGTTTCGTTTATAAGTAAGCTCATTTCGTTTCTCCTTTCAGGTATTCAGTATTAAAGTACCCATTTGATATTAACCAGGCAATCATACTTATGATATTCTCATAAATATCTGAACTGTCGTACACCCTTGCGAATTCACGTAGGCCAGCATCCCAATATGAAACGACTGGAGGAATGATTTGTATATGTATCACCTTCCTGAAAAAAAGAGGCATCATTTCCAACAATCGGCTAAGGCTCCATGCAGGAATATCCCTTCCCCATAGACTATCAAAGACTTCTTCTCCAGTCATTGCCGTTCCATCCGTATGTTTATGAAAAGGCATTTTCAGCTTAGCTATTCTTTCTGGAGTCCAAAACTTTCCTCTTAATGTAGGAGGTTTAGCTTGAAGTTCCCATTCCAATGATTTTACTCGGCTTTTAGTGTAGTGATACACCATATCTGCCGTTTCCGGCTTAATTCCAAGAGCAAGCATTCTTTCAGACTGCTCACGTGTAGTGGCTATTTGTGATTTAAATTCCATATCTTTCATTTTATAAGTTCAAAATCATATACGAATACATAGGGATTCTCTTCCCATACGTCTTTTCTGCTCACCTTATTTATGAGGTGAGCAAAGGCAGTCCTCTGCTCATTAAACGTCACATTAAAACCATCAATCCAATACCACGGAAAATCCCTTGTGGCTTCATGCACACCCTCTTTGATGCAATCCTCGTCCGAAATATCTTGAAGACGCTCAACTCTCACATCGGTTATGCGGATTTGGTGGGGCATCAAATCTCCCTTTACAAGCATCTTGTTAGTCCAACCTGCTGTATCTGTAGGATTTTTTACGCCAATGTTTAATTGTTGGTTAGGGTTTTGACTAAATTCTGTGAAAATGTCCTTGTAGCTTTGAGCAATGGCTATTATTTCATTGATTTTATATTTGCTTATGTCTAATATCGACCTTCTTAAGCCTAATGGGGCAGATGGGTATTCGTAATTTACTACATCAAATTCATATCGAGAGATATGGGCTATTCTTCTCGTCTGCGTCTTTCTTCCTTCCAATACGGCTTTGGTAAGTCCGTATTTGTCATTGAACATTATCTTTTTCATGGCTTTTCTGTTTTATACCGTGAGCGATTAGGCTTTCCCACGGCTGTCTGATGGATATTGCTTTCATAAATTGTGTTTTTAATGAAGGGACATATCCGAATGAAAAGAGTAAAGTGTCAAATTCTAAACTTATCATTATGTTTTTGGATATGCCCCTTTTTGTTCATATTTTTGTTCTGTCAAATTTTAAACTTTATCAAGATGCCATTAAAATATCAAATTGCACCAAACATGTCATTTATTGATGATGAATTATTTGGAAATTACGACAAAGAAATAGTGTTTTCTCTTTTGAAAACTGTAGATATTATCTTTTCAAATTCAATGGGAGTTAAACCATTCTCATCATCGCATTGTACTATCTCATATAACCATTTTAAAACAAATCCAATGTGCTGCGATTCATGTAACGGTCATTATATTTTCCTTTATGTTAAAGAAAACTATTGGTGTAAATGGTTATATCAATTTTCGCACGAATACTGTCACCATCTAATTAATGGAAAGATGTCTGGAGATTTAAAAGGACTCAAATGGTTTGAAGAAACTATTTGTGAACTGGCTTCTATGTATAATTTAAAAATGATGTCTGAAGTATGGAAATATAGTCCCGAACCACTCAAATGCCATTTTGTCCATGCTTTCCTGGATTATCTAAATGACTTACAAACAAAGCACCCTCTTTTATACGAGCAAACTCATCATCCGAAATTTCTTCAATTATGGGATAAACCTCTGAAAGAGCAGATTTATCATAGAGATCTTTACAATGCAATTGCTGTACGAATCTATCCATTATTTCTACAGAATCCTTATCTGTGGAAGATAATTCTCCATTTTGGAGATATGGAGAATTGGGAGTCACTTGAAGACCTTTTACTCCACCTTCACCGTAATGCAACTCCGGATTATGCCTATTCTCTTGATAAGCTCCGCAATATTCTATTGGAATAAATGAACTGTTTGGATAATCCAAACAGTTACCTATTATAGGTTTATCTATCTTATCAATTTGTTCTTCACAAGCATATTTTCCGTTACACTGATAATGATCGTGAACGGCTTCCCTAAGCATTTCTTCTTTCTTATCCATGCTCAATCCTCCGTTGGTATTAAATCTTTCATATATGCCCACGTCATCACCGTATTCCATAATGCGTACGCACCGTAGTAACATAAATCATATTCACCATATATGGTTTTCACTACAAGAAGTTTTCCCGGCTGAGGTTTTTCTGTGTCATTATGCCACACACTGTTTATTCTCCACTCTGCACCATTTTCAAAAGCTGTTTCCAGATCATCCTGACCAATATGCCCACCGCCTGCATAAGCAATATTACTTATTCTTTCAGCACTTTCTGCTGCTGCTTTTCCCATATCTTCTCTTTTCATAATCAATCTATTTTAGGAAATTCTATTTTGTACTTCTCACAAATGCGGTCAAACTTATCTTTAAATTGTTCCATCATTCTTTCTTTTTACAAGTTCTTCCAATCGTTTCTCACACTCGGCCACATTAGCTTTCTTCCGTTCCAGCTTCTCCTTGAACTTTACCAGCTCCTCGTCTGTCTCTTCATCAAAGAACAGGTTATGCTGGCGGTTGTACTCGATGTACTCACGCATCATCCTATCCGCTTTCGTTACTTGGGCCTTAGCGGAAATCAGCTTTGAAAGGCAGCTGCCAACCTCCATAGACTCTCCAGAGCGCTTGTCATAGAAGTACAAGGATGTAGATACAGTCTGTTTTGGATATTGGCATTGTAATTTCGCCACCCTCCATCTGATTACCCATTGGTATCGGAAATACATCTCACGGGGAAGGTTGTAGTGATAAAGGCTTACTTGTTTTTCTGCATATCCGTAGTAAATAGTTACCTCAACCCACTTCTCTATTTTCAGTTCATTTTCGGCCTTGGCAAGATCCTTGGCCATCTGAAACCAATCGCTAACACTTTCTTGTTTTCCCATAATGTTTTCTTGCTTATTTCCACTTTACCTAAACTTTAGGTAAAGTCATTCAAGGTGTAAGGATAGTTGACTATTCGGTTCTTTATAACCGGGATTGGCCAAAAGGAAAGCCTTTCTTAGTGCTTCGGAAATCTTATCACGCATGGCCTTAGAAACATGATTTCTGTCTGATTCACTGTTAATCAGTAAGCATTTGTCAAGGCTACCATTGATAGGTTTCTCGTCAAGGAACAAACTGTATTCTGTGAATATTCTGTTCTGCTTCCTGCCGTCCTTTTCTTCTTCCTCGGTCTGGTATCGTTCTATTACGGTGTCCTGTATTGTCCTCAAACACCTTTGCCCTCGGTCACTTCTGCATCCTTGTATATCGTTCTCGAACATGACAGACAAAGCACGTTTTTTACGGACATTCCCTATTTTTGCCCAGCCGTAATAGACTTTCAACTTCTCCATAATACATTATTTGATTCGTCGGCTTTACCTAAACTTTATGTAAAGCCGAATTACGCAACTTTTCGTTTTCTAACAATCTCCTTACATATCGCCTCACAAAGCACCCGTGCCATGTTCACCTCCACCGCATTACCGATAAACTTTTTCTGATCTGACTGCGGTCCAATCAACACATAGTCTTCCGGGAAGCCCATAATCTTTTTTAGTTCAGCAATCCTAAGCATCCGCATCTTGATGTCGATAATTCCATAGATAGCCATGAATTCTTTAATCTTGATGGTCATCGGGCTGTCCTCAGGAGCAACCTGTATCCCTATACCTCCCTCGGCGGCTACGAGATAAGGCGGCATCTTGTCCATCCGTGCAATCAATGTGAAGCATTGATTGTTAACCGAACCGCCTGCACTGGCAAACTGAGGGTTCATCAGATAGAACCATTTTCTGTTTGCGGTGACGGTCTGTGAAGGTTGTTCGATGCTGCTTCCTACATTGGAAAAAGCCGTGTTCATTATCCAAGGTTTACGGAGAGCAACCTGTCTCATAAGAACTGGAGTTACGAGGTTCTGCTTGGGCACCGTCATTATGGCCGGGCATGGTGTTTCAACGCTTCCCAACTGGCCTCCTCCGGAATAGTAGTTCATAAAGAACGGCATTACTAAGGATAACCGGTCTTTGGTTGTGACCGTCGGCGCAGGTAGTTGTACCGAATGATTATGCCCGTTTCCGTAATAGGCCGATACGAAAGCATGATGGTCTTTACAGGTGATTGTTCCGGCTGGACCTTCCACCGAGATGTTCTTGCAATCGGGTTGGCCGCTGAATTGCTTTGAAAGAAAGTTTACCTTGGCCAATGCCAACCGTCCTTGTGTCGCTACAACCGGACAAGGTTCGTCAACGCTCGGAGCCTGGTATTTTCCCGTCCGGCTCATTGAGTTGTACTTCACGATGAAAGCTTCCTTTCCTCCGGCTACGAACTTAATCAGTCCGGCATAGATACGTTCAAGGGTCTTCTCGGCCAGCGGCTTCTTCCGGCAGAAGATGCTATCTCCCTCGTCGGAGAAGTCCAGCACTTCCTTGACGGGCTTCCACTTCTCCAGCCGTCCGAACATATCTGTTTTGCCATCCTTGCAGTGTGTAGGCTCCGGAAATACAATGGGCAGGCCACGCTTGGCAAAGATGCCGAAGAAACGCTTGCGGGTGGTATAGGCACCATAGTCGGCAGCGTTCAGGATGCGCCAATCGAAGTCGTAGCCGTATCGCTTCACGTTCCTTTTCCACTTCTCATAGCAACGGCCCTTGTCCTTACTGATAGGGTGCCCATGCTCGTCCATGTCGCCCCAAGACATGAATTCCTCAACGTTCTCTATCTGGATGTAGTCCGGGTCGATGGCTTCGATGTAGCGGAACAAGTGTTCGGCCAAAGTCCGGCTGTCCGCGTCCCGTGGCTGGCCTCCTTTTGCCTTGGAAAAATTGGTGCATTCCAGCGATGCCCACAGCACGACCAACGCATCCGGATAAATCTTCTTCATTCGTTCTATGTGAGAAATCAAAGGAGATAACTCCAGTGTACGGATATCCTCCGTGAAGTGCAGCGCTTCGGGATGGTTGGCCGCATGGCTGGCGATGGCGTTTGCATCGTGGTTGACGCAAGCTATCACCTTGGCGCATTGTTCACCGGCATATCGCGCATTTTCTACTCCTGTACTGGTCCCTCCGGCACCGCAAAACAGGTCTATATATAAAAGTCTGGTCATAATGTCTGATTGATTTGCGTGTTGTTTGGTTCCCATCCCTTGGGTATCTTTGCCCACTTTCTGAAGTAGGTATCAAAGCTGTCCATATCGTTGAACATGTCCATCTTGGATTGTTCTTCTATCACCAATGAGGAAAATTCCTTGAAATAAGCATCTGCAGATTGCACAAATCGTGTATGTAGTTGCTTGATTGTTCCCAGCATTAGGCCTCGTTCTCTCATCAAATCTGAGGCTTCTTCTACCAGATTGTTTGCTTCACACAATAGAATTTGTGAGGCGGATAGCAGTTGGTTCAAACGGGCCATAGAGCCGTCTTTCTCCGCGGCTTCTATCAATGTTTTCTTGGGTCTCATAATCGTTTGTCTTTAAATCGTATCTTCAAAAATCCTCTTCGTTCACATTCTCTGAGCATTTCCATGTCTTCTTCGCGAATGTCGCAGGACGTTTCGTGGTTTACACTCATGTAGGAGGAAATACCAAATTTTTCCCGGATGCTTTCGTAGCAATCCTTTTGACGGCCTTTTGCCGTCCAGCAAATAGTGAGGCTCATCTTCGCAGGCTATTTCCTTCAAACTTGACTCGGCGGGTGATGGCAACCAGCCTGTCCATCGTGCGTTCGCCGTATTTCTGGGAGATTTCTTCCAGTGAGAGGTTGGTTGTGAGCATAAGTAGCTTTCCGCGCTTCTCAGCTTCGTCCACAATTTCGCAGAAAGCAAGGCGGCGTTCGCCGTACTTGACGGCCATGCTCTCTGTGCCCACGTCGTCGATGTAGAGGATGTGCTTCTGTTTCACGGTGTCAAGGTCTGCGTTCATCTGCTGGGCGTCGTAGCAGGATACTACTTTGCGGCAGTAGTGATTGAGCAGCAGCGGGATAATTTTCCAGCAGATGAGCGACTTGCCGCGCCCGCAGTTTCCGTGACATAATAGCCCCCTTCCACGGTTGTCGGTGAGCCACTGGACTATCTGATCGTATTCGGTGAGCCACTGGGCTTTTCCGCCGGTGAAGTAGTTTAGTCCGCGCCAAAGTACATCCTTGGCGTCTGGAACGGTGATATGCACCTGGTTTGGCATGGGGTTGAAGCCCACTTCTCGCAGGCTGTCGAGGGTTGACTTGAAATCTATTGCTTCCATCGTTCTTCCCATTTTCGTTCTTCAGGAGTGTTATATTTCTCGGTTGAGTTGTCGGTGAGTATCATGCCTGAGGCAGGTTTCTTTTGATATTTGGACTTGGCCTGTGATACAATCTCGTTAAACTTTGAATTGATGTTAGTCACACTGAAATTCTCGAATATCCATCCTTCTCTGATTGAAGATAGCAAGTAGCGTAGGGCATATAGGACTGATTCATCGGATACATCCATCTGTTTCTGCTCTCGCTGGAAACGCAATTTTTGAAGTAATTGGGACATTGCTCCAGCATCTTTGGCTGTCCAATAATATTCGTTTCCGAAAACTTGTCTATAATATTCCTCAAAAGCTAGACGAGCGTTTTTGTTTATACCCTCCCCCTCGGGGGGTGTGGGGGGATTATTATTTTCTTCTACTTTCTTCTTCTTATTGCCCTTTGCTTGCCCCAATTTTTCGTTGGTTGCCCTTAGCTCTGCCCTTATTTCGCCCAAAGCACGTTTCAACTCGCTTATTTCCAGCTCGTTATCTATGCCCTTACATTCGCCCTTATCCCTGCCCTTTGGCGGGTTGTACTCATCGTAATTACATAAGGTTATTACATTCATTCCTTGCAGGTTGTTGGTGGTAATCATTCCTTCTTTTTTTAGCTTAGAGAGAAAGTATCGAACCTTCTTTTCAGACCATTTCCAACGTTTCATCAAAAACGATATTGATGCCGGATATTGACCTCTTGAGTAAGAGATTTCTCGACCTCCGATGAGTTCGCTGTATGCCTTGTCGGTTGCATCAAATCGTGCTGACTGAATCAAGTCGAGCCACGCTTCGCACTCCGAAAACTCCCGGGCTACTTTCCACATTCTATTCGAGAAAAACCTGCGGCTTAGCCTCAAAAAACCTTCATCCATAGTTTTAGAATCTTACGTTAGTCAGTTGCCGCCCCTTGGAATAGACGGCCCATTTCCCGTTGCCGCCGTCCACGAGACGGAGGTCTTTTATTTCTCCGAAGCGTTTGATGTTGCCACAGAGATCAACAATCCAGCCTGCTTCCTTACTGGGGTGCGGGCGGATGGCGCGGCCTACTATCTGATACCACAGAGCGAGCGACATCGTTGGTCGGGCCATAACGATAGTATCAAGTTCTGGGTAATCAAATCCAGTGGTGAGTACACCGACGTTTGCCACCACAGGAATTTTCCCCGCCTTGAACTGCCGGAGAATCATTTCGCGGGTGGCCTTTGGTGTGTCGCCGCTGACGATGGCTGTACCAGGAATGGATTTGGTGAGTTGTTCGGCTTCTTTCAAGAATCGGGTAAAAACCAGTATCCCCTTGCGCTTGCCACCCACCTTGGGATTTAATAGGCGGCGGACAACGCTTACTAGAAAACCGTAAAAGTCGATGCGTTCGTATTCCTTTATGACAGATTTGTCCGTATAGTCGGCTCCGGTTGTGTTAGATTTCAAGTTGAGTTCATTCCAGCCCACGGGGTTCATTGGATAGTAATTGAGCTTTGAAAGATAACCCATATCTAGAAGTGTAGAAATCTGTACCTGGTAGATGACGTAGGAGAAGACACAAGGTCGGGTGCGGGTGATGAATTTTAGCATCGATCCGAAATCGCGGCTCGAACAGAGGCGGTAAGGTGTCGCCGTTAATCCCAGCACCTTGCAGCGTAACATCGTAAGAAATTCCTTGTACATGCCTTCTTTGGGATTGACAAGGTGACATTCGTCGATGATGATGTTGCGGAAGTGCTGAAAGAGTTCGGGGTGATTCTTTACGCTCCCTATTGTAGCGAAGGTTACCCTAGAAATTTCCTTGCGTCCGAATGATGCAGAGTAGATGGAACAGTCTAAAACTCCATACGAACATAGCTTCATGTAGTTCTGTTCAAGTATCTCCTTGCTGGGCTGAAATACCAGTGTATGCCCTTCAAGCCGACTGGCAATATCGGCTATTACTAAACTCTTTCCGGCACCAGTGGGTAGTACCTCGATTGCGTTTCGCTTTTTAGTATTATCACTGAAGAAACGGATGGCGGCATCACTGGCTTGTTGTTGGTAGTCACGTAGCTTATATGTCATAGTCCTTTTTCTTTAGCAAGTATATCACCCAAAGCCTTGTAATACTTGGTGAGTTCGATTAATTCAAAGTCGGTCCACTTCCGTGTCTGACCGGCTTTCCATGCCAGCTTGTCGAAACGTTGCTGGCCTATTTTAGCCTTCAGGTTTGTTTCATATCGAATCAGATGATCTGCGCTGAAGCGGTTACACGACCTACATTCTGCATGGGCATTATCCTCGTCAAAGCGTGTGGCCATGTGGCGGCGTGAATGGAAGTGTCCACAATCTGCCTGTTCGAATGGCTTTATCTGGCCGCATGAGATACAGCGGAAATACCTGTTCGGCATACAATCACGAAGCCGGATATAGCGGCTGAAAACTTTATCGAGTTTAGCTACTAAATCCGGCTTCTTCTTAATCTTGATACCTACCTTGTCGAAGAGTGGGAGGGGCTTTTCTTTCTTTTTTGAGGGTCTATGCTTTATATAATATGGCATAATAAGTTATTTAATGGTCTTATCTCTTAGTATCTTGAAAGTTAAGAAATCGTTGCTATTAGCTAGGTTTTTCGATATTTTTATTATCTCTCTTCCTGATTCATCATTAATTCCAAACTGATGTACTAAAAATTGTACCATTTCTTTGCTTGAAATCGATACATTTTTTTTAATACCCTCCTCGCTTCTGAACTTCAATCCTTTATCTCTTGTGAAAATTAAATGGATTTCGCCAGTGATATTGTCCATTCGAATTCTCAGATGATCGAATTTACCTTCACGTATCATATTAGAAACTTCCATGTTTAACGTAACAGTATAGTTGTTTTTGGTATGATTTAGTGAAAACTCATCAGCTTTCATATATCCACTTCTTTGTGTGGTTTGTCCGAAATCGAAAAATGTAAAATCTTCCATTTTTGTTTTTCTATTTTCTAATGTTTGTAAATCATTGAATAGTGTTCTCATATTCTCTTTGATTTTGGATTCATCGTAGTTCTGTTCCCTTGTAAACCCATTTCGAATACAAACACTTTCCCAATTGTCGTTAAGATCCTCCCAATATGTTTTTTGGTAGAAGCTTTCCCAAGGGAATGCGTATCGAAGAGCCATCAGTGGATGAACATTCTTTTTATATTCCTTTTCACTAAGGTTGGAATACTTATGCGATTCGTATGCTTTTGAGAACATGTTTGATGCTCCATGTCTTCGTAAAAAGCTGTCGAAAATACCAATCTGTTTATTTGTCATAGTAATGCTTCTTAATGTACTTCAATCATATATATCCAAATGTTATGATATCAGTTAATCAGACATTTGTTTATCAATATTAAATGTGGGTCTAACGACGGTATTTTTTCCTGTTTTGTCTATAATAACTTTTTGCCCTTTTACGATGACTTCTGTTTGTTCTCCTTCATGACAAGAAGATAGTAGCTGCGTGGCTGTAGGATCTTCAGATGTAGTTATTCCTTCTTCCTTATCGGTGTATTGGTATACATCCATGATAGGCGTTTCGGCTATAGAGGCAATTTGATAGTCGGCCATGGTGCCCTTCATCCCTTCATCCAGTTTCTTTACGGCATCGCGCAAATCGGCTGCTTGTACCAATACTTGAGTAGATGTTTTTTTCTCTGCACCGCTCTTTTCATCGAGCGTGATAAAAATAAGCTTGCATTTGAACCAGCGGTCGGCAGCTTCTTCATCACAGGGGAAAAGTTCGCTATAGTTAGCACGTTTGATATCAACTACAGTGAACTCGCCACTAATAAAAGGAGTAATCTCTTCGATGATGCGTGCTTCGGCTTCAGTAAAGCTAAGGGCATCGATTAGATATTTCTCTGTTACTTTTTTATTCATTCCGCTTTCCATCGTTTTCTCATAACGAATGGAGCATTCAAACCAAATATTTTTCATATAAATTCGTTATTACGTTCGATTTCCTGCTGTGCATATACCAGCATTTGTTGTTCGTTGGCGGCAGGCAGGTAGATGCCGGCCACGGATGCGCTCCAGTTTCGGAAACGGTCAATACTCAAAGTCATTTCACCGGTTGTCAGCTCTGCCGAACTTCGCAGATAGGTCACTTCACGTCCCATTTTGTTGATCGTCTTACGCTCGAAGAGGTCTCGATTACAGGTTCGTTTATAGAAGTCTATCTTGGCTTCTTCGAGGCTGCACCCGTACTGGCTCCCAAAGAAACCGAGTAGCAGGTGTAGGTAGCTGTTCTGGGCGAGCGTGCGGTTGGGAAGTTTCTTCTTCACTTCGACCACTGCCCGTTCCTGAAAAAGTTTGTTGACGTAGGCTTTGAACTTGGGTATGTCGTATTCGTTCTGGAGATTGAAAATGCTCATGGTTTAAAAGGGTAAGTCGTCCTTGGGGTTGCCCGCCGCATCGACGTGTGGCGGGGCGGCTGCCGGTGCCGAAGGTTGAGGGGCGGGGTGGGGTGCCGCCGCCTGTGTTGGTGTCCGGCCTTCGAGTTTGTAACAGCGGATAGAGGTCATGCGTTTCAGTTCCCCGTCCTGCGTCTGCCATTGTCGGCCTTGTAGAGCGAAAGAAACGGTCACTACATCACCAATGCAGAAATGGTCGAGTTCGGCACATTTGTCCCCGCTGACCTCCAGCGGGAGGACATTCTCATATTGACTACGTTCGCCCGTGTAGGGGTCATAAGTAGTTGCATCAAGCAGAAATTCACGTTTCAGAAACGGGTCTCCGCCGGTTTTTGATGGTATTTGGACGGTTTGGCCGATGGCCAGCATACGTCCGGTAACTTGGTTTGCCATATCAGTTCGTATAATAATCTTTTATCTGTTGGAAAATCTTTCCTCGTTTCTTGATTTCTTCAATGGCCTGCTCGTCACGATCGATACGCACTTTGCAATACTCGTTGGGTTGGATGTCTCGATTACGGTTAGTCTCGTCGTCATAAGTGGTGACGGACAGGAAAACGAGGTTACAACTACTGAGGTGCGTGCAGAAGAGCTGCTCCTGCACCTGGTAATAATAAGCCTTGTGCTTCTTTCGGACGTATTCTACGAGGGCGCGGTTGTCATGCTTGATAGGCTCGATGAAGTCAAGGTAGTCCGAAAGGTATAGTGTCTTCAATTCGTCGAAGTCTGTCAGCTTACCTTTGTCGATGCGGGCAAAGTCGATGCTACATTTGAACACGTCCATTTCGTCCGAACGGACAACGTACTGGGCAAAGTAGTTGTCAGGTAAAGTGAGCAGATACCTGTTTTCAAGGATAGCGCCTGTTCTCAGTGCGTCTATTGGGCTAGCGAAGGCATTGTAGTAAGGCTTTACACCGCTTACGAAACGCTGCATCAGGGCGATGTGCGACTTGGTGTCCTTTCCGCTCATAAGGGCGTGAACGTCTCCGCTTCCGATGTACATGGTTTCTGTCATATCTTTCCTTTCTTCTTAAGGTTGTTATATGCCATCTTGAATTGTTCGGCTGTCATGTCTTCTGAGCTGCCAACATTGAAAAAAGAAAGTAAGTTCTGCGTAAAGTTGCTGTCGGTCATCATGTAGTTTACAACGGCATTCTTCACTTCGTCAATCGTGACAGGTGTCTGCGGCTTAGACTTGTTTTCGTCCGGGTCTTCACCGGTGGCAATCTTATAGGCGTTCAGCAGGGCGTATTTGCGGGCGTAAGTTGATGCCTTGCCAAATCCTTTGTCGCCGGGGTCAAGTCCGCGGCCAAAGCTCTCCACGTCAATATATTCCGAAGTGTTATCGAGATTAATAATTCGCAAGGTCATCTTCACAATGTCCACGTAGTTTATTGTCTCACCTCCGCCTTCTTTCACTATACGGACCACTTCGGATTTTACAAGTTCCTGTTTGATTGGGATGCTGATCAGTCCATATTTGGTTTCGGCCTCCTTTACTTCAAGGGTAACATCAATATCCTGTACGGCCTTGTAGGCATAGTTCCCTTTGCCTACGGTCATATTCTTTTCAATATTCTTGATTTCGTTTGATACGAGCTGTATTTTCTCGTACAGGTTCTTCTTTTCTTCCATATCAGTCTATTTTAGTTGCGCATGTTTAATCACATCCCAAGCATTACAGAACCATTTCCCGTTCTGCTTGTTCGTCCGTTTCTCGGCTCTGATAAGCCCTTTGCCCACCAGCTTCATCAGGCGGGACAGGCCTCCCACGATGTCGGCAGCTTGGTCTCGGCCAAAGGTCTTGTCGTTGAGGACGATTTTCAAAACATCTTCGTTTACCATAGGCATTTCTTTTACTTGATACGGAAAATGGTAATGTAACCTGGATTTTCAGTTGCGGACACTCGGAATTTCAAATCCATATTGTTCATCAGCTCGCCCGTCAGTCGGGCCTCTCTGTTACGGCGTGCCTTTTCGGCGCGTATGGCCGAATAACGTTTTCTTTCGTAGGGGATTTTTACAATATCCCCGCTTTTCATTTGGTCGAACACACCCACATGGGTATAATGTTCATCTACTGCAATTTCTCTAATCATATCTGTTGGGTTTTAAAATAGAGTGGGTGATACGGGACTTGAACGCCGTGACCTGCGCAATAATTAACCTTATAAACTATGAGAAACACACAAAAACCTTCTGCGCCGCTCTACCTGACTGAGCTAATCACCCTTTTTGGTGTGTATTATCTTCACAGACCACACACCTTGGATTTCACACTAAATTCATCTGAGTTCGTCATCCTTGCCGAAAAGATCGTCCAGTTCGGCGGATAGAGATTTCTCGTGTCTGCTGGCATACAGGCACGAGAAGGAGAAAATGGTTAGGGACATCCAAAACAGGATGCTGAGGTCAGCAATGGTGACTGCGCATACAATAAATGACACAGCCATGATGGTGGATAATATCTTTGCTTTCATGTTGATTAATGATTAAGAAAACCGCCCTTGCGAGGGTAAGGGGATGGCGGTGCGCACTTCGCGTCCCCCGCGGCTTTTGGCAAGGCATGTAGCACTGACCTTTGCTGCGGTTTTCGGTTTCTGGTGAGTTCCCGCCCCAGTTCCGATGTCTATGCCTTTCGCTTTGTTGGGTTACAAGGCCGGTAGGCCTGCGGGATATATATAGTTCTTGCTGGTGTCTAATCAGTTAAGATTGTCTTTGTAGCCGACCTACGGCCACCTGCAATCGTATAAGTCGTTTTTGTTCTCGCGGTGATTAATGCGCTGCGTTTGCTTCTTGTCAGTCCCTTACTCGCATCCTTTTCACCGTGCCGCTATCGCTACTCAGTCGAACCCCTTTTGCGTCAGGTGTAGCAGTACACCTAAAATTTCCATCATGTCAAAGAACCAATCAAGTAGAACCCTGCCCGGCTCTCGCTGCCGGCTGCCGTTCAATCCGTCAGCAGGGTGTATTTGTTACCAGCATAGGTAAGGTTCGCTGGCTGTCCGCTCGTAGTTCACATGCTTGTCGGGGTATATCTCGTCAAGAAGAGTTTCATAGCTGTCTATCTCGTCTGTTATGGCTCGAATGGCCTCGTTCTTAGTGTCGGTATTGAACACTCTGCAAACGGTCTGTTCGTCGGCATTGTGGGCGATGTTCAAGTCCTTGTAAAGGCTGTCAAGTTCTCGTTCGATTTCGTAGCGTGTCATAGTCATGCGATATTTAAAAGGTTAGCTTTCTTGTAGCATCTGTATTCTTGTCTCTCTGTGTCGAAGTACACTTGGACGGTATCATTCTTTTTTCTATTGTCACCATTTGTGGCGGGGATCAGGTTTTCTTTCAATGTGCCGTAGGCTTCTCTTACAGAACCATCCACCTTCGTGAAGTAGAACTTTACTATTCTTTGCTTCATTGCAGCTTTCAGCTTCATATTAGCCCAAGCGCATTTCAACGCTTCACTCATAGAAAAACCGTTTCGCTTTACGAACTGCCAAGCAAGGCTCATAATCTCGTGTAATACATTTCTTTTCATAATCGTGTGTATTATTAATGTTATTTACTATCTTTGTTTCGTATCAGTGTTACGTTTCTGATGCAAATGTACTAATATTATTGATATATCACTGATGTTACAGTGAAAATATCAGTGATATTAACTTTATTTTGGTTTTAACTCGATAATATTACTGATATGTATGATTTAAAAGGATTCAGACAAGCATTTGGACTTACACAAAAGAATATTGCAGATATTCTTGAATGTGGGCAAGCCAACATTTCGGGTATGGAAAAATCAATGAGAGATTTAGAGCCTGAACAATACAAGAAGTTATGTGCACGTTTTGACGCTGCATCTGTAGACAAATTCAAAGTATCAGATTTTATTCAAGAGAATAAGAAAAAAGAATCAGAGCCACATATAAGTTTCTCAGAAGGTGTACCATATTATAATGTAGATTTTATAGGAGGATTTGATCTTGTGCTAAATGATCAAACAACAACGCCCGAGTATTTGATAGATTTCAAAAAATACAATGAAGCGACTTGTTGGTGCAATGTTACAGGACATTCAATGGAGCCAGAAATCACTCACGGAGACATTATTGCTTTAAAGAAGATAGAAGACAAATCTTTTCTTCCACTGGGAGAGGTATATGCAATAGTGACAACAAATGGTATGAGAACTATCAAAAGATTAGGGCCATCAAGCGATCCTAAATGCTATACTCTGGTTCCAACAAATAAATCTCCGGAATATGGCATTCAGGATCTTCCTAAAAATATGATAGAACATATCTTCCAAGTCTTAGGCTGTATGAAAAGATTATAATAATGAGATTCTCCTCATATATTTGGAATTTCACTGCTGGGCACTTAGTCCCAGCTGATTTTCAATTGTTTATAATTTAGTT
>ERZ779852.1103-NODE-1103-length-26714-cov-7.290071_pt1 | contig 26714 bp, 17 predicted proteins | sample MGYA00511559_ERZ779852 | MGnify/ENA primary metagenome ERZ779852 (study PRJEB29588, sample SAMEA2157977) | human gut metagenome | biome: human gut; feature: human-associated habitat; material: faeces | place: Denmark | collected 2008/2010 ...
TGTCGAATTTTTCAAACATTTTCGCTAATATTGCATTTGCCCTTGGACTCTGCACCCTGCATGACTGTCGCATCACTCGAAATGTCGGATGAACCAAAAATATGCTTACATTCCGCGGAGTCTATGGTGCTAACAATGAGACCGGCGAGCGCGACGCATATATACCCAGCGACGTGTATTTCGGACTCCAGCGCAAATCGCGCGGCAACATAGTTACCAACAAGCGCCTCGATACTACTCTTGAAGGATTCTTCAATTTTAACCATACCTTCGGTCCTGTCGATGTGTCAGCAATGGTCGGCATGGGCCGATATATCACAAGCTGGAATGGCCTAAACCTCTCATACGAGAACGCCAACGACCTTATCTCCAGCGATAATGTAGAAAAAGCAGACGGTCCATTTTACCCTTCGTCCAACAGAGCCAAAAACGAAAAACGCTCACAGTTTGCCCGCGCATCGGTCGACTTGTTCAACAAATATGTCATTTCGGGTTCGGTGCGCCGCGATGGTACCGACAAGTTCTTCCCTGGCAAGAAATATTCTTGGTTCCCTTCTGTATCGATGGCATGGAAAATCAAGAATGAATCATTCATGCGCGACATAGTTTGGATTAATATGCTGAAACTTCGAGCTTCATACGGCGAAACTGGCTCCGACAACTTAGGAACCACCCTTTACGGGGTAATCAATACCACTCGTGAAGATGTGAAGTTTGCCGGCAATACCGTCACTTACACCCCCTATATCCTCGTCGGTGCCAATTACGATGATGTAAGCTGGCAGAAAACCACGATGAAAAATATAGGTCTGGATTTTTCGGTACTCCACGACCGATTGAGTGGCAGCATCGACTTTTTCCGCAACGATGTGACTCGTCTGCTTGGTTCAACACCTACGGAACTACTCGGAATGCATGGTACTCGCCCAATCAACGGCGGCCATTATCGCAGAAGCGGTATTGACATCAGCCTTAACTCAACCAATATCGACAATAAGGATTTCACTTGGACTACGATGCTTACCCTTTCGCATTATAAGGCGGTGTGGGTGGAACGTATGCCCAACTACGACTATCAGGTGTTCCAGATACGTAAAAACGAGCCGATGAACAGTGTTTACTACTACAAGACCACTGGTATCATCAATGCCGACCGCTCCAATCTCACCGAGGTGCAGCGCACACTGGGTGCATCGGCTTGTCTGCCCGGCTTCCCCCTTGTAGAGGATTCCAACGGCGACGGCAAAATAGACCTAGCCGACGTGAACACCTATGATGTCACTCCTAAGCTTTACTATGGCTTCGGAAATACCTTCCGATATAAGGATTTCGACCTTGACATCTATATGTATGGCCAGCTCGGCGTAAAGAAATGGAACACCGCCTATGAGCTCAGTGTCAAGGGCGAAAGCCTCCCTCGCGGTCTCGACTATAATAATGTTGGTAAGTACGTATTCCAGGTGTGGAACTCTCAGACAAATAGTGGAGATGGAGCCAAGTTCCCTGGCTTGGCAGCCTCAAAGATGACGATGCCCGGCAACATCGGTTTCGACACTACTCTCAAAGATGCTTCATTCTTGCGAATCCGAAACATCACCTTGGGTTACAATGTGCCAGGCAAATGGCTTACAAATATATTCCATGAGTATGTGTCGGGCGTAAGGGTCTATGTGGATTTTCAGAACCCTTTCACCTTTACAAGATATAAAGGTACGGATCCTGAGATTGCCACTACCGCAGGAACACTTGCAGGAGGTCAGTTTCCTCAGACACGTTCATACACAGTGGGTATAAAACTTTCATTCTGACAATTTCAAAAAAACTGATATATCATGAAATTTAAATTATTTGCATCGCTTGCTGCAGGGGTTGCAATGCTGTTCACGAGTTGTGAAAACGATTTCGACCCAAACCTCTACGGCACTCTCAATCCCGGGGAATTTCCGTCGAATGCAAGCGAATACACATCATATATGATGACCTGCTATTTACCTTTCACCACTGTTTGGACCTACGATATGGGTTCAGGGGGTGTGATGCACGGATGGTTTATCCCTTCGGGGGGTGTATTACGAATGTTCGATGCCCCCTCCGACATCTGCGGCATCGTGCGCACACATGGTGGCGGTTGGACATACCTAACGCAGGCCGATTTTAACCAATGCGTCTACTATTGGCGCGGAAACGTCGACGATGCCAACTCTCTCAACCACTTTCCAAAGACTGCACAGATTACTCGTATGACGGAAATTATAGGTGTGCTCGAAAACGCACCCTCTAACGTTCTTTCCGATAACGAACGAACCTCTCTGATAGGAGAGGCCAAAATCTGTCGCGGCCTTATGATGTATTATCTGCTTCATAATTTCGGCCCTGTGGCAGTGATTCTCGATCCTGCAAAAGTTATCGACTCTGAGGCACTGGCTGCAGTTGAACGACCTACACTCGATCAGATGACGGAGTATATCACGGATGATTTTGAATATGCTGCTAAATTTGCCCCGGAAACAGCTCCTGACCGAGGTCGTTTCACTCGCGATTTCGCAAAATTCTGTCTGATGCGCCACTATCTCAACGAAGGCGAGCACATGCCTGGTTATTATCAGAAGGCCGTGGACGTATTTGGCGAACTCAACAATGGCAAATATTCGCTGTTCAAAGAGGGCAGCAATCCCTACGCCGACCTGTTTAAGAACGCCCATAAATTCAATTGCGAGATAATCGCAGCCATCAGTTGCGACGAGACTGCCGACGGTAACCCCAAGCATGGCAATTTCAATCCGGTGCTCATGCACTCGTTGCCTACCGATGTAGCCAAGATAGATCCATTCCCCATGGGTGGCGGCTGGATTCAGCTTTACAGCATAGACAAAGCGTTTTATGATACATTTGAGGCCGGAGATCTGCGTCGGAACACGATTCTCACCTCATATATGGACCACAACGGCAACACAGTGGGCAGAGCCGACATCGGAGTGCGCTGGAATGGATTTATTCTCAACAAGTGGCCGCAGGAAACACATACCACTTTTCAGGGGCAAGACATTCCGCTGGCCCGCTGGGCCGACGCCCTTCTGCTCTATGCCGAGGCTGAGACTCGACTTAAAGGTACGGTTACGACTGACGCTCTCAAAGCTGTAAACGATGTTCGTGCACGAGCCGGGCTGGGAGGCCTTTCTGCAAATGCTATCGCCAACAAAGATGCTTTCCTGGATGCGATTCTTCTGGAGCGTGCCCACGAAACATTCTTCGAGGGCAATCGCAAAATAGACCTGATTAGATTCAACAAATATGCTCAGTCGGTATACAAATCAAAAGGTGTTATGCCTACGCATCAGTATATGCCTCTGCCCAATTATGCCGTAGAGCAGGCGGCTGCAAGCGGCCATGTGCTGGAGCAGACTTGGCATAGAGAGGGTTGGGATGCCGATGTACTTGCTGCTAATCCCAGCCAAATATAATTTTCAGCCATTTGACGGGCAACACATTTAAATCAAAAAGTATGAAACTATTATATAGAATACAGGCACTCGTCCTCGCTGCTTCATCCGTATTATTATCTTTGGGTTGCAACGAACAGGATATTGAGTGTGCTCCTACTGACGCCAATATACCCGTAGAAACCGACGGCGGCTATCTGTGGGCCTTTATGACCAACAATAAATACGGCAAGCTCTTTTACGCTCTGTCACGTGACGGGTTCAACTGGCAGACACTCAATCGTAATCATATTATAGATCCTGCGTATATCGGACATCCTGACATTTGTCAAGGACGCGATGGAGCTTACTATATGTTAGCCGTGCAGCCTTTTGCGCTGTGGCGCAGTGAAGATATGGTAACATGGGAAAAAAATGAGCTTGACGAAGACATTCTCAACCGCAGTAACGCTATGGGGTTATACGTCACCTATTATCTGGGAGCCCCTAAAATGTTCTTCGACAAGGATTCCGACCAGTATATCATCACATGGCACGCCTGCCAGAATCCGGACTACGACGACTGGACCACAATGGCCACACTCTATGTGCTGACGAAGGACTTTCAGACATTTTCCGAACCAAAGAAGCTTTTCGCTTTCACCGGCGAGGCTGAAGGCATGCCTACCATCGATGTGATAATCCGCAAAATCAACGGACGCTATTACGCACTCTATAAAGATGAACGCAGCCCGGAACTGGCTCCGCTTACAGGGAAAACTATACGTATGAGCGTTTCCGACAATCTTACCGGACCTTACAGCAACCCTAGTGCTCCACTTACCCCTAACGATAACAACCGCGAGGCTCCAATTCTCGTTGAGAGACCGGCCGGTGCAGGTTGGGCTCTCTATGCAGAGATTTGCGAGGGATCGCCGCTAGGCTACAGTCTGTTTATCTCGCCTACAATAGATGGAGTATGGAGTGAGCGGACTTTCAACGGCCCGAATGTAAAGGATGGCACATCGCGTCCGGGCGCACGCCACGGCTGTATCGTAAAGATTCCAGAGGCCACCTATCAGGCTATTGAAAAAGCATATGGCAACAAGTGATAAATTCTTTATATCTATCCGATAATGAAAAAAATAATATATCTCTTTCTGCTGTCAATGCTGGCAACAGGATGTTCCGACGATATTGACCGATGGACGAATTGGCCCTCATGGGAGGCTCAGGATCCCATTACTGTCAATGGAGAGGAAATGAACGAAACAGTTTATGAAAACTTCCTCGGAAAGACTATGTCGTTAAAAAACGGTGATGTGGTTACATTCGGAGGAATTGAAGATGTGGAAGCTATTCTGCCTGATGATTTTTTTGAATACGCAGGCGGCAACACCGCAAAATTCACCGGACCAGACGGCAATTATCTGCTTGACTATGATCCTACACGTCAGCTGCTCTATATCGAAAGCCCCGGAGCGGGATATCCCGACGCATTGTGGCTATGCGGCATAGGCTGGGGCCATTCAAAAGCAGGCGATGTAACCACCTCGGGCTGGAGCTGGGCAAATCCTGCTTGCGGCTACTACTGCAAGACTATCGGTGAGGGTCGCTATCAGGCCACGCTGTATCTGGCCGACGGCTTCAACTTCAAGTTTTTCACCATCAGAGAGTGGATTGACGGTGGTGCTACCGAAATCACCGCCTTGCCCCGCGACGGCATCAAACTGCTGAACTCTCTCGAGCTCAGCGGTCACACCACTGTAGGTGACTTTATTTCGGGCCCGTTGTTCCAGCCGGGTGTCTATACTATCACTCTTGATATGAACGAGCGTACGCTCGACGCAGTTCCGGCCGACGGCCATGTTGTCAAAGTGGAATGCAAAATCAATGGCCAGCTTCTCGGTGGCATTGGCAACACCCCTTCGATGCTTGGGATTGAACTGGAATTACACAATGGTGATGTTGTGACATTCGAGAAGATGGGTAAACCCGAGCAGATGGTGCAGCCTGACTATTTCACGGATTGCACGTCGGGGTCTGCCAAGTTTACCGGTGAAGACGGCACATATACTCTACTGTATGATATGGAGAGTAAACTTCTCTATGTTGAGCAGAGAGGTCATGGTGGAAGAGTGTGGGTTAACGGTGCCGGTTTCGCACATCCGAAATGGCAGTATGCCACAGCCGCCTGGAGCTGGGATACGCCAAAGAGCGCGATAATGGCTAAGACAGTGGCTGCCGGTGTGGTAGAAACAACGCTATATCTTACCGACGGGTTCCATTTCAAATTCTTCCATCAGCATGACTGGGGCGCTGAAACCGGTAGTCTGCAGGCCTTCCCTTACCCCACTGATATGCTTGACTTTGATTTCGCGTACGATGAAGCCATAGGATACGGTCACTTTACTGGCGATTTCGTACAAGGTGAAAAGTTTGTCCCCGGTGTTTACACCATCCGTCTAGATCTTAACAAACGCGCTTGCATGCTCAAGGGAAAGGTTGATGAAAGCGTCATCAGCAATACCACTTCCATTAACGGAGTTGCACTTACGCCCATAGAATATACCGGCAATTACAACTGGGGCAATGTCACCAACAGCTACCTCGGCGCAGATATAAATATGACCACCGGAGCGGAAGTGCAGCTTGTCGGATTCCCCAAGCCCGAAAAGGTTATGAATCCCGATTTCTTCTCGGTTGGTGAAGGGCAAATCACATGGAAAGCTCCTTCGGGTAAATACCGCTTCTCATATAAGAAAGACAACGGCCTGACTTATATTGAGCCGGTTGACAGAACCACGCAGCCGGATGTGATCTGGGTTACAGGTCTCGGACTCGGGCATCCGGTATCGACCCGCGGCAGGTTTGAAATTTCAGATTTCAACTGGACCGACCCGAAGAATTATTTCGTGCTTACAGGCGATGGCAGCGGCCATTACAGCGCCCGCTTGTTCTTTGAGCCGAACGATGGCTATCGAATCACTGATGGCTTCTTCTTCCAGTTCTATCCCGTGAAAGGTGGCTGGGATTATATCCTTCCGGCATTCGGAACAACAATCGTTAACCGGAATGGAGCCCAAATAGGCTGTTACAAGGGGAGTCAGAACTATGGCGGTGAAGAGGGATTCAACTGTGGTGTCTATCTGATAGAGGTCGATACCAACACAAATCCCGCGACTGTGACTTTTACCCGACAATAAATTATCCTTAAATAAAACAGATATGAAAATTAAATTAATCGGACTGCTTTTGGCTGCATGCTGCGTAATAGGTGCGTCGGCTGAAAACAAGGACATTCAAGTAATCGGACAACACGACGAAAAGCTTGGAGAGGTAAAGGGTGTAACCGATGTGAAGTTTGACAGCGATCAGCTGATTCTCGTTACGGCAACCGGGGAAACCCCTTTCGCCCGCAAGAGCGTGAAACACATTCTGCTTTCTAAATCAGGAACCTCCACTTCAGTTCTTCCGGTCTGGGATGAAACACCAACCTTGACAATTGCCGGAGGGAATGTAGTAGTTGAAGGCATTGCTGAAGATAACGTTCTGATTCAGGTTATCAATCCTGCCGGTAGCCTTATCGCGAAGTTCAATACTGCCGGCGCTTCCTCAGCCGTAGTTCCCTTGAATGGTTACAGAGGTATCGTAATCGTTACCGTCAAAGGTGAAAAGAACAACAAAACATTTAAACTCGTAAGCGAATAACGAAATGAAAGAATATATTATCTCAATAGCGCTTGCGGCCGGATGCCTCGGAATGACAATGACCGCACAGACCGCTTCACAGCCCGTTCACGACAATGCTACATTTTCAAAAGGAAATGTGGTTACACATCAGTATGATGCTGCCTCCCTCATCAAAATTGAAGTAAACGATGCCGCATTTCGTGGTGTGAGCGCCAACGGCGACGAACTGTTCAGCGTTGGAGCCGAAGCAATCGACGCCATTCATTTCAACAGACCCATTGCACTGGCCGGTCTTGACATGAGAACAGAGACCAACCCCAATTATCCCGGTTACCTTCATGCGCAGGTTCAGCTGAGCAATGGCATGGAACTTTCGCTTGAAGGTATCGATATCGCCTGTGTACCCACTACGTTCTTCTCCGTTGCCGACGGCAAAGCCGTTTACAAAGGAGAAGATGGCACTTTCGACCTGTGGTACAATGATTCGCAGAAAGCCCTTTACTTAGAAAACCGTGCGCTCACCTATCCCGACGCAGTGTGGATTGGCGGTAACGGTTGGGCTCATGAGAATTCAACTAGCGTTACGAATATGTTTGCCTATTATGGTGAGCCCTGGACTGCTCCGGAAGTAGGCCTGATGGCCGTTAAAACCGGTGATAATCTTTATGAAGTGTCGATGTATCTCGGGGGGGAAAACGTAGCCTTAAAATTCTTCGGTCAGCGCGGCTGGGGGAGAGAGTTTACAAGCATCTACGAAAAGCCTTATCCCGCAGGAATGCTGGAACCGGCATATGTGAATGACAACAAAACCGGTTATGGCCATTTTTCTGGCGACTTTACAGTAGGTCCTGATTTCCAGCCGGGAGTATATACTCTGTGTCTCGACTTAAACCGTCATGTATGTTGGTTTAAAGGTCATGAGAATGAATCGGAAATCTCCACCGTGTGCAAGATTAATGACATCGAACTTGTTGACACAGAGTACACTTCAAGACATGATGGCGGTACAATCACTAATCAGTACAAGCAGTTCGATGAGCCTAAAATCATGACCCAGGGACAGGAAGTGACTTTCACTGGTTTTAGAGGGGACCTGTCAAAAATGTTACACCCGGACTATTTTGAGATTCGGGACGGCAAAACATACTTTACCGCACCTACAGGTTATTATCAGATTTATTATAAGAAGGACCGCAATATCTTTTACGTTATCTGCGAGGACAACAAGATTGAAAAAGTAACCGTTTGTGGCAATGGAATAGGGCATCCCTGCCAAAGTTTTGCATCCCATGACGTTTCAGGCTTTAGTTGGGATGATCCGGTTAACTATTTTACCGCTATAGATAAAGGTAACGGTGTTCTCGAAGGCACATTCTTCATTGAGCCCAATTCGGCCTGGACAAAGGAAGGCTCTTTCTTTCAGATATATGAATGGAGGCATCCGAACTGGGTATGCATGTATAACGCTGCAGATGCAAGCCAGGTCACCATAGAGAATGAGAATGGTGCGAAAATCGGAAGTTACAAACAAAGTCAGAATTTTGGTTTTACCTCTCCAGAAGATATTGCCCCTGGCATCTATCAAATCTCCATTGACACTAAAGCCGAGGGCTATGTAAAGGGAAAGAAAGCAATAATTAAATTCAAAAAAATCTCACCGGAAAATTGAAAGGTTAAGAAAGATTGTACTAACCGGTATTAAAGAGAGAGGGATAACCATTTCCCTCTCTCCTTATAAATAATCTTTAAGTAACTGTTCAAGCTTAACCAAACTAAATAATATCATATAGAATGAAATTGCATCGCACGTTGGTTTCTTTTTTATTGCTGTCGTTGTCACCGGTCCTGCCCATGTCGGCCGGAATCGTTGACAGCCTGATGACCGTAATGACCCTTGATGAAAAAATCGGACAACTGAATCTGCCTGCCGGCGGAAACATTGTGACCGGCGAAGTTCAGCATGTGGAGATGGAGAATCTCATCGACAATGGAAAGATGGGTGGATTCTTCAACGTGAAAGGGTTTAAAAACATTATGGAACTTCAGCGACGTGCGGTAGAGAATGGCCCGCATGGCATACCGTTGCTTGTCGGAGCCGATGTGGTGCATGGTTATGAGACAATCTTTCCTATTCCTCTTGCGCTGTCGAGCAGCTGGAATCCGGAGGCAATAGAAACGATGGCGAGAATTTCAGCCATTGAGGCAACCGCCGACGGTGTGAATTGGAATTTCAGCCCGATGGTCGACATATGCACTGACCCGAGATGGGGCCGCATTGCCGAGGGGGCGGGAGAGGACTCATATCTTGGAAGCGAACTTGCCAAGGCTTACGTGAGGGGTTATCAGGGCACTGACCTGAAAGCTCCGTCGACTATGATGGCATGTGTGAAACATTTCGCACTGTATGGTGGCGCCGAGGGTGGACGCGACTATGCTCCGGTAGATATGAGCAGAGAGAAGATGTTTAACTACTATTTGAATCCCTACAAAGCGTCTGTAGATGCAGGCTGCGGTTCGGTAATGACTTCGTTCAATCTTGTCAACGGCACTCATGCCACGGCCGATGACCGGCTGATAAACGGGGTGTTGCGCGGCAAGTGGGGATTTGACGGGCTGATAGTTACCGATTATAATTCCCTGCCAGAAGTAGCTACTTTGGGCACCTCAGACTGGTTTGATGCCGGAGCCAAGGCTCTGAAATCCGGAACTGATATGGATATGGTGTCAGCCTTTTTCATAGACCACCTCAATGACGCACTCCGGCGCGGACTTGTCACGGAAGCGGATATTGACAGAGCTTGCCGTCGTGTTCTGGAGGCAAAAGAAAAATTAGGGCTGTTTGACGACCCTTACAGATATTGTGATTCCCGGCGTAGCACTTCCGAAATATTCACCGAAGAACACCGCGCAGCAGCCCGGGAAATCGCTGCGCAGACCTTTGTGCTGTTGAAAAACGAGGGCGGTGTGCTTCCACTGAAAAGAAAAGGTAAAATAGCCCTGATCGGGCCACTCGCAGATGCCGGTAACAATATGTGTGGCACATGGAGTGTGCACGCACGCCCCGAAAAGCATTCTTCCTTACTCGATGCGATGCGCCGGGCTACAAAAGGTTCTGCCGATGTGCTTTATGCCCGTGGCTCAAACATCTACGGCGACTCTCTTATGCAGGCTAACGCTGTAGGTACCCGTCAGATAGAGTGGTGCGAAGATGGTGAACTTATGATGTCGGAAGCCATTGAAACCGCCCGACAGGCTGATGTGATTGTTGCGGCATTAGGTGAAAGTGCCGATATGAGTGGCGAGTCGGCCTCGAGAGCCGAAATAACCATTCCCGATGTGCAGCGAGAGCTCCTCTGGAAGTTAAGTGAGCTGGGCAAGCCTGTTGTATTAGTGCTGTTTACGGGTCGTCCGCTCGTGCTTGACCGGGAGTCGAAACAGATTTCGGCGATACTTAATGTATGGTTCGGCGGGAGCGAAGCAGCCGATGCCATAACCGATGTGCTGTTTGGCGACAAATCGCCGTGTGGCAAGCTTACGGCCACATTCCCTCTTTCGGTAGGGCAGATACCTGTGTATTACAATCAGTTGCCGTCAAGCCATCCCGATCCGCAACCCGGAGTGTTCAACAGGTATTCAAGCAATTACATTGACATTCCCAACGAACCGCTTTATCCTTTCGGATATGGGCTGAGCTATACGACTTTCAGATACGGCGAACCGGTAATATCAAAGTCCGAGATAGAACGCGGTGAAAAACTTACAGTGAGCGTACCGGTCACAAATACCGGCGGGCGCGACGGCGTGGAAACCGTGCAGCTGTATATTCACGACATTGTGGCCGACATCGCCCGACCGCGGAAGGAGCTGAAGGGTTTCAGACGCGTCGGAATAAAACCGGGAGAAACCGTAAAAGTCGATTTCGAGTTGACTACGGAAGACCTGAAATACTATAACAGGAATCTGGAATACAAATATGACCCGGGCGATTTTGAAGTGATGGTCGGCCCTGACAGCAGCAATCTGCAGGTATTGAAATTCAAAGTCAAATAACGATATAAATCAGTGGAAATGCGTCTCAAACTATATATGATACTTTCGCTTCTGCCGTTTTTCTGTGTGGCGGCAAAGGATTACAATATCACGTCGCCGGACGGAAAAATATCGATGTCGGTAGGTGAAAGCGGAAATTATAATGTCGTCTATAATGGTGCCCGGGTATTTTCAGGCTCGTACGGACTGACACTGGACGGCGGGAAAGAAGCAGGCACGGTGTCTGCCCCGCGGTACAGCTCTGTCGACAGGACTGTAAAGAGTCCGTTCTATCGTTCTACTGATGTTGCAGAGCGATATAATTCGCTGTCGTTGAAGGCTTCCGACGGCTGGCGGATTGAGTTTCGCGTATTCAATGACGGAGTGGCCTGGCGTTGGCATCATACGGGCAACGGGCCGTTCCGGATAGTTGATGAGGAGGTATTGTATTCTTTTTCGGACGACTGCAAGGTTACGGTTCCCTATGTCCGCACGGACAATATTGCCGATTTTGAATCGCAGTTTTTCAATTCGTTTGAGAACACCTATACGGAAAGTCTTCTTTCTGAGATGGACAGCCGACGGCTTGCGTTTCTGCCTATGGTAGTGCGGACGCCCGACAATATAAATGTCCTGCTGACTGAAAGCGGCGTCGTATCATACCCCGGGCTGTACCTCAACCGTGCTGACGGCCGGGAGCTTAAGGGTGTCTTTGCCGGATATCCCAAAAAGCAGCAGGCAGGCGGCTATCTCGGCGCCCAGATGCTTGTGACGGAGCGGGAAGATTTCATCGCCAGGGGCGAGGGAAAGCGGTCGCTGCCGTGGCGCGTGGCAATCATATCTCCCGACGACAAGGGACTTGCACAAAGCACTCTCGGATATGTCCTCGGCGGCGAGAGCCGCCTTGCCGATACGTCGTGGATAAAGCCGGGAAAAGTGGCGTGGGACTGGTGGAACGACTGGAACCTGCGCGGCGTCGATTTCGTTACGGGTGTCAACAACGATACGTATAAGGCATATATAGATTTTGCATCCCGCAACGGAATAGAATATGTGATTCTTGATGACGGATGGAGCAGCAAGGATGCCGGCGATCTTTTCACGGTCGTTCCGGAGATTAATCTGCTCGAACTTATAGCTTACGGGAAGGAAAAAGGTGTGGGGCTGATTTTATGGGCCGGCTATCTGCCTTTTGCAAAGGATATGGAGGAGGTATGCAGAAGGTATAGCGATATGGGCATCAAAGGCTTCAAGGTCGATTTCCTCGACCGGAACGACCAGCTGATGACCGATTTTGAGGAGCGTGCGGCTGAAACGGCGGCAAAATATCATCTCGTTCTCGACCTGCACGGCACGCATATGCCCGGCGGAATGAATCGCCGCTGGCCCAATGTTCTGAATTTTGAAGGTGTTCACGGGCTTGAACAAATGAAATTCAACAGATCGGGATTCGACCAGCTGCGCTACGACTGCACTATTCCGTTTGTGCGGCAGGCTTCGGGTCCGATGGACTATACGCAGGGAGCGATGCGCAATGCCGTGCCCGGCAGGCACTGCATAAGCAATTCTGAACCGATGAGTCAGGGCACGCGCTGCCATCAGCTGGCTCTGTATATGGTTCTGGATTCGCCGCTGAATATGCTGTGCGACTCCCCGTCGAATTATGACGACGAGCGGGAGTGCACCTCCTTCATTGCCGGTGTGCCTACGGTGTGGAACGAGACGAAGGTGCTCGATGGTGAGATGGGTGAGTATATCGTTACCGCCAGAAGAAGCGGCGACTGTTGGTTTGTGGGAGGGATTACCAACAGCAATCCACGCGATCTTGAGATCGCTTTCGACTTTCTGCCGGAGGGGAATTTCCGCGCAGAAATATTCGAGGACGGTGTGAACGCGCATAGAGCGGCATCCGATTTCAGACAGCGCCGCGAGGCGGTCTGCAACACTACAGTCAGAAAGATTCATCTTGCCCCGGGCGGCGGGTTTGCGATTAAGCTGACGCCAGAATCAAATAGGTAATCGAACAAACTCTAAATTATGCGTGATAGAATAAACACAATCATTGTTGCGGTTATGCTCGTGGCTGTATCCGTAAGTCCCTGCTACGGGAAAATCACTATCGGAGGTTATGTCGGCGACAGAATCAGCTCCTGCATAAACAACCGAGTAAAACCGCAGGATATAGCGACCCTTGCCGAACCTTTCCGCCATCTGACCGAGGGCACACTATGGCAGTCGGAGTTTATGGGTAAGTGGATGCTCGGAGCAATAGCATCATACCGCTATAATAGCGACCCCGAACTGCTGGCGAAAATAGGCAGTGCGGCCGAAATGCTGATGTCCACGCAACATCCCGACGGGTATATCGGCAATTATAAGGAGGAAGACCGCCTGAAATGCTGGGATATATGGGGCCGGAAATATACCTCGCTTGCACTGTTGGATTATTATCGGCTGACGGGCGATAAAAAAGCGCTGAAGGCAGTGTGCGGTCTGATTGACTGTCTGATTGCCGAGCTGGACAGGAAAGGAATGGATATTGCGGATACGGGTCTCTACAGGGGTATGCCCAGCTGCTCCATTCTTGAACCGGTAGTCTATCTGTACAATATTACTCACGATAGAACATATCTTGAGTTCGCAAAAAATATAGCCGCTTCAATTGAGAAGGACGGGCACCCGCAATTGGTCGGAAAGGCTCTCTACGGCGTGCCCGTGGCTCACCGGTATGCTTTTCCGAAAGAGTGGTGGGCATTTGAAAACGGACACAAGGCATATGAGATGATGTCGTGCTACGTAGGGCTTATGGAGCTTGGCAAGACAATCGATGCCCCCGTCTATCTTGAGGCGGCTGAGGCTGTGGCAAAGAATATCATTGATACCGAAATCAATATTGCCGGTTCCGGCGCGGCTTTCGAGTGCTGGTACGACGGACGCGTCAGGCAGACGGTGCCGGCGTACCACACAATGGAGACGTGTGTCACATTCACATGGATGCAGCTGCTCGACAAGCTATGGCAGCAGACGGGCAACTCGATGTATGCCGATGAATTTGAACGAACGATGTACAATGCCCTGATGGCTGCGCTCCGCGCCGACGGGAAAGAAATATCGAAATACAGCCCCCTTGAAGGACGCCGGCAGCCGGGTGAGGAGCAGTGCGGCCTGCCAATCAACTGCTGCAACGCCAACGGACCTCGTGGCTTCGCACTCATTCCGGAGTTCGCTCTTGTAGCGAAAAACGATACGGCTTATATCAACCTGTATCTGCCTCTCGATGGAGAGCTTGAAATCGGAAAGTCGGCGTTGAATATCGGCATCTCCAATGATTTTCCACGGGACGGGAAAAACAGGATTGAAATTGTCAAGCAGGGTAAAGGCAATGCTGTCGTAGCTTTGAGAATACCCGGATGGTGCGGGGGCAAGTACAGCATAAGTGTGAATGGAAATGAGATTGCCCCAGCGCCGGTCAACGGCTATGTGAATATTCCTGTAGGAACAGGCGCCACAACCATTCAGGCGGATTTCAATCTGGTAAGCAGAGTTGAGAAACTCAACGGTATGCAGGCGTTGGTGCGCGGTCCGATTCTCTTTGCCCGCGACAGCCGGTTCGGAGACGGATATATCGACGAATGTGGCGTGATTAAAGAAAACGGCGACGGAGAGGTTGAGACCCGGATTGTCGAGTCGCCCGGTTTTGCCTGGATAACGGCGGAAGTCCCCGTTGTGTTGGGCACCGACCTTGAGAATCCGTCAAACGCATCGGGCCGCACAGTGCGTTTCTGTGATTTCGGCTCGGCCGGAAATGACTGGAACCCCGATGGCAGATACCGGGTGTGGATTGTCTCGCCGTTAAATGCTATGTCGCAACCTTATCACAAATATTGAGTATGTATAAAAAGGTCTGCATGGCATTTTTGATGTCGCTGTCGGCGGTAATAGGCCGTGGAGCGATAAGTTATGATTCGTTCAAAACTCCGGCCAATGAACCGCTGGGGGTGTACTGGTATTGGATTTCGGGTAACATCTCCCCAGAAGGAGTCAGGGCCGATGTGAAGAGCATGAAGCAGGCGGGAATCAACCATGCTTTTATCGGATTCCAGAGCCTGGAGAAACATGAGGCACCACGTGGATCGGTTTACATCCAGACTCCTCAATGGTACGAATGTATCCGTGCCGCTGCAGATGAGGCAACGAAGCAAGGAATAACACTTGGTCTGTTCAATGCTCCGGGCTGGAGTCAAAGCGGTGGTCCTTGGATTACAAAGGAGCAGTCACAACGCTATCTTGGAGCGGCAAAGGTTCTTGTTTCCGGGGTAAAAGAGAAGATTGTGTTACCGCATCCGCAGGAATTACTCTCGGATGTGGCGGTTTTGGCGTGGCCTATAAATGATTATCGGAGTGTGGAACTGGACGGAGCCGAATTTTCGGGTATCGTTGGTAAGAAAGCTATTACGGTAGCCATTCCGGAAATGACTGTAAGGTCAATAGTAGTCAGTCCTTCGGGAATGGCGGAGGGAAATGTCTCTGTTTCTACGTTCTCTGGAGTTGAATGGACAGACAGAACAACTTTCCATATTAACCGCACTCTTATGCTCATTGAGGTGGGTTATGATGTTCTTGCTCCGATTGCCTGTTCGTTGGATGGAGAAAAATGCGACAGTATCAGACTGACCTTTGATTTTACGCGGCCGTCTGAAGTAAGGTCGGTAAAGATAAGCGAGCGTCCGATCGTCGACAATTATGCAGAAAAGATGCTGAGCCGTATGTATCAGGGTGCAGCTCCCTTATGGGACGAATATAAGTGGATGGAATGTAAAGGTGAAGCGGAGGTAAAATACGAAGAAATAATAGATGTGACACGCTTCATGCATGGTGACACTTTATGCTGGCAGGCTCCTGCAGGCCAATGGGTGATAAGCCGTTTGTATATGGCACCGACCAATATTCCAAATTCTCCGGCATGGGGCGACGGCCAGGGTATCGAAATGGATAAATGGGATGCAGGTGTGGCGCGTCATCATTATCAGAGCTTTGTCGGCGACATATTGAGGCATATACCTAAAGAGAACCGAGGCTGCATAAAATATGTTGTGGCTGACAGCTACGAACGTGCTACGCAGACCTATGGTGATGATTTCAGAAATTATTTCATTACTCACTATGGATATGATCCACTACGGTGGTTACCAGTGTTATCCGGAACGGTGGTCGACAGCCCTGAAGATAGCGACAGGTTCCTTTGGGATTTCCGAAGGATGATAGCAGACAGGCTTGCGGATGATTATGTGACTAATTTACGCTCTCTTGCCAATCACGACGGCATGCGACTCTGGTTAGAACCTTACGGGCACGGAGGCTTCCCAGGGGAGTTTCTGAAATATGGATCTAAAAGCGATGAGGTGGCTGGCGAATTCTGGAGCGAGGGTACACTGGGTAATATTGAAAATCGGGCAGCTTCATCAGTAGCACACACCTACGGGAAAGAACGCTGCTGGGCGGAATCATTTACCAGTAGTGGCAATGAATTTTCACGGTCTCCTAGAACGATGAAGAAGAGGATTGACAGATTTTTCACCGAGGGTATCAACACGGTACTGTACCATTTTATGTCATCGCAGGATACCACCAGCATTTACCCGGGATTGAACTGCCCGTTCGGAGCCGAGTTCAATCGCAAGAATACATGGTTCGGACAGCTTCATTATTTTTCGGATTATTTGAAGCGTTGCGGAATGTTGCTGCGTGATGGCCGCTACGTGGCCGATGTGGCCTATTTCATAGGGGACGATACCCCAGTTATGACAGGTCCAACTAATGATACGCTGCCCGCAGGATATCAGTTTGACTACATAAATTCAGAAGTAATCTGCAACGGCCTGAGCGTCGATGACCATCATCTGCTTACGTTGTCTCATGGTGCGAAATACAGACTGTTGGTGCTTCCCGATCTAACGACCATGCGTCCGGAATTATTGATGAAAATTCGTGAGCTTGTGAAAGATGGTGCGATAGTCTTAGGACCGAAACCCGAAAAGTCTCCGTCGTTGCAAAATCAGCCGGCTGCCGATGATTCTGTAAGATCTATAGGCCTAGAGTTGTGGGGCGATAAATCATGCCGACGCCAGATAAGAAAGGTTGGCAAAGGCTTGTTAATAGATGGTTATACTCTGGGTGAGACACTGGAGATAATTGGTACACGGCCGGATTTCAAAGTCGTGGACAATGACCTTGACCTCCTTTTTGCGCATATTGAAAATGGTAGCCGCGATGTATATTTCATCTCTAATCAAGGTGGGAGCTTCAGCAATCGAAAGATTAATTTCAGAGATATGGCGGACAAGAAGTGCTCGTTGTGGGATGCGGTAACTGGAGATGTAAGAAATGTGGCTTGCGCATCTTTTGGTCACGACGCCACATTGAATCTGTCGATGGATACTGTTGAAAGTGTGCTGGTGGTATTTGATAGGCATGCCGAAAAAAGAGCCAATAAAGAGACGTTTATCGAAACTATTCCTTTCAAGGAAGGCTGGTCCATTGCTTTGAAACCGATGGGTGGAGCAGAGAAAACTGTAGAGCTACAGGAGTTTGGTTTGATTACCGATAGCCCAGATGATGATATAAGGTATTTTGCAGGCGATATTATTTATCGAAGCAAAATCAATATTGGCAGAATGAACAAAAAATACCGGTATTATATTGAGCTTGGCGATGTGTATGAAATGGCCGAGGTCTGTGTCAATGGTAAAGTGGTTGGAAGTATTTGGACAAATCCCTCTAGGCTGGATATTACCGATTACCTTGCATCCGGAGATAATGATGTCGAGATTACCGTGGCGACTAACTGGCACAACAGGATTATCGGCGATCTGAGGAATCAGAGCCAAGAACCTCAAGCGAAATATACTTACCGTACTTTGTCGCCGGATGAGGATTTGCAACTTGCCGGATTATTGAGGGAACCTGTATTAATTAAACAAAAATCAAGATGAACCGCATTATTGTTAATATCATATTGCTCATGGCGTGCGTTGTGCAGATAGATGCTACTGAAAATATCGCACTCAAAGGGCTGAATTGCAGCAACTCCTCATCAGAGTTATCTCTGAAATATGTGCTGCCTGTCAGAGTTGTTCACACATATGGAGAAGTAGTCGGCAGCGAACATTTATTGACAAATTCGGCTCGACAGGTATCATTGTCGACATCAGATGTATGTGCCATCTCCTCGACTGGGGGGAAAAGTTCGGGAATATTGTTGGATTTCGGAAAGGAAATTCATGGCGGATTAAAATTATATGCGGCTGTCAGGGCTACCTACAGACCTGTAAAGATTCGTATCCGTTTTGGAGAATCAGTTGCAGAAGCTATGACACAAGTAGGGATTGACAATGCCACCAATGATCATGCCATGCGAGACTTCGTAGTTGAAGTACCATGGTTAGGGTCAATCGAGGTAGGAAACAGTGCGTATCGTTTCGTGAATATCGAGCTTGCGGAGCCTGACATTGATTTAAATTTGGCCCTGGTAGAAGGCATATTCAAATATCGAGATATCCCTTACCTGGGTCGGTTCAAATGCGATAATCCCAGACTGAATCAAATATGGGAGACGGGAGCATATACCGTGCATCTCAACATGCAAGAATATCTATGGGATGGCGTAAAGCGCGACCGACTCGTATGGGTGGGAGATATGCATCCCGAAGTAATGACAATAAACTCGGTTTTCGGCCGGAATGAAGTGGTAAACAAAAGTCTAGACTTTGTCAGAGATGATACACCTTTGCCCGGTTGGATGAACGGGATGTGCTCTTATTCGTTATGGTGGATTATTATCCAACGAGATTTGTATATGCACTGCGGCGACTTGGATTATCTGAAACAACAGGAAAGCTATTTGGACAAAATTGCCGACCAGATAATCGAAAATTGCAGTGATGGAAAGGAGAATTTCAAGAACGGTGAGCGTTTTTTAGACTGGCCGACATCCGACAAACCGGAGATAATACATGCCGGACTGCATGCGTTGGCAGTTATGTCGATGGAGGCCGCTTCCGAGCTTGGGAAATGGCTAGGTAATACTGAACTCTCAAGTAAGTGTGCTGATGCTACAGGCAAATTAAGAAAGTATCTTCCCGATAATTTTGGCAATAAACAGGCTTCGGCACTACTGGCTTTGGCAAATATCGGAAATGTAGATGCCCTTGCAAAGAATATTTTGAGAGATGGAGCAGACGGGTTCTCTACTTTCTATGGTTTCTATATGCTAGAAGCTTTGGCTAAAGCCGGTCGATACGATGAGGCAATGAAAATCATCTCAGACTATTGGGGCGGAATGATTGATTTGGGAGCCACAACCTTTTGGGAAGATGTCAGCATGGGAGATTTGAGAATCTCTTCACGTATTGACTCAATTCCTGCGGAGGGTCAGTTTAATTTTCATTCAAAAGGAGGAAGATATTGTTACCGACAGCTTCGTAACAGCTTGTGCCACGGTTGGGCGAGTGGACCCACACCCTGGTTGTCAAGGCACGTGCTGGGGATTATACCGATCGAACCAGGTTTTAGAAAGATAAAGATAGAGCCTCACTTAGGCTCGTTGAAACAGGTGGAGGGCTCGATACCCACGCCTTATGGAGTTATCGAAGTGCGACACCACAGAGATAAAAATAACAAAATAAAAACCGATGTCAAACTTCCCAAAGGAATCCAATTGGTGAAATAATTACAATGAATATAAAACCAAGGTATAATATGAAGAATATAATTATAAGGATGATATTGTTGTCGGCACTTTTCTCCACGGCGTTTGCAGCAGATGCAACCAAATTGGAAGACATCAATATCCGCGACCCATTTGTATATGTAGATCAGAAAAATAAGATGTATTATTTGTATAGGTCAAAAAGTCCCGCATGGAACATCGCGTCCGAACGTGGTGGCGTAGAAGTATTTTGGAGCCGTGATTTGAAAGAATGGGAAGGGCCTGTATCCGTTATGTCGGTTCCTGCAGACAATTGGGCTACTGGTACGGTATGGGCACCAGAAGTACATGAAATAAATGGAAAGTATTACCTGTTTGCCACTGTCAACGATACCATTCAATGGAAGAAAGTTAGTCCGTCGGGGAAATGGTATGTGCAACGAGGTACCCAGATTTTCAAGGGGAAGACTCCTATCGGACCTTTTACATCTTACGAAGAAAAACTGCCCGCTACGCCGATGGGGCAGATGTGTTTAGACGGCACATTCTATCGGGAAGGCAGTCAGAATTGGATGGTTTATTGTCACGAATGGGTGGAACTGGGCGATGGCACAGTAGAGCTGGTGAAGTTGTCGAAAAATATGAAACCAGACTCCAACCCCTTAAGATTGTTTTGCAGTTCGGCGGCTCCGTGGTCAACTGGAGGGGAACTTACCAAAGGGGAAATAAGCTATGTCACAGATGGAGTTTATTTATATAAATCCCCATTTTCGGACAATCTCTATATGATATGGTCAAGTTTCAACAACGGCAATTATGCTATTGGAGTAGCAAAGTCCAAAACAGGAAAAATCACTGGTCCATGGATTCACGATGCAAATCCTCTTTTGAATCGTGATGGCGGACATGGAATGATTTTCACTGATTTGGAAGACAAGCCTCGACTGATACTTCATGGTCCAAACTATCCCGAAGGCGCAGAAAGAGCTATAATATATGATCTAATCGATACTGGTAATACATTATGTATCAAAAATGATTTAGACTCTGATACTCTGCCATTACAATAACTAATTCAAAACGGATAAATATAATAATCATAGAAATATGAAAAAATATTATTTTGTAGCATTTGACTTGGGTGCTACAAGCGGACGCTCCATACTTGGAGAGCTGACAGCAGATGGCAAACTCACAACGAAGGAGCTGACACGCTTCCCGAATCAGATGATGCCGTTAAACGGTCATCTTCACTGGAACATCTATTCCTTGTTCGAGGAACTGAAACGGGGTCTGCATGAAGTGGCTCGTCTGGGTATCGCTCCGACTTCCATCGGTATTGATACCTGGGGCGTGGATTATGTGTGTCTTGCCGCCGACGGCTCCATTATCAGTTTACCGTACACCTACCGCGATTCCCAGACCATAGGAGCGTCCGACAGATTTTTCAACAATGTCATGTCCGCCACTCAGCTCTACGGCTCTACCGGCATACAGCATCTCGATTTCAACACCGTGTTCCAGCTCAACGAGCACCGCAATGATTTCTCCCACCTGAACGCCTCGAAGTTTGTATTTCTGCCTGACGCTTTAGGTTATATGCTCACAGGCAATATCGTCACTGAATACACGATAGCCTCAACAGGGGCGCTGATTGATGCTTATAAACAGGATCTGGACAACCGGATTCTTGAAAAGCTCAGACTTGACACATCGCGTTTCGGGAAACTCGTTATGCCGGGCCATGTCGTTGGCAATCTGAAGACTGAAATTGCAGAAGAGACAGGGCTGGAGATGGTGCCTGTAGTTGCCGTTGCCGGACACGACACAGCGTCGGCGGTTGCTGCCATTCCTGCCTTAGACCGCAATTTCGCATATCTGAGCAGCGGCACATGGTCGCTGATGGGCATCGAGACCGATGCGCCGGTGATAAATGAAACGACAGAGAGGCACAATATCACCAACGAAGGCGGTGTTGAAGGCACTATCCGATTGCTCAAGAATATCACAGGCATGTGGATTGTGGAGCAATGCCTGAAGCAATGGAAATCGGAAGGAAAGGATTATTCCTATCCCGAAATGGTGACTCTTGCACAATGTTCCAAAGCGGTCTGCACAATCGACCCCGATGCTCCCGATTTCGTCGCCCCTGCAAATATGGTGGCTGCCATAGACGAATATTGCCGTGCTACAGAGCAGCCCGTTCCGGCAATCCACGGAGAGTATATCCGCTCTATTTTCGAGAGCCTTGCCTGGAAATACGCAAAGACTCTTGATGTGTTCCGTGGCCTTTCGGAATCTCCGATAGAGCGACTTCACGTAATTGGAGGCGGTTCTCGCAATGCCTTCCTAAACCAGCTTACAGCCGATGCCTGCGGCATCCCGGTGATTGCCGGGCCTGCGGAAGCAACCGCACTCGGCAACATAATGATTCAGGCAATCGCATCAGGAGCTGTTAAGAATCTCGCCGAAATGCGTAAAGTCATTGCCGACAATATTGAAACAGTAACTTATTACCCTAAAAATAAACAATCATGAAAGAAGAAACAATCCGCAAGGCGTATGAGATAGCGAAAGAACGCTATGCGGCCCTTGGAGTCGATACCGACAAAGTTCTCGCACAGATGCAGGACTTCCATCTGAGCATGCACTGCTGGCAGGCTGACGACGTAACCGGTTTTGAAGCGCGCGAAGGCGGTCTCACCGGCGGAATACAGGTCAACGGCAACTATCCCGGCAAAGCCCGCAACATAAATGAACTGCGTGACGACATTCTCTATGCCATGTCGCTCATTCCCGGCAAGCACCGCCTCAATCTCCACGAAATCTACGGCGACTTCCAGGGCAAGTTCGTTGACCGCGACGAGGTTACGCCCGAATATTTCGAGAGCTGGATTCAGTGGGGCAAGGAGCACGGTATCAAGCTCGACTTCAACTCCACCTCGTTCTCCCACGCCAAGAGCGGAGACCTCAGTCTCTCCAATCCCGACAAATCCATCCGTGATTTCTGGATCGAACACAGCAAGCGTTGCCGCGCCATTTCGCAGGCTATCGGCGAGGCTCAGCAGGATCCCTGTATCATGAACACATGGGTACACGACGGCAGTAAGGACATCACCGTCAACCGCTATATGTATCGTGAATTGCTCAAAGACTCTCTTGATCAGATTTTCGAGCATCGCTACGACTGGATGAAAGACTGCGTTGAGAGCAAGGTTTTCGGCATCGGCCTGGAGAGCTACACCGTAGGCAGCAACGACTTCTACACCGCCTATGCCTCCAAGCGCGACATGATGATCACCCTCGACACGGGCCATTTCCATCCGACGGAAAGTGTCGCCGACAAGGTTTCGGCCATGCTCCTGTTCGTGCCGGAGCTGATGCTGCATGTTTCGCGTCCTATCCGATGGGATTCCGACCATGTAACCATCATGGACGACCCTACTATGGATCTGTTCAGCGAAATAGTTCGTGCCGGAGCCTTGAATCGTGTTCACTATGGTCTCGATTACTTCGACGGCACCCTCAACCGTATCGGCGCATACGTCATCGGCAGCCGTGCCGCCCAGAAATGCATGCTCCGCGCTCTTCTCGAACCGATTGCAACTCTGCGCGAATATGAACTCACCGACAGGAAGTTCCAGCGTCTCGCCCTCCTTGAAGAGTGCAAGAACCTCCCGTGGAACGCAGTCTATGATATGTTCTGCCTCATGAACAACGTGCCCGTCGGTGAAACATTCATTCCTGAAATAGAGAAATACGAACAGGCCGTTACTTCACACAGATAATGGAAATTATAATCGGTCTACTGATAATCGCAGCCGGAAGTTTCTGCCAGTCCAGTTCTTATGTGCCTATCAAGAAGGTGCGCGACTGGAGCTGGGAGAGCTTCTGGCTCGTTCAGGGCGTTTTCGCATGGCTCGTGTTTCCGTTGTTGGGGGCAATGCTGGCAGTCCCTTCCGGTCATACTTTGATGGAGGCTTACAGCGAAAATCCGACTGATGCACTCCTTGCGGTTCTTTTCGGAGTGCTATGGGGCGTCGGTGGTCTTACTTTCGGTCTGTCAATGCGTTATCTTGGTGTCGCTCTCGGTCAGTCAATATCATTGGGAACCTGTGCGGGCCTCGGCACCATACTTACGCCCTTGTTCATGGGTAAGCCGGGTGAACTCACCGTGCCTGTAATCGTCGGTGTGGTTGTTACATTAGTTGGCATTGCCATTATAGGCGTGGCAGGGAGCATGAGGGCAAAGAGCGCCGGAGAGACTGTCAAAGACTTCAATTTCGGCAAGGGAATAACAGTTGCACTGATAGCCGGTCTGATGAGTGCGTGCTTCAGCATAGGTCTCGGCTTCGGCTCGTCGCTTTGCTTTGAGGAGACTCCCGAAATCTATCGCACCTTGCCCGCGACTTTCCTTGTGACGCTCGGAGGATTCTTTACTAATGCCGTCTATTGCCTCTGGCAGAACGGCAGGAACAAGACATTCAGAGATTACGGCAAGACCTCGCTGTATCTGAACAACATCCTGTTCTGCGCCCTCGCCGGACTGCTCTGGTACAGCCAGTTCTTCGGCCTCGCTCTCGGCAAAGGCTTCCTTGTAAGCTCAGCGACGCTTCTCACATTCTCGTGGTGCATACTCATGTCGCTCAACGTGACATTCTCCAATGTATGGGGTATAATACTTAAAGAGTGGCAGGGAACGAACACCAAGACCAAAATAGTTCTTGTTGTCGGTCTTACCGTTTTAATTGTTTCATCATTCTTACCGCAAATAATATGATATCAATATTGGAAAACCGCCCGGCACTGACAGCCGAGGTGGAGAAAGTTGCCGAAACCGCCGGCTATCTATGGCAAAAAGGCTGGGCCGAGCGCAACGGCGGCAACATAACCGTCAATATCACCGAACACGTCGACGACTCGATGCGCGCATTGCCCGCAATCAGCGCGCCGATAGCGATCGGGCTCACACTTCCCAACCTCAAAGGGTGCTGGTTCTTCTGCAAAGGCACCCAGAAACGTATGCGTGACCTCGCCCGACGCCCGATGGACAACGGCTCGATCATCCGTATCACCGACGACTGTGCCCACTATGAAATAGTGGCCGACAGTCCCGTAAAACCCACATCCGAACTGCCGTCGCATCTTGCCGTCCACAACTACCTTATCGGCAAAGGTTCGACCTACAAGGCTTCGCTCCACACACATCCCATTGAACTGGTGGCCATGAGCCACAACCCGGAGTTCCTCAAAAAAGATGTGCTGACCAACCTGCTGTGGAGTATGATTCCCGAAACAAAAGCCTTCGCACCCCGTGGTCTCGGCATAGTTCCCTACATGCTACCCTCTTCCAACGAGCTCGCTGATGCCACTATCAAAGCCATCGACGACAACTACGATGTGGTGATGTGGGAAAAGCACGGCGTTTTCGCCGTCGAAAACGATATTATGTCGGCTTTCGATCAGGTTGACGTGCTCAACAAATCGGCCAATATCTATATGTGCGCCCGCTCGATGGGCTTCATCCCCGACGGTATGTCGCAGACCCAGATGCATGAAATCTCAACTGTTTTCCATCTTCCAAAATAATCTGCTTATGGTTCATCGTTTTATTCTTAACGAGACTTCATTTTTCGGTCCCGGTGCACGAAAAGAATTGCCCGGAGCAATCAGAGGTCTCGGCAAGTCAAAAGTATTGGTTGTCACTGACAAGGGATTGCTACAATTCGGCGTGGCAAAGATGGTTACCGATGTGCTTGATGAAGCCGGAATCGCATACGATATTTTCAGCGAAGTCAAGCCTAATCCCACTGTCAGCAATGTGAAGGCGGGTATCGACGCTTTCATAAGGGCTCAAGCTGACATCCTCGTCGCCATAGGAGGTGGTTCCTCGATTGATACGGCAAAAGCTATCGGCATTGTTATAGCTAATCCAGACTTCAGCGATATAATTTCCCTTGAAGGTTGCGCGCCTACCCAAAACAAGAGCGTACCCATAATTGCTTTGCCGACAACTGCAGGAACCGCAGCCGAAACAACCATCAACTATGTAATAATTGACGAGGGAAAGCAGAAGAAGATGGTATGTGTCGATCCCAACGACATCCCCGCTGTTGCCATAATCGACGCAGAACTGATGTATTCACTGCCAAAAGGTCTGACAGCGGCAACAGGAATGGATGCCCTTACCCATGCTATTGAGGGCTATATTACAAAAGGCGCATGGGAACTGTCTGATATGTTCGAGATTGAAGCTATCAGAATGATTAGCCGCTATCTTCCTATGGCTGTTTCAGACCCGAAGAATCCTGAAGGACGTAACGGAATGGCCGTTGCTCAATATGTCGCTGGGATGGCTTTTTCTAATGTAGGTCTCGGACTGGTTCATGGCATGGCACATCCGCTTGGGGCCCTCTTCGATATTCCTCACGGTGTCGCAAATGCTGTGCTGTTACCCATTGTCATGGAATTCAATATGCCGTATTGTACTACCAAATACCGTCACATTGCCGAAGCTATGGGCATTGACACATCGTCAATGAACGATGACGAGGCTGCCCAAGCCGCCTGCGACGCTGTAAAACAGTTATCACAAAATGTCGGTATTCCCGCGACACTGACTGAATTGGGTATCACTGAAGAAAGTATCCCAGCTCTGACGCAGCAGGCTCTCGAAGATGTATGCACTCCCGGAAATCCCAAACCTGTAACACACGACGAAGTGGCAAATATCTACCGCTCGTTACTCTGAGATTAGACATTAAGGACAAAATTGGGTGTGCCTTCGGTGCGCCCTTTTTTGTCCGATAAGTAGTCAGCCCTTAAAAAGAAGCATTGGGCAGACTTCCTGATTGACGACTGTTCCA
>ERZ779852.1113-NODE-1113-length-26617-cov-9.552067_pt1 | contig 26617 bp, 20 predicted proteins | sample MGYA00511559_ERZ779852 | MGnify/ENA primary metagenome ERZ779852 (study PRJEB29588, sample SAMEA2157977) | human gut metagenome | biome: human gut; feature: human-associated habitat; material: faeces | place: Denmark | collected 2008/2010 ...
CCAACGACCCCGAGATTACAAATCACGTGCTCTGGCCAACTGAGCTAAAGAGGCGAAAGTTAAACTTTGCAGCCATGTCTCTTATGACTTAGCGGCTGCAAAGTTAGGTATTATTTTTTAATCGCAAAACTTTTGCGCGATTTTTTTCTACTTACCCTGCATTTTTTCTTTTGCCTTCAACAATTGTTTCGACAAAGCTTCCATGCAGACATCTATTGATTCTTCGAATGTATCACTTACTTTTTCTGCGTAAAACTCTGTATTCAACGCCAAAACGCGAACACCGACCTCTTTATTCATTGCCGTTTCAGGTTTTACTACTTTCAAAGACACCTCTACTTTCTTTATATTATCGCAAAACTTTTCGAGCTTCTCTGCTTTCTTCTGAATAAAAGCTTCCAATTTTTCCGATGCATCGAAATGAATTGATTGAATTCTTACTTCCATAAAAACCTCCTTTTCTTTACGCTCTAGGATGAGCTTGTTCATAAACTTTTTTTAACTCCTCAAAAGTTGTATGAGTATAAACCTCCGTTGTCGACAAGCTTTCATGCCCCAGCAACTCCTTCACCGCTTCCAATTCAGCCTGATGATTAAGCATTGAGGTTGCAAAGGTGTGCCGCAAAACATGTGGGCTCTTTTTCTTTAACGTAACAACTTTTGTCAAATTACGCTTTACCAAAAGGTATACCATTCCAGGAGAAAGCCTTCGTCCATCCTTTCGGACAAAAAATGCATCATTTTCCCGTTCTGATATATTTTCATCTCTTACTGAAAGATACACCCGTAAATCCCTTTCCAGCTCTTCACCAAAAGGAATCAAACGTTGCTTATTTCTCTTTCCTGTGACCTTTATAACACACGATGAAAAATCCACATCCGCATCATTCAAGCCTATAAGTTCCGAACGTCGAACTCCCGTTTCATAGAAAACCTCCAAAATCATCCGATCTCGCACGCCTAAAAAGCCATCACCGAAATCCGCATCATCCAAAAGACGATCCATTTCCGCTTCCTTAACAAAAACCGGAAGCGGTTTTTTCTTTTTAGGACCAATAACCTTTAGCATCGGATCCACCGGAATCATATTCTTCCGAAGCAAATACCTATAAAACGATCGGAGCGAACTCAGCTTTCGATTCACAGAAGTAGACGTATAACCTTGTTCCATGAGAGAAACCACCCAACCACGAACCAAGTCAGCGTCTACATGCATGAGATCCAAATCCTCATCCACTCCTTTTAAGTACTCTTCAAATTTTGACAAATCCAGTCCATAACTACAAACGGTATGTTCCGAATAACGCCGTTCATAAGAGAGGTACCCCAGAAAAGATTCTTTCAACATAAGAAACATCGCCTTTATTTCAGCAACGAATTTATGAAAAAGAATTCAATAATTCAAGCAATCTTGCAAATTTTATTATTCTTCTACTTGCTGCAACTTCTGGACATAAATGGCATGTTCCATTTTCAGTCTCTTCAGTACAGACGGTTTGTCAAACTGCTGTCTTCTTCTCAGTTCTTTTACAACACCAGTTTTTTCAAATTTTCTCTTAAATTTCTTCAGCGCTTTTTCAATGTTTTCGCCTTCTTTTACAGGTACTACAATCATTTTTTTAAAATTAAAGTATTTTGTTATTAAATTATTTCTGCACTAGAAATGCGGGGCAAAATTACGCATATTTTATTTATTCACAAAACTTTCCACCTATTTTTATCAAGAATCTACCAGAAATACTAACTTTGCCAGCAACATAACTTCTCTAAAATGAAAAAAGACATAACAAACAGATTGACAGCCCTACGCGCAATCATGATACGCAAAGGCATTTCAGCTTTCATAGTACCCAGTACAGATCCTCATTCAGGAGAGTATGTCCCTGAATATTGGGAAACCAGGAAATGGATATCCGGATTTACAGGCTCAGCCGGAACGGTCGTCATCACACTAGACAAAGCAGGATTATGGACCGATTCCCGTTATTTTCTTCAAGCAGAAGAACAACTGGAAGGCACTGGTATCATCCTGTTTAAAGAACGAGTTCCCGGAACACCGACTATTGCCAACTGGCTGGGACAAGTATTACAGCCTAACGAGAAAGTAGGTATTGACGGATGGGTAAACACTGTCTCCGAAGCAGAAAATCTAATTCTGGAATTAAAAAAATACCACCTCTCCTTAATTACAATAGAAGATCCCTTTATTTCTTTATGGCAAAACCGTCCTTCCCTTCCATCAGAACCCATTTTTATTCTGCCTGAAACCTATTCCGGACGCTCTTGCAAGGAAAAGTTAGATTTAATCAACAATGAACTTCAAAAAAGCCAAGCTAATGCACTACTGCTTTCATCCCTTGATGAGATCGCCTGGACACTCAACTTACGCGGTAAAGATGTACATTGCAACCCTGTTTTTGTCAGCTACCTTTTAATAACACCACAAGCTAATACATTATATATATATCCTGAAAAAATCAATCAAGAAGTTATGGCTTATCTGGAACACCAACAAATCCAGACAAAGCCATATACAGCCATTGAACAGGATTTGAAAGACATCCAAGGAATGCAATTTTTACTGCCGCCTACAACAAACTTCACTCTTTACCAAACAATAGCAACTCAAAACGACATAATCCGACAAACTTCACCTGTCACATTCCTTAAGGCCATCAAAAACGAGACAGAAATTGCCGGTTTCCATAAAGCCATGAAACGCGATGGTGTTGCAATGGTACGATTCTTAAAATGGCTAAAGGAAACTGTCAGAACCAGCCAAGAGACAGAAATGAGCATTGACCAGAAGCTATATGAATTACGGGCCGAACAAGATGAATTTCAGGGTATCAGTTTTGACACAATAGCTGGCTATCAGGAACATGGAGCTATCGTACATTATGAGGCAACTCCAGAAACCTCATCTCAGCTTAAGGCAGAAGGCTTATTACTGTTGGATAGTGGTGCACAGTATCTGGATGGAACAACAGACATCACTCGTACTATTTCATTAGGACCTGTTACCGAAGAGCAAAAGAAAGATTATACATTAGTATTAAAAGGATTTATTGCTTTATCAACAGCCGAATTCCCCCATGGAACATGCGGAACACAACTAGACATACTGGCCCGGCAATATATGTGGAAAGATGGTATTAACTATGGACATGGCACCGGACATGGTGTCGGCCACTTCCTTAATGTACACGAAGGGCCTCACCAAATCCGCATGAATTATGTCCCTGCCCCACTACTTCCCGGTATGACCATTACCAATGAACCCGGTATTTACAAAGCAGGAAAATACGGTATCCGCACGGAAAATACAATGCTTGTTGTACCATCCAGAGAAACTGAGTTTGGCGTATTCTATAAATTTGAGCCACTCACCCTCTGCCCCATCGATCAGGAAGCCATTCTTCCAGAAATGCTTACTACTGAAGAAAAGGCATGGCTCAATCAATACCATAAAAATGTATATGAAGCACTTAGCCCTATGTTAAGCGAAACCGAAAAGCAATGGCTAAGAAACGCAACCTTACCGCTTTCATAAAGCTTATATAATTTGGATTACCTTATTTATAGAATATTATATGGCACTTATCAAATCAGTCAGAGGATTTACTCCTCAAATAGGAGACGATTGTTATCTGGCCGATAATGCAACAATCATTGGTGATGTCATTATGGGCAAAAATTGTAGTATATGGTTCAACACTGTATTACGTGGCGATGTCAACTCCATCCGTATCGGTGATCGGGTAAATATACAAGATGGGAGTGTACTGCACACCCTCTATGAAAAATCTACCGTAGAAATAGGCAATGATGTTTCCATTGGCCACAATGTAACCTTACATGGAGCTTGTGTAAAAGACAATGCTTTAATTGGTATGGGATCAACACTGCTAGACCATGCCATCGTAGGAGAAGGAGCAATTGTTGCCGCCGGAGCCTTGGTTCTAGCGAATACTGTCATCGAGCCTCATACCCTATGGGGAGGTGTCCCTGCAAAATTTATCAAACGGGTAGACCCGCAACAAAGCAAGGAACTAAATCAAAAAATAGCCAATGGATACCTGATGTATGCATCCTGGTTTAAAGAAGAAGACCAGCACGAATAGCTACGTCTGCTGTTTATAAAGAAATCGCCAGCCTCTCATCTTACATGAACAGGCTGGCGATTTTCTTAAAACTTCACAATATTCATAATCTTTTCAAGTGCTCCGGAATTATCCCGGACATAATTTCCGGCACGCTTTCCCGATTTATCCAAGAAAGAATAATCACTAAGGAAGCGATCCATCAGCTGAATGAAATCTTTCTCTCCATGAATTTCAAAACCACCCTGACACTGCTTCAACCCCTGAGCTTCCAGGAATTTCCGGTTCTCGGGACCGAAAATCACAGGAATTCCATAAACAGCAGCTTCCAGAGTATTATGGATACTTACTCCAAAACCACCTCCAATATAAGCAATTTCTCCATAACGATAAATTGAAGATAGCAATCCAAAGCAATCTATAATCAGACAATCAGCCTGACGTACATTAGCTTCTGTAGCCTGAGTATATCGCACTACAGTCCGATTCAATTTGCCAATAATCTCTTCAAGATGGCTTTCTGCTATAACATGCGGAGCGATGATCAGTTTCATTTCCGGATGAGCATTAAAATAAGGAATGAATATATCCTCATCTGGAGCCCATGAACTTCCTGCAACCAAGGTCAGTTTATCACCTTTAAAAGCCTCAACCAAGGGTAGGTCTTTCGCCTGATGACAGATCTCCAGCACGCGGTCGAAGCGTGTATCACCTACAATTGTTGTATGAGTGACCCCTATTGTCTTCAATAGCTCAACAGACTCTGCATTCTGTACAAAGAGATGATCAAAACAAGACAATACATTCCGATAACTTCTTCCATACCATTTGAAAAACACCTGATCCGGACGGAAAATAGACGATACACTATAAACCGGAATTCTTCTTCTGGACAATTCTGTCAGATAGTTTTGCCAAAACTCATATTTAATGAAAAAAGCCATGCATGGATGAGCTAAATCCAAAAAACGGCGGACATTTCCCGGGGTATCAAAAGGTAAATAACAAACAACATCTGCACCTTTATAATCTTTACGGACTTCATATCCGGAAGGAGAAAAGAAAGTCTGAAGAATCTTATATTGAGGATAACGTTTCCGAATCTCTTCAATCAACGGACGTCCCTGCTCAAATTCACCAAGCGAAGCTGCATGAAACCATATATAACGAGCATCCGGTTTTATGCATCCTTTCAAAATACCAAAAGTTTCCTTCTGGCCTTTTACCATGCTGGAAACTTTTTGGTTAAAGTGTGCAGCCACACGGGCTGCACACGCATATAAGAATAAAAGAATATTATAAATCATAATAAACTGGCTTATTTGAGTACCTCAATAGCACGACGCATACGTCTTACAGTTTCATCCTTACCCAATACAGCAGAAATATCAAACATGTGAGGTCCCTTACCTTCGCCAACCAGAGTCAAGCGGAAAGCATTCATAATATTACCCAGATGATAACCCTTATCCTCAATCCATTTCATGACAACCTCTTCCTGATGAGCCAGTGAGAAATCATCCAATGATTCCAATAAGTCAGCCAGTTCTGTCATACGTTCAGCAGAATCTTCTTTCCAGCGCTTCTTGACTGTTTTTTCATCATAAGATTCCGGAGCAACAAAGAAGAACTTACAGGTATCCCATAATTCCTTGATGAAGCTAACACGCCCTTTCATCAGACCAACAACAGTTGTTACCGTTTCCATTGGAGCATCAATACCATGCTCTTTCAAGATCGGCATAAACAATTCTGCTATTTCTGCATCACTCTTCATCAGGATATATTCGTGGTTAAACCATTTACCCTTTTCATAATCAAACTTGGCACCAGCCTTACTACAACGGTGAAGGTCAAACAATTTAATCAGTTCATCCATTGACATGATTTCCTGATCATTTCCCGGATTCCATCCCAGCAACGCCAGGAAGTTGATTACAGCCTCAGGCAAATATCCGGATTCACGATAGCCTGAAGAGACTTCTCCACTCTTCGGATCATGCCATTCCAGAGGGAATACAGGGAATCCCAGACGATCACCGTCACGCTTGCTCAACTTACCATTTCCGTCTGGTTTCAGCAGCAACGGCAAATGAGCAAATTCCGGCATCGTATCTTCCCAGCCAAATGCACGGTACAACAACACATGCAAAGGAGCAGATGGCAACCATTCTTCTCCACGGATCACATGAGACACTTCCATCAGATGATCATCTACAATATTTGCCAAGTGATAGGTAGGAAGTTCATCTGCTGACTTATACAGAACTTTATCATCCAAGATAGAAGAATTGATCACGACTTCTCCACGGATAATATCATGTACATGAACATCCTCATTCGGTTCAATCTTAAAACGAACCACATATTGCTTTCCCTCTGCAATCAGTTTATCAACCTCTTCCTTCGGCAAGGTTAATGAGTTACGCATAGAAGTACGGGTCGTCGCATCATACTGAAAGTTCGCAATTTCCTTACGCTTTGCTTCCAATTCTTCCGGTGTATCAAATGCAATATAAGCCTTTCCGTTATCCAGCAGAATCTGTACATATTTTTTATAGATATCACGGCGTTCTGACTGACGGTAAGGACCATAGTTGCCACCAAAGCTAACACCTTCATCAAACTTTATTCCTAACCAACGGAATGATTCTATAATATACTCCTCCGCTCCGGGTACAAAACGATTGGAGTCAGTATCTTCAATTCGGAAAATTAAGTCTCCCCCATGCTGGCGGGCAAACAGATAGTTATACAAGGCAGTGCGCACACCACCAATATGCAATGCACCCGTAGGACTCGGTGCAAAACGAACTCTTACTTTTCTTTCAGCCATAGTGATTTTCATCTAAAAATACGCCGCAAAATTAATCTATTTTTCCCGTTTTTTGTTTATTTTGCAGCACAAATATCCATGCTTATGAAAAGTTTACATAGAGAACAACCGTTTTCATATAAGGAACTGCTTTACAAATGCGCCATTTCTCTGGTGACTGTCGCAGTTATCGTATATTTTCTTCCCAAAGAAGGCAAGTTTAATTATCAGTTTGACATCAACAAGCCGTGGAAATATGGCCTGTTACAGGCTTCTTTTGATTTCCCTATTTACAAAGGAGATGAACAGATCCAGAAAGAACAGGACAGTTTAATGGCATTCTATCAGCCCTACTATGAGATAGACAAGACTCAGGGTGAACAGATGATCCAGAAATTCAAAGATGACTATAACAAAAACCTGCGCAACATCATCCCGGTCCCGGCTTATCAGCATCATATTGAGCGTATACTGGAAGTCATTTATGAGAAAGGAGTCGTATCCATGGATGATCTGGCTTCCCTGAAAAAAGAAGACAGAAACACGATTCGCGTTGTAAACAAAAATACCTCCAGCCAATTGCCTACTGAAGAGCTATATACGACCAAACAAGCTTACGAAGCACTGATCAATTCAGATACCGTACATTATAATAAGGTGTTATTGCAACGCTGTAACCTGAACAACTACATTACTCCAAACTTAACTTATGATGCATCCAAATCCGAAGCTGCCAAACAGGATCTTTTATCCGGATTATCATGGGCCAGCGGCTTCGTTATGAACGGACAAAAGATTATCGACCGCGGAGAAATCATAGACCAGCATACATATGATATCCTGAGATCACTTCAGAAGGAATGGAGTAAACGAAGTGAAACTGCTGCCGAAAAAAGATTAACTTTAATCGGCCAGATTCTCTTTGTCACCATTCTGATTGTCGCATTCATGGTGTACCTGGAATTATTCCGCCGTGACTATTATGGCAAGAAAGGAAGCCTTTATTTATTATTTATTCTCATTACCTTCTTCCCTGTCCTGTCATCCATTATGGTGGAACATGCTTTCCTCAGTGTCTACATTGTTCCGTTCGCCATGATTCCGATGATCATCCGTATATTCCTTGATTCGCGTACAGCATTCATGGCGCATGTTATCTCCATCTTAATTTGCTCCATTGCCTTACGGACTCCTCATGAATTTATACTTTTACAGACAGTAGCCGGTATGGCAGGTATTTACAGCCTGCGGGAATTGTCTCAACGCTCGCAGTTATTACGAAGCGCACTGATTGTCACCTGCAGCTATGTCATTCTTTATCTGGCACTGGATCTGATCCACGTAAACAATGTGGCACAATTGAGTACACACATGTATATTAATTTCATCATCAACGGCATCCTTCTGCTGTTCACATACCCTTTATTGTTCATACTGGAGAAAACTTTTGGATTTACCTCGAATGTTACTCTCGTTGAATTATCAAACATCAACAACAAACTGATGCGCGAAATGTCGGAGGTTGCTCCCGGTACATTCCAACATTCCTTACAATTGGCCAACCTTACCGCAGCAGCAGCCAATAGTATCGGAGCCAACAGCCAGCTGGTACGTACTGGTGCCATGTATCACGATATCGGGAAAATGATGAACCCTGCATTCTTCACAGAAAACCAGTCAGGAGTAAACCCACACAACCAGTTAAGCTATAAGCAAAGTGCCCAGATTGTCATCAATCATGTAACAGATGGTATGAAGCTTGCAGATAAATATAATCTGCCTAAAGTGATCAAGGATTTTATCTGTACACATCACGGAAGAGGACTGACCAAGTATTTTTATATCTCCTATCAGAATGAGCATCCTGGAGAAGAAATTGACAAAGAAGCATTCCGCTATCCCGGTCCGAATCCCTTTACGAAGGAACAGGCCATTCTGACCATGGCAGATTCTGTGGAGGCAGCTTCACGCAGCCTTCCTGAATATACGGAAGAAAGCATATCTAATCTGGTCGACAAGATTATCGATGCACAGGTGCAGGAAGGTTATTTCAAAGAATGCCCCATCACGTTCAAGGATATTGCTACTGTTAAAGCAGTATTCAAGGAAAAGCTGAAAACCATGTATCACACCCGTATCAGCTATCCGGAATTAAAGAAATAAAAATTACTGCGTAGTAGTCCTTCGATTACTACGCAGTAATTTTCTAACTACTACCTGGTAGTCCACAAACTACCAGGCAGTAAATATCAAAGCTCCCCTCTGCGGATTGCTTCCATAATATTGGCCGGAGCCCGCTCTGCCAGCAACTCCCGTTTCATATAGTCCATATAAGGTGCTACATGACTGAAGAACTGATGATACCCCTTACATAAATAATTCAGGCCCGGCTCTCCATCCGGTGTCACTGCGAAACGATTTTTCGGACACTCACCGTTGCAGGCAAACAGAAACTCGCAATTCCTGCATTGTGTTGGCAAAGCCTTTTGTTTCATCTGTCCAAACTCCAGCTGACGGTCGCTGTACATCATTTCAATCAATGTCTTCTCATAAATATTTCCCAGCTTAAACTCGGGGAACACATAATGGTCGCAGGAATAGACATCTCCATTAAATTCCATAACCCCGGCATGTCCGCACGTCTTTGCCAGAGAGCAAACACCCGGTTGCTCGCCAACCCAATTCGCCAAAGTTGAATCAAACAGCTGAATAAAAAACTGCCCCACATCATTGCGCACCCATTCATCGAACAATGTACACAAGAAATTTCCCCACTGTTCCGGCGACACAGAAAAATCAGCCAATTTTTCACCCTTCTGCAACGGAGAAGCCAGGTGGCGTCCGTCAGCATGATGACTCAGACGCTCCACAATCGGAGCAAACTGAATATAATGGCAATCCAGTTCTTTAAAGAAGTGATAAAACTCCAACGGATAATCAGCATTATAATCATTCACAACAGCCATGGCATTCCACTCTACCCCGTGTTTTTTCAATAGCTGAATGCCTTGCATGACTTTTACAAAGGAAGGGCGTCCCTGGCGGTTCTTACGGTATTCGTCATGAAACTCCTGAGGGCCGTCAATGGAGATACCTACCAGCCAGTTATTCTTCCGGAAAAACTCACACCATTCATCATTCAGTAGCGTACCATTGGTCTGGATGCAATTGTCAATGGAACGCCCGCCAGCATACTGGCGCTGCAACTCCATCACCCGCTTATAGAAACTGAGCGGACGCATCAATGTTTCTCCGCCATGCCAGGTAAACAAAACCTGCGGCATGGTCTGCGACTGAATATATTCACGAATAAACTTCTCCAACAGTTCATCGCTCATCACATACTTGGACGTGTCTTTATACAGATTTGTTTTCTCCAGGTAATAACAATAGTCGCAGGCCAGATTACATACAGCCCCGATCGGCTTCGTCATTACATATAATGGTTTTGCAAAAGGAAAAGCAACTTGACTCATATCCGGTTGTATTATATATTTTGATGATTTAAACTCTGAAGCAGGCCCTCACACGCATCTTCCAGTATATCCAGCACATTCTCGAATCCCTGTGCTCCGCCATAATAAGGATCCGGGACATAATCAACGACCTTTTCCCGGCAGAAATCAGTCATCCGGCCAATCTTTGCTTCAGACTCGAGATCCGGAGCCTTTTCCTTCAAGGCATCAATATTCCGGTCATCCATTCCCAGGATCATGTCAAAATGATAAAAATCATCTGAACAGACAGGACGTGAACGATGGGTCAGATGATATCCTCTGCGGGCTGCATGCATACGCATCCGTTCATCCGGAAGTTCTCCCCGATGATAGCTGCTGATTCCTGCTGAATCAACTTCAATTTCATGTTCTAAACCTTCACGGGCTATGAAAGTCCGCATAATTTCCTCAGCAGAAGAAGAGCGGCAAATATTGCCAAGACATACAAATAGGATCCGTTTCATGAATTTCAAATCTTTATGGATCGGAAAACACTGTTTTATCCGATATTTAAATAGGTTTTAAAGTTGGTTACACTGGTATTCATGATCAGCGACTCAGGAAATTCTGTTTCAGCTACCAGTTCCAGAGCCAGATCATAATCTGCTATATCAAAAGAAATATGTGCATCACTGCCCAGAATTACCGGAACTTCATATTGCTTGCACAAGAGAAGTATTTCCAGATTATTCCCCCGTGCTTCCAGTTTTCCACGGCAAGGTTTCAACGAGCTGTTATTGATTTCCAGCAATGTGTGATGCTCCTTCGCCGCCAACACCAGCGGTTCGAACTGCAGCTTTGCCGTACCGTCACCCGGATGGCTGATGATATGAATATAGGGATTACAGATCACTTTCTCCAGTCCCTGCGTATTCTCCTCCACAGTCCCTTGCTGATAGCAAAGTGAATGAATACCGGCAATCCGCAAGTCAAGTTTCTGCAAATAGAATTCATCCATATCCAGATGACCAGCGGTATCCAGAATATTGATTTCTGCTCCAAGCAAAAGTTCAATACCATACATTTGCCGGGGAACCACATGCAGATTCCGAAAATAAATAGGATCACACGATCCCGGGATTCCGGATGAATGCTCCGTAATGCCTAATAACTTCAGTCCCTTATCAGAAGCAGCTTTTGCCATTTCCTGAAGCGTACTGAAAGCATGCCCACTGGCTATCGTGTGAGTATGCACATCCAATTCTGTCTTTATCTTCATTTCTTCATCTATTTACATTCTACATGGGATCGACATCGTAATATACCAATAAGGAACGGAAACGTTCATCTTCTGTCAGGAAGCGCTGCACCTGCTGAAGATAAGCCCGTACTTTGGCCAAAGAGGCATCCAGTTCTATCTTCACCACTATCTTCTTGATGAAAAGTGTCTGAATACGGGATACAGGCGGTTTGTCCGGCCCCAGTACCCTCTCCCCCAAACCTTTACGCAGGCAGGAAGCCATCAGTTCGGCAGCCTGATCAAGCACATCTTCTTTCCGGTGCTTCAAATATACATAAACTAACCGATAAAAAGGAGGATACTTGAAAAGTTCCCGTTCTTCCAGCTGTTCACTGTACATACGAAAATAGTCATTGGCCATCACCTGATGAATCAGCGGAAGATCCGGAGACTTGGTCTGCAGAACTACAAGTCCCTGCTTGTTTCTTCGCCCGGCACGTCCGGCTACCTGGGCCATCAGCTGAAAAGCACGTTCATAGGAACGGAAATCCGGATAGTTCAACATGGAATCTGCATTCAGAATTCCAACAACACTTACCCGATCGAAATCCAGTCCTTTTGACACCATCTGGGTACCGATCAGAATGTCCGTCTTCCCTTCTTCAAAATCCGCAATGATCCGTTCATAAGCGGTACGGGTACGAGTTGTATCCAAATCCATCCGTGCCACCCGAGCCTCCGGGAATACAGTCCGTATATCGTCTTCGATCTTTTCCGTACCAAATCCCCGGTTCACCAGTTCCACACCTCCGCAGGCCGGACACGATTTAGGAACCTGATACGTATAACCACAATAATGGCAAGTCAACTGATTCATCCCTTTATGATAAGTCAGACTGACATCACAGTTCCGGCAACGGGGAACCCATCCGCAAGTGCGGCATTCAATCATCGGTGCAAAACCACGCCGGTTCTGAAACAAGATTACCTGCTCCTTGTGCTCCAAGGCTTCACGTATCTTTTGCAGGAGCAAGGGAGAAAACTGCGCCGTCATTCTTTTTTTACGTGCCAGTTCCTTGATATCAACCAGCTCGATTTGTGGCAGACGGATATTCTGGTAACGCTCCGTAAGCTCTACCAGACCATATTTCCCCTGTCGGGCATTATAATAAGTCTCAATGGAAGGTGTTGCCGTACCTAACAAGGTTTTTGCTCCGAACATGGAAGCCAGCATAATAGCCGCGCTCCGGGCATGATAACGTGGAGCCGGATCCTGCTGCTTATAAGTTGTTTCGTGTTCCTCATCCACAATGACAAGCCCCAAACGACGGAACGGAAGAAACACAGACGAACGGACACCCAGAATGACATCATAATCTTGTTCCGACAACTGTTTCTGCCAGATCTCCACCCGTTCCGCATCCGGAAACTTTGAATGATAGATTCCCAGCCGGTTCCCGAAAACCCGTTTCAGGCGTTCCGTTATCTGGGTTGTCAGGGCAATCTCCGGCAACAGATAAAGCACCTGCTTCCCGGATTTCAGTACCTGATCAATCAAATGAATATAGATTTCTGTCTTTCCGCTCGATGTTACTCCATGCAAAAGACATACATTCTTCGTAGCAAATAAAGAAAGAACAGAATAATAAGCTTGCTGCTGGGCCGGATTCAAAGGATTCAAAGAGACCGTATTGCATACTCCCTTTGCCAGACGGCCCACTTCCTGATAGTATAATTCAAAAATACCTTTGCCAGTCAAGCCATTCAATATGGCAGAAGAAGCACCAGATGCCTCAAGCAGAGACTTACGGGTAACCTCTTTCAAATCTGTTCCCGAAGTTCCCCAACCGGACAATTCAATGTATTTCATAAGCACCGCCAGCTGTTTAGGAGCTCTTGCCAATCCGTCAAACAGTCCTCGGAGCTTTTCTTCATCCTGCATACCTGGAGTAAGCCGGACGCGTGCTTCGGTGCGTGGTTTGTAACTGCGCTTCAGTTCCTCCTTTACTTTGACAGCTTCTTTCTCCAGCAGGGATTTGATAACCGGCAGGATCTGGCGAATGCCACTTGACTTTTCCAGTTGCGTAATGCACTGTTCCGTTTCGGCAGACAACAGATTCATCACACTCTGCTCTCTTTCCGTCAAAGGCTCCACAGCCTCAAAGTCCGGATTATATACAACGACAGTCTCACTCTCCAGCTTCATGCCCGAAGGAAGAGCCGCCTTATATACATCTCCCAATGTACACAAATAGTAGTCAGCCATCCATTTCCAGAAAGCATACTGCCGGGCCAGCAGGACAGGACGTTCATCCAGGATCTCTGCTACATCCTTGGTCTCATACTCTTCAGGAGGAGTCTCATGTACTTTGGTTATAATGGCTGTATAATACTTCTTCCGACCGAAAGGAACCACCACACGGCATCCCTCCTTAACCTTTTCATCCCAGCCTTCGGGAAGAGAATAGGTATATTGACCGGCAATCGGTAAAGGCACTATGACATCCACATATTTCTTCATATCGCAAAGGTATAAAAAAACCAGTCCACCCTGCCCGACTATGGGTAATACTTTTAAAAATGCAAAGAGATACATTAAAATATGTCTCCTCTATAAACATATTATTAATGTATCTCTCTTTTTAATGCTGATATTCTCAATAGCCAGGTGTCTGTTCCAATGTCGGATCAGATCCTAAAGTCGATGAATCAATCGGCCAAAGGACACGATATGCATTTGATGTTTCAAGAATTGGCTTTACGGTAATTTCGGAAGCCTCTTCCCATGAGCTTGCATTTAACTCTTTCATATTCTCAGTTATAGTCAAACCATAAGCAACGTGACCTTCATTATGGAAGACTAAATGATCAGTTTCTTCACATTCCGCGCTAACTGACATACGGCAAACATCCCACCAACGTTGTCCTTCCTGCACGAATTCTTTATCTTTTTCATGCAAGATTGCTACTTCATTCTCTAGAAAAGAACCAGCTTTATAAGCATATACCGAAGGATCCCAGTTCTCTCCATATGCCCTCTGTCTGACCAAATTAATATAATTTTCTACATCTGTAAAATTCCCTTCCATATTAGCAATCTCTGCTAATGAGAGATAAGCCAATGGCAAACGATAAATAGGTTGATCACCATCATATGCCCGATAATTTGTTGCAGAAGAAATTCCACCCAAGTTTTTCCGAACAAAAGTTCCCCGAAGCTGAGTTGCCGCCTGATCATGCCAGGATGTTGAGAAAGTAATATCCCTGCGGGTATCTTCTTCATCAAATTGATACCAAAGAGCATTTGAATACTGATAACGCTGCTGAGTAGAAGCAATCTGGTCCGGATTATCCCAAAGATTACCATTGATGTCATAAGCGGTACCAATAGTATAGCCTGTAATTATACCATATCCATAATTAACGGGGATCGCATTAGTCACTTCATCTTCATCACACTGAAAAGCAAATATAATTTCTGAATTTTGTTTATTATTCACACTAAACACATCCTCAAAACTATCTTGCATTGATAATCCATAGTTATTTATTACATTCTGGAAATAAGTCTTTGCTATTGACAAATCATTCTTATCTGCAACCTGATCACCAACAGTCACTTTCGAATTCCAAAGGTATACCTCACCGGCCAACATCTCTGTAGCAGCCTTTGACCAATAATATTTAGCATTCTTGCTATCACCATCAAAGTCAAAAGATGTTTGATCTCCAAAATAATCCAATGAAGTTGCAATATCCGATTTTATTTGCTCCATTACTTCAGAAGCTTTAGCTCGAGGCATATACAAACTTGTTGCATCATAATTCCCATCAACAACATCTGGAGTCAGACGAAGCGGAACGCCACCATAAGCTCGGTATAGTAAGAAATAATAATAAGCCCGTAAACCGTAAACGATACCTAAACAATAATTCTTAGTATCCTCATTGGAAAAATAATCAGCATCTTCAACCCGTGCAATAAAAAGATTAGCATTCGCGATTAACCCCCAATAGTCTCCGAAGTTAGCTACTCCATAGTTTGTTGCGCTAAGATTCTGTTCACGCAAGTATTGAGAGTTCAAAGATGCCCCATCTGAACCGGTTGTCTCCAAAGTATATGCTCCGCCACGGATTTCTCCATAAGTAATAACTGTCTGAAAATTATATCCTCTAAATTGTTGCATCATTGCACTGATATTTCCAATGGCCTGAGCCTCAGTTGTCCAAAAGTTACTGGCTCCATAATAATCAATAGGAGAAAGATCCAAGTTGTCAGCACAAGAAACTATTCCCATACTAAAAGCAACGAGAACCGTAGAAAGAGACGAAAAAAGTTTATATCTTTTCATATGATTCATATTTAAGTTTATTCTCAAAATGATTAAAAAGTCACATTAAGACCAAAAAGAACGGTTCGAGGCATAGAATAAGTACCTCCCCATCCACTCGTGTTACCGGAAGTATATTGAATATAATCTGGAATTGCACAAGAGCTACTAGTCAAATAACCCAAGTTTTGACCTGTCACAGATACAGTAAGCCCCTGGCAACGGAACTTTTGTGTAATTTTAGTCGGGAATGTATATGACAATTGAATCTCCCTGAATGCCAGATAATTTCCTTTTGTTATCCAATATTCAGATGTACGGACATAGTTATTGGTACCTAATTGATCCGCCCATACAAAACGAGGATACTTTGCATCTATATTATCTTCTGTCCAGGAATCCCAAATATCTGTAGTCATATTATAAGTTCCTTGAGCACATCCATTAAACCATTGACGAAGTCCGTCATAAGAATAAAATCCCAAGCCAAAATCAAAACGGGCATACAAAGTCAACCCTTTCCAACTGAGTGTCGTATTAAATCCACCATTCCACTTTGGGGTATAATTACCCAAAACTTTCTGATCGAATTCATCAATAACCCCATCACCATTCATATCTTCATAAATAAGATCACCACATTCCAGTTCATAAGCAGACCCTGTCCAACCCAGTTCCTGCAATTTCTGATAACCTTTTTCACCATAGTAAACAGCAACAGACTGTGATACATCACAATAGCCATCAGGTAAATCATTTACTGTACGGGCCATCTTCTCAACTCCATATCCAACTATTACATCATAAGGCGTATGGCCTTCCTGAAGTCCTCCAACATAATACGTCTCAGGACCATTTCCAGTATAAATCTCCGTTCCACCCTGACGATTATTCTCTAACGAATTTTCCGGTAACTGAATAACCGTATTCTTATTATAAGAAATATTTCCATTCAGACTCCAGCGAAAATCTTTTGTATTGATAAGATTAGCACCAAATTCCAGTTCAATACCTCGATTTCTGAACTTTCCGTTATTATTGGTTACGGAAGAGAAACCTGTAGTAGAAGGTAAAGTCAATGATGCATACTTATCTGAAGTCAGACGATCATAAAAAGTAAACCCGAATGTATACTTATTGGAAAGAAATCCCAAATCAAAGCCTACTTCTGCCGTACGTGTCTTTTCCCAACGGAGAGACGGATTAGCTAAGGTACTCAAGCGATAACCAATGTTAGAATTATAAGTATAAGAACTATATGCTCCCTGTAATGTATAAGCACCGATATCACTGGCGTTACCATTCAAACCAAAACTAGTACGTAATTTACCGTAGTTTATGATAGAAGACAACGGTTTAAAAAAGTCCTCCTGAGAAAAAATCCAACCTGCGGAAACACCAGGAAAGAATCCCCAACGATTGTTAATTAAAGAGGAATAACCATCTTCACGAAATGTTGCGGCCAAAATATAACGTCCTTTATAATCATACTGAGCGCGTCCGAAATAAGAAAGAATACGCTGCTGAGTATGCTCAGAGTCAATACTGCGTTTTCCTGCTTCAGTCGAAGTATATTCCAGATCCTGGAAATCATCTGTAGGAGCTTCTTGTCCAGAAGCTGTAAAATATTTGTAGTTGGTATCATAATACTCTGTACCTAACATCGCACTTATATTATGATCACCAAATGTTCCGTCATATGAAAGCAACAAATTATATGTTTGATTAAAAGTTCTATAAAAAGTAGCACTGGAAGAACGAGTTGAATTAACCGATGTTTCAGCCTGATTGGTATGGTAATCTTTATTAAAAGCTTCACCCAAATATTCACTATAGTTCCATGCCATTGTTCCTTTCAACTTTAATCCTTTCAGAAGAGTAGCTTCAAGTGACTGAGTCATAGAGAACTTATCAGTCTGATAATCGCGGATAAATTTATCTGCCTCATATTGATAATTACCATCAGTTATAGAACTGCCCAACAGATTATTCCCGTCTTCATCTGCCAGACGAATTGTCGGAGGCAAAGATTCAATACGACCAAAATAATAACTGTCACCATTCGATTTTGCCGGGCTAGACAAATAATTGGCACGATTGTAATTAAAGATAGAAGTCGACTCCAACCATTTAGCTATTTTATAATTACCAGTCAAAGAGAATGTATATCTCTTATAATCAGTACCTATAGAAAGTCCTTCTGAATCATAATAGCCAATGCCGGCATAATAGTTGCCACGATCATTTCCACCAGAGAAATTCAAATTATAATCTTGCGTAATTGCCGGACTATTTATATTATAATCCCGAGGATTGGTATTCTTATAAATGATAGTAGCGTCACTTACAGGATCATCCATCAATGCCCAGCCTTTTTTAAGCAATTCCTGCTGTTCTGCCGATCCTGTATACTCCATAATATTCCAGACTGTACTAGCATCCAGTTCCGTACGTCCAATACCAGCTGGATTAGATGAAGAAGTCAAATTAGAAGAAGAGGCCCAAGGCGTATTTGCATACGCTTTACGCATCCAATAAATATATCCTTCAGCATCCATCATTTCATATTGAGGAACATAATATTGTGCACCGACTTTCATATTAAAATTAACAGTTGCTTTTCCTGCCTTACCTTGTTTGGTAGTAACAAGAATAACACCATTAGAAGCACGGGCACCATAAAGAGCAGTAGCACCTGCATCTTTCAAAATCTCCATTGATTCTATGTCATTCGGATTAATATCACTTAAGCCTTCAGAACGAATCTGCCCATCTACGACAACAATAGGAGAACCACTTCCATCAAAATTAGTACCTCCACGTAATACAATTGATGGTGTACTACCAGCAAAACCGGAAGTTTGATTCACCTTCACACCAGCAACAGCACCAACCAACGCCTGAGCAGGGTCTCCATAAGAGCCAACCGTAAGTGTTTCTTCACTTACTTTTGAAATGGAGTTAGTCAATTTTCCTCTTTTCTGCTTAATACCATAACCCATTACTACCACTTCATCCAATACTTCTGCATCTTCTTCAAGAACAACATTCAAAGGAGATCCTTTCCAGACTAGTTCTATAGTCTTAAAACCTACAAACGATATCTGAATAGTAGCTCCTTTCGAAACATTATTCAGACTGAATGAGCCATCTAATCCGGTAATTACACCATTATTTGTTCCTTTTACAAGGACAGAAGCACCTATAATGGTTTCTCCTTGCGAATCTTTGACAATACCAGTACAAACAGAAGTCTGTTGTATGTCTTGAACAGATGCAATCTTAGGTATGCCAGACGCATAAATCACACTGTTTGAAGTCATGCTTGATAAAAGCAGCAACAAACCTACTGAATTAAATCGTTTTTGCATAATTCATGTTTTTAGGATTAATAATAAAAATATTTACAACGTTATAATTCTTGTGTACGTTATATCTCATATCCCATTACTTTCCATATTTTAGTTTTTATATCGTTTCATTGCAATCAATCTATTTACAGTAAACAAAACAACAACTTCCGCTTATATAAAATTATTTTTTTGTTTTCACCCGTAGGTTTTTAATTATATTGGATAAACTATGGCAAAATAAATAAATTAAAGTCCTAACTTATTTGACATTTTAAGGATATAAATTGATAATTTAGAAACTCTTTTTATTAAACAATCTCATTTGTCGATAAAAAAAAGCCATCTGTCGAATCGTCATTATTTTAAGTACTTTTATTTATAGATTTGAAATATCAGACATTTATTTTTTAACGTTTATGAGCTTTAAAGAACTTACCCAGTATGATGATATCTTAACAGAGAACAAAGAACAAATTACCTTGTGGAAATTAGATCCCCAAACCATCAACAAAAATGATAACAAAATAATTTTCGCCCAATGCTATTCTCTTCTCTTCATTGTTGAAGGTAAGCTCAGACTAAGCTTACACCAACATCCATTAAGTTCCTGTTCGCTAACTAAGATTCCATATGGACAAACTTATTTCTTATCGGCTGCGTCAGAGGATCTACATGCCTATCTCCTAGTCATGAAAAAAGACTTTATTGACAAAATCAATAGAGAAGGTATACTAACATCCATAAATAACTTATTTCTGACACAAGATATATCCACAATTACCATTGAAGACAATCATACCGGCATCTTCCTAAAAACACTTCTTGATATCAAATATACATTCTGTGAACAGAACTATCTATTCACGGAAACTATATTTTATTATCAAATTGGGATTTTCCTGACACTTGTCAACAACTACTTTCAAGAAACGCAAGAACAGCCCTCCATAGCCTCCTCATGTACTGATAGACAAGAAAAGCTGTATATCAGATTCATCCGACTTTTATCTATACATATAACTCAAGAGCACACAGTATCTTTCTACGCCTCAGCCTTATGTGTTACGCCGCAATATCTGGAAAAAGTTGTAAAAAAAATATCTGGAAAAACAATTCATTCATGGATAAATGAAACACTCATTCAAGAAACAGAAAGGAGATTGTTAGAAACCGATATGACAATCCAGCAAATAGCAGAAGAATTATCCTTTTCTGAACAAGCATCTCTCACCAGGATCTTTAAAAAACATAAAAAGATTTCCCCACTAAAATTTAGAATACGATACTTAAAAATGCAGCAAGAAGAACACCTTACCTCAACGAAACGCCGATAAATTACTCCAAAACAAAAATAAAGCATATGGGTTAAAAGTCAACAAACTTTTATAGTTTTGTACATTATTCATCAATCAAATGGAGAGACAATGAAAACGTATAAAATAGGTATTATCGGCTGCGGCAATATCGCGAAGAAAATGGCCCTGACCCTGGGAGGGATGAAACATGTAGAACGCTATGCCGTCGCTTCCCGGTCCAAAGAGAAAGCAGAAACATTTGCCGGAGAATGGCAGTTCACCAAAGCATACGGTTCGTATGAGGAACTGATCAAGGATCCCCATGTCGACCTTATCTATATAGCGACACCGCACTCTGAGCATTATGAACATGCCAGACTTTGCATCCTGAATCAAAAGCCAGTTCTTTGCGAGAAGGCGTTTACCGCCAATGCACGTCAGGCCGAAGAACTGCTGAACCTGGCCAAAGAGCATCAAGTGTTCATTACGGAAGCTATATGGACCCGCTACATGCCCTTGTCGCAAAAAATACGGGAACTGATCGAACAGGGAGCTATCGGAAAACCCTATACCCTCTCTGCCAATCTGGGATATGTCATTCAGGACAAGGAGCGGATCATCCGTCCGGAACTGGCCGGAGGAGCCTTGCTGGACATCGGAGTCTATACCCTCAATTTCGCGGCCATGACGTTTGGTACGCACATCGAAGACATGAGTTCTGCCTGCCGCAAGACAGAGACCGGAGTCGACGGACAGGAAAACATTACCCTCTTTTATAAGGATGGAAAAATGGCAAGTCTGCAGGCCAGTATCTATGCGCAGACAGACCGGATGGGAGTCATCTCCGGAGACAAAGGCCATCTCATTGTAGAAAACATCAATAATCCCCAGTCTGTCCGTCTCGTAGACAGTAACTATAACATCACGGCCGTCTATCATGCTCCCGCACAGATTACGGGATATGAGTATGAAGTATATGCAGCCATTGAGGCTCTGGAAAACGGATGGCTGGAGTCACCTTACATGCCTCATGCTGAAACCATCAGAATCATGAAGCAGATGGATGAACTCCGGAAATCATGGGGAGTTGTTTATCCGTGTGACTAAAAAAGAAATCGGGACAGAAAACTCTGTCCCGATCCTATATTTGTTTCTCTGATTTCTTAGAACAAATAAGCAGCAGATACCTGCCAGGAGTTCTTTCTCAAATTAGGAGCAGAAATATATTCGCCCACTTCATCCGGAACCAGTTCTGCCAGTTTGCTTGCACCGATGTTGTAGTTTACTCCAATCTGTAGGTGGCTCAGCAGTTTCACACCGACACCGACATTCACACTGACAGCACAAGTCTTTGTATCCATCAGCTTATCAAAGCCATTGTCAATGTTAAAGCCAAACTGAGGACCGGCTGCCAGGTATACACCCAAGGCGCTTCCCAGACCAACAGACCATTTCAAGTTAACGGGAACTTCAATTGATTTCAGTTTTTCAGTATCTTCACTTCCCTTTATTTTCAATCCAGACTGAGAATACAAGGCAGCAGCGTCAATACCCAATCCTACAACAGGCAATGTAAATTCAGCCATCGGACCGATAAAGAATCCCGTAGCATTATCTCCTTTGAACAGATCACTAGAGAACTGAACTTTCGACACATCCAATCCACCTTTCAAGCCAAAATGAAATTGAGCCTGAGCTGGCATGGCCATAAACAAGCATACAGCCACCAACAATGTAGACAAAATCTTCTTCATAATCTAATTAATTAAATGTTTACAATGACAAAAATAAATATTAAAACGAAATAAACGAAAAGATTGTTCAAAAAAGACCACTTTTGCCTGATAATTCAAGTAATTATCCAGACAAAGAGACCACAACGAACGCTCATTCCGCCGAAATCGAAAGGACTATTCATCTGAATTATGCGGACGATCAGACAGTATCGTCCTGATGAAACTTTTGTTTCATGCTGGTGGAACTTTTGTTTCGGCCTAGTGGAACTTTTAGTTTCTCCGCAGAATACAACTATAAGGAACGGAGAAAGGCAGAAAAACTACGGATCACCTATGTCGCATCAACTGCAGAAATCCAACGGTTCCTCCTTATGTTTTCCCCACTTTACCATAGGAAAACGGCCTTTCTTTGCTTAGAACAACGGTTCTGCCGGCTTTTCAATAAAGCAAACATTCCCCTCCCCAAAACAGCTGGCACAAGACCATAAAAAAAGCAGTTACGGAATCCGTAACTGCTTGATCTGCTTTGTGGACCAGCCAGGGCTTGAACCTGGGACCTCCAGATTATGAGTCTGTTTTATATGATATATAAAGACTGTACGTTATATTGTATATACTCTGATAATCAGTTATTTATCTTCAAGCGTATTTTTACTGATACTTATAGAATATCCTTAACTGAAATATTTTGTTTACGCATTGTTTACGCAAATTATTACCTAACCTCTCCAAACTCCTAAATAATTCCAATTTTCAGGGAAACCCATATCTTTCAAAGAAAGTAGTTTTCCTCCATTAGCAATTAATTCTTTTAAATTCTTATGAAAACTATTATTAGGACTAATTATATCCAATATATATTTAATACAGCATAAATATGCAAACAACTTATTTCGCTTTACTTTAGATATTGTATCTCTATCCAAGAACAAGTGATCAGCATTCGTTGGAAGTAAAATATTTACAATGAAACGCCTATTCCAAACTCTACTATGATGAGCGCAACAATTCCTTAGATTAGATAAAGCGTGCATCCAATTTTCTAAAATATCAATTTTATTTAAACCGAATGACTTTGCTACCATCTTCTTGTTATCATCTTTTTTAAGTAATTCGTATAATCGGCTTAATGTTCCAAATGAAATTACCTCCAAAGTCATCCATGCAGGCGGAGTTTTAGGATTAGAATATTTGCTTTTATAATGTTTTATAAAGTCTTCATTACTCCTATCTACTTCATGCTCAATATCATCATATAGAATATCATAAAGATAAGTTTCTTCATTATCATTATTTAAAAATGAATTATCCTTAAACAAAGATTCATCCTCATACCAATGACTATTTCCTGTAGCCTCACTATATATTTGAACTATCTTTGTCCTAAGAGCGACCTCTATTTTTTCAATTGCATTGAATATCAATGAACGTATACGCCTATCAAAACAATATAAATCAATAATATCCTTAAAATGGATGTCATTTCTTAAAAAACAATGATCCGCTTCAGGATCTATATTATTTTGGAATGGATAAGTATATGCACGTAAACGATAGTAGCTGATATTAGATAAATAATCACCAGCTAAATTTTCATCATCTATAATTAACCCTCTATTTTCAAGTCTAAAGACTTGTGTTTTTATCGATAGAGGTTTCTTTGTATATGGTACTTTTTCTTCAAAATCCTCAATCATTGTAAAAAAGGAAACGTATAAAAACTCGAAGACCTCCCCGGGTGCGCTGTTCTAAATGGGAAGCGTGGGAGGTCATATTGAGCGCAAAGATAAAGATTTTAATTTATATTACCAAATATACTTATGAGTTTTGATGTTAATACATTATATCTAAACTCATTCATCAAAAATACATATCACATTAGTTTGATATTATACTCAAAATAACATATCTTTGTCTATGCAAAGCATTTATGACATGCCATAGCCAAGATATATTCTTCCCTGCATAAGGAAAAGTGAGCCTGTCAAACCTTCGTGGGAGGGTTATCCCATTTCGATGGATCGAAATATAAAGGGAGTGTTAGTCGAAATTCACTCTATTCAAACTTTATGTGAAAGTCACTTCAGGGGTTGAGACCGATTAGCAGAAGCCCGGTTACCAGTCAGCGACAGAAGAGGACGAGATTGCACCGCTGCATATAACTACGTACGTGTTCTTGGTTAGATACTAAGAATATATGGTGGTTATATGCAGCGTTTTGTGTATGTATACCTCTCATCATAAAACGTCTGTGTTCAGAGGTTATGTTTCATGCATAAATAATGAATATTATGACCAAACTAACAAAATCATTACTTGTTATCAAAGAACGGAATTGTACAGCATCATTAGTTCTTGACACCCGTACCAATCGTCGTAACGTTACAGAATATCCTTTGGCTATGCGTTTTACCATAAATAGAAAGATATTCTATCATATTCTTAGTGGATCATATTCTGAAAAGAGATTCTCCGATATATGTAATGCGGCAAAGAGTATGTCCGACAACTATAGGGAACAGAAAATGTGGCGAGAGACTTATGTCGTAAAGTATAAACTACTACTTCAAAATTTAAATAAAGGGGGAAATTTAACTTTTGAAATGGTACGTTCAGCTGTTGCCAATGGAAACAATACAAACGTGACAGAAGAAAAGACCTCAACTTCATTCTTTGAGATATGGGAAACAATCATCCATGAATTAAAAACCAATGATAATGGAACACGATTTACAACTTCAGAAAGTTATGAATGTGCTCTTAAATCATTTAGGAAAATTATGGGAAACGATTCTATCAAAGGATTCAATATAAGTGCAGCAGAAATTCAGAAATGGAAAAATGGAATGCATAATGGAATAATAGGCAAAGACGGTAGACTTATCGGAAAAATCAGTGATACTACTGCAGGTATATATCTTCGTGCTTGTCGTGCAGTTTGGAACAGATGTATTCGTGAAGGGTATTTAACCGATATACAATATCCTTTCTCAAACAAAAAAGAAAAAGGACTTGTCAGCATACCTAAAAGTGCAAAACGCAGACAGAGTTATTTGAACATAGAACAAATGACAGAACTCTATAACCTATTCTTGTCGAAATCATATCCAAGCTATTGGAGTGATGAATACAAGGAAAGAGCACATTATTCGCTAGGGTTATTCCTAGTACAATATCTATGCAATGGTTTTAATTTGGCAGATGCAGCACGCCTTAAATATGATTCTTATTATTATCAGAATCAAGGCAAAGCCTTCCGTTTTAACCGTAAAAAAACTGCAGGTAGAAGTTTGGATGGCTCAGAAGTTATAATACCTATTATAGAACCATTACAAAACATTCTAAAAGAGATTGCAGCACCACCTTCACGTGATGGTTATGTATTCCCGAACATTCTAAAAGGAGTTGAGACAGAAGAAGAACGACGTAAATACACCTCACAGGAAAATTCTAATATAAAGGATAGAGTCATCAAAATATGCCATGAAGCTTTAAAATGGGATAAATCCATCTGCCCGTCTGGAACATGGTGCAGACATTCATTTGCAACAAATCTGCGTAATGCGGGGGTTGATATGGACTATATATCAGAGAGTATGGGACATACGGTAACAGACCATTCCATAACTCAAATTTATATTGAACACTACCCATTGGAAAAGCAGATAGAGAACAACTCCAAACTTCTGAATATTAAACCTAACATATCAGAGCGTGAACTTTTACTTGAAAAATTAGCCAGCTTATCAACAAAAGAATTAGCTAAGCTATTAGCATAATTTTTAATCACCCTTTCAATATATAACAATATGTTCAATATCAATTTTATTCGATTACTCAATAATTTTTCATTGAAACGTGAAACAGCAGATATGGTAATACGCTCATGGAAGTCTGAAAACAAAGAAATATATCAGCAATTTAAGAGTAACATAGAGAAAATAAAGGATGGTGATGTTTCTATTCTCATGGAGATTTTCACACTTATGAAATCATGTACACCTCCAGAAGCTGAAACCTTTTATATCTGGCTATATGAGATTCTAATTGGAAAAGGCAATATAAATGATATTATAAATAATAAAGTTCAATGGGCAGGAGGCTATACTGAAAAGATAGCAAAGTGTTTTGCCAATAAAAAACTTTGGTTAGGTATTGATCTCAAATCAGGTGAAGTCAATATATACAAATCATCTGTTCCTGGTATGATAATGGTAAACTCAAAAACTCCAATTGAAATATGGGAAAAATTGACACTGTCCAAAATTTTGTGTAAATAGAAACAGGATTCAGTTGTAAGTTTGTTC
>ERZ779852.1120-NODE-1120-length-26476-cov-5.564135_pt1 | contig 26476 bp, 22 predicted proteins | sample MGYA00511559_ERZ779852 | MGnify/ENA primary metagenome ERZ779852 (study PRJEB29588, sample SAMEA2157977) | human gut metagenome | biome: human gut; feature: human-associated habitat; material: faeces | place: Denmark | collected 2008/2010 ...
TGCGCAACTTTTTCATTATAAATATTTTAAGAAATTAATTCAACCAACAGGTTTATATGATATAAAAACAGCGTTTCAACAATGAATCTACCGAAATACCTTATATTATGTATCGCCCTGCTGACAGCGTCGGTCGCCGAAGCATCTGACAAAGATGGCAGCACCGACCGCGAGCCAGTCACGTCCGCCATCGCCGCCGCCTACTGCGTGGCCAACGATAGTGACCCTCTCATTGTTCCCACCAAGCGACATGTCACTACAATCGACGAGGAGTTGCCGGAGGATGAGAAGCCACCTGAAGAGATTGCCCCCGCAGAGGCTCCGAAAATGTCGGAAGCGAGTGCCGTCTCCACCCGCGATACCATAGCCATCATCGAGGGACGTCCGCGAACCATCTACGCCATGCCCGCTTCCTGGACTAAAGACGACCCCTGGTGGCACGGCATGTGGATCAACACTGCTGTGCTCACCGGAGCTTACATCTCCACACTCTTTGTGCTGGAGTGTCTGCCTGAGGATGCCACAGCGTGGAATCGCGCCGACATCCGCAATGTGCCGTTCTACAAGCGATGGTTTCGCAATATCTTCAAGCGCGGACCGGAGTGGGACCACGACCTCTTTGTCTTCAACTGGGTGCTCCACCCCTATGCCGGCGCCGCCTACTTCATGGGCGCCCGCACTTGCGGCTTCAATTTCTGGAAATCAATGCTCTACAGCGCTATGATCTCTACTTTCGGATGGGAATTCGGCATCGAGGCTTGTATGGAGCGCCCGTCGTATCAGGATATTTTCGTCACTCCTCTTATCGGCAGCATCATCGGCGAGGGGTTCTACCGTCTCAAACGCATGATCGTGGAACGCGATTATGAGATACTCGGATCGGTATACCTCGGCCATATTCTGGCGTTCTTCCTCGACCCCGTCAACGAGGTGATAGGTTGGCTCAGCCCGGGCACATGCCGCACCATCGGCCCCGGTTGCCTCACATCGCAACCGCTGCTGGTGCCCAATCCCGCGCCGGGCTACTCACCGTCGTTCAACATCAGTTTCAGCGCCACCTTCTGAGGCCGCGCCTCCGGCTGTGGCCACATATCGCGGCGCATCAAGCAGATAGGTGCGCACCATCCGCATCACATCGGCCGGAGTCACTGAGGATATCACAGCCATGCGGCGTTCAATGTCGGGGATATCGCTGCCGAGCAGATCCTTGCGCATGCGGAAGTCCATCATCGTGAAAGGCGAATCGAACATCGCCGCCACCGATGCCATCATGGTGTTGCGCACTATCTCCATCTCCTCGTCGCCAATCGGCTCCGATGCAAGACGCTTTATCTCCCGCTCCACTTCCTGCAGCACTGCTTGCGTATATTCGTTGGCAGCTTCGCAGACTATTTCGCAGTATGTACCCTCAAGTCCCTGAGTGATAGAGGCCGAGATGCCGTAGGTGTACCCCTTCTCTTCGCGGATATTGCTCATCAGGCGGCTGCCGAAATAGCCGCCAAGGGCAAAGACCGCCACGCGGAGCATCTCGAAGTCGGGATGACTGCCACGAATTATCGGCATGGCGATGTTTATAGCCGTCTGCATGGAGCCGGGCATCATGGTGTGACGTCTGTCCCCATCGGCCTTCGATGGCGTAGGGGGGAGCACACGGCGCTCCACTCCCCCTTGTCCGAAATCTTTGCTCCCGAACACCCGGCGCACCTCATCTTTAAGCTCGTCGTCTATTTTGCCGCAAAGGTAGATGGTGGGGACGGTGCGTCGTATCATCCGGTCGTAAAGCGCACGGATATCACCGACTTCCAGCGCGCGGTAATCTTCAGGAAGAATATAACGGTTCTGAGGATGATGCTCGCCGTAAACCATCGCGGTGGAATTCATCCGCGAGATTGTCTTCGGCTTCATGTATTCCGTCTGCACACTAGCGGCAAACTTCTCACGCAGAGCGACTAACGTCTCCGGCGCAAACTGAGTGTCAGTGATGATTTCTCTTACCAAGGGGAGCAGTTCGCCGGCCGTGTGATTGAGCATATAGAGCGTGAAATTGGTGGAGTGCTGATACCCCTCGGCGTTGACCCACGCTCCGCAGTTCTCGAATGTCGATGCGATCTCCGCGCCGGAGTGACGCGAAGTGCCCTCGGTGAACATCTGGCGCATCACATTGTAGGCCGCACGCCGATCGACGTCGAGACGTCCTACAAGCCAGCGCACCGTGAGGCGACTCACAGGTTCGCTGCCGCTGGAGGTTACGACGAGTTCCACCCCGTTGGGGAGCGTCTCGCGCGTGGCTTCCGGCATCTTCTTCACGGGAATGGTGCGAATCTCCGGCGCCTTGGTCCTTTCGGGATCAGCTTTCATCGGCTCAGGCTCTCGAGGTAATGACGCGCAGCTTCCAGATCCGCGGGCGTATCGATACCGATGGTGCGACATTCGCTCACGCCCACCTTGATGCGGTAGCCGTTCTGCAGCCAGCGCAGCTGCTCGAGCGACTCTGCCAGTTCGAGCGGCGACTGCGGCAGCCGCGTAATCTCATCGAGCACTGCGGCACGATAGGCATAGAGCCCTATGTGGGTGTAATACTGATACTTCGACGGCCACTCCTCGCGGTCGACACCGCGGAGATAGGGGATAATCGAGCGGCTGAAAAGCATGGCGAACCCATCGGCATCCATCACCACTTTTGGCGAATTGGGATTGGCGAGCGCATCCACCGATCCTTCGAGCGGGAAGGGGCGCACCAGGGTAGCAATCTGCGTGGCAGGGTCATCAAAACAGCTTTTCAGCTGCGAGAGTTGCAGCGGATCGATGAAGGGCTCGTCGCCCTGAATGTTGATCACTACATCGGCGCGGCTTCCGGTCTTCTCGTAAGCCTCGCGGCAGCGGTCGGTGCCGCTGCGGTGGTCGGGCGATGTCATCACCACTTTCCCGCCGAACGCCTTGACGGCATCGGCAATGCGGGTATCGTCGGTGGCTACCCACACCTCCTCGAGCGCCTCAGAGGCACGGCGGTAGACACGTTCGATCATCGTCATGCCACCAAGCATGGCGAGAGGTTTGCCCGGGAAACGGGTAGAGGCATATCTCGCAGGGATTATCCCTACGAATTTCAGAGTATCTTCCATTGCAATATATGGTTCAAGTAACGGTTGGTCTTCAGAGCATATCAGCATCGGCAGCCTTGCGGGCGGCATCAAGAGCGGCGCAGATTTCGGCCGTAGCCTCCACAGGATTTTCGGCATCGGCAATCTCGCCCGACACTGCCACACCCGAGCATCCGGCCTTGAGCACAGCCTCATAATCAGAGGGTTGCAGAGCGCCGCACGCCACCACATGGAAATCGAGATTAGCATCGGTCAGCGCCTGCACTATCTCGCTGTAGAAAGCGCCCTTGTCGGTGCAGGTCTCGTCGACAGGCACCTCGAGATAATCTACATCGAGCCCGGCCAGATACTTAGCCTCGGCGGCGCTCTTCACAGCCACTCCGATCACGGCATCGGCTCCAAGGCGCTCGCGGGCCTCCATGACAGCGCCACGCGAATTGTCGTGCATCAGCAGGCCGTGCACCTTCAGTTCGTCCACCAGCTCTACATCGTCGTCGATGATGAGGAAAGCCTCTTTATCCTCGCAGAGTGGCATTATCTCTTTGGCTATATCCTTCAGTACATTCTCCTCCTGGTCGAGACCTTCGCTTGAAAGTTCGATCCAGCGGCATCCGCCTTCCAGCGCCATACGGGCCTCTTCGGGCATGCTGTACTGCGACGAAGGCTTTGTAATAAACTGTAACATTTTCTTCTGTTTTATTCTATGTGCAAAGTTAAACAATTAAGATGATTCATTAAAACATTTTCCCCGAAGATACCCCGCCGATGCCAGGCATCCCGAGACATATAGAGGCATTTCGAGCACCCTCAGCCAAGCGGCTTTTCTACGAAGAGCTCCCATGTCGGGATGCAACTCCTTATGTTAAAACAATTGTCGCCCAAGGTTGTTAGCAGAAGCAATAAAAATTTTAGTAAAAAACTTTTTCGCGAAAATATTTGTTTATTTTTGTGAGAACGATTAATTTTGCATCGTTTTCAACTGAGGGATTCCTCGTCATGCCGGAGTCCCGCTAATTTCCCAAAGCTTTTTTACCACTCATAGATAACGGGACGCCATAATTGCCGCCAACCTTCTCCAGAGCCGCCGTAGCGGTCCCGCATGAATAAAAAAAGCCTCTCCTCTCAGCAAGCAATCTCTCCGAATATATCATCAAGATCTGTTTTTATAGATTGTTTACACACCTCATCTCAACAAAGACGCATCGCCATCATTGCAGACCGTAGCGACTGGACGCCAAGCAGTTAAGATCCGCAAAAATCATCCGCCTGCTTCAGGCACCCCGGCTTCCATTCTCCTCTCCTGATTACATCGCCGATGGCCTTTGTGCAACACTCCCGATAAGGTAAACACTTCGTACAAGCCCCCCCCAACAACGCTGCATCTCCGCAAGGAGTGCCCCCGAAATTCGATATAAAACATTTAATACATGTATACATTTGAGGAATTAAATGCTATGCCCGATCAGCAGCTGCGCGACATCGCTGCCGGACTCGGCATAAAGAAAATTAATCCCGAACAAAAGCGAGAAGAAGCCGTATTCAATATTCTCGACACTCAGGCTCTCGTCTTTGCCGCTAATGCTCCCGAAGACGAGGACGCTCCACGTCGGCGCGGACGCAAACCCAAGGCACAGCAGCCCGCGGCCGGCAAACAGCAGCCCCGCAAAGAGGAGCAGGCCGAAAAAGCAGCTGATACCGTCGAAGCCGAGGCTCCTGCCCCCAAAAAGCGCGGACGCAAACCCCGCCAGCCCGAAGCCACAGCCGAGACTGCTCCTCGGGAAACAAAACCGGCCGAAAACAACGCTCCCGCTCCTAAAGAGAATAACGGCAATACGGCTGCCGAGCCCAAAAAACGCGGTCGCAAACCCAAAAACCGTCAGGGCGAACCTGTAGCTGAAAACAATCCCGCAACTCCTGCCGCCGCCGAGGCCCCTGCCGAGACCGCTCAGCCCGAAAAGCAGGCACAGCTACCCGAGGCTCCCGCTACTCCCCTCCTCACTGAAGGCGAAGCACCCTCAGAAGTCCCTGCAAATGTGCCCGAGGCTAACGCACCCGAAGCAACCGCAGAGGCTGCACCCGAAGAGGCCGCTCAGCCCGCTCAGGAGCGTCAGAAAGTGTTTACTCCCCGCAACAACAATAACAACAATAACGGCAACGGCCCCAAAGTATTCGGACGCAAGGTCGACGAATCGTTCGGTGCATTCTTCCCCCACGCTGCCGGCAAAAGCTTCACTCCCCGCTCACAGCGCGAGCGCGAACAGGCTAACCAGGCTGCCCTCTCCGCTCCTATCATCATCCAGGAGCCCACAGCTAACGCTCAGCAAAACGAGCCCAAAGGCAAAAAAGGGAAGAAAAAAGCGCAGATGCTCAAACAGCAACAGCAGCAGATGCAGATGCCGCAGTACAATTTTGCCGGACTCCTCCAGTCGGAAGGCGTGCTCGAAATCACTCCCGAAGGGTACGGATTCCTCCGCTCATCGGATTTCAACTACCTCACCTCGCCCGACGACATCTACATCACACAAGCTCAGATCAAGCAGTACGGCCTCAAGACCGGCGACGTGGTGGAATGTACAGTCAATCCGCCCCGCGAAGGCGACAAATACTTCCCCATGGACCGCGTGCTGAGCGTCAACGGACGTCAGCCCGAGTTTATCCGCGACCGCGTGCCCTTCGAGCACCTCACCCCCCTCTTCCCCGACGAAAAATTCAACCTCTGCGGCGGACGCACCAACAACCTCTCCACCCGCGTCGTCGACATGTTCGCCCCCATTGGCAAAGGACAGCGAGCACTCATCGTGGCACCGCCCAAGACCGGTAAGACCATCCTCCTGAAAGATATCGCCAACGCCATAGCCGAAAATCATCCCGAGGTCTACATCATGATCCTCCTTATCGACGAGCGACCCGAGGAGGTCACCGACATGAGCCGCAGCGTCAACGCCGAGGTGATCGCCTCAACCTTCGACGAGCCCGCCGACCGCCACGTGAAGATTGCCGGAATAGTGCTCGAAAAAGCCAAACGCATGGTAGAGTGCGGCCACGACGTAGTGATACTCCTCGACTCCATCACCCGCCTGGCACGCGCATACAACACCGCACAGCCCGCCTCCGGCAAGATCCTCTCAGGCGGTGTCGACGCCAACGCCCTCCAGAAACCCAAACGCTTCTTCGGAGCCGCACGCAACATCGAAGGCGGTGGATCGCTCACAATCATCGCCACCGCCCTCACCGAGACATCCTCGAAAATGGACGAAGTGATCTTTGAAGAATTCAAAGGCACCGGCAACATGGAGCTGCAGCTCGACCGCAAACTCTCCAACAAGCGCATCTTCCCCGCCGTCGACATCATGGCCTCCTCCACCCGCCGCGACGACCTCCTGCTGCGTGAAGAGACCCTCAACCGCATGTGGATCCTCCGCCGCTACCTCGCCGACCGCACCTCCATCGAAGCCATGGAGTTCATTAAAGACCGCATGGATCGCACCGCCGACAACGACGAGCTCCTCCGCACCATGGGCGACTGATCCCCCTGCGCAATCATCTCATAATTTTGGCGGCATATCTGGATTTCCCATCCCGATATGCCGCCAAAACTTTTTATATGGGCTCAATCTGAATTTACGTTGCTTTTGCCAACTATCGTTTACGCTTTCTTGTCAGGACGCGCCATGGCGCGTCCTGACAAGAAATAGCTGATTTAATGCACCTTGGCGTCAGGCACAACATGGCGCATCCATACGTTTGGAAGGCCACAGGCCCTCTCTAGACCACAGACCCTCTCTAATGTTATTTGAGGCCATTTTTAGCCTCCCGAAATGCATATTTCGGGATATTTTTAGAATAAATATCAAAAAAATTGCTGAAACGCTTGCACAATCCAAAAATTGTTCCTACCTTTGCATCGCTGAAACGGAAAAGGCCTTCCGAAAGATGACAGCGAGAGCGCTTCATCCCCTCAGCAAATGATGGTGCCATAGCTCAGTTGGTAGAGCAAAGGACTGAAAATCCTTGTGTCACTGGTTCGATTCCCGTTGGCACCACTCAGAAAATCAGAGAGTTAGAATTTCTTCTAACTCTCTTTTTTGTTTTAATTTGGTATCAATTTCCCGTGACAAAAAAACCTGTGTATGGGATAAAAAAGGCGCATATCTTTATGTCAAAAAGGTTTCGGCCGAATAATATCAGAGCGCATCTCCGACACAAGCCCGAGATGCGCTCTGATATTCAACAGGAGTAGGTCTTCGTTATAAAAAAACATCATGCAAAAGGCACTGATTTAGCCAAAATTTGCGTTTCTTTATAGCGAAGACCGATCACACCGGAAAAAGGATGAATTTACGACCCAATATAGTGCCATACAATATCCCTATGCCCAACAATATGGGTGTGGTGAGATATTTCATGGCCTTCAGTGTGCTCATAGCCCATTTCAACCATCTTGACAATGGCTCGATATATTGGCCGCTTTCGTCGTACAATGCCGTCGGCGGATTCTTTGCCATAAGCGGCTTTCTGATGGCGGGCAGCTATTTGCGAAAACCCGATTGGAAGACGTATCTCATCGGCCGTTGCCGCCGCATCCTGCCCCCGTATTGGGCTACGGTAGTGTTGTTCGCCATCCTTCTTGGTTTCTGCTCCGCGTCGCCTGACTATTTCCTATCCGGGCAATTCTGGAAGTATCTCATTGCCAATCTGTGCTTCGTCAATTTCGTAGAGCCGGCTCTTCCGGGTGTGTTCGACGGCATGGAGGTGACCGCCGTCAACGGATCGCTCTGGACCATGAAGGTAGAGTGGATGCTGTATCTTTCCATGCCGTTCGCCAGCTATTTCCTTGTGCGCTGGAGGCGGCATCCTATCCGGGTGGTAGCCGTCATCTACATATCGTCCATGATCTACCGCGCCATATTCACCGGATTGTATCACCACACCGGCGCGGAAATCTACAACATCCTCTCCCGCCAGTTTATGGGTCAGCTCATGTTTTTCTACTCCGGAGTGCTGGTGTATTACTATTTCGATCTGTTCATGCGCTGGCGATGGTGGATACTTCCGATAGGGCTGGCGCTCACCTTCGGACTAAGCAATTACGAACTGTTCGTGCTTACACTCAAGCCCCTTGTCATCTCGCTGCTTACGCTGTGGTTTTGCATGGTAGGCAAATGGGGCACGTGGGAGGGACGCCGCGACAATATCTCTTACAACATCTATCTCGTCCATTATCCGGTGTGTCAATTGGCCGCATACTATCTTCTGCCCCAACAGATTGGCATGTGGTGGTCTTTTGCCGCCGTCTGCGCGGCCACTATATCCCTCTCCTGGCTCATCAACATCTTCGTGGAGAAGGCTTTCCGGGCAAAGCGCCCCTCCCCTTCGCGCCCCTCCCGTTCATAGCAATGGAGGAGTCAAAGGATTTTCAGAGCTATCGCCGCACAAGCCTCGGCGTCGGCGAGGGAGTGGTGATGATTGGTCATGTCGTAGCCGCAGGCCGATGCCACCACGTCGAGGCAGTGGCTGGGGAGATGGCGCAGGCACCGACGTGAGGCTGCAAGGGTGCAAAGGAAGGGATAACCGGGATATGTCATGCCATATTCGGCAAAGGCGGCTTTGAGACAGCTCTCGTCGAAGGGACGGTTGTGGGCCACAAGGGTGAGGCCTTGGATGAGCGGTTCGATCTGTGCCCAAACCTCGGGAAATGTGGGTTGCCCGTCGGTGTCGCGGCGCGTAAGACCGTGCACTTCGGTGGTCCAATAGGTGTAATAATTTGGATAGGGCTGAATCAGGGAATAAAATCGGTCTACAATCTCTCCGCCGCGCACCACTACGATGCCGACGCTGCACACGCTCGACCGCCGGCCGTTGGCCGTCTCAAAATCTATAGCTACAAAATCTTGCATTCTTAATCATTTTTATAAAGTTCGTACATCTCTGCGATCCACCCTTTCATGGTGCGGCGCAGCGAAGCCGGACTGATCACTTCTATCATCGACCCGGCCTGAAGCAGACGCATCACAAAGTCGTAGGTCGGCGACAGATACAGTTCGAAATCGGCATACTCGCCGCAATCCTCTATCATGCGCTGGCTGTGATGCAGCGGCAACGACTCCATGTAGTATTTATGGGCACGGTTGGCGCGAAGCACGATGCGTTGGGGCTTCACATCAAAGCCGATAACCACTCCGAAAGAGGTGGCGAAAAAGCCTTCGGCATCAAAATCCTTCGGCAGCCGGTAGGCGTCATCGGTAATCTCCACCTCATCCAAGCGGTCGAGGCCGTAGATCTTGATTTCATCGCGGTTGTTGCGGCCCAAAAGGTACCAGCGGTTTTCAAAAAGCTTCACACAGTAGGGCTCGACGCTGAATGTATAGCCGTGTTTATGGCCGAAGGGGTGATAGGTGACATTGACCACCCGATGGTCCTTCATCGCCTCGAGCAGCGTGGTCAGATGGTATCTTCCCGACGGTATTTCATCTACCAGGATCCGCCCCTTCAACGCGAGATTTTCGCTGATCACATTTCCAACGGCCATCGAGTCGAGCATCCACTTTTTCAGCCGGTCCTCGTCGATGTCCTCCGGATTGGCGATGAAATATAGGTAACCGCCTCGCTGCTGGCAGTCGATGATGATGCCAAACTGGCTGAAGATGGCATCGCGCCAGCGATTGAACGAGGCGCGTGTGAGCTTCTTGCCATCGCTTAGGTCCAGGCATCGCTCCCATCTCTCTGACAGCTCTTTATGGCTTATCTTCCCCGCTCTTCTGATTGTATCGATCAGCCATGTATATTTCTGCAGCTGGGTCATGGTGTATTAACGCATTAATCGATCATTTAAGTCCATGCTAATATTGGATTTTTACAGTGCAAAGTTAAAAAAATCCTGTATCATTCCACGATACAGGATAAAAAATGGTCTGTTTACTTTGATGCTTTGAAGTTGAAGACGGGGCGGATGATGGTGTCGATGGTGACGGTATCGCCGATGTTGGCAATGATCTCAGAGGCCGGTTTGTAGACCATCGGCGACTCATCGCGGGTGAAAGCGTTGACCGACTCGGAGTAGATCCCCTGCATCGATGCCTAAAAATCCTCCATCGTGATCTTCTGGTAGGCCTGCGAGCGGCTCAGCACGCGCCCGGCGTGCACGTCGGGCATGATGCGTATCTTCTTATCGGAGAACACATCTATTGAAAGCAGTTCCTTGATCTGCTCCAATGCCTTTTCATCGATGGTGTCAGTAAAAATCTTTACGTCGTATCCTTCTATAGTTTTCATTTTGTGTAGTGTTTGAATTTCGGCAGCAAAGTTATACCCCCATTGCGCAACCATTTTGCGCAGCCATTTTTTTCTTTGCTTCCTTACCGCTTTTTATTAACTTTGACCTTTGAAATCCGTAAAAATCCTACCCCGCTACACTTCATGAAAGCATATACATATATTGAAAAAGGGCAGTTCGCGCTGATCGACAAACCTCAGCCCTCGCTTATCGACCCTCAGGATGCCATCGTGCGTGTGACCCTCGGGAGCATCTGCACCAGCGACCTCCACATCAAGCACGGCAGTGTGCCGCGAGCGGTCCCGGGCATCACGGTGGGCCACGAGATGGTGGGCATAGTAGAGCAAGTGGGCGAGGCCGTCACCGCCGTAAAGCCCGGCGACCGCGTTGTGGTCAATGTCGAGACCTTCTGCGGCGAGTGCTTCTATTGCCGGCGTGGATATGTCAACAATTGCACCTCGCCCCACGGCGGCTGGGCTCTCGGCTGCCGCATCGACGGAGGACAGACCGAGCTGGTGCGCGTGCCGCTTGCCAATCAGGGACTGACACCAATCCCTCCCTCAGTCACCGATGAGCAGGCGCTCTTCGTCGGCGACATCCTCGCCACCGGATTCTGGGCTGCCCGCATCTCGGAAATCTCCACCGACGACACTGTGCTCATCCTTGGCACCGGGCCCACCGGACTCTGCACCCTGGCATGCGTATTGCTGAAAAATCCCAAACAGATCGTAGTCAGCGAGCCCGACCATTTCCGCCGCCAATTTGTAGCCAATCACTATCCGGGCGTGCATGTCGTCGCCCCGGCCGAATGCCGGGCGGTAATCGACAGCCTCACCGACCATCGCGGCGCCGACCGCGTCATCGAGGTGGCAGGTGCCCCTGACACATTCCGCACGGCATGGGAGATGGCCCGCCCCAACGCCATAGTCACCGTCGTGGCCATGTACGACAAGCCTCAGATACTCCCCCTCCCCGACATGTACGGCAAAAATCTCACCTTCAAAACCGGTGGCGTCGACGGCTGCGACTGCGCCGAGATCCTCAGCCTCATTGAGCAGGGACGCATCGACACCACCCCGCTCATCACCCACCGCTACCCTCTCTCGCGCATCGCCGAGGCCTACGACCTCTTCGAGCATCACCGCGACAACGTCATCAAAACAGCCATCTACCCCGACTGACGCCAATTACCCAAAATTATTGGGCCTATTCGGCCCTATATACCCAAAAAATATCACTCCGTCATGGGAATCTCAGAAATCATAGATGAAGGCATGAAGTTGCCGCATACTACCATGCGGTCGCCTTACGGACCCGATACTTTGTGTCTCGAAATATGCGGCAAGCAATTCGCCCTGTTCGATCTCTCGGCTGAGTGGGATTTCTACAATGTCAAGAGCGTCCCCGAGCTCTCCTTCCGCCTCCGCGACCGGCATATCACCATCAATCCGGCATTCCACATGAATAAAACGCATTGGAACTCCGTCGATATCCACAGCTTTCCCATCCATGTGCATGCCGCCATCCTGCGCCATGCGTATATGCAGACCCTCAAAGGGCTCCCCAAGAAGACCCGGATCGCGCTCTTCGGCTCCCTCGAGGAGTTTGAGCATCAGTATTCGGCATCAATCCTCCGGCTCGAATCTATTTTACTCTGACATCATGGAAGATCACATTCTCAACGACCACAACAAACAGGAATATCCCCCGATGCACACGGCCGAGCATATCGTCAACGGCGAGATGGCCCGGCGCTTTGGCTGCGGCCGCGCTTTCAGCGCCCATGTGGAGCGCAAGAAGTCGAAACTCGACTATCACATGCCCTGCGCCCTGACTCCCGAGCAAATCAAGTCGCTCGAGGACTACGTCAACTCTGTCATACGTGCCGATGTCGAAGTGACCGAGACGTACCTCACTCAAGCTGAAGCCATGGAGCGCTTCGACATGAGCCGCCTTCCCGAAGGAGCCTCCGACACCGTCCGAGTCATTAGCATCGGCGACTACGACAGCTGTCTCTGCGCCGGATCCCACGTGCGCCGCACCTCCGAAATCGGCCGCTTCTACATCTCCAGCAGCCGCTACAGCGATGGCGTGCAACGCATCGTCTTCAAGCTCGACGAGGCCACAAAATAGCCGGCATACATCGCTCATGCGCATATACAAGGGAGGCTGCGCCGCAATTATTCACTGCGGCACAGCCTCCCTATCTCTTCAGCTGAACTAACGGGATAAGGAATTCCCGTTATCCGATTTTGTCAGGCTCCGGTGCGATAAGTTTGTACCCCTTGCCGTGGATATTGATAATCTCTATCGACGGATCGGCCTTGAGGTGCTTGCGAAGCTTGGTGATGTACACATCCATCGAACGGGCGTTGAAGTAGTTATCGTCGATCCAGATGGTCTTCAGAGCGTAGTTGCGCTCCAATATCTCGTTGACATGTGCACAAAGCAGGCTCAGCAGCTCCGACTCCTTGGTGGTCAGTTTGGTCACCTTGTCGTCGATCATCAGCACCTGTTTCTGGGTGTCGAAGGTGAAGCGGCCTATCTTGTACATGGTCACTTCTTTCCCCTTCTTGCCTTTCACGCGGCGCAGGATGGCCTCGATACGAAATACCAGCTCCTCCATCGAGAAGGGCTTGGTGATATAGTCGTCGGCGCCAATCTTGAAGCCTTCGAGGATATCCTCTTTGATGGTTTTGGCGGTAAGGAATATGATGGGGACCTCACTGTTCACCGCACGTATCTCCTGTGCGAGAGTGAATCCGTCTTTTTTCGGCATCATCACATCGAGCACACAGATGTCATATTTCCCTTTAAGGAAAGCCTTATATCCGGCTTCTCCATCGGCATACAGGTCGGCATTGAAGCCCTTGGCCTGCAGGTATTCCCTCAGGAGCATGCCTAAGTTTTCATCATCCTCACAAAGGAGGATTCTCATACGATCATCCATATTTTAAAGCGTTGATTATATTATTATAATTATTAATTTTTCTAAATTGTTCACCCAACCGTTAAAATTTCCGGGATAAGGGGCATTTTTCACTCTTTCCCCTCCTCCCCGGCCTCTTTTTCGGGGGTCTCGGCATCGGTGTCGTCATCGTCGTCGGAGACTGCCAGCAGGGGGAGAATGATCACAAACTTCGAGCCCTTCCCTATCTCGCTCTCGGCCTTGATTTCGCCACCCATCAGGTGGATCATCTTGTAGACATAGGCCAGGCCGAGGCCGAATCCCTTCACGTCGTGGCGGTTGCCGGTGCTCACGCGGTAGAATTTCTCGAATATCTTCTTGAGGTCCTCCTTCCGGATGCCGATGCCGTTGTCGGCCACGGCTATCTCGAGCTTATGCTGCTGGAGGTCGCGGGTGGTGATCTCCAGCACCGGAGGCACATCCTCCTTGCGGTATTTCAGCGCATTGTCGAGAAGATTGAAGATCACATTGGTGAAGTGCATCTCATCCACATTCACTATGGCATCTTCGGCATCGAAATGCGCGTCGATCTTGCCGCCGAATTTCTCTACCTTCAGCCGGAATGTATTCACTACATTGTTGATCAGCGAGTTGGCATCGACATCCTGCATACGCACCGTGCCTTTATGCTTATCGAACATTGACATCTGCAGCACTTTCTCTACCTGGAAACGCAGGCGCTTGGTCTCATCGTTGATTACGGTGGAGATATGCTGCAGCATGGGAGCCGACTTGCGCACCGAGGGGTCGTTGAGCATCTGAGCAGCCAGCGAGATGGTGCTTATAGGCGTCTTGAACTCATGCGTCATGTTGTTGATGAAGTCGTTTTTCATCTCCGTGATCTTCTTCTGCCTGAAGGCGGTGATGATGGTGTAGAGGAACACTATCAGCAGTATGAAGGTGAAGATAAACGACGGGATCATGAATTTGACCGAACTTAGGATATATTTGGTCTTCAATGGGAAATATACCTTCAGATAGTTTTTCTTCGATGCCGGGTCGTTGCGGAAAAGGCTCTGCACAAACATCGAGTTCTCCAGCGTGGCGGGGTCCACGTTGTCAAATCCTCCCGAGCGGTAAAACACCTTGCCGTTGCGGTTGACCACGGCAAACTCAAATGGCAGCTCGAGGCCGTTGTTCTCCAGCTCGCGCTTGAGATACTGACGCACGGCCACAGAGTCGGCGCGCTCCTCTATCGGGCGGTCGCCGGCCTTGTTCATGATGTTGATGATCACATCGTCTATCACCCCTTTCTGATAGAGGTACTGCCCTTTCAGCTCCTCGCGCATCGAGTTGTAGCTGTTGGCGAGGTTGTTGTCGTTCTGTATCTTGTAGATCTTCTCGCCGTCGGCTTTCAGCGTGAGGTCGCCGGCCAGGCCGCTGCGGGTGGTAAAGGTATATTTGATACCGCCAAGGTGCGGGGCACCTCCATATTGGGCGTAGATCGACGAGGCCTCCACCTGCGCCACATCCTCTTCGAGGAAGTATTTCGTCTCATCCTGCTCCAGGAGCGACGACACGGCGTAGAGCGACCGGCGTACACCTTCGGTAAACTGGTCGTCGCGCATGCGTATCATGCTCTCCATGTACATGATCTGGATATAGAGCAAGCCTATAACCGTCATGGCCATAAGCACGGTAAGCAACCATATGGTTGATTTCTTCATTAGTGGTTATCTCCTTTCGTAGTCAAGTTTATCACGGGACGATATAGAAGAGAGCGCCTAAATTTAACTATTTTGAATCTATCCCTCTATGGATTTAACAAATACAAAAGGCTTATGTTCCCTTTCGCCCGTTATTTTTCAATTTATACCTAAATAAATTGCGGTGGAGCGACATCACTCCACCGCAAAATTAACATAAATACGTTAAACGTACAATTTATTATATAGAAATTTTCTCAAAAAAATTGCTAAAAAAGCTATAGCATTATGTTAAACGCCCCTTCAGGCCGTCCGGAAGCGGTTGCTGTCCCTTTCTTCTCTCCCACCTTCCTAATGCACAAGCACTTTGGTAGCGCTACCCCCTTCGCTGCGCACATACACGCTTCCTGCCGTCGGCTCGGCTACCTTCACGCCGCCGACGGTATGATAGGTGGCGTCGGCCACCGATGAGCCCTCTGTCACAGTCTCCACCCCGGCTCCATCGGTAAGGGTAAAACTGATCTCGATGCGGCTGTTGGCCGTGCCATCGGTTTTGCCCGAGGTCTCGTAGCGCTCATTGCCGAAGACGCCCTGCTCGCAGACAAATTTATATCTGCCCGGGGCAAGCGCCGGCGTCCCGGCGGCCGGAGCAAACTCTATGTAGTCGCGTGCTCCCAGGGGTGTACCGTCAAAGAGGTGTTCCCACCCGTAGACGCGGTAGAAGAAGGGGCGGTACCAGTCGCACGATCCGGGACTGTTGAAGTTGCGCCAGAAGGCGCCGGGACCATCCTCAGCGGGGTCGGTGTTGGTGGAAATCACCAGTTCGCCGGTGCGCGACAGGGCCGGGTGCAGGTTGAGCATATACAGGAATCGGTATTTGTCGCCCCAGGGGTCGTGCTGCAGTTCATCCAGCGGATTGGGGAAGGTGATGAGAGTCTTCTTGTCGGTAAACGGGCCCCACGGGTGGTCGGAGCGCATCACTGCCATCTCCTGGCCGAAGGGGAAGGTCTGGGCAAACATGAAGTAACTGTCGCCCTTCTTTATCACCCATGGCAGGGAGAACGAGCCCTGACCTGGAGCTATCCCCGAGCGCTGCACCTCCTCCTGAGTGGGATATTTGGTCTGCCACACCATCTCACCGGCTTCGTTTTTCACCAGATATTCCCAGCGGCTGTCGAGTTCCGTGCCTGTGGTGCGTGCCACTATGGGATCGTTACCGAGCCATGTGCCGTTGCCGGTGGAGGAATAAAGGTAGATATGTCCGTCTTCGTCTTCCCAGAGGGTACTGCCGTAGGAATAGGGATTTTTCAGCAGGAATGTGTGGTCGGCAGTGGCAATCTGCAGGTAGGTGCGGTCGCCGGGCTCCCCTTTGAGGCGATATGTCACCAATGCGGTGCCGAGGCTCTCAAGTTTGGAAGTGTTCACTCCGTTCCACAGCATCTTCAGCTTGCCGTCGGCTGAGATGGTGCCGTCGCCCGACCAGTAGACTACGTCCTGCGCTATCCCGTCGTCATTGTAATCTTTGGCCGACGGATGGTCGAGATGGGTATAGGCCTTGTAATATCCAGGAGCCGAAGAGTCGGTAGTCTGCTGATATTTCGCAAGCCACACCAGTGCTTCGTCGGTGGTAATCGGCAACCCGTTGCGGTCGCCGCGCTGCACCATGATGGTATTGCGGGGGAAACTGCATGCACCTCTTGCACGGGTCTCGGCATCGACCACGCCGTAAAAGCTGTCGTTGAAGGTCCAGAACACATTACCATCAGGCAATCCTACGGTAAACACTCCGTCGCCGCCGTTCCACCCTAAGGTGCGGGTAAACAGACGGTTGTAAAGCTTGTCTTTATATGTGTGCACTCGCTCGTCCGCGTTCCCGTCCATCGCTTCGAGATCCCATCCGGCCTCCGGCATCGGATCCTCTCCGGCCATATTGTTCAGCGGGATGCGCTCCCCGGCTTCATTCTCGAGATACACGGCTGTGCCGTCGCTGTCGCGGTCATATCCCACTGTTCCAAACCCTTTTTTGAGATATATCCGCACTCGCGGCAACTCTGCCACGCTTTCCCCTTCGGCCGGGAATGTCCTGTCGGGAACCACATTATAATCCACAGCCGTCAGCGACATCACAGCCGCCGCAGCTGCTATTCCGGTTATCACATATCTTTTCATATACATGATAAATACTTGAATTTCATTTCTTTACTTCACAAAATTGCAAAATCGATATCTTCATCCCGCATTTTTTTTACGGTTTCTGCCGATGGTGCTACCAGCCAGCGCTTTATGCCGGCTACACGCATCAGCGGCAGATCGTCGTGATGGTCGGTAATCACTCCCCACAGCTTCAAGCCTCTTTCACGAAGCAAATCGTTGATTCTCCGTAGTTTTTCATCCCCTTTGCACTCCTTTTCGCCTCTGCAGGTGGCTATGCAGCAATCCATCCCCACTTTTCGGCCAAAAGCCTTGGCATATATCTCCGGAGCTGCTGTGGCGAGCACGCACACACGCCCCTCCCCGCGTGCTTCTTTTACTATTTCCATTACCTGAGGCCGCAGATAGGCAGAGAGGCTTTCGCCAAAAGCATCTGTTTCCGTTTCAGACATATATCGCTGTGCCAGGTCTATGATCAGCTGCTTGCATCGGGCATGAGAGATGAGCCGCATCTTGCGCTCGGCCACGTACCGACACAACTGCATCAGCGCTTTATAGCGCCTGCGCGACACAAAGGTCCGCCCCAGCCACTTGACAAACAATGTGAACGAGTTGCGGCTGATGAGCGTGCCGTCGAGGTCCACTATCAGGGCTTCATTTTCTTGTAGTCTATTGACCATGGGAAACGTATGAGCGTGTGGTCGTGGTACATACAGAAGTCAGCCTCCACCTTGGGGGCATCGGTGGTGACGGTGATCACCGCCACTTTCACCTCTATCGGTCCGTAGTTCTCGCGCAGTCCTTTGATGACGGCCGCGAGTGTTGCACCCGAGTCAATGGCATCGTCGATGAGCAGCAGCCGCGGATAGGCCTTCAGCGGGGGGAGAGTGCCGGTGGAAATCGTCATCTGACGCCGGCTGTGGCGCTCCTTGTCGCGCTTCATCCGGTCGCGCAGCTTCAGCCAGTGCGACTCCACGATGCGGGCGCCATTGAGCATCCACAGGGGCACATTGCCGAGCACTGCAGCCAGTTTTGCCCCCTTGCCGCGGGTGCCGGGCCGCTGCATGGTCACATTCACTATGTTCCCGCAGAACCCGTCGGGCAGGCTGCGCCACACGGCATCGGCCACAAACACGCCCCCGCGACGCACACCCACCATGAGGTCAAATCCTTCGGGACATGCATCCGTGATCTTCTTTGCCAGTTCGCGCCCCTGCCATTCTACGGCTCCATCGCTCAGTGTTATTACTCTCATACCTTGTCCTTTTTCATCATTTTCATCAGAAAGCCCACCAGCCGTCGGCCTCCGTACGAGGCTATCGCCCCGAGTTTGTTTTTCATGCGCACATGCGGATTCGCAAGTTCGGCCAGCCGTTCCCCCTTCACCACTCCGAGGCAACGGGCCTCGATCTCGGGCATCTCCACTCCGCCGGCTATCAGCAGCAGCCACATATTGTAGTGGGCGCTGAACCGTCGGTCGCGTGCCGCCTTCACCAGCCTTTCATCGCTTCTGCGTTGCATATATAGCAGCATCTCGTCGGTGACATCGAGCATGTCGGCTCTCTGCGGCGAGAAGGTGTTGATGAAACTTTCGCTATGTGCACGGTAAAAATACAAATTCTCACGGAAATACGCAACTTTTCGCGCCGCCAGCAGCAATTTGTAAAAGAAATCGAGATCCTCATACCTTATCCCCTGCCGGAATCTCAGCGACGCATCCGTATCGAAAATAGCTTTTTCTATCAGCATGGCACACGGCATGTTCACCATACGTTTCTGATACATGCCGAGTTCCACTATCCTTTCGGGCAGGTAGATCTCCACCTCTCCCCTCTTTTCGGGCCACCGTGGCTCCGCGCCGTAATACATGCTGCAGATAGTGATGTCGGAGCCGCTTTCCGCAGCTACTTCCATCAGGCGCTCAAGCATGGAGGGATGTATCATATCGTCGGCATCGACAAACATCACATACCGTCCCCGCGCTTCGGCTATCCCGAGGTTGCGCGCAGCGGAGACGCCCCGGTTGACGGTATTGATCAGGCGAAAACGGTGGTCACCGGCTGCAAATCGCTCGCACACCGCGCCGCTGTCGTCGCTGCTTCCGTCGTTGATCATCACCACTTCCAGATTGGCGTAGCTCTGCTTCGCGATCGAGTCAAGACATTCTGCCACATAGCGCCCGGCATTGTATACCGGCACTATCACGCTTATCAGAGGATGATGTTGCATTTCGTAGTTCTTACTCATCGCTTTGCGCCCGGGGATCCCCCCGTTTTTCATGGATTAACATTACAATAACGGAGTTATATTAGTTAAAATTATCCAAACGCCCCTTATGTTTGCTCAAAATTATTGTAAACAAGGCAAAAATGACATGGAAAATCGCTATCTTTGTCAAAATTTTACGGCTTGTCGTGCGACAGCCCCGAGATTATAGTCTTACTTCATTTTATTGCAAATCAATTGCATACCATTTTTAACACATTCCTTTACCGATGACTAAACAACTGCTGGCACTCGTCTGTGCCGTGGCATTTGCATGGTTCATCCATCCGCAAAGTGCCGTATCCCAGCTGTTTACCACTTCTCCGGCCGTGGTACAGCAATCATCGAAAGATATCAAGATCATCTTTCATGCCGACCGCTCAGGCAAAAGCGAGCTTATCAACGCCACTTCGCTCTACGCCCATATCGGTGTGACGCTCACTTCGGCGCCATCCTCCTGGGTGCATGTCAAGGGCGACTGGTCGTCAAACACCGCCGACAAAAAGTTTACTAAAATTTCAGACACCAACGACTGGCAGCTCCCTATCGGCGACCTCAAGACCTATTTCGGCCTCAAGGACGGCGAAGAGGTGGCAAAGATTGCCGTCATTGCCCGTCTGGCCACCGGAGCCGGCAGCGGCTACGGACAGACCGACGACTTTTTCATCGATGTGCAGCCCGAGGGGTTGCAGCTGAAGCTGAGCGCCGACGAGAGTCTCCCCTACGCCATCCACGGCAACAAGACGATCAATTTCTCTGCCGACTGCACCACCGCTGCCAAGATCACCATCTCGGTCAACGGCCGCAATATCGGCACCGCCAACTCGGCTACCTCGCTCAAGGCGTCGTACGATTTCACCCCCTCTTCCACCACTTACAACATTGAAGCTACCGCCGTAGCCGGCTCGCAGACCGTCAGCACCTCCATGACTGTCGACTGCCTCCCGCAGAGCGCGTCGAAAGCCTTCCAGGGCGGCACAGTGAAGCAGGGTGCCACGGCCAACGCCAACGGCACTGTCACCTTCTGCCTCGCCGCTCCACGCAAGTCGAATGTAGTGCTCGTACCATCCTGGGACAACTACGAACTCCGCTCGGCCAATGTGATGAACTATACCGATGTGGCCGGTCAGAGATATTTCTGGGTCACCACCTCCTCGGCTCTCGAGAAGGGCAAATACCTCCCCTACTATTTTATAGTGGATGGCAGCATCTCTGTGGCCGATCCTTACGCTCATCTGGTGCTTGACCCCAATGCCGACTCGCGCATCCATGCTTCGCTCATGTCGCATCTGCCCTCTTACCCTTCCGACAAGGTGAAGGGCAACCCTGTTCTGGCCGTCTATCGCTCTGATATGGACAGCTACGACTGGAGCGACGCCACTCTCAGTTTCCGCAATCCCGACACCCGCTCGATGACAATCTACGAGATGCTCCTCCGCGACTTCTCGGGCGACGGCTCTGACCAGAATGGCAAGATGTACGGCACTTTCTCCTCGGCTCTCGAGCATCTCGACTATGTGGCTTCGCTCGGCGTCGACGCTGTGGAGCTGATGCCGGTGATGGAGTTCAACGACAACAGCTCCTGGGGCTACAACACCAATTTCTACATGGCTCCCGACAAGGTCTACGGCACGCCCGACGATATGAAGCGCTTTGTCGACGAATGTCACAAGCGCGGCATGGCCGTGATCCTCGACATCGTATTCAATCAGAGCGACTGGCTCGCTCCGTGGTACCAGATGTACGGCGGCGTTGCCGACAACCCCTTCTACAATGCCACCGCCCCCCACGACTACAGCGTGCTCAACGACTGGAATCAGGACAACCCCATCGTGCGCCGGCACTGGAAAGATGTACTCACCTACTGGCTCGAGGCTTACAAGGTCGACGGCTTCCGCTTCGACCTCGTCAAGGGTCTCGGCAGCAACTCCAGCTACGACTCAGGGACCGATGCCTACAACTCCAGCCGTGTGGCTCTGATGAAAGAACTGAACAGCTCGATGAGGGCCGTGCGCCCGGATGTGATCCACATCAACGAGCTCCTCGGCTCTGCCAAAGAGGAGAATGAAAACGCCGCCAACGGCCAGCTGGGATGGCACAAACTCTCACAGCCATGCTACGACTATGCCACCGGCAAGGGCAATTCCTCGGGCTCTATGAATGGGTTCGTGGCTTCCAACAACGGACTCACTCTCGGCACCACCGTCGACTATGCCGAAAGCCACGACGAACCCCGCGTTGCATCAAAACTGCGCACTACCAACACCTCCTCGTGCGATGCGTCGGTGGCTTACACCACCTCTCCCAAAGCTGCCTCGGTGCGCCGCCTCGGCGCTGTGGCTGCTCAGATGCTCCTCACACCCGGCAGCAAGATGATCTGGCAATTCGGCGAGATCGCGGCCGACGACGAGCAGGGCTCCGACCTCGAAAAACTGCGTGCCATCGCTCCGAAATGGAATCAGATGTCAAGCGCCACCCGTTCGGCACTCCTCGACAACTACCGTCAGCTCATCCATCTCCGTTCGCTCAATCCCGAACTCTTCCGTGGCGACGCTTCGGTGCAGCTCAACGGCTACAGCAATACTCTCACCTCCGCACGCACCATCCGCATCGTGTCGACAGACAGCCGCAAGGAGATCGTAGCCTTCTTCAATCCCGCCATCTCGGGAGCGGCCCGCACCGTCAATGCGCAGGTGGCATACATCACTCCCTCCACGGCTCAGCTCGTCACCGCTTCCTACGGCGGATCCTCTACCCCCTTCACTCCGGTGCTCAATGCCGTAGGCTCCAACAATGTGAGCGTTTCGCTCCAGCCGGGCGAATGGGCAGTATTTGCCAGCGCCGATGTTTCGGGCATCGAGGGTGTGCTCCCCGACGACTCTGCTACCAATGGCATCAGTTGCACTGTTGTTCCTTCCGCCGGAGCCATCACAATCAGCGGCGACTTCACCTCAGCCGAGATCTATACCCCCGCGGGCATGATGGTCGACCGCATCCCCTCGGCAGGTGTCGCTTCATCTGTCATAGTGGATGTAGCTCCCGGCATTTATATCGTCAGAGTTGACTCCAAGCCCTTCAAGGTAGCAGTGCCCTGACGCTCGGGCCTCAGCCTCCGCTAAAATACAATCAATCCCCGGTGCCTCTGACTGAAGCACCGGGGATTGATTTTGTTTTTAAGAGGTTGCCTGGTAATTCTTTTTCAGCATGACCTCTTTATTTGTATTTCCAATTATAAGGGGTCGCTTTTACCGTGAACGGGCAGCGTAGAAGGAGCGCGCTCTTCTTAGCGGTAGTCCTTGAGCATCTCCTGGAGGCGGCGGCGTGCGAAGAAGATGCGGCTCTTCACAGTGCCGAGCGGAAGATTCATCTTCTCGGCGATCTCATTGTATTTGTAGCCTGCCACGTGCATGGAGAAGGGGATGCGGTAGCCGTCGCTGAAGGAGCTGATAGCGGCGGTGATTTCGTTGGCGGTCAGCGAACCCTCGGGGGTGTCAAGTCCGCTTTCCTGCGGGAGGTTGAGGTGGTAGAGATCCTCGGTCTGGTCAATCACTGTGGCCGAGCGCACCACTTTGCGGTAGTTGTTGATGAAGATGTTGCGCATGATGGTGAACACCCATCCCTTGAAGTTGACGTTGTCAACGTACTTGTCCTCGTTGTCGAGGGCTTTCAGTGTGGTGTCCTGAAGCAGGTCGTATGCGTCGTCGCGGTTGCTGGTAAGCATGTAAGCGAAGTTCAGAAGATTGCTCTGGAGAGTGATAAGCTTTGACTGGAAATTCTGTGTACTCATAATCGGAAATTAGTTGATTTGCGTTGGTAATATTTTTGTAACCGCTTTGTGATTACACTGCAAATATACGGCGCGTTTTATGATTCTCCAAATTATTTTACAATTATTTTTCGCAAATTTTCATATTATTTGCATGAAACTTTGCAACCACCTGATTTTCAGTGAATTATTTCAGGCAATAATTTTTACAGATGTTACATTCGTTTTACACCATATTCACATATTTGCTTCATGTGGCCTGTATGACCACATGTGAATTAGCACTTGTGGCCGTTTTATCACTACATTCTATACGACCCGACGTCTTTGCGCCCATCTGTTACAGCATGTCATATTTGATTATTTTGTAACATCTTCGTTACATCATCACCCTTATGCGTCCCACAATGCCCTTTTGGCATCTTTCCGCCTCATTTTATCATCGCCCAAACCCTTTTTAATAGACAATTATTTGTTAACTTTGCCATATCCCATCTTTAACCATTATTCAAAATACCTGATGAAGACCAACATCCGACATCTTTTTGCCGCTGCGGCTTTCGCGGCAGTAGCATCCTCGGCGATGGTGGCGCAGACACACGCCGACTTCACGCCTTACAAACATACCGAAATCCGACTCCCCTCCGTACCCATCCTCACCAACGATCCATATTTCTCGATATGGTCTAACTACGACGAACTCAACGAGGGTCCCACACGCCACTGGTGCGAGCACGAGAAGGCCATCGAGGGTATCCTTCGTGTCGACGGCGTGCCCTATCGCTTCATGGGCACCGGACGCGACCATATCTTCGCTCCCGTGGCCGGCATGACTGTCGACGGCGATATCTGGACCGGAAAAGTCACTCACCGCAAACAGAAAAACACCGACTGGACCGAGGCCGAGTTCGACGACTCCGCCTGGGCCACCGAGCAGGCTGCCTGGGGTAAGAAAGGTGAGTATCCCAATGTCAACAACAGCTGGACCAATGAAAACTCCGATATCTATGTGCGCCGCGAAGTGAATCTCACCTCCGACGATCTCCACAAAGACCTCTGGGTGAATTTTTCCCACGATGATGTGTTCGAACTTTACATCAATGGTGTGAAAGTGGTCGCCACACCCGAGACATGGAAGCAGGGGGAGGCACATCACCTTACCAACGAGGAGAAGCTGCTCCTCCGCGGCGGCCGCAATGTCATCGCAGCCCACTGCCACAACACCCACGGGGGTGCCTACATAGATTTCGGACTGTATGAGAACCTCATGGTCAACGGATCGGAGATACAAAAAGCCGTGCAGAATTCGGTCGACGTCCTCGCTACCAGCACATATTACAATTTCACCTGCGGACCGGTGAATCTCGACCTCATTTTCACCGCTCCTATGCTGATTGACGACCTCGACCTCATATCCACACCTATCAACTACGTTTCCTATCAGGTGACATCCAACGACGGCCGCCGTCACGACGTGCAGTTTTACCTCTCCACTACGGCACAGCTCACCGTCAACGAGATGAACCAGCCCACACTCTCCACTACTATTAAAGAGGGCGACGTCACTTACGCCAAGGCAGGTGCCGAAGAGCAGAAAGTGCTCGGACGCTCGGGCGACCTCATTTCCATTGACTGGGGATACCTCTACATACCGGCCATCAACGGCAATGTGAGCGTGGCTTCCCCCGTGACGGCCGAATCGACCTTCGCCGCCACCGGCAAGCTCCCTGAGAATCTTCCAGGCACAGTGCGAAGCACCGGCCTCTCCTCCATGCCGGCGCTCTGTTTCGTCAACGACCTCGGCAAGGTGCGCCAGGCTTCCAGCTTCATGCTCATCGGCTATGACGAGGTCTACGACATACAGTATATGGGCAACAACTACAAGGCCTACTATGCCCGCGACGGCAAAACCATCTTCCAGGCCTTCGAGGAACTGCGCGACGCCTATCCCTCGATCATGGAGCGCTGCCGTGCACTCGACAAAACCATCTACGACGACGCCCTCGCCGCCGGCAACCGCAAGTATGCCGACCAGCTTTCAGGCTGCTACCGCCTAGTGATGGCTGCCCACAAACTGTTTCAGGACAACACCGGCAAAGCGCTCTATTTCTCGAAGGAGAACAAGTCGAACGGCTGCGTCAACACCGTCGACCTCACCTATCCCGAGTGCCCGCTCTATCTCCTATATAATCCCGAACTACAGAAAGGGATGATCCTCTCCATCCTCGACTATGCTCTCTCCGACCAGCGAAAGGGCAAAAACTGCTCCGCTCACGACCTCGGACAGTATCCTCTGGCCAACGGTCAGGTCTACGGCGACACCATGCCGCTTGAGGAGTCGGCCAACATCATCATCCTCGCCGATGCCATCTGCCGCATCACCGGCGACGCCTCCTGGCTGCTCCCCTATGCCGACACCCTCGCCACATGGGCCGAATACTGCCGCAAGGAGGGTCAGAATCCCGGCAACCAGCTCTGCACCGACGACTTCAAGGGCCCGAGCGAGCAAAATACCAACCTCTCCATCAAAGCTATCATCGCTGTGGCTGCCTACGGCAATCTCCTCCCCTCCATCGGCGGCAGCGAGGCCGATGGCGCCAAGTGGAAGGAGACTGCTTCCAAGATGGCCAAGACCTGGGAAAGCGACGCCCGCGACAAAGACCACTACCGCATGGAGTTTCACAAGCCGGGCAGCTGGAGCCAGAAGTACAACCTCGTCTGGGACAAGATGTGGGGTCTGAACCTCTTCCCCTCTCAGGTGCTCGACAAGGAGATCAGCTTCTACCTCACCAAGCAGCAGCTTTACGGACTCCCCCTCGACAGCCGCGACCTTCAGACCAAGAGCGACTGGATCATGTGGACCGCGGCCATGTCGCCCGACACCCCAACCTTCCTCCGCTTCTCCGACCGTCACTACGACTATATGAACGAGACACCCTCGCGCATCCCTCTGAGCGACTTCTACACCGTAGACAACGGCCGCTCATGCAACTTCAGCGCCCGCTCGGTGATCGGCGGCCTCTGGATGAAGGTGCTCATGGACCGCTACGCCCCCGCGCCTGCACTGGCCGACAACTGATGCGCGCACTTCTATTATAATTACAATTACAGACGTCAATATACCTACGTCTATAATCCACCTACGAATATCTGACAGCGGGAGCACCGCCCCCGGTTCTCCCATACCATCATAAGCAAATCCCGGCACGCCTCACCGCAGGTGTGCCGGGATTTGTGCATAATAAATATGCATGCCTAAAGTCAAAGTCGAAACGCAATTATCCCCCGCGCGTAAGCCCTCCCATT
>ERZ779852.1124-NODE-1124-length-26442-cov-7.067571_pt1 | contig 26442 bp, 27 predicted proteins | sample MGYA00511559_ERZ779852 | MGnify/ENA primary metagenome ERZ779852 (study PRJEB29588, sample SAMEA2157977) | human gut metagenome | biome: human gut; feature: human-associated habitat; material: faeces | place: Denmark | collected 2008/2010 ...
AAACTTCAAAACAATGGCAAAGAAAACTAAAAAATCAGCAGAAAAAATCGCAGCTCAAACCGCAGCTCCCGCCGTCGAGACTACTCCGGCAACAACTCCCAAGCTCATCGTGGCTATCCAAAAGTTCGGTCGCTGGTACGTCTATTTCAAGGGCGTGGCTCCGAAGGACAACGTAGGCTGCGGATGCAAGACCGCCAAGAGCGCAATGCGATATATGCACTTGCTCAAAGCTCGCTACGGAGCGACTATCTCCCAAAACGTCTATGAACGCCTCCAGTTCGAGGCAGCGAAGGAGGCATAAGCCTCCTTCACTTTCTCTCCTGAAAGTCCAACCTCTAAAACTTCACGACTATGTACGAATATGTATGTTACACAAAACAAGGCAACTGGCGATACTACGCCGATAGCGATTTAGATGCTGTGCGCCTGGCCCTCTATTACTCGTGGCGCGACAACGAGGACTTTATCAAGGTGGAAAGTGCAACTCTCGGTAAGCCCTATACGCTCCGTCTCTGCAAGATAGACAAGACTAACTCAATCCAAACCCTCTAAATTCCGAAACAATGAAACAGTACGAAATGCCTTACTCGTTCCTCTTTACTGATGAAGAACTGACCGACCTTTGGAGCTACTACCGTCGCATACATCAGATTATCCGCTGCGTCGAGGAACGCTATCACATCGCCATAACCGATATGGAAGTGCACAGCGGGGCGCACTTCCGCTCTCGCGTACTTCTCGCCGAGGCTCAACGCCGCGAGACGTTGCGGGGCAACGCCCTCATGCCGAGATTGGAGCAATAGCCTCCAATCTCCCACATCGCGGCTGCTCCCTTCGGGGAGTGGCCGCTAACTGCGTCTTTTATTCTCCAATCGTCCGGCTATACATTTGCCGTATGATTAACATAGGCTTTTATACTCCGACTATTGCACTCTCGTGCAATCTTCCCGATGTTCAAATTTTCACCGACTGCGACTTCGTGGACTTCCGGCTTGCGCCTGTCGGAGGTCTGCCGCTGTTGGAGGGTCGCTATTACGTCCTGAACGGCGTAGCGACCGTTACCGACATCGCTTCGCTCGTCGAGAACTTCTTTGTCGGTTCGACGGACACGCCGACCTGCGAATTTGAAATCGAGGCTTCAACGCCTACGGACAGGGCGAGCAAGACGTTCAATGTGCTTCCCTGCTACGTTGACCTCGGTATGGGCGACCTCTCCGATTGGCTCACCGAAAATTTTCTCACGCTCGTTCCGATAAAACGTATCGCTCCCGATAGTTTTATCAGCGTATTATGGTACACGACCGAGCGCGAGAGTGCTTCGTTCCGCGTCTATTGCACCTTCCTCAACGACAAAGGGCAACGCGGCACTTATTTTTATGTTCACTCCGGCAATGGTATGATTGCTCACATCAACGGAGTTACGTCAGAGTTTGTAATGCTCAGCGAAGTTGCCGAGCGCGTCAAGTCGGCGATGAAGATTGACTCGCTTACGCTCCAGTCCGTTACTGTTCGTTGCGGCAACCGCTCCGCTACATACTTCATCGACCCCTTGCTATCCGGCTTAACGCCGTTTTGGTACACCAACTGCTTCAACGTACCCGAGCAGTTGTTACTGCCGCGAGTTACCACTGAGAAAGTCAAGTCTGACCGCTCAGTGGCAATATTGGGTCGTTTCGCACAATTCTACGACATCAGCACCTCAAAAGAATATGAGGTGCAGTCGGGACCGCTGACCTACGACGAATGTATGCAGGTCGAGCAAATGCTGACCTCGCAGAACGTCCGCGTTCCCTGGGGCGAGTATTCATCTCCAACCGAAACCGACTTTGAGGCTATGCACCAAATACTCATAACCGATTTTACCTCGGAACTTTCCGACTCGGACGAAAAGCCTAACTCGGTTAAGTTCACTTGGAGATATGCCGACAATCGGCAAAAGGTCAATGCTCCGACTACGCCGGGCATTTTCAATAACAAATTCCAACCCACTTTCTCCTAATGGCTCGCTCGATACACATATCAACCGCTCGCACGATGTTAAATTCCGGCGACCCTGTCGATATTTCCGTCTGGAAATCCGACGGCTCTATTCTCGAACTCGGCAACGTCATATCGCTACGATATTCCTTTTACGGAGGTTGGCGCAACGTCAAGTTGCTTACCTCCGGGGAATGTCGCCGTGTCCGCGACTGCTGTATCTTCCGCGTCAACGACCTTGAAGTTTTCCTCTAATCCGCTCATAAATTCGCTATGGATAATCTCGAATATAACCTCAATTTCAACTCCGTTGAAGACCTGCCCGGTTTCAACGCTCGTGCCGCCTTCACCGTCAACTCGCAGTCCGTTTTCAAAGAGGACGTTGACATCGTGCCTACCATTGTAGATGATAGGCTCTCGTATATGCCGTGGGGAGGCGACAATCAAATGCCTTTCGACATTCTCTCGCTCGTCGAGAAAGACGAGACTTTGGCAACCTGCCAAATCTTCAACGCCGAGGTCTGCTACGGCTCCGGCTTGCAGTACGATACCTGCGTCGCCTCCGCTTCGGTCAAGAATGAAGTCGAGGACTTCCTTCTTGACAACGACCTGCCGGCTTACTTCCTCGGAGTCAGTCAGGACTTCAAGCACTTTGGCTTCGCCGTGTCAGTGCTTATTCTCAATGAAGACGGCACAAAGGTTGTGCGACTTCTGAGAAAGGAAGCCTGTTACTGCCGCTTTGCCCCGGCTGACGCTTCGGGCAAAATACCCTCCGTTCTTTACGCCAACTGGCGAAAGTGCATATCCTCGCGCAAGGATATTGAGGTTATTGACCTGCTCGACCCGGCTTCTCCGTGGCGAGATCTGCAAAGCAGACTCACAAAAGGGTCAAAGACCCGGAAGTTCGCCATCGTGTCGCGCATCCCCACGGTAGACTCCACCTATTACCCCATACCTTATTACGCTGCACTTTTCAAAGGCAAGTGGTACAACATCAAGCAGCTCATCGGCATTGCTAAAGAAGCGAAGTTGAAAAACTCCGCTCCAATAAAATATCACATCGAGGTCGGAGCGAAATATTGGGAGTCAATATTCCGTGCCGAGGGCATTACCGACCGCCGAAAGCAACAGGAGCGTATTGTCCGCGAGAAGCAGACAATCCTCGACTTCCTCACCGGGGCGGAGAACAGCGGCAAAGTCTGGTTCTCCACTTTCTACGTTACACCCGACGGCAAGGAACAGCACGACGTTGTCATCAACAAGATTGACGACTCCAAGGAGGGGGGCGACTGGGAGACCGACATTCAGGAGGCTATCAATATGATATGCTTTACTATGCGAGTGCATAGTAATCTTGTCGGCTCAGTTCCGGGAAAAGCCCAGACCAATAACTCCGGCTCTGACAAGCGCGAGTTATATACAATCGCCCAAGCCTTGCAGAAACCGTATCACGACCTGCTCTTTACCGTTCATCGAATTTTAATCAAATTCAACAACTGGCAGGGCGTGACGGTGGACGTGCCGTTCATTCAATTAACGACCCTCGATGAACACCAAGACGCGAAACAAGTAACCACCAACACCGACAGCAGCAATGAAGATAATAACGACCGATGAGCAACTGCGTTCTCATCTCCCCAACATCATCGCCTCGGTCAAGGGCGAAACGCCCTTAATCGAAAGACTATCGCTCTTTCTCGCCCTCGCCGAAGACTGGGTCAGAACTACTTTCACTTCGGAAAGTACGTTTAACACTATTTGCGGCTACACTGACGCTAATCCGACAAAGGTATTGACCGCACGGCTTGTTGTGGCAGACGCTCTGCGCCGTGCCATTCCCTCGCTCGATATTGTCCTTACGCCTAACGGCTTCGGGGTAATCAATACCTCCAATATAGCACCGGCTTCCAAACCGCGCGTTGACAGGCTCGTAGGTTCTATGCTCTCGCACCGCGACGATTGTATCGCCGCTCTGCTTCCGGCTCTTGTCGATGCCTCCAAGTGGCTCGCCTCAGAGCAAGCCTCATTCTTCGGAGCAACACTTTTCCCTGACCTCGCTATCGTTGACAGCGTCGGGGGAGCCACCGGCTCCCGATGGGAAAAGTATCTCGAACTCCGCTCACAGGTCATAGACCTTGAAGCCTCGTTAGCCGAAGAATGGCTCTCGCCTGAATTGATGTCAGCACTTCGCCCAGAAAATCTCCGCTCAGATCTGACTGAAAAAAGGAGTGTGATTGTCCGACAGGTACAAGCCCAAGTTGTGGGCTACCTGAAAGCCGGGTCGTTCAGTTCCCGAAGGCTTGCCGATATCGTGAACTACATTCGGCTTAACGAGCGAGACTTCAAGGAATGGCACAGTTCCGAAACCGCAAAGCTGTTCGCTCCACCCGTATTCCGAAACGAAAAGAAAGCAAGCGGCTACTTCTTTTAAGGTCATTGTGCCGTCAGTGAGGTTTACAGTCTTGAAGTCGCGTTGCCCGATATAACGCAATGAGGTTATGGCGCGAAGCACTGATTTTCCTTTGCAAAGTTAGGTCGCCACTCACCGCTCACTAAATACAAGTGTGCGCTCCGCGTTTCCTCGGTTTTCGCTGCACTGCAAACACGAGATAAATATTTGTTCGGGTTCAAACAGCTTCCCACTTGATTGCACGTAAAATCTGAAAGTGCCTCGGCACATAACTATTAAACTCATTTCAATATGATTACATCAGACAAACGCTCCAATCTTCAAAAGTTATTCGTAAACCTCACCGACTATTCGGCAAAATGCCCGGTAGGTTGTCGCACCTTCTTCGCTTTCGTCCGTTTCGAGGATGAATCCGAGTGTATGTGGTCGAACATCTTCGCCAAGACTCGCTCCGGCGCACTCTCACAAGTGCTTCTCAAATTCGCCGACTGTGGCGAGTACATCAACAACATCAGCCTTCAAGAAGCCTTCGACTGAACGACCCTCACAGCCTTTCAGCGGCTCCCATTCAGGGAGTCGCTTTTGCTGTCTTTTCCGCATAGTGGGTTTTACCGTACTTTCGCAGCACGTTAAAGCCCATTTCCTATGCAGACAATCTCAATCAATTTCATCTTGCCTGAAAACTGGCAAGATATGTCGGACAAACAGCTCCGCTATGTCTATGAACTTATCGCCCAAGACTTCAACACCGATGAAGTCAAGACCTTGTTTCTACTCCGTTGGAGCGGCGCAAAGGTCGTAGGGCAACAAGATAACGGTTCTTATCTTCTCAAATATGGCAGTCAGATGTTCGAGGTTACACCTCTCACTATCGCTGAACTGCTTCCGCACATCGACTGGCTCGGTCAGACCCCGACCTCGCCTGTAAGACCCTCAAAGATTAACCGCCGTGAAGCCCTCCCGGCTGACTTCGAGGGTGTGCCGTTTGAAAGTTTCATTGTCTGCGACAACTACTTTCAAGGCTATCTCCAAACTCAACAGGACTATCTGCTCGATGAAATCGGGCGCGTATGCTATCAGGACGAAAAACTCACTTTTCAGCCCTGGCACCGCATAGCGATATTTTATTGGATGGTCGCTCTCAAAGAGTTGTTCGCTCTAAAATATCCCGATTTCTTCCAGTCGGTCGAAGCCGCAGACGGCAACCTGCTCGGTGCCACACCTGCCTCCGTGGAGTCAGCTATGAACGCCCAAATCCGTGCCCTCACCAAAGGCGATGTCACCAAAGAGTCGGAAGTGCTTGCCCTCGACACTTGGAGGGCGCTCACCGAGCTTAACGCACAGGCGCGTGAATATAAACAGCTTAATCAGCAACTCAAAAAATGACTACGCCAACTCTCAACGGACAATGGAACGCGGCTGCTTTCTTTGAAAGCCTTACCGCAACCAACCGCCTCGCTCAGTCAGAAGGTTTTACCTTCTGCCGCGTCAGCGGTCTTGACGGCTTCGAGGAAGCGGTCAACGAAGCCCAGTCGCAGACTGCCTTTGTATGTGTGTCGGATATAGCCGACGGCTATACCGACCTCAATAACACTCCGCGCACTCGCCGCGTAAAAACGGTGTTTTTCGCTATGCGCCACGCTGCCGAAGATATGGAGGCTCGCGCCGAGTGTATGGAAATTATGCGCGAACTTTTCCGACAATTCATGTCGAGGCTTCTCCCTGAAAAGGTCAGGTTAGAGCAGAACTGCATCTATCTCGACCCACGAATAACGTTCAATGAGATTGACCGATATTTTTTCACAGGAGCTGCCGGCGCATATTTCCAAATAGCGGTTGACGTGTTCACTGATTTAAGATACAATCCCGATGAGTGGAACATCTGACAAGGCGTTTCAGGAACGCCAAAAATACGTTCAAGCCTTCAACTCAACGATGATCAAGATATGGCGCGAGCAAATTGCCCTTCTCGGTGTCGTTGACACTGGGGCGCTTTACCGCTCAACCGTTGCCGTCAGTATGACTGCCGACGGTAAGTTTACCTCCGTCTCGCTCGCACAGAAGTTCAATCTTTACGGACTGTATGCCGACTACGGTGTAGGCTCGAACACGCCGCGAGGTAATCCCGGCGACCTCGGACGCGATAACAAGCGCAAGCGCAGACGTTGGTTCTCCCGAAAATACTTCGCCTCGGTTATGAATATCCGCGAGTTTTTCGCTGATAACCTCGGCAAAGACCTTGCCGACACCGTCAGCAACGCACTCTCGCCTGATGTTGCACGTCGTTTCGCCACGTAAACAAGCCTGCGGTTGGCTGACCTCCGGCGGTTCGCTCCCGCGACATCCGAGTTGTTTACGTGTCTTTTCTCTCCCTATACCTTAGCCATACCTTTGCTGAAAAATCAGCAATCGTATGGCTATTGATACTCAATCACTCACTCAGATTATAACCGATTTCCGCGCTTTGCAGTCCAAAGACGCTGTCTCACCTGAAAGCCTCGGTTATATCCTTCAACGTATCGCCGACCTGCTCGCAACTGCCGGCACGTCGGAGACCGTTACCAAAATCCAGGAATTGCTTGACGGCTTCAAAGCAGCCGGGCAAGCCATCACCGCACTTTCGCAAGGGCAGTCAGACCGCAATCACATCTATGCCAACAAGTCTACGGTCAACCTTGCCACAGGCGCGGTCGCCTCGGCTTCCGAGCTATTTATCCAACAGGCTACAACGGAACGTGCCGGAGCTATGCGAGCGCAGCAGGTCATTGACCTTAACGCCGCAAAGAAAGGTGTAACGGACTTGCAGAAGCAGGTTGAAAACATCAACACGCTCATTTCTCAACTGCAAGCCCTCGTTACAGGCGGCTCCGACATCTCGCTTGTCGGCAATATGCAGACAATCACCGTCACGACGGAAGACGGAGTGCTCCGCGTTTCAGGACACGCCTCTTTGGTCGAGGCAGGTTGTGTGCCTTACATCTTCCGTCTTACAAGAAAGCGCAACCAGTACCACCACAAAGTAAGGCCCGATAACTCTACTAAGAAATATTGCGCCAAGCGCAAAGGGTGGAACCTTTGGGGGTCGCGCAAGTCGGTAAAGGTCGAGGGCGGATTAGTCCATTTTTCGATGAACTCGAAATTCGAGCTTCACGCAGACGCTATCGGGTGGGCGACGACCCCCACAACACTTATCCGTGTACATAGGAACTCGGCGGGTAAATCCGCCGTCGGGTGGGGTCGCTCCATTGTCTCGCTTCACGACGAGCGTTTCAGCGACCGCTTCCGTATGCTCCGTTTCCGCTTCGCCATTGCCTTCGGCAAGCCAATGGGCCCCGGAAGCGTCAGGGTTACTCCCTCTGCGATGTCGTCTAACCTTGCCGAGTTCTCAGTCATTTTCAACCCGGCGAAAAAGACGTGGCACTTCGGCAAGTAGAAAAAGATAGCCCTCGGATTCCAAAAAGGATTCCGAGGGGAAAGCCATCATTTAAGCGACGGAGCAAGTTCGCAGGAGCTAACGCCCATTATTCGCACCGATAGCCGCCAGCTATCGCGCATACTGCGAAGGGATACACGGTTCATTTAGCTTGGCTTCACATTGTTAAGAGGTGTCCGGTTCTTATTAGCTTGTTTTCATATCCGCATTGCAAATTTAATCATAATTCTCCACATATCCAACATTTTAGCCCCTAAAATTATGAATCTCAACAAACATAAACCGACAATTCAGTTGCTCGCCGCAATCTTTCTCATTGTTGTTGGTTGCAGCCTGTTGGTAACCGGCTTCATCATACCGCCTCCGGGCGAAATTCATAACTCAGTCCTCATCGCCTTTGGCGAGATTCTGACTTTCGCAGGGGCTTTGTTCGGCATTGATTACCACTACAAATATAAATCCAACAACCATGAGGAAAATCACTAAGATTATCATTCATTGCGCGGCTACGCCCGAGGGCAAGGATTTTACCGTCCAACAAATCGACCAATGGCATCGGCAGCGAGGCTTCCGTTGCATTGGCTATCACTTCGTTATCTACCGCGACGGCTCTATCCACAAGGGCAGACCCATCGAACAGGTCGGAGCGCACACTTCGGGTCATAACGCAAATTCTATCGGAATTTGCTACATCGGAGGTTGCACCTCCGACGGTAAGACACCGAAGGACACTCGCACCGGGGCGCAGCGTGTCTCGCTCGTCAAACTCGTTGCCGAGTTACGCTCTCAATTCCCGACGGCAAGCGTTCACGGTCATAATGAGTTCGCTAACAAGGCTTGCCCCTCGTTCAACGTTCAAAATGAACCTGACCTATGCGGACGCTGATTATACTTTTTGCGACCTGCGCCCTGGTAGGGTGTAAGTCGCACAAAAACATCGTGGCGAGCCAATCCGTACAAACGGACTCGCTCGCTCATTCGGAACATCACCGCACAATCGCGGTGATTGACTCCGCCATTCGTCATTCCGATTTTAGCTTCGATACCCTGAAAATCGAAATCGAGCGTCCTTCATCTTTCGCTGAAAAGCCGGAGATTATTCGCCTGAAGGCTACCAAAGGGCGCGTTATAGACCGGCAGCGTGTTCAGAGAAATCAAGTTGAAGCCTACAATAGCCTCGACACGGTGGCTTATCATCAGTCGGCTACGGAGGCTTCAACGGAACACTCCGCCACAACGCGCCTGTATAATCCGCCTGACGGCACGACGGTTGCATTGTTCGCAATTCTCGGAATTGCTTGCCTGATATACATTTTCTTCCGAAAACGCTAATCATCTCCCACTGCAAGAGTAGATTTTTCATTTGTTGACAAGCGAGTTGTCCGTGAGGATAGCTCGTTTTGTTTATAGCGTTCATCTTCATTGACCCCTCCCGGTTGGGTCAAATGCCAACCTTACAACTCTCGCTCCAAACTCCGAGTATCTGACTACATCCTCACAAGTCCGGGCATCGTTGGTCGTAGGTTTCGGCAAGCCTACACTTACGACTAACGACCGCGTCGGTTTGCGGAGCGATAGATTGTGCCCTCCGGCTTGCCTACGCTTATTCCCGACACCCACGCCGGGGGCTTAGGGTGTCGGGTGCGTCGTCCGCTCCTACGCTCACACACTATCTCCACATTTTATTCCGTGCTTAATCCCGACACCTACGGCTATGCCTCCGGCGTCGGGCTCACTCCATTGCAATGTGTTCCGCAACCTCCGCTTGCTATCCCGACTCGCAAGGACAGTCATGTAATCTCCGTTCTCCACTCGGAGCAGGTCGCCATTCGACACCAACCTCCCACCCATAAGAGGACTGATGAACGCACGGTTTTTCGCCTGTGGCACATCGTTTACCGCCCATTCGGACAGAGAGGATTATTCGCTTCGGGCGCGTCGGCATACTTTCCGCACTCCATTCCGCCGCAGTCAACTCCATTGCAGTCCAACCCACGAAGCCACAAGTGGCGCAGTCAGTTTGGCGGGTAAAGGAGAGAGTGTCAAGGCTACGTCGCCACCCCTTTGCAAGGGGTCGTTGCGTTTCGCTTCACTGGCGACTCTACGCCTTGCCACACACTCCCGAAGCAAGTTCGCCCGACAAGTTTCCTTTTCGTCGATTGTCCTTCCATTGCGTCGCCGACGTCTCCAATACGTTCAGAGCAATGCCGACACAACGCCCTACGCACATTGATAGTACGCCCTCCCCAGACCCCGATGTTCGGACAGCCGAAGCACTAACTCCATTCCGGCTCAGTGTCAACCGCTACAATTACTCCGAGCAGCCTACGGCGCACGGCACGGAGGGGTCGGACATTGTCGCAGTGCAAGCCCAACAACAAAGTCCTGTCGCTCCACAAGTTACACGACACCCCTCTGTGCAGTTTGCTCCGAGTGCTTTCCGCTCCTTTGACCCTGCACCTCCATTACGCACAGCCTCGTCATTACCGAACATCGCCAACGTTTATCCTCTTTGCTCGATTTGAAAAATCTTCGCAACGAGAGAGCGGTGCATTCGCGGCGGTCAAAATCCACGAATGGATTTTTGACCTCCACGACAGCGATTTTACCGCGCAATCGGTGGGACGGTCTGCATATTCCGCTATGGTTGGAGGGTTGGTGCGAAAACGAGCGATAGGTCGGTGGGGGCTGCCTGAAGGCAGAACGGGGGCAAGCCCCCGTAACCCCCAAAGTCTTGATAATCAAACACAATTTGATTTCAAGCCCATACAAATCGGAAAATTCCGTAGGGCAAATTTTTCGATTATATCTCTGAATAACACACTTTTACAAATTGTGTTACTCCCCGAAGACCTTTCTCGGAAAGTGTTATTTTCAATCGAACCGAAAAATTTTAAGTCAGATTTTTTACGATATTTCCAGATACGCCTAAAACTCGGTCAAGACCATACTCCGCTATAGAGTATAGTCTTGACATTTTTCGGCACCGCAATATCCACTCAGAGCGAATATTTCGGAGATGTTATATTTGTAATCCCGCGTTTTTACATAGGTAGAAGAATGTACCAATCCCGATACGTTTATTCGACCTCAGAAGATTGTTGAACTTGCGGTCGCACTCGCCGGCTTTATACTGCGGGTTTTGAGAACTGCATAGATGAAACCACTGGCGACCGCTCTCTCCCAGGGAAGATAAAGCCATTCCGACTTTAGTCCAATCCTCATAATTTGCCGTTAAGTCTATATGCTGCAATGCTATCTGTCGGCAGAGTTGCGCCACCTTATCTTCTGCATCAATTTCGTTGAAATCGAAGTTGTATCTTCGAGTAGGCTTCGGCTCCCTATAGACACCATCAAAAGGCTTTGCATCAAGGTTGATGTATTGGTGGAGGTCGTAACTTTGACACCGAAGACGGCAAACATCACCACACGCGCGGTCGATGTTTATGCCGTGACTGTCAAATAGCCTTACCAACATTTCAAACTGCGCCTTATGCTGTCGAGGATATTTCAATGGTATAATGAGAAAATAGCCATTACCGCTTACAGAATGTGCTGCATAGGCTACCTGCTCTATATGACACAGCACGTCATCAATCAGCGTGTCGAAGTTGCCAATATGAAGATTGTCTTTGCGGTCAATGTCAATACAAATCAGACCACTATGCTTGACAAGATTGTCAGCAGAGCGCGTAGGTGCAAAGACACCGCTGATTGTTGCCTGAGGGAGCGATAGCTTGATCTGCTTCTTCCGTATTGGGTCAGAAGTGGTTCGTAGTTCTTTGATGGCATCACACTCTACATCATTCAAGAACTCAAAGAGTGTAGAGCGATTACCGGTGGTATCGCGGACTCCTCGGTAGACCGTTATCTCTATTTCGTGAAAATTCAAACTCATTTTTTGTTCGTTTTGGGAGGTTAAGGTTAACAAGTGCGTATCTCGCTGAATTATCGTTATTTAAGTATTAACTCGGTATTAACCGAAAGCATAATCTTAAGGTTATCGACTTTAATCGTCTTGGTTAACGCCGAGTTAATACCATTTGTGCTGAAAATTAGTAAGTTGTGGGGGTGTTAACCTTAACCTCGATTCTTAAGAATTTTTGAGATATATGCCGGGGTGACACCAATCAGATTAGCAAACTGATTTTGCGTCACATTCGGATATCGCGCAAAAAACTTGCTGATAAATTCAGCAGATGTTTCCACTGTTGGTTTGGGCGCTGGTTGGTCGCGGATTTTATCATAGACTTTCAAGGCCATCACCTCGAAATAGTCCATACAACGGATTGCATATTCCATCGCACTCTCATTGAGGGAGGTGTAGTCCTGGCGCTGACCCTTCTCTTCCGCTACTTGCAAAGCATGTACAATCCCGGCAAGTCGGATTACCTGAATCTGCAATTTGCTGTATATTGCAGACTCATAATCAGACTGCGACGCCTCTTTCTTTAATTGCAGGGCATTGTAATAGTCATCGTATAAACGATTGGCGCTCTCACTGAGAGTTACTATACCATCGGTACAACGGAACAAAGTAAAGTGCTCTCCGTTTGGAGAGTGGTATATGTTCTCGTAGAGCATATTGACGGTCTGCTTCCATTGCCAATAGATTTCATTTGGCAATTTTTCATGGCTGCGCTTGGGGTACTCGATATTCTCTGCTATACAGAACAGAAAACGCTGATTAAGACCGTTGGTCATAAACACCTCGCTTCCGAATGTTTGCCGGAGCATACCGGTCTGCAAGTCGCCGAGGATGTTGCAGAATGGATTATGGATAAGCAGCGTAAGTCCGTTCTTGCGGTCAACCTTGATGTCCTCGCAGTCAAACAGACGGAGTAGTTTGGAAATTCCTGTAGTGCCACCATTCTGATATTGGTTCTTTGAGTCGAACATACCTTTCAATTCAGGATAAATACCGATGGCACCGCGTTGCGAATCGCGCTTATCTGTGCTATCTTCGGATTCTCCGGCAGTATCGCTGTTGAGAAACAGTATCTCACTGCGTCGCTCGTCGGTACAGTCATCAATTACTATACCGGGGCACTTCGGGCCATCGCCTACACGGTCTTTTGCAGGGACTGCTTTATAGGCTTTATCTTCCTCGCGATACTTCTTGTAAAGGATTTTGTCAATGTCGCGTAAGGGTGCTGTAACCAAGCGCATAGGATATGTCTTGTTTGAACCGCTTCGTGCCACTGACACGAACCATAGGACAAGATTGTTCTCGTACTTATCATCGACAATCCTGATTTTCTTCCCGACCGCAGTGGCTGCTGTCGCCAAGACTGCCACTGTGATGAACTCGCGGGGACAATGATAGACATTGTAAACCGCTTCGACATACCGCCGAATGGAGGGCGGCAGCCCGTCAATGGGTAACTCGACTGAAGTATTAAGTGAAATCGGGCCATTGACCTTTATGATAGTTTGGGAGTCATTGTTTTCCATATTAGCGTAAATTTGAAACGTTATCATTATTGTTAAGCAGATTCTCGATATCGGAGCGACGATAGCGAGGAACGCCACCAATGTCTACCTTTTTAAGTCGTCCACTTTTGCTCCATCGCCAGAGCGTCATCTTTGATACTTTCAGGAATGCAGCGACTTCATCAATCGTGAGCAAATCATTTTCTACAGCTTTTTTTGATTGAAGTCTCGCGATTTCCATTGCCGACTGTATCAATTGGTGAGCGAAATCGTACAAGTCTCCTACGGAAATTTGTAGAATGATATTGGGATGTTTATCCGCAATATCCATGATGATAGAATTGTTTTCAGGCATAGCGATTGATTATTTGCGCGAGATGCGGTGAGACTTGAGGTAATCGTCAAGGTCGCTGCGAAGCACATAAATCTTGCGCCCCGTCTGCGAGAAGGGGATAATCCCGCGGTCGCGATAGTTCTGCCATGTTTTGGGAGAGACGCCGAGGATTTTTCGAGCCTCTTCCGATGTCAGCCATTCATCATCTTTAGCAGCTGATTTTGCACCTTGATTGTCGGCAGCTCGACGAACCACATCCATGATTTCATCGAGAGTTTCTTGTGGAAGAACAACCATCGTCATTCCGCCTTGTGAGGGTTTTGTCTGGGGGTACATAACATTGTAGTCGTAGACAGAATTACGGTAGTGCAACCTCGCACATTACGTCCTGTTCTACGACGACAAAGGTATATTGCAATAAATCAGCGGATTGGATATGGATTAGGGATAGTTTGTATGGGGAATATCCTTGGAAAATATCCGAGGGAATTCCCCCTGAATATTTTCCTTCAAAAATATCCTTGATAATGCAAAAAAATTACAGGTCTATTTTTTAAGATGCAAAGAAAGCAGCATACCCTCATTATCTTGAGTATGCATGTGCTTGATTTTGTACTTTATTCCGTCTGCTATTTCTTTATTGGTGGAAATAAGGATTGTCTTATCGTAATCCTTTTCTTCTACATGCTTGAAGAATTTAGCAAGTTTATATAGGAAAAGATAGCGCTGAGTTAACGTAATATCTGTCGGCCATTTGATTGCATTGTCAGCAAGATAGTAGAATAGATTCAAGTCCATTTCATCATCAAAACTATCCAAACTGTAAGTGACACTCTCAAGTATGTTATCGACATCATTATTAGACCGAGCGCATAATAAATCCACCCGAGTATATTGCTTATAAAGGTCGCAACCCGGACTAAGAAGTGGATCTGTGTCGTGTAGCATCTTCAAGGCCAACGCAAGAGCATCGGCTAACATATTTGTTGCCTGATCATTGATAGAAACCTTCTGACGCTTATTTTGTAAGGACTGAACCTGAAATTCACCTCCTTCAGAAATCAATTTGTATAATGGAATTAAGCTATTGATAGCCTTCATCTTTTCAACAGTTTCTTCATAGTCTTCCGCATCGAAAGCGTCCCCACGATACCATGCTATGAAATCTCTGCAAGATAAAAAAGATTCAAGTTCAGTAATATACACAAAATGTCCGCCATAACGATTTATTACCTCTTTAAGGACATGAGCATTATCCTTATGAAACTCATCAATAAATAGTTCCATCAACCCACGAATAGAATCTAGCTTGTTCCTAAGAGAATATTTTATGCTGTCTATTATTTCTTCTACGACTTCTGGAGAATAGAAGTTGGCCACCACATTATGGCTATCGTTATATTTCCTTAAGACATATCTGAAATCACTATCCTTTGCATAATCTTCTTCTGCTAAAAGTTCTCTTACTTCCCGAAACCTATCTTCTGACAAATACGCCTTCAGCTCAATCACAGCCAACTCTGAGATACCATCATAATCGTAATCGGCATCTTCAAGCATAGCAAGGTCAATATCAACATCGGCAGCCATACTATAAAACGCCTCCTGATTCAGTCTTTCCAACTGAACCAATATCTCGTTAGCACTTATATCATCCCATCGGCCGGTCTCCCACTCATTGGGAATCACAATGCCATATCCTTTCTTATCTGTCATGTTACTTTGCGGTATATTTCTGAATTTGTTCTATAATCATCTGAGGAACTATGCGTCAATTATATGCTAACTATTTTCCTTACATTTTTGTTTATTGTTCCGATTATTGTTCCGCCATCGTTCCGGTTATTGTTCCGGTTATCGTTCCATTGGTGCCACTATCGGTGCCAAATTCGTATTTATCGGTGCCACGATTGGTGCCATCGGGGTGATATTGGTGACATTATTGGTGACAACTTCGGATTTAATGGTGACATTTTCTATGACACAATGTTTTTTCTATGACATTGGCATCATTTTCTATGACATTTTCTATGACATCCCATCTTTAAGAAATTTCAGCATGAATAATCAGAGTAGTTTCTTTAATTCATCCATGTCAGGAAGTGCGTCTTTCAACATTTCAGGCATCTCTTTAGAAGTGGTGTATGTAGCAACTCCCATAGGCTTATCATAGTCCTGCATGACGTATTCTACAAAACTTCTATTGGCCTCCTTGCATAGAACGATGCCTATAGATGGATTTTCATGCGGTTTTCTAACCTTGTCATCAAGAATCCTGAGATAGGTCATCAGTTGCGCAAGATAACTGGTCTTGAATTTTCCGGTTTTAAGCTCAACTACAACTAAAGCATTCAGCTCCCTGTTAAAGAACAGTAGATCCGGGAAGAAGTCCTCTGAATATATTTCAAGGTGGTACTGATTGCCGACAAAGGCAAAATCCTTACCAAATGTCATTATGAATTTCTTAATATTGTGGATAATCTGCTGTTCAACCACTCGCTCGTCTATATCCTGCAAATCCCTTTCTCCTATCTCTTCTGTGTTTATGAAGTCAAGTAAATAGGAATCCTTGAATTGCATCACAGCCCTTCGAGCCATATTCTTATCCTCAATCCTCTCTATGAAGTTGTTAGGGGCTTTCCCGGAGTTATTATACTCATCTTCGGTTATAATTTGTTCAAGGCGTGGCACCGACATGTGTTCCTCAACACATCGTCTCATATAATAGTACTTTTCCTCCTTATTATTCTTGCATTTGCGTAGCAACACGGTATGATGAGTGAATGGAGTTTTGAGATAATCCTCCATTGGAAATTCTGCCGGTGTCTCAATTTTGATTAGACTCAATAAATCTTCCACATTCACAATGCGTTGTAATTCATCGGTTGCAACCGATGAATTTACAGTGTCTAATTCGTCGGTCATAACCGATGAATTAGAATCAAGGAAAGACCAGCCTTCATAAAACAATCTCATTTCTCTTAATTGGGTCTCTCCGTATCCCCTTAGACCCGGAAGGATCTTCCGAAGCCTTTCACTAATAGCTTTCAGTGCTCCGGTTCCCCATACTCCGTTTCTGGTGTTTAAAGATACATATTTCCCAATGGCATAATATGTAAGCAGTTGCACACGATTGACACCCTTTGCCGCTTCATATTGTCCTTTCAGAATAGCATTCTTTATGGTTTCAGCAGCATGGTTGTATACCTTGGTTATGTCGAAGTTATGTTCCATATGCAAATTTACTGATTATTTGTTGATGGCGGAAATGATGGACATGATTTGCTCGGGAGACATGCCTTTCAGCAGCTCGATGGCTTGTTGTTCGCGTTCCTCATCGGTTAGGCCGTCAGCTCCGGTCTTTTTCTTGGCGAACAAGGAACGGAGGGTGCTGTCGGTTTTTGATGTATCAAAGCTACCCATGTAACGCTCAGTTGTGGCGAGATTACTATGGCCGAGGATGTTCTTTATGGCAGAACTTTCCGCACCTGACTCCTGAGCGATGTGAGCAAAGGCATGGCGACTGATGTGCATTGTAAGGTTCGTCGTTACCTCTGCCTTCTCTGCAATCTTCTTGAGATATTTGTTGATGAGCGCATTCTTTGCGGACACTTGCTGATAAAGGAGGTGCCGGAGATCCGGTTTCATTCGGTCCTTGTCGGCTTGCGTAATATACTTTGCATATTCGGCGCTGTTGTCGAGTAAAGGAAAGATATAATCATCTGGTTTGACTTCGTCGGTATGGTAATAACGAAGAATTTCCAAAGCCTGTTCTACAAGCACAAGGTCGCGGTCTTTGTGGTTCTTACCCATTTGATAATGTAGTCGCCCGGACTCAGTTATATTGCGCCAACGAAGTTGAATCAGGTCAGCCGCACGAATACCGGCACAGTAGTAGCTGAACAAGAAGTAATTTTTACAATGCCATATCAATGAGCCTTCATCAAGTTCAAGAGCAATAATGCGACTCATTTCTTCCTCGCTCAACTTCTCCTTAATAGTTTTCACACCTTTGTATTTGAATACAAGGAATGGGTCTTTGGAAGCTTCCATTATTCCAACCTCAATGGCACGATGCACCAACGTCCTAAGAATATTGAACTGCACCTCAATTGTATTCGGGTGCAGCAGTTTTCCCGGCTCGCGTTCATTCTCCCACTTATGAAGAAAGTTGTCAAAGCGAGTCAACAAGTCTACCGTCAAATCCTCAACGGTAATATCCGGCATACGGCGTTTTTTGCGGAAGGTGTCGAGCTTATTGATAAGGCCGCAATACTTACGCCAATTCCGCCACCCTCCATTATCGTAAATCATCTGTGCCCTCTCACGCGCAAACGCAAGGAACGAGGGCGAGACTACTTCCGTATTCATTTCCTTTGCAAGGGAAACTGTTGACACCTCTCCTTCAGAATCAAGTTCCTTGTATTTCTGTTTTGCCTTAGCAAGAATGTCTGCCAATGTCGTATTAAGGAGTTTTGCATCCTTCACGCTGCCTCTAACCCAATTCTCCCCTTTACACTTGGCGTTGAAATCAGAAGGTCGGGCTAACTCAACATTTGTTTTAATAAGCTTCCTTTTACCTCCGATAGTTACTCGAAGATAAACAACAAATGTCTTGTTCTTTGTTGGACGAGCATTTAGCTCAAAACGGAAAGTTGCCATAATGCGATTTTGAAGTTGAGTACGTCAATAGTAAGCCAATTTGGCCGTTTTTTAATCTGTACTGCAAAGTTAACTCAAATAATTTTTACAGGCAAATTTACAGGCAAAAATCTTACTTTTTAGGCAATTCAAAGAAATTGAAATGCGCGTAATAGTTCTATAATATTCTGATATTCAACACTATTAGAAGGGTAATAAAAAGTAATAGAATGTAATGTTAGTGGTTCTGTTCTGGGCACCATCCGCAGCAAGGTCGACACCACCGTGTCGGCCTTAAATTTTTTTCTACCCCCTCCCGGTCTCTCCCGGTCTGTAAAATCCAAGAGCAAATGCAATACTACAAAAATGCCCGGTTGACCGTCTTTTGCCTGTCTTGTTTATTTGAGATCTGATTGTATAATCATTCGCAGCCTAAAAGCCAGTCGGAGGCCTTTACGATTTTGATTCTTTTGCCTTCCACCGTTTTAACTTCGGGTGTCCCCTCCATGATTATAAGTGTCAGGTTGTCACACTTAACGCTTTCCGAGCCTTTGACAAGCCCACCTATTTCTCGCTTGTAGAGTTTTTGAGAGGGGTTAGAGAAATCATAGGAGACCTGTATGAGCTCGTCAATCCTGCCACTCCTCACTACAACAAAATCGACCTCGTAGGCCTTATGCTTCTTAAGATAGTATAACTGATCGGACTCCGGATTCGTCCGTCGCATCAATTCAAGAGCAACGACATTCTCAAGTCGCCATCCATATCCGGTGGAGCCGAATGAATACTCATGATTTGAGATGAATGCGACATCGATTGCATAATACTTCCGTATTCTTTGACGATCAACCGGCTTATAAGAAAACATGGGCACCTCGCGAAGAAGATATGATTCGGTAAGATACTTAAGATAGTTGGAGGCTGTCGGGTGAGTGATACCAACTTTTTCGGCGAATTCATTTGATTGGACTTCTTGACCAACCATATCCAGAATCGTGTTGGCGAGCTTGCGTATTGCCTCTACATTGCGAATTTTATGGCGTTTGCAGATATCTTTGGTTATTATTGACTCAACCAAACCCTTAATATAGGAAGCATATTCATGCTCATAAACGATTTCCAGCATTCCTCCTTTGATGAGATAATCATCCAAGGCTTTTTGGCGAAGTCCCCGAGCAACAGTGGTGAGACTTTCAGTATCTACGCCGAGCATAGTACAATATTCCTTAAAAGAGAAAGGAAAATTTTCAATCTGATGGTGACGGCCTGTAAGATGGGTCGCAAGTTCACTGCTGAGTAAATTGGCATTGTTTCCTGTAAGAACAAGATGTTTCCCTTGCCGCAGGAGACGATTTACAAACAGCGGCCATACCTCCTTGGCATTTTGTATCTCATCGAAGAATAAATAATCCAAAGGACCGTATAGGCGATATAACGTCTCAAGTATCTCATTAAGCTGTTCGGGCTTGAGATTGGAAAAATTTTCATCATCGAAATTTACATAGCCAAATTTAACCCCCACTCTCGAGTAGAACCTTCTGACATAGAATTGATTTACCACTTCTTCGTACGCCTGTTACAATTTGGGCGAGCTTACTCTTAAGATTGATTTGGCCCTCTTCTATACGCGGCACCAGAGCTGACAATTCGAGATTGTCCAGTTCGGAACGCTGATCTGCTAATATCTGTCTATAATCCATAGGCTTATATTTGCTGCAAAGACAGCAAAAACTTTCCGCATTTTCAAATATGGAAGATTTTGTGCTATTCTATTTTCAAATATGGAAAAACTAACGAGTTTCTATTTTCAAATATGGAAAACTTGATGGGGTTCTATGATTATCTCTGAAAAGTGTTGACAGATTTGAGAGCGATTGACTAATGTGGTTTACACCACCGGGGACGGTTTTCCATTCTCTTTACAAGTAATTCTGAGGTTGACTGATTCGATTTACAGACATTACTCGGTAAACTATTGTTTTCCACACTCCGGCATATCGGCGCCTTCCCAAATTCATGCGCCGGCATTTGTGCTTAATCCCGGTATATATCAACCTTGATAATTACTGAAGAAGTCGTGATACTTTGTATTGCCGCAGTTGATTACAAACACTCGCTCACGTGCTCGCGTCAATGCCGTATATATTAATTCCGAATTGCCTTCAGTCTGCTCTATTATTAGAATTAAGTTTGGCGTTTCTTATCCAAAAATTGAGTTCTTCAAAATGATTTCCTAATTTTGCACTTGCCTTTGGACTCTACCTGCACTTGCCACTTGACTCTACAGTGAGACATATTTGGATTAGCATAGCATCGTTTTCATTTTTTTTCACTACATTTGCACAATTCCAAGAAAAAAAATGAAAGAGCCAGGCTATGTATATATACTTACCAATCCGAGTTTTCGCGAGGATTGGGTGAAGATTGGGAAAAGCTCCCGTCCTGTCAACATCCGTTCAAAAGAACTTGACAACACTGCCGTTCCTCTCCCTTTTGAAATTTTTGCCACCATTCAAACGGTAAAGTATGACAAGGTTGAGAAGTTGGTTCACAAAACCATAGATCGCCTTACTGACTTGCGAATCCGCCAGAACCGTGAGTTCTTCAATGTCGCTCCTCAAATTGCACTTGATATTTTCAAGGACATAGCCCAAACCATTGATGACGCCATCGTTACCGAATACAGAGACAATAAACCTTTCAAACAGTATTCCATGAACGATGAAGACAATGACAACACCCACGACGAAGAAGGCAAAACTATACCATCTCCCGAACCGCCCAAGCCGCCCAAAAAAGGACGATTCAAATTCAGCATGGTCGGCATTAAGGTCGGCGAGATTCTTACTTTTATTCCAACCGGGATAAAAGTCAAGGTTTCTGGCGATGATTCCATCGAATATGAAGGTAGGATTTATAAGCTTTCGCCATTCGTAGGCACCTTCATGCCGGAGGATAAGCGCAATGAATCAGGAGCTTATCAAGGCGCCAAGTATTTCTTGTATAACGGTAAAATTCTTAACGACATACGGCAGGAGATGGAAAGGGAAGGCCACGGAATCCTTGAAAAATAGGGCCCGCAGAACACCCCAAATCTTCGCCTGATATAATAGCGATTTTGGCAAATCGGCTCAAACCGGGGCCGAATAAGTCATTTTACGGCTCAAGATGAGCCGTAAAACCATTTATTTTCGCTAAATTTGAGCCGTAAAACCAAAACGATCATGACTCCGGATGTAGAAATGCTCCAATACCTACACTATCATCCTGATAGTGCAAAGGCTGAAATAAAGGCCGGTATGAGCCTTGAAATGAGCGACGCTACCATAAAGCGGGTGCTCTCCAAAGCCGTAAAAGATGGCATGGTGCTCGTGATAGGGAAAGGCCGTGCCACCAAATACCGTCTCACTCCTCAGGCATATGTAACAATGGATCTAAATCTTGACACCTATTTCGATAAGGATGTTGACGAACGTGAGGTTAAGGAGGGCTTCAACTTTGAATTAATTAATGATATACTGCCGAAGGTGGAGCTTTTCGCTCCCGAAGAACTCAACATATTAAACAGTGCTCAGGAACAATTCAGGCAACATTTGTCTGAGATGAATGACACCGAATATCGTAAGGAGATGGAACGGCTCGGCATAGACCTTTCCTGGAAATCATCGCAGATAGAAGGGAATACATACTCACTATTGGAGACAGAGAGGCTTCTTAGAGAAAAAGAGACAGCAAGCGGCAAAACTAAGGATGAGGCAATTATGTTGCTGAATCACAAAGATGCACTTGATTTTATTCTCGATGTGCCCGACTATTTGCAACCCCTTAAGGTAAACAGAATTGAAGATATCCATTCAATTCTCACAAAAGAATTGGGAGTGGAACGGAATATTCGGCATCGAAGGGTCGGCATCACCGGCACCAATTACCGGCCGCTCGACAATGAGTTTCAGATAAGAGAAGCATTGGAGGATAGTGTTCGCCTAATCAATAGCAAATCCGTTGTTTTCGACAAAGCATTACTTGCTTTGGTTCTCTTGAGTTACATTCAAGCATTTACAGACGGCAACAAACGGACTGCCCGTATCGTAAGCAACGGCATATTAATTGCTAACGGCTACTGCCCGATATCCTTCCGAACGGTAGATTCCATAGATTATAAAAAAGCGATGCTTCTGTTTTACGAGCAGAACAATATCGCAGCTTTCAAACGGATCTTCATAGACCAGTTCCTGTTTGCCGTTAAGACTTATTTCTAAGGTTTAAGGGAGACGAGTAGTTCTTCAAGAAATGATTCACCGATTTTGCACTTGCCACTCGACTCTACATACAACGGGCAAATCTCCTTCCGAGAATCGAGTTCTTCAAAAAGATTTACTATTTTTGCATTTGACACTTGGTTCCACCATCAAAACAGCTGACAGATTGTCAAACCAAACGAAACGTAACGCCTTATGAAGAAAGTATTTATATGTTTGCTGTCGTTTACCTTCATTAATCTTTTATATGGATACACCGACAAGCAATCGACGCCCGTCTCAAAATCCGTCTTATGCGAGACAGATAATATTGAAATATTAAGGCAAGTAGTGGACCCCGCAAAAGACGAATATGATATTGACGTAGTCGCTCTTTGGTTGCGGGATAAAAACACCGGCAAAGAGACCAAGCTGCTTCAAACAACGCGTCCCGATTGGCGTTATTGGCATATGAGTGACAGCAAAAATTTTTATCCGGTATCGTATGATTCGCTTTTTGTTGCTTCAATAGCTTATATCTACAATAGTGATCCGTTGCAGATTATTGTAGAAGGTAGCCCTGACTTTCGCAACGAGTTCTCATACTTCATTGATATCGCGAACAAAAAAGCCAGGCAAATTCCGGCGGACGGTGGATATATGGGTAGTACCGAAGAAGGATATATGGTCTTCAGGTCTTACCGATATGTTTCCGATCCGGACATTGCAGGAAGGTACACACTTCTGCAAGTTTTTGATGAAAACGGGGCATTGGTAGATAGCCTCGATTTAGAGCATGTAATCTTGCAGAAATATCGCGATAACGAGATGTAAAAAAACTACCATCCTTTCGATTGGCCGATTTATCGCCTCTTAGATATCGTTATGGCTTATATGCGTTATGGCTATCCCTCCCAAAGCGGTAAATTTGCGGGGTCAAACAGAAGCAAGTACCGACATCGACAATTTCTCAAAAGGCAATATTTCACAAAGGCTGTGATTTACGGCTTTAACCCGATGCATTCAAAACAAAAAGCGACATGAAATTCCGTGCGGATTTCATATCGCTTTGTTTTTCTATGTTTTGTTCCGATGTTTTATCGAGGTCAATATTCATCCTCGTTGAAGAAGAAGTCGTCGTTGCTGGGGTAATCGGGCCAGATGTCTTCGATGCTTTCGTAAGTCTCGCCTTCGTCTTCAATCTCTTGTAGGTTTTCAATTACTTCCATCGGGGCGCCGGAGCGTGTTGCGTAGTCTATGAGCTCGTCCTTGGTCGCGGGCCAAGGGGCGTCTTCAAGTTTGGTCGCGAGTTCAAGTGTCCAATACATAGCGTGTTATATATGCTTTGATTTGGTTGTGTGTGTAAATGTGTTTTGCGTTTCGGCGGTTGTGCGTGACGCGTTGCCGTCAAAAGGAGTGCAAAGATACATTATTTGCTTGAATTATCACTCTTGTTCCCAAAAAATTTCTTCGCATTCGGCAACAATGTTCAGATGTCGGGCAATCACGAAGAGATAATCGCTGAGCCGATTGATAAACTTGAGTGCCTCGGGAGCGATTTTTTCGTCACCGAGTGCATGGTCTAAGCGCAGCATGTCGCGTTCGGCGCGGCGAGCCACCGTGCGTGCGACGTGTGCCTGGGCCGCAGCCGTTGTTCCGCCGGGCAGTATGAAGCGGTTGTGGCGCGGCAGGGCTGTGTCTACTTCGTCTATGAGTGCCTCGAGTTGTGCTACATCGTCAGCCGTAATTGCTCGCGGCTGCCATTTGCTGTCTTCTTCGGTAGCCAGTTGGCATCCGAGGTCAAAGAGTCTGTTTTGCAGCCAATGCAGTGTTTTGCGGTCGGCTTCGGGGATGTCATACGATGCCAATAGTCCGAGGTGGCTGTTGACTTCGTCCACGGTGCCGTAAGCTTCGAGGCGTGGATGCGTTTTGCTGACGCGAGTACCGCCCACCAGAGAGGTGGTGCCTGCATCGCCGGTACGTGTGTATATCTTCATATTGCAGGGTGTCTTTATGGTGTTTATGTGGCGCGGATGCCGTTCCCCCGGTCGGGAAGCGGCATCCGTGTCGTTGTCTTGTGGAAGTGGATTATTTGGCTTTCGCAAGCACCTTACGATTGATTTTAACCGGGAAGCGCTTGTGCAGTTTCTTGACCCATTCTTTTTCGAGTAGTGCCTGATAGTCGGTGGTGACTTGTCCGCGAACATCGAAGGCATCTTCGGGCTGATCTATGATTCGGCCTCGATACGCATAGTAGCTTTGCCAACGCATCTTCTGGTTTTCGGGTTTTGGGCCGTCAAAAGCCAGATAGTCGGTGATGGCGTTGTCGCCCTTGGCTGCAAGGACGCGTTCCACCTTGGCGTCACGGCCAAAGCGTTTGTCTATCATCTTAACCAAAGTCTCGCGTGTGAAGGTGGCGCCGGCGGCGTCAAGGCTGTCGGTGAATGCTTTGACTTCAGTCTGTACGCTGTCGTTGGTTGCAAAGATGATGTAGCCTTTGAACTTGGGAGCCTTCCATGTGTAGTCGGCACGATGTTCCGCAAAGTATTTTTCGAGTCCGGTGGTATCCTTGGCGGCACGTTCCCATACCTCCTGATTGGAGATGTTGTACAGCAGGATGCCATCGCGGTATTCATTGTAGATATTGCGGTAATCGGGGTCGACGTTTACCAAATCCTTGCGGTAAATCTCTGCAACTTTGTCACGCATGACGCGGTTGGTTGTATTGCGCAGCATCGTCATGGCGTCGTCCACTTCCATAGACGCGGTGACGGGCATGGCCGGCATCACGGATGCTATGGTATATTTTTTGTCGGCCACGGTGTATACGGGGATGGTGGAGGCTTTGAGTGCCTCTATGGCTGTCGAGTCGTAGCGGCCGCATTCTTCAATTATTTGGCGGACTTTTGCCAGGCCGTCGTCCGACACCTGTCCCTTGTATTGTTGTACCAAGGCATCGAGGCGGCGTTGTGCAGGCAGTTGTCCGCGTTCGTCGCCGTTGATTTGCTGCTCAAGCGATTGGCGCATATCTTCGAATGATGCCACGGGGCGTGCGCCGGTTTTGTGGATGATGTGGTATCCGTAGGCTGTGGCTACCGGGCGCGAAATCTCGCCCACTTGCATGGCGAAGGACGCCGAGTCGAAGGGGGCGACCATCATCCCCGAGCTGAACCATCCGAGCTTGCCGCCCTGCTTGGCGCTCCCCGGGTCTTCGCTTTCGCGGCGTGCAACGTCCTCAAAGTCCACTCCGGGTTGTGTCACCACGTTGTATATCGAGTCTATTGCCACGCGTGCATGTTCGGCCTCTTCGGGGGTCTTACCGTGCGTGAGCTTGAGAATGTGCTCGGCTTCAACCTCGCCGGGATTGGGCTTGATTTCGTCCACGCGTATGATGTGGAGGCCGAAGCCCGAATTGATTACAGGCGAGATACCACCCAACGGGGTGTCATAGGACGCCTTTTCGAAGGGCCAGGGGAAGCGGCCGGGCAGTACCCAGCCCATGCGTCCGCCGCGAGTGGCACTGGCACGATCTATGGATGCAGCGGCTGCGTCCTCAAAGGTGGTGGTGCCGGACAGGATGGCATTGCGTATCGAGTCGGCGTGGGCCATAGCAGCCTCCGTCGAGGTGGTGCCATCGGAGGGCGGCAGCATGATATGGCTGACATAGCGCAGCTCGCGTGCATGGTCGTAAGCTTCGTGCAGCAGCGAGTCGTAGACGGTGGAGTCCACCATACGCGCCTGAGCCAGCTCGGCGGCATATCCCTCGAATTCGTTGCGGAACGAGGCCGTGGTATCCATGCCGGCAGCCACGGCGGCAGCCACTTTCAACTTGTAGTTGACAAACATGTCCACATATTCGTCAAGTGTCTGAGGTTGCAATTGCTGTGAGTTGTTCTTGTTGTAAAGATACTCGAACTCGCTCAAGCGCACTGGCACCTTGTTGATTGTCATCAATACCGGATCGGATGCTGCGGCA
>ERZ779852.1128-NODE-1128-length-26371-cov-6.950258_pt1 | contig 26371 bp, 28 predicted proteins | sample MGYA00511559_ERZ779852 | MGnify/ENA primary metagenome ERZ779852 (study PRJEB29588, sample SAMEA2157977) | human gut metagenome | biome: human gut; feature: human-associated habitat; material: faeces | place: Denmark | collected 2008/2010 ...
CACCGGCACACTCCTTCTTCCAAAAGAAATCTATCCTCATAAATCTGACACAAAAATTAGTTCAACTTATTTTTTAACGCATACTAAAAAAAAGTTGGTAAAGTTTTGGCAGTGTTTTCAAGTATAGATGTCTTTTTATTTTTACGAATTACTAATTATAAAAAGAACAGACAAAAGAATAATCATGGCACGTGCAACGACAAAAGCTGATTTGACATCATCAGCCAACGAACAATTCAACAAGATGTGGAAACTCATCGACAGTATGACCGAAGGTCAGCAGAAAGCTGCCTTTTCTGAAGAAATGGCAACGGCCGGTAAAGAGACACATTGGAGCAGGGACAGGAACCTGCGTGATGTGCTGGTACATCTGTACGAGTGGCATCAACTGCTGCTGAGTTGGGTAAAAGCGAATCTTAACGGTGAACGCAAAACTTTTCTACCCGCACCGTACAACTGGAAAACCTACCCTGCAATGAACTTAGAGTTTTGGAGGAAGCATCAAAACACGCAATTGACAGAAGCAAAGGCAATCTTGAAAGAGAGTCACAAAGAGGTAATGGCACTGATAGAGCGATTCTCCAATGAAGAACTCTTTGCCAAGGATTCGTTCGGTTGGACAGGCGCTTCCACGCTTGGCGCTTACTGTGTTTCGACAACGGCAAGCCATTACGACTGGGCCATAAAGAAGATCAAGAAGCATATCAAAACAAGCAACGGGTATATAAAAAATGGAGGCATGAACAAAGGCTATTGACTGTAGATGTAGTTTCTTGGGCATACTGGAATATAATATAAAATACTTTAATTAAGATGTTTCGGAGAAAAGTTGTAATTTCGCAATAGAAGATGATAAACAGACAGTCAGATGCGAGAATTATCCGACATTTTACTTGTGATGCAGGCAGGCTCGATGGGAGTGTCGCTTACATTGTTGCTTGTTCTTGTGCTGTCGTGTCTTCAGAAGCCCGACACCACAGGAACGTATGAGAAAGTGCGATGGCTCTTGGCGCTTGCCATGCTGTTGCTCGGAGTACACTATTTGTTGCAGATGTGGTTTGGTTTCCGTGCGCAAGGCGACGATGTGGGGACCGTGGTCAATATACTTTTCTATTCGCCGGTTACTTATATCATGTCCTATTCGATATTGCGTATAGGCTGCGGACGCGGTTATCATCGTAAATTCTTGTCGGCGTCAGTGATAAGCATGGTGCTTATACTCTGCTGTTTCGCTTACGGTTATCTGCATTATGGCAGTCTGCATATGCAAGAAGTGTTGTACGTGATGGGATTGATATACCTTCTGACAGTGGTCTTCTTCATCGTTTATCCCATAAAAGAGATACGTCGTGTAAGGAAAATGGTGAACGAGGAGTCGGAACAGGAGCCAATACTTTACAACCTGTATATGCGTACAAGCGTCCGGTTGCTATATATAGCATCCATACTTGTGACATTCAGCATATTCTACACACCCGCGCTTTCCATTGCGGGACCTCTGTTTCTCGTTACCCTTGTGTTCTATATCATCAGTTTTGTGGCCCTTGGTTTCAACATCAGGCAAGTGAACGATATTCTTGTAGAGGAAACAGAGAAGGAAGTCTGTCCCGTAAGAGGAAACACTGCCACGGAAGCGGCCAGGGCAGTTATGGATGACGAGCTTAAAGCGAGGATCTGTGGCCTGATCGAAGGATGGAGAAAGAGTCAGGGTTATGCCTCTGTCGAAATCAACAGCGGCACACTTGCCGGTAGATTGAATATACCCAAGCGTCAACTGGTGCAGTATCTTCGCGAAGTGGAAGGCAAGACCTTCCGCATCTGGCTCTCCGCTCTTCGTTTAGAAGAGGCAAAGCGTGAAATCTTGGAGCATCCTGAATATTCAAATGAGGCGATAGCCGAAAGTTGTGGTTTTTCGCGCAGCCATCTTCAGGTTAAGTTTAAGGAGGCAACTGGTTTGACCATCAACGAATGGCGGGCAAATAACGCCAAAGGCGGGCCGGTAACGCCCAAAAATAAGTCTTAAGTGTTAGATTCGTCACAAGTCTAACACCTAAGTAACGGAAATCTAACACCAACCAATAGGAGCCGAACACAGTGTCCGGCTCCTTGTCTTTATCTTTGGTATCTTATTCCTAACAAAACAAAATTATATTTATGAAGTCAAAACGATTCCTTCTTCCTCTCCTCGTGACACTGTGTTTGTTTGCAGGATGCTCTGACGATGGCCCGGCCACCGATCCGGCAGATGAGCCCATCGCCATAACCGAGAGCGAATTGAAAGAGGCCTTCTATTACACCTTTCCGCTGATGATCATGGATGCCACGGAGTCGGTGGAAACAAATGCCGAGACATTTGTTCCGGGCATACCGCGCGCGCCGGTCAATCAGCTTATCCATGCCGTGAAGATGGCCGATGCATCGAGCAAGTCGGTGGTGACACCTAATGTGGACACATATTACAGTCGGTTGTGGATGGACTTGGATGAACCGGTTGTGTTCGAATTCCCTGAAGTCAAAGACAGATTCTGCAATGTTCAGGTGCTTGACGCATGGACAAACACAACAAGCGTCATCACTGATGGCGGCATATATGTGTTCGCCAAGAAGGGAGTGAAGGTTGTTGTTCCGGCGGGAGCCACTCTTGTGGAGATGCCTACGACAATGGGCTGGTGTATCGTACGCATCCTTAATAAGGGAGAGGGCGACTATGAGAATGTAAGGAAGATTCAGGACGCCATGAAGGCTTATCCTCTTTCGGCTTATGGCGATGCAGGATATGTCGCGCCAAAGGGCACTTACGATGCGTCGAAGGATGTGAATCCTGTAAAGGCATGCATGGCGATGTCGCTTGATGAATATTTCGCCAAGGCAAACTCTCTCATGGAGAAGAACCCTCCTTTGGCCTTTGACACCGAGGTGACAGAACGAATGAAGAGACTTGGAGTCGGCCCGGGGCTTAAGATGAAGCAGGTCGAAAACGGGGCGGAGATGTTCGCGCATGTCAAGGTTTCTTTCAAGGCAGACGCCGCTGCCGTTGCAGCCACATACAAGAAGAGCATAGGAGGAATATGGTCATATTTTATAGAGCCTATAGGCGACTTTGGCAAAGCCTATGATTTCCGTGCCGCCGTGGCGTTGGTGGGACTTGGAGCCAATACCAATGAGGTGGCTATTTATCCTCGTGCCGACTACGACTCTGACAAGGAAGCCCTCAATGGCGCAAATAGTTATACGTTGCATTTCAGCTCGCTTCCTCCTGTCAAGGAAGGCGGCTTCTGGTCGATAACCGCCTACGGGGACGACGACTATCTTATTGATAACCCTATCAACCGGTATAGTGTTACCGACCGCAGCGGATACAATCTCAATGCCGATGGAACGCTTGATGTCACATTGTCGGCCGCCGACCCTCAGGATGGTTCCTTTTGGTTGCCTACGGGCAATAAGGGCTTCCATCTTTTCATGCGCCTGTATCAGCCGGATTTAAAGGCGCTGGACAGCTGGACTCCTCCGACCATCACAAAGAAATAGAAAAGGGATCCTTGGTTACTGGTCGAAGAGTCCGGTCGCCTTTTTTATTCCAAGACAACTTTCCAGGATTCGATCGTGCGGGTCTGGGTGGAGATGTTCACTCCGACCTTGACGAGTCTTTTGCCGGACGCTGAGCCTGCCGAAGCGTCACGACAGGTCGCTTCGACAGGCTCAGCGACTGACGTGGCTTCACATCTCTCCGTCCCCTCAAACCTGTACGGAATCAGATACCCTTTCTCATCGATCTGCCTTAGCGCCTCCTCGGCCGATCCATCTACCTTGAACTCAAAGATATAGATTCGATCCTTGGTCCAGCACACGGCATCCGCCCGTCCGATCGCAGACTTTACCTCGGCCTGAGTGTAGTACCCGAGCAGCGAGAAAATAAGATAGATGATCGTCTGAAAATGCTTCTCGGACTTGTTTTCCAGGTCGTAAGGAATCCCGACAAGGTAAGACTGCATAAGCGACAGAGCCTTGTCAATGTCGTGCCTGTACATCGAGGCGTAGAACTGCGCCACAAAACCGCTGCCAGTTATCTCCTGGTTTTTGTATTGTGCCAGCAATCCTTGCGTGAAGCCGATTTTGACTTCTTTGTTCGGGTAACCCAAAGTGTAGAGATGCAGATCTCTGTCATACTCTTTGATGGTCAGATAGCCTGTCTGATAGAGCATCGGAAGCGAGTTGTCGCTGATTTCCGGTGAGACGTCAAAGTCAGATTCAGGAATCAATGGCATACAGTCAAGAGTTGTTTCATCAATCGGATTCATCCTCAAACGTTCAAACAGAAAAGTCGGAGTCCCGCTCTCAAACCAGTAACTTCCTATCTTTCTGGCCGCGAGCGCCTTCATCAGACTGAACGGGTTATAGATGTCCTCCGACCCTTCGCAGAAATGGTACCCGTCATAATTCTCTTTCAGCAATAGCCTCGCTTCCTCAAACTGAATATTCAACCTCTCCGCCAGTGTCTGGATAGGCTCACGCATCCTGTTGTCAATCTCAGTTCCGGAGATTCCACAGATCGCTGAATATTCCGGCAGCATTGAAATATTCATCAAGTTATTCAATTCACTGAATATGCTGAGTTGCGCGAACTTGGTGATTCCTGTGATGAACACGAACCGAAGGTATGGATCCAGGCTCTTGATAGGACTGTAGAAGTTCCTCATAATCTGCCTCATAGGCGCAAGCCGCTCTTTGTCGTTCATCACATCCAGCAGCGGCGAGTCATATTCATCGATGATTATGACAGCCTTTTCGCCGGCCTGCTCTACCGCCACTTTTATTAATCGCTCAAAGCGTGCGTGTATGTCGTCTTCGGATAGATGATCATCCTTCCCGAACGTGATTTCATACTCCTCAAGTTTGTAACTTATTGTACGGAGTAACTGCTCTTCGTTAAGATGCTTGGCCGTGGACATGTCGAAGTGGAACACCGGATGCTTTGCCCACTCTTTCTTCAATTCCCCGGCCTTCAGCCCCTTGAACAGTTCTTCCTCCCCCGCGAAGTAACTATGGATCGTAGAAGACAGCAGCGACTTCCCGAACCTCCGCGGCCTGCTGAGAAACACATATTTGTAATTCTCAGCCAAGTCGTGCACAAACCCCGTCTTGTCGATGTAGAGGTACCCACCCTCGACAATATTCCTGAATGTCTGAATCCCGATCGGATATCTTATCCTTTTCGCCTCCATAGCCCTTATCAATTAATATTCAATCCCAAAGATAATGAATATTTTCCAATTCATGCCAAATCAAACTATGATTGAAATGCAGGAAAAGCCGTGGCGTCCCCATGGAAGAAATATACTGGACGCACGTGAAATGGACCAGATTTGAACCAAATAATTAGAATGTAATTGAATATCTTTGCCATGTAAAATGATTTAATGCCAGGGTGAGGCATGATGGCATCCCGTTTTTGAAATCCATCGTGTTTCGCATTGTTCTTAGAACATAAAGAAGGGCGGGCATACGATAGATATGACAAGGTTGGAATATATAAACAAAGCTGATGTTATGAAAAGTATTTATGCGTTTGAAAAGAGCGTCCATCCTTTTTCTGATGTGATGGGCCAGACCGTGTCGGTCAATCCATTGAACAAAAAATGGACGGATCTTTTTGTGGATTATCCAATTCTGAAAGAGACCTTGGATGGACTTGATAATGACGGTAAAGGTCATTGTGTCATTTCAAGGGAAATGATTTTCAGAGAAAAGGATTGCAGGCGTAAGGCTATCCTTACCCTTCTTTGGGGATTCCCGAGAGGTTACAGGAACTCGAAAACTCACAAAAATGCCGTTAAGAGTGTTGTTGAAATCGCCGAAGAAAACAATGACAAGAATCTGACTCCCGAAATGTTTAAATTCATGATTGGCAAGGCTGGTGTTGGGTTGTCCACTCTCAGCAAGATTCTTTATTTCTTTGAGTATAAAGTTAATGGTAATCCGGCTTTGATTCTGGACTCAATAGTGAGAAAGAACATTAAGGAGTTTTCCGAGTTCGAGGAGACTGTTAAGAAACGCGCTGGAAGTTATGGGGAATATGTCTCTTACGTGGACAGTGTGGCGGAAGTCTCAAAAAACATGCGAGATGTCACTCCGGATCAGATTGAGTTCTTCTTGTTTAAGTTTAATGAATCAAAAAAGTAATCGCTCATGAATGAAAAGATAGTGGAGATGGTCAAATTGGCCATTGAAAATGGTGCGGTTTCTCAGAAGCATAGGAACCTTATCCTGAATAAGGCCAAAGAGGTTGGAGAGGATCCGGATCTGGTTGAGATCTACCTTGACAATGAACTTGCTAAACTATCCGTTTCCAGAACAGCGGTGTCGCAAGAAACAAAAGGTGTCATGAAATGTCCGCATTGTGGAGCTCCGATAACCGACACAATGCTCTCGTGCCCGGAATGTGGCTTTGTTTTTCAGAAGGAAAACCAGGCAAGTAAGGATGCCAGTGCTATGATCAAGGATTTTCAAAGACGCTATGAAGAGGCGTGTACTCCGAAAAAGGATAGTATTAAGGATAATATTATTTATGGTTTTTTTGGAGTTAGGAGAGCAACTGCGATAATACGTTCTTTTACATTGCCGTATACCAAAGAAGGGCTTGTTCAAATGCTCGAGTATTCATATTCAAACTATGTCTCTACGGATGATTCTTCCATATTTAATGGTGAAAGTATAGCGACAATGAGGCAAATAAAGATGGCTTGGTATGGAAAGGCGAATCAAGCATTGTCAGCCCTTTCTAGGTTCGAAAGAGATAATCCTGAGATTCAGTCAATTGTTTCTAAATATAAGTTGTTGTTGGCTAATTCAAAAAAATTTAAGTTGAATACACAGTGGTTATATATTTTAGGTTTTTTCTTTCTTGTTGGTGGTGTGATTCCTTTTTTTGGGATCAGAATGGAGCGGAACGATGCGGCTAGAACTGAAATGAAGGCATGTCTTAAGGAAAACAATTATGCAGGAGCGAGAGCGGCGATTAAGATGCATTCAGGAAATGTGGATGAAATGCTTGACGATATATCTGTTCAAGAAATTAATTATTGGTTGTCGAATGGAAAACTACAACAAGCGAAGACGGTTGTATTTTCGATTAAGAATCAGCATGTTAAAGATGCGATGCTAAAAGTGATTACAGAAGCGGAAAATAGCGGGTTATAAGTTGTCAAATGAAATGGGATTGTTTGGACACAAAAGAGAAGGCGGGATAATGGATTCCGTCCGTTGCGATGAGAAGGATTTCTTGATTTGGAAATGGCACCCTGACGCATCCAGGAGTGTCGGACAATCCAATAGGGAGAATTCCATCCGTTATGGCAGTAGCTTGCGTGTGAGACCGGGGCAGGCCGCCGTGTTCCTTTACCAGAACAAAGGAAGTTATGATGTGATAACAGGTCCTTATGATGATGTTGTCAGGACAGATAACATGCCTGTCCTGGCGTCCATAATAGGGACTGCTTACAAAGGCGGGACACCTTTCCCCGCGGAGGTTTACTTCATCAACCTCTCTAAAGGAATGGAGTTGCCGTTTGTCATTCCTTATTTCAGGGTCATCCCTTCGGAGCCTGAATACAAGGCGTATGACATCGAAGTCGCGATCAAAGGAGCGATGACATTCGAGATTCCGACCCAGCAGGAGTCCCTGAAATACTTTCTTGAAGCGTGGGGATCCAGCGACACTTCCATGGCGGATTTTGAGTCCAAGGTCAAGACCTTGCTGACCCAGGAAGTCAAGAGGGTAGTCTCCAACGCCCCTAAGGACACGGGAATATTCATGATGCATTTTAATGCATTGATTGGTGAGTTGGGCCGTTACATCTGCTCTCGCATTCAGGATCCCGTAGCGCATCGTTTCGGAGTCTTTGCCAGTGGCATCAACATCGAGGACATCCGCTATGATGAGGACAGCGAGGGCTATCAGAGGTTGAAGAGGCTGACGGAGGATCAGACCCACCTTTACAACCTTGAGAATGAGAAGACGGCCCTGCTGGGCTATGAGATTCAGCGCCAGACAATGCGTACGGATGCGGACATCAGGAACGAGACTGCCCGGAAGATGGCGCAGACACAGATGGAACACATGGCTGACATGGCCTCTCGGATGAGGGAAGAGTCTCAGTTCGCACAGCATATCCAGTCTGAACAGGCCGCCAAGCAGGCAGGCCTTGCGAGCGAGTCCGCTTACATCAACGCCCACGCCATCAACAAGCAGGCAGAGGTGTTGAAAACCGGAATGGAGGGTATGGGACAGATGGGATCAATGAATCTGGGGTCATCAGACGGGCACATGAACCCAGCCGGCATGATGACCGGCATGATGATGGGAGCGGCAGTGGGAGGTCAGGCAACGAATATGATGAACCAGATGGGGCAGGTTATGAATACGGCGATGTCTGGTGCCGGGCGACCGGTGCAAGGGCCGCCGCCTGTACCGAACCAGAACGCGGCGGTGTTCTATTTGGTAGTCGGCGGGCAGCAATATGGCCCTTGTGATGTGACTGAGATATCCCGGATGGTTTTCCAGGGACAAATTAACGGTGACACTTTAGGATGGCGCGATGGTATGTCAAACTGGACACCGGTCAAGTTGATTCCTGCTTTGTCCAGATTGTTCGCTCCTACCCCTCCTCCCGTGCCAGGATGCCCTCCGCCAATTCCAACCAAATAAATATATACGAACATGAAACAATTGGATTTCAACACGATGAACAACCTGGCAGATTCGGACATTTGGGAGAAAATGACCGAAAAAGCTCAGAAAAGCATAAAATCTATGCAAGTTTCTGTTCCTCAGGTAGACATCCCGTCCCATGTGGTCCTTCCTGTTTTCCAAAGACAGGAAGGTGTTCAATATGCGATCGCTCTTGATGGTGAACCCAAAGGTCCATACACGTCAGAGCAGTTGAGAGATATGTTGAAGAATGAGGATATCTCTCCGGAGACTTATGTCTGGACGAATGGATGGCCAGCATGGAAAATGCTTAAGGATTGTCCTCAGATAATGGTTGTCGGTTAATCTCGCGTGGTATGGAGGATAGTTCTGCTTTCATTGAGAAGATGCTTGAATTGGGCATCGGTATGTCTATGATCAAACAAGTGCCGGATATCATGTCGGGTTGTCTGCCTTCGGGGAACACCTCTCAGCGTCAGGCACCGCCACCAATGGTTCAACAACAGACTTATTTGGTAGTGGATGGTACTCAGGCGGGGCCGTTTAACAATGATGAATTGGTGAAGCTGATTCAGAATGATTTGCTTAAAAGTGACACGTTGGTTTGGAAAGAAGGCTTGCCGGATTGGGTAGCCGCCTCAAGTGTACCTGAAATCAATAAGTTATTTGTGGTTGCGAAAATCAAATAGAATCTATGAGAATCAACACTGTAAAATTCTTGTTCGCCATAGTCATAGCTCTGCTGCTTGGCTTTGTGTGCGAGATTTTGGCCTCCTCGGCCGATGGCAGAAACTGGGTGTCATTGGTTGTGGCTTCCGTTACGATAATGTCAGGCTTGATTCCGGCCATGGGGATCACATTCTCAAATGAGAAACGTGGAGTTTCGATAAAGGTGACTTCATGGATGATCTCGATCGCGCTCATTCTTTTCAATGTGATATTCTCACTGTTTGAGTACCGTATCGACATTTACATCGCCTCCGCTCTCTTATTATCGGTTGTCGGATGCGCTTTGATCTATGCGCTGTACAGCGCGAAGTCTGGAGACAATAGATAAAGATAAAATTAACGTAAATGATATGAAAATGAAATCTCTGTTTGGATTGGTGGCTTTTGTCCTGCTGACGGCAGTGTCTTGCACTTCCACCGTTTCTGTACCTGTTGAAAACGTAGGAAAATATGAGGATGTTGACTTCCGAAAAGGTGACGAGATCATCACGATCATAATGCCTTACAGCGGAGAATGCTATCGGCTTGTTCTTGATACCTATGAGAACAGAACCGTGGATTTTCTTCCAAGTTTTGTTCAGTATGACATTAGGGGCAATGAAGTCCTTGATTGTGACAGAAAGGAGGTGATAGCCCAGATTTGTGAGACTTCTGATGGTAGGCTTGTACTTAAGGATAAGTCCGGCCGTGGCTGTCTGGGAGGTTACATTGGTACTTATGAGAAGTGGGAATAATTTAAGGTTTTATATGAATTACTCGCTTTTGTGTAAGTTGCTGGATGGCTCGATCATGGACAATGGAAAGGAAAAAGGACGGTTCGAGACTGATTTCCTGACTAATATGACCGCGAATTATGATCTGGAGTCCATCAAGGAGAATGTCGAGTCTCTTAGAGTAGAGAATAAATTACTTTTCAAGGTGGCTAATAATTATAAATTCATTTATGCCGCTTTTGTGGTGCTGTTCATAGTGTATATGTCCTATTGGAATTTCATCACGGCTCTTTTCACTGTCGGTATTGCTGGTGTTGGCATTGCTGCTATGGAGGATAGCGTTGACGGGCTGGCAGGCTATTCTGACGAAGCTATAAGATTAATGGCCTCGTATAAAGACTGTGTCACAAAGGATGAAAAAGCCAAGGGAAACAGATAGAGAATAAGTTTAATATTAATCGTTATTTGAAATGGATGCTAGTGTTTGTCATTGGAATGTGAGAGTGATTTTGTTTTTAGTACTGTTGCTGTTGTTATCGCCTTTTATTTTGTGTACACCAAAAGTGCAGGATATTGATTTTGACGTCATAGATGGAACATATTCCAAGGGAGATGAATATATGTTGTTTGTCCTTAAGGATATGGGAACAATAAAAACTTTTCAGTTCCAACCAATTGGACAAGGTTATGAGAATTTGGGGTTGTTGATGCCTTATGTGTTCAGGGAACCTAACGAGCTCTGCGAGATCCGTGACGATGGCGGCTTGAGACAGGTCGGACGCGTCCATCTGAAAAAGGATGGTTCACTTGTCGTGTCTGGTGTCGGGGAGTTTAATGGACGGTATAGTCCGTCAGTTGATAAATAATCAGACCATGAAAGCAATAAAAAAGATTGCCCTGCTCCTCATCTCGTTCGTGCTGTTGGCCTCTTGTGTGAGTGTGGAGGAAAAGAAAGATATTATTGCCCAAGAAGCCTATAAGGGAATAATCGGCATTATTGTAGAACGATATGGGGATGCTCCTGTACAAGGGCATTGCCTTATTGGATATATGTATGGCGACGCTGCTTTTTATTATCGTAGGTCGGATTTCTCTCTAAAGGTGGAATATGCTGTCCCGGGAAGTTCCATTTACACGGAAATTGGTGATTTGGAAGATCTGCATATTTCAGAGGAATGTGGGTTGGTTGAAACTGAGAAGTACTATCCGGTTTCTATAAGAGGGAGATGGCATAACAGGGATTTCGCAGGAAGCGGTGGCTTCACGATGACTTTATCTAAATCTAACTCGTTGAGCGTGTTTATATTTGGAGATGGAAACTGGAAACATTGGCAGAGTTATCAACTGTCTCAGGAGCAGTTTAAGAAGATTCTTGCGATGTTCAATTCGGCAAGACAAAAAACCGCGGCATTGGACGGGACTGCTTGTGAGGACATAAAAATGGATATTTTGCGGGAAAAAGCCGATGATGGTTTGGCAAAAGAAATATTTGGTGCTGGTTATGACTATGAATGCGATGAAGAATATGATGGGCAGCAACAACTATTGAAGAAATATGGATATTTCTATTTTGTCGAAAATGGAAAGCTTGGCTTGGCGGACAAGTCTGGCCATACTATTATTGAACCGGAATATTCACGGATAGAGATTAGTGAGAACGGCCAGTATTTGAAGGTAGTTCAGAATGGGTTAAATGGAATTATGACGATTGCTGGTGAGGAGGTGATTCCAATGGTGTATTCGGAGATTCTCCCTTTGGATTGGAATAATTACGGGAAAGGCCTCGCATATGATTTTTTTGGCACTGATGATCCATTTGTTCTTCTCGCTAAAGAAGAAAGGTTTGGGGTTGCTGATAATAAGGGAAACTTGCTTGCTGATGTCAAATATGAGCATATCTGGGGGTGTGATAAGATTGTAGGATTCGCGGATGGTGGCGTTGATTTGATTGACTATGAGTCGAGGAACATCGTTCATTTTAATTGTGAGGCTGTGGAACCATCGTTCAATTGCGAGGAGTGTAATCCGGAATACAAGGATTTCTACTGCTGCGTTAAGATGGCAGGAAAATGGGGCCTCATCAATAGTAAAGGAGATTTGGTGATTGATGCTGTTTATGACGAGATTCCGGACCAAAGTGAATACGATGCATTTTCCTTGTTTTGCGGCGGTAACAAGGATATAATAGTTGTAAAAGACGGTAAATACGGCATCGTCGATCTGGCTGGAAAAGAGATACTTCCGTGTGAGTATGACTATATTGACTGGATGATTGGTGACAACAAGGCCTTGTTCAGGGGGGCTTATGATCATACTTGGAGGACTTTTGACGGCAAATGGGGCTTGTACCAAGACGGGAAAGTCGTCCGGCCTTGTGAGTACTCAAGGGAGAAAATCGATTCTGTTGTGTTTAACTACTGATAACTATTTCACACATAAAGTCAGTAAAAAATAATCAGTTTATTATGAGCTCAAAATTTTCTTTTAAATCTGTTGGCAGTGGCTTGGCATTTTATGCGCCAATCATTTATGCTGCTTTGTTCCTGATTGCCAGTTTGATGTTCCATTCTCTGGTGTATTATGAACGGACAGCCACGCTCTTGATTCTGACATCTATCGTGAATATTGTCCGAGTCGTATTCATGCCACAATATAGGCAATCTGTTGGATGTGTGATTAAATCTTCTTGGTTGGAATCCCACAATCCACAACCTCTTATTCAAATGATCGTGGCGGGGTTATTGTTTTTGTCTAGCATTTGTTACTCCTTAGATGATTATTGTGGTTATACTATAATTGTCATAGTGATCGCGGCGCTTAACTTCTACCTGAAAATTCAAGGCTATAGAGTCCGCAAGAACACTACGAATGATCAAGTTTCATCATTATCATCGGTTGCCGCTATGTCTCAGAGCGCTGATTCGGCATCAAAACAGGAAATCAATCAAGGGGTAGCGCCTCAGTCTCCGGTAATGGTACAATCCTCACCTGACAACTCAACCAAGAAAGCATTAGTGATTATTGGGGCTGTTGTGGTCGGAATTATACTGATTCTTGCTGTAAGGGCGGCTTTTATAAATGCGTCTATCGATCGTGCTTATGAAAATGCTTCAAGAGAAATTAAAAAGGAACATAACAGAGCAAAAAGAGATTTGGAGAGAGAACGCAGGCAATTGGAGTATGATTTCGATTTTTAATTTCCGGAGATCGATTATATTTTAACTTGGTATAATCGCCCGAAAACTTCGTTCGCTTAGAATCTCGTGACTTTGCGCCTTTCTTGTTTGTTTCAAACGTGATTCGTCACAACTGATTCGATGATATTCCGTATTGATTGTGTATATTTGCAATACATTAAAACTGTTTCGGAATGACTGTTCTTCGGGTGATAAGGGTGCTTCTGCTTTTCATGGCGGTCGTTTTTGCCAGCTGCGAGGAGGAACTTGTGCCTGATGCGTTGCGGGTTCCGGCGTTGCCGTCTGTCAGTGCGGTTGCGGAGGGCAGTTCGGTTGTCCTTACGGGGGAATTTGAAAGCGAGGAGGATCTACTTGCAGCGAAGGAGTTCGGTTTTTATTTCGGCCAGGCCGAAGATTCGATGGAGCGCCTGGCGGTGACCAAGACTGACGGGCTTAAATATTCATTGATCAAGGAGAGCCTTGAATATTCCACAACCTACTACTATAAGGCTTGGGTCGGCAATGGCCGTGATGAGAAATCGTCTGACTTGAAGGAGATTATGACAGAGGAGGAACCGGTCGGGCCGGATCCTCCTTCTCCGGTGGAGCGTAACGTCGAGTTCAAGGATTCTGCGGTCAAGGCGATTTGCGTCAAGAACTGGGATCAGGATGGTGACGGGGAACTGTCGAAGGCGGAGGCGGCCAAGGTGACCAACCTGCGTCAGGTTTTCAAAAGGAACGAGGAAATCACCTCATTCGAGGAACTTGAATATTTCACAGGCCTTAGGAGCGTGGCGGACTCGGCGTTCAAGTGTTGTCTGAACCTTACTGAACTCAAACTCCCTGAAGGTTTGCGGACGGTCGGCGAGGGTGCTTTCAGGTGTTGTTCGAGGTTGAATATCAAAGCTTTCCCCGAATCATTGGCATCGGTTGAGAAGGATGCGTTCGGCCATTGCTCAAGTTTGTCCATGACGGAATTTCCGGAGAGTCTTACAGAGATCGGTGTGTCCGCGTTTGAACATTGCTATAATCTGGCTCTTACCAAGTTGCCTTCCGGAATGACAAGGATAGTGGAAAGAGCGTTCACATATTGTACGAACTTCGCTCCTGAAGAACTACCATCTGGCCTGACATCTATTGGCCCCTATGCGTTCCATGAGTGCCCATCATTCAATCCGCGTGCGCTTCCGGAAGGAGTGAAAGAGATAGCGGATAATGCGTTCAAGTCCTGTAAGTCATTGGCTTGGACTAAACTTTCGGATAACGTGGAGGTTATAGGAGAAGCGGCTTTCGCGTTTTGTGGTAAATTGAACTTGACCTCGCTTCCTTCGCGTTTGACTAGAATCGAGAACGAAGCTTTCCGTGCTACCTCAATAGCTCCGGCAGAACTGCCGGCCGGCTTGAAATATGTAGGTTTCCTGGCGTTTGAAAATTGCTCGGATTTCAATCCGGATTGTTTGCCGTCCAGTGTTGTGGAGATTGGTGCGCAGGCATTTTGGGGGTGTTCATCCCTATCGTGGCGCGAACTTCCGGAAAATTTGATGGAGATCGGGCAATATGCTTTTTACCTTTGCCGGAAGGTGAAGTTCACGTCGTTGCCAGAGAACATCACTGTAATACATAAGGCCGTTTTTGAAAATTGCACCGGCATAGAGGAAATCAAGCTCCCCGATCATCTGAACTCTATCGAAGCTAACGCCTTCAAGAATTGTAAGTTCTTGGAGGTCACCATCCCAGAGACAGTTGAGTGCATCGGCCCAGAGGCATTCAATGGATGCAATTTGCTGAGAAAGGTGACTGTTCTTCCTGCGAACCCGCCTCGAATGGAGGACACATTCTTTGGTGACAACGCCAATGTGATATATGTCCTGTCTTCTTCCCTGCCAAAGTACCAGACTGCTGTGAATTGGAGCAAGTGGAAGACCAAGTACAAGGCTCTGCAGAATGATGATCCCCCTTCGAAGGATGAAAACATAATCTTCAAGGATCCTGTTGTCAAGGCTGTCTGCGTGGAGAATTGGGATTTGAACGGTGATGGGGAACTGTCGATGTATGAGGCGTCAAAAGTTTGGGATCTGGGCATGGCCTTCAAAAGGGACGAGAAGATCACGTCATTTGAGGAACTTGAACATTTCACTGGTTTGACGAGTGTTGCTGATTCCGCGTTCAAGTGCTGCTACAATCTTGTGGACATCAGACTGCCGGAAAGTGTCACCGTGATAGGTCAGCGCGCGTTCGAGGAGTGCGGGAATATGCTTCTGTCCAAACTGCCTTCTAATCTGACCACCATCAAGACGCATGCTTTTGTGGGATGCTCCAAGATGCCTCTGACCTCTTTGCCGGAGACGATAACGGAGATAGAGAACTGGGCGTTCGCGGGGTGTTCCAACATCAAACTTTCCGCCTTGCCTTCGAACTTGACTACAATTGAAGGTGGCGTTTTCTCAAGCTGTCCTGGAGTCGCTCCTTCAGAGCTTCCTGTGAATATTCATTATGTCGGAGATTGGGCGTTTTTAAATTGCGTGAATCTTGACCTGAAGAGCCTCCCGTCAGGCGTGAAGGAGATAGGTAAATACGCTTTTCAGGGGTGTGAGTCGTTGGCCTTGACGAGTCTTCCTGAGGGGTTGCTGGAGATAGGCGACCATGCCTTTTGGTTTTGTTATAAGCTTAAATTGACAGAGTTGCCTCCGCAGATACACTGCCTGCGTGAAAGCGTCTTTGAGAACTGTTTGAGCATAGAGACGCTTGCTTTGCCTGAGAAACTTGACAAGATAGAGTCGAGGGCCTTCGCGAATTGTCGGTTCTTCGAGATCACCATTCCAAGCAGTGTTTATTACATCGGTCCTTTGGCCTTCAGTGGCTGTGATTATCTGAGGCAAGTGACTGTCCTTCCTTCGATTCCGCCCGGTATGGAGGACACTTTCATTGGTGACAACGCCAATGTGATATATGTCCCGTCCGCATCCATTGAGAAGTACAAGACAGCGACAAACTGGAGCGAGTGGAAGGTCAAGTATAAAGCTCTGCAGAAAGATTGATCTCCCTTCCCAGAATGAAAAAACATCACATATCCAGAGGTCCCGCTGTAAAGGCCATTTGTTTTGCCAATTGCGACAGGCTGGCGACCGTAAGGGTGTTGCCTGAAACTTCTCCGGAAATATTTCAGGCAACACTGATCTTCCAAGACTAAATCGTCCGTGCCAGGGTAGAGATGTTCACCCCAACCTTGACGAGTAACCTGCCGGTCGCAGGACTTGTTTCGGTCACTGAGCCTGTCGAGGCATCTCTGCTGGTCGTCAAACCAGTAGCTTCGATAGGTTCAGAGACCAGTTTAGTGACAGACTCAGCGGCCGACGCGGCCTTACCGCCCTCCGCTCCTTCAAACCTGTACGGGATCAAGGCACCTTTCTCATCGATCTGCCTTAGCGCCTCCTCGGCCGATCCATCTACCTTGAACTCAAAGATATAGATTCGATCCTTGGTCCAGCACACGGCATCCGCCCGTCCGATCGCAGACTTTACCTCGGCCTGAGTGTAGTACCCGAGCAGCGAGAAAATCAGATATATTATCGTCTGAAAATTCTGGTGATATGCCAGAAATCACTTCTGGCTATCTCGTTCATCCTGTCAAGGATGTTTTTTCGATAGGATTCTCCATCAATACGTTCTATAAGGAAAGTAGGTGTGGCAGTCTCAAACCAATAACTGCCGAACATCTTGTCAGATAGTGAGTTGAGTAGGCTGAATGGATTGTAGATATTCTCTGAGCCTGCAAAATGGCGGCATTCGATCATGCTTCTATGCCAGTGTGAGGCTTGATTATATGCCACTTATGGATCCGTAAACCATAGGTGGCATATCCGTAGGCTCCACATTACGCTCGGAGCGAGGTTGTGTGCTGCCATATTCATAAAGTGCGATCACGGTATCACTGGGAGGCGGTACGCTGTTGCGATTGATGCCAATGTCCAACCCACTGCGGGCAAAGGCGATTGTTTCATTGTTGTGCAAGCGCTTCCACGGCTGCCTTGTCAAGGCCGGTACACTTGACAATGATGTCCGTAGGGGTGTTTGCCTCAACCAAGCGTAAAGCTATTGCCTCCCGTTCGGCAATTTTGCCTTGTTCCAGCCCTTCCTCGCGCCCGAACTCTCTGGCGTAGGCTATCTGGTTGTAAGTATCCCGTTCGTTTATCATATTGCTGACATATTGTTGTTTCTCATCCTTTAAGGGATATGACCTCCGCCGCCTCGAAGAACCTACTGAATATCCTGTCGACCAACGCAGCCGGACGCTCCAGCAGGAGGTGCAGGTTCTTCAGGACGTAGAACCACTTGGCAAGGTTCGTCTTGAGCTCGTCAGGTCCCTTGTCGAATCGCTCGATCTCGATGAACACGAACCGCAACTTGTCCGTCATCAGATCTCCGTTCTTGTCGTCCCTGACTGAATATCTCCGGATCAGCCCTCCGCCTCTTTCGGGGCCGAAATCGAAATTCTGCAACCCGACGAAATACACCCCTTTGATGTTGTAGTTCCACCTCTTGCCTTTCACACCCTGCGAGTGCAGAGCCATCCCGGAATAGTACAGTGCCCTTTCCCTGAAATGCTTCTGGTAGGCCAGTTGTACCTCGACGATGAACTTCTCCCCACTTTCATCCCTGCACATCACGTCGAATCTTGCGTCCCTGTCCCCGGCGGCCATCCCGAGCTGCTCTGTCGGCAGATAGGTGATGTCCTTTATCCTCTTGTCCGGGAAGATCGTCATCAGAAACGCCACAAGGAACTCCTTGTTCATCTCCGTCCCGAAAAGCCTCTTGAATCCCCAGTCGTTCAACGGGTCGATGTACCGTGGCAGCGCGTCTTCGCTCACTTCGTCGCCGAACCCAGCCCCCTCGTCTTCCAAAGTGCGCGGCCCCAGCCGTAGGCACTCAGGTCGCCATATCCATTAACAGCCATAAAGATAGTAGTTATTAATTAGTTATACAAGCATAATCTTCTGCCGACTTTCCGATGAATCTTGAGCAGGTTGCGGAAACACGTCCGGAATCACTCTGCGTAGGCCGTGGCTAAAATACAACCAAAACCTCGGATATTCAGCGGGCGGTAGTAATTGTCCGGGGGTAAAAATATGTTTTTTATGATATTTTGTTTTTTTATGGTCGGGGGACGGCCGGCGCTTATCCGGTCGGACATTGATTGGTCGGCGTTCAACTGCCGGAAGGAGTGGCTTAAGACTAAACTGGCGGATTGGAGCAGGTGGAAGGATTACAATAACGCTGACTTGATCGGTGAAGGGTACCCGCCTCTGGACTCGAACGGAGATCCATATGAGCTGCATCACATAGGCCGGAGACAGGATTCACCGTTCGCGGAACTCACTTGGGATGAGCATATGGGGGATGGCAACAACACGATCCCGCACAGGGTCGGCAAGGAGTCGGAGATTGATCGTGGTGAGTTCGACGGTGAGAAATCCGCTTATTGGCAGGCACGTTTCAGGATGTTCTCAAAGTCGGAATTAGAAAGTATATATTCAAAGTGACCCGCTGGGTAACGAAACGGGGCGATAATGTCGCCGGAGAGTGAAGTATGGGATTGTCTGGCTACGAAACGGACTGGAATCGTTGCCTGGGAAGGAACGGAATGTCGTGGGCAAACTACTTTATTGGTCAAATAGTTCGGTGGCCTGACGGAAAAGCTCGTCGATGGCTTCTTTGTCGCTTTGTGGTTTTGCCTGACGGGGTGAAGGCTCTTTCTTTTCAGATTTGCTTTCATCCTTCCGTACGATCTTCTTGGTGGAATCTGATGATTTCACTGTGGCGCTGGCAGCCTTTGCGGATTCCGGCGGATTCCGGAAGTTATCCTTGTTCGAAGTCGAGTCAGTGGAAGGCGAGCCAATGCCCACCATCTGACCTGAGTCCACAGTCTGAATCACGGATGCCGAGTCTGTGCCCACAACCTTGCTTAAAGAGTCTGTCGCACCTGAAAGTACATGGCGGGTCCAAGGGCGTATGGAAAGCAGAGTCACAAAGGCGATTAAAGCGACAACAGCAAGCCACAACGGCAGCCTGGATATGTGTTTGATGGCCTCCTTGACCTCAAGCGCGCTTTGGTAACGCCTCGAAGGATCTCTTTGGCAGCATTTCCGGGCCACTTTGGCGTAGGCCGGACTCAAGCGGTCAATGACGCAGCCAAGCGAGAATATGTCGGTGTGGTAGTCCACATTGCCTCCCGAGATCAGCTCCGGCGAGGCATAGATCTGTGTCCCGGCGGAACCTTTCAGCACGGAATGCGCGTCGGTATCGGACAGACCGAAGTCGATCAGCTTCACGTTGTTGCCGTTGTAGGTCAGCATGATGTTGGACGGCTTGAGATCCCTGTGGACAACCTGCTTGGAGTGCATGTACGAAAGTGCGTCACAGGTCTCGTTGATTATCTTGACTGCCAGCGTCTTGCCTACAGCGCCGCGCGGAAGGAGACTGTCCAGCGAACACCCGTCTATCCATTCCATCTCGATGCAGTTGCCCAGCGGTGGGAGGTTGACGAAGGCGTAGTACTCGCAGATGTTCGGATGATCCAATGAATATCCTATCTCGAACTCTTTCCTAAGGAGCCGTTCGTAGACCTGATCACCGGCATATTCACTCTTAAGCGCCTTGTAGATGCGGAACCTTCCGTCCTTGTCGGCACGCCAGATGTCGCAGTAGCTTTCCGGGCTGCTGCTTACCAGCTCGAACATTCCTTGCCTGGGATGCTGAGCCATGGTTGGTGTCTCGAAAAATCCGGATGCTTCGTCCATAATTCCTTAGATTGTCCAAAGATACCATTTTATACTGAATTTCCCTATGCCTCAGTTTCTTTGTAAGTGAACAAACATGTTGCTAAGGATCCGAGTTCGCCAACTTATTATTTAACAAACATGAAAATAGTAAGTTGCCTCAGATTAAGAGAATACCTTCGAGGATAGTTCTTTTTTCGAAGAAGGAGTGTGCCGGTGGAACATGACTGATGAGATATAGACCGAAAAGATTCCTTAAGATGATGCAGGTTATTATTTGAAGGTTACTAAGTATGCGTTAAAAATAAGTCGGTGAAGATTCCGAAGTCTCTTCGTGGACCGATGCCTTTTTGTAGTAAATGAAAGCACTGATCGCCATAGATTCCTTCAAAGGATGTCTGACCTCAGCCCAGGCCGGAAACGCGGCCTTAAGGGCATTCCCGGACGGCTGCGCGGAGATTATCCCGGTGTCGGACGGCGGCGAAGGCTTCTCGACGATACTGACCGGATGCCTGGGCGGAACGTTCCGGACAGTCTCCTGCCACGATCCGCTAGGCCGGGTCATCAGCGCGAAATACGGAGTCGCCGGCAGGACGGCGGTCATCGAGACAGCAGCAGCCAGCGGCCTGGGGCTTCTCCGGAGAAATGAGCTCAACCCCGTGCTGACATCCTCCTACGGCACAGGAGAACTTATGCTGGATGCCCTTGAGCACGGCGCCGAGGAGATTTGGCTCGGCCTTGGAGGCAGCGCGACCTGCGACGGCGGTATCGGCCTTCTCCAGGCCCTTGGCTACAGATTCCGGACAGACGAGGCCAAATCCGGAAGCTCGCTCGTGAATATTCAGGAAATAGATTCCTCCTGCCGCTGCAAGGCGCTGGATTCCTGCAAGATAACAGGCTTCTACGATGTTTCCGTCCCTTTCTGCGGCCCGGGCGGGGCGGCGAGGATGTTCGCTCCGCAGAAAGGTGCGTCGCCGGCCATGGTCGAGATGCTTGACGAGTGGATGTCGCGGCTGTGCGAGACCTACGCCGAATTTTCAGAGATGGATGTGATGAATATCCCCGGTTCCGGTGCCGCCGGCGGCATAGGAGGGGCGCTGGGAGGCGTGCTGGGCGCGACGATGGCCCAGGGCATCCACAAAGTTCTTGACATCGCCGGATTCGGACAGAAACTGAAGTCATGCGACCTTGTCATCACCGGCGAAGGACGCGCCGACATACAGACCCTCCGAGGCAAGGTTCCAGTCGGTGTACTTGAATATTCCCGCAGACACCGGGCACCCGGCAAAAGCCCGAAAGTCATCCTGATCGCCGGCAGACTCTCTGACAAAGAGCAACTTCTCGAAGCCGGCTTCGACGCCGTCCTTCAAGTCACCCCGGAAGACACTCCCCTGCCCGTGGCCCTCGCCCCCGCCACCGCCGAGGCCAACATCACGCGCACAATCAAGGAGTACCAAGCTAATCTTTAGGAATTACCAAAAGCCCCCAAGACTTCACGGATCTTCGGGATGAGGAGAGAGAGGACATATTCATTCTCCATGAAGTGAGTGCCGTCGTAGACGGTCCAGGAGCCGTCGCCGAAGTACTTCCGCCAAGTGCGGATCGAGACTACGCCGCTGCGGCGATAATGGTCACGCGTGCCGAAAAAGGCATGGAAATAGTCATTGCTGCCGTTCTTGGGCGTGTTCCGGAGGGCGTCCTCCAACGTCGCCTTCCATTTCAACAATGGCCTGCGCGTGAAATGAAGTCTCTGCCTGTCGCCATCCTTCGGGCGATAGATCCGGTCAAACAATGCCGTCATTCCCGGGATGACGGTCAGCCAAGCCAACGAGAAGAAATAGCGGGGCGCGTTAAGCGACGGTGAGACAAAAAGATGCGGGTATCCCCTCAATGCGATTGCATGGGCGGCACCCATGCTCTCACCGATCACCAGATCGGGATGAACCTCCTCCGCCCAGCCCGACAACTGGGTGTGGGCGATTTCAGGGTCAAAATCATAGGTCCGGATGACGACTTCGAAATCCGGCCCCAGGTTGTCCTTCAGGATGGACGGGATACGGCTGTCACCGCCTCCGCCCATTCCGTGGACATAGAGTATGACGTGTCTTCCGGACTCAGACATGGCGTGAGGGGTCCCTGACTACTTTTTAGCCGTGAAGTCGCTCATCACCAGATTGATGAGGACATAACCGAGGAAGCTTGTCAGGAACACGAACGACCAGTGCGAACGCTCGACGAGCGCGATGATGACCGACAATCCCACGATGACCAGAAAGGCGATCCGCTTGGTCTTTTCGAGTCTTGAGACCTTGTTGCCGCCTCCGAACTTCATCGAGAACATCGGGATCTCGCAGACAAGCAGGTAGCACAGCCCCAATGTCAGGATCGGGATGAAGACAGGGCCTTCGCACCAACCGGCGAGAAAGCAGTCTGGCCGGACAGTAACCAAAGTGGCCAGCGCTCCGCAGATCATGGCGGCGGCAGGGGTAGGAAGTCCGATGAAGCTGTCATGCTGACGCTCGTCGAGATTGAACTTGGCGAGCCTCAGTGCCGAGAACACGGCCAGAAGAAGAGGCAAGTACTTCAGTACCACGATGTCCGTGCCGCTGACAGAGAAAAGCATCACGGCGGGAAGGACACCGAAACTGACATCGTCCGCCAGCGAGTCCAACTCCTTTCCTATTTCCGAATATGCTTTCAGAAGCCTTGCGGCCAGACCATCGCAGAAATCAAAGGCGGCGGCGCTGATCATCAGGACAAAAGCCAGCTCCAGCCTGCCGTTCAGAGAAGCGATTACCCCCAGAACCCCGCAAAGGAGGTTCATAGAGGTAATCGTGTTAGGAATGTTCTTGACGATGCCCATTATTTGATTCCAAGTTTCTTCTTAAGATCCTTAGAAAGAGCGTCCTTGTGGACAACAACATCAATGGTCTTGGAGCGAAGGAATGAATCGGAGCAGTACCAGATTCCGCGGTACTTGCTGGTCGTTCCCCAAGAGTTCTTGATCATGAAGTAATTGGTGCCGTTCTGATCCTTGGCAAGTCCGAAGATCTGCATGCCATGGTCGTCAGTCGTGGTCTTGTTGTCGAAGCCTTCCTGACGTGACTCCTGGGTCACGGACGCCTCTTTCGGAAGCGCCGCGGCGGCCTCGGCCTTGTTCTCGCCGGTCTTGCCTACCCAACGCTCCTGATCGGAGCCGGCGGCGGACTTCATGTCATCCAGAAGCACACCGACACCGTTTCTGGTGAAGCCTTTCTCACTAACGTCAGTTCCCCACGCAAGGGTGTAGCCCTTTTCAACTGCGCTGTAGACCACCTCCATGAATTCATCAAGCGGCAGGTTGTAGGCGGAATCCCACCTCCAGTTGTCGGAGAGCTCAAGGATGAACGGCTTGTAGAACGGATGGTGAGTGAATGAGGTAAGGGTCACGTAGTCTGAAGGAACGATGCCCATCTCATCCCTGAAGGTGGCAGGAGTGTAGGTCTTGCCGTTATGCTCGAATGTCTCCGGAACCTCGCCGAGGTAGGTGTCCACAATGGCGTCGAAAGCCTTCTTCCACGTGGTGGAGAGAGTCTTGTTAGGGTTCTTTACGATGGCCTGCACGTAGGCCTTGGTGGTCGCGTCGAGCTCACCGTGAATAGGAAGCGGCTGGACTCCAGGCATGGCGCTCTGAGGAACCAGACCGTAGTCCTCGATGACATGAAGCACATCATCGGCCTCGGAGCCGGCGGCGAAGTTGATGTTGCCGTCAGTGCGGACATATTTCACAGCCCTGTCCTTGTAGGAGTGGGAGACAACGAACATCTCGGAGAAATCCGGGTAAAGGGTTGTGTCCTTGATGTTCTTGATCCTGATTGTCTCTGACTCAAGGAATCCGAGGGTCGAGAAGCACCAGCAGGTACTTGAGCGGTACTGGTTCTTGACAGGGGTGATAGGGTTCTCCTTCACAACGGTGAACTGGTAGTCAGCCTCTGGCTGAGCAGGCTGCGCGACAGCAGCGAAAGGAACAATGGCTGCGGCGACGGCGGCGAAGATGAATTTCTTCATATTCAAAAATAAGATTAGTAGTTCTGAGCCTTGATTTGGAAATAACTTTTCGGATGATTGCAGACTGGGCAGACCTCCGGAGCCTTCTTGCCGATCACGATGTGACCGCAGTTCGAGCACTCCCAGATCACGTCCCCGTCACGAGAGAAGACAACATCGTCCTGAATGTTTTTCAGAAGCTTCCTGTAACGCTCCTCATGAGTCTTCTCTATCGCGCCGACCTTCTCGAACAGGAATGCGATCTCGTCGAATCCCTCCTCCCTGGCGGTCTTGGCGAACCCCGCGTACATGTCAGTCCACTCGTAGTTCTCGCCGGCGGCGGCATCGGCAAGGTTCTCCTCCGTTGAAGGGACACCTCCGTCATGCAGGAGCTTGAACCAGATCTTGGCATGCTCCTTCTCGTTCCTGGCGGTCTCCTCGAACATCTTGCCTATCTGCACGTAGCCGTCCTTCGACGCCTTTGAGGCATAATACAAATACTTGGTGTGAGCCTGGCTCTCACCAGCGAACGCTGTCCGCAGATTCTCCTCTGTTCTTGATCCTTTAAGTTCCATAATCCTAATACTTTTTGTATGAAATAATCTCTTCCCTCCGGCCACCCCGACCGTCATTTGACATCAGAGTCCGCCACAAGGGTCTCTGCAAATGTAATAAAAATACTATGATAAAGAAAGAGGTGAGACGCGCATTGAGAATCTTATTTGCGTAAGGTTCAGACGGGGGGATAAGAAAAAAAGGCCGGCATTATCCGCCGACCTCTTCCGAGGGGTGCGATGTGGGGCTCGAACCCACGACACCCAGAACCACAATCTGGTGCTCTACCAACTGAACTAATCGCACCGTGTTAGAGATTGCAAAGATACGAATAAAATCATTAGATGCAAGCGTTCGCACACAATATTTTCCAAAATGCGGGCTACCATGCCGGAAATTCAGCATGTATTGTTATCTTTGCGTATGCGGAAAAATCTGACAATCGGTCTGTTCCTTATTCTCTCCTGGTCAGCGGCGGCACAACTCCACCGTGACATTTTCCGTTTCCCTCATCCGCTTTACCAGGCTCCTGACACTGTCAGCATCGTCTTCCTTGGGGACATGATGATGCACAGCGGGCAGATCGCCAACGCCAGGACAGCGGAGGACACCTACGACTTCTCCACCTGCTTCTCCAGAGTCGAACGGCTCATAAAGCAAGCGGACATCGCCGTGGCGAACATGGAGTTCACCCTTGCGGGCAGGCCGTACACAGGCTACCCGTGTTTCTCGGCGCCGGACTCCTACGTCGAAGCCATCGCGGAAAGCGGCGTGGACATATTCCTGACCGCGAACAATCATATTCTTGACAAAGGAAAGGGAGGGATCGAAAGGACTCTGGGAATATATACAAAGATGGAGGAGGAAGGACGCGCGCGGCACACCGGGGCATCGCTTTCCGCACCGGACGACTCGCTGCGGTTTCCGCTCAAGGTGGCCTGCAGGGGCATCAGGTTCGCTTTCATCAATTTCACCTACGGCACCAACAGCAGGCTGAAGGAGGAGTTTCCCAAGGTGCACCGGACCGACACGGCGGAGATAGCCCTCGCCATCCGGGCGGCGAAAGAGTCGGGAGCCGACTTCATCATCGCGCTGCCGCATTGGGGCAATGAATATGTCCTCAGGCATTCCGCCTCGCAGGGACGGTTGGCGCGATGGCTGGCGGAAAAGGGCTGCGACGCTGTTGTGGGGGCGCATCCGCATGTGCTTCAGGACATTGAGACTCTGACGGTCGCCAGGGACAACGGAATAGGCACACGGCAGGTGCCGGTGGTATATTCATTGGGCAATTTCATCTCGAACATGAGCGCTCCCCACACGCAGGTCGGGATGATGGTGACGCTCCGCTTCACGAAGGACCGGCTCGGCGACAGAAGCATGCTCGATCCGGCTCTGACGCTGACATGGTGCTCGCGCCCGGGACATCTGACCAAAGGCTACACCACCATCCCCGTAAAGGAATATGTCGGCAGACGCGACCAGTGGCTTAATCCGTGGGACTACGACAAGATGACAGCCTCCTACAACAGAGTAAAGAAAGAAACCGGTATTATTGATTGACAATGAAGAAAACCATCACGCTTGAAGCAATGGACCCCATCGAGATCTTCGGGGTCGGAAACAAGATACTTGAAGAGTTCTGCTCTTATTTTCACGGACTTAAGGTTGTCGCCAGAGGCAACGAGA
>ERZ779852.1159-NODE-1159-length-25860-cov-4.449138_pt1 | contig 25860 bp, 17 predicted proteins | sample MGYA00511559_ERZ779852 | MGnify/ENA primary metagenome ERZ779852 (study PRJEB29588, sample SAMEA2157977) | human gut metagenome | biome: human gut; feature: human-associated habitat; material: faeces | place: Denmark | collected 2008/2010 ...
GTGACAAGCCGGTGGCACAAGCCCCCACTCAGAACATCTCCAGAAAACTTGCGAACAACTAATGGAAGAGATGTACGGACCTTAAACCAGCTTCTTCTTTTTCCGGTAGTTCTCACGAAATTCTTTAGGAGAGCAAGCCTTCTTCTTTTTGAAGATCCGGTTGAAGTTGGAAAGATTATTGAATCCGCACTCATAGCAGATTTCGGCTATTGACATGGTAGAATCCACCAACAGGCGGGAAGCAAAACCAAGACGTATATCAATGATATAGTCGGAGAGATTCTTACCAGTCCGCAGTTTGAAGAACCGACTGAAGGACACATCCGTCATTCCAACCATAGCTGCCAACTGCCCCAGGCGAATCTCCTCCTGATAATGGGCATTGATATACTCCTGCACCTTTTGCACACGGCGGCTGTCCGAATGAATATCTATCTTGGCAAAAGACGAACTGGACAATGTGCGGGCTTCTTCTTCAAAAAGGGAGAGTTCGTAGAGAATCGTCATAAACTTGATTACTGCATAGAATCCCTGTTTCTCAGAAGCAAGTGTATCGAGCAACGGATATATTTTAAGAATGGCGGACATCGGGAAACAAAGTCCTTTCTGCGCCTTATCCAACATCCGGCGGATAGAGTCAAACTGGTTCTTATTGATAAAGCTCTTGAAGAAAAGATCGGAAGAAAACTGGATCGTTATCTCCCGTATCTCTTTCGAACGACATTCGTTCTGTTCCCAGACGTGCTCCAGGTCTTTACCTGTTATCAAGACCAAATCATAGTCGCCTATCACTTCGGAAGAATCTCCGACTACCCTTCTCACTCCCGCCGCCTTCTCGGTAAAGTTCAGTTCAAACTCGGAATGATTATGGATAGGATAAGTAAATTCCGTCTTATAACGTTCTGCAATATAAAAACAGTCCTTGTCTGATAGAGGAGTGATTTCGCGGATTATCTGATTTGGTAACGGTGTAGTCATGACAATGGATAGTTAACAGTGTTTTATTGTTCTAATACTTATTTCTCTATTTTTACTCCTATCCGGCGCAGGTCGGCACCCGAAGGATTCTGGAATACTTGCAAGTCAAATTCGGGAATAATGGCAAGCACATGATCGAATACGTCTGCCTGTATGCCTTCATAGGCAACCCAGACTTTATTGGCCGAAAAGAAATAGAGTTCCAGAGGGATACCGGTTTCCGTCGGCTGGAGCTGGCGGACCATGCAAGTCAGTTCCTGATTAACGGTAGGAAGGCTTTTCAGATAATTAGTCAGGTAAGCGCGAAAAACGCCCAAATTTGTCTGACGACGCCCGTTTACGAGTACTGAATTGTCAATATTATGTTCTTTGTTATATTCTTCCACTACTTTCTCCGTCCGGTCTACGTAATCTTTCAACAACTGTATCTTTCGATACTTCGCCAACATCTCCGGAGTACAGAAACGCACGCTGCTCATGTCTATATTGATAGAGCGTTTCACGCGGCGCCCACCGGACTCCTGCATTCCCTGCCAGTTCTGGAAAGAGTCACTAACCAGCAGGTAAGGCGGAATAGTGGTTATGGTATTATCGAAGTTGCGCACTTTCACGGTGTTCAAGGTTACTTCTATCACCGTACCATCCGCACCGTACTTTGGCATGGTAATCCAATCGCCCACTTTCAGCATATTGTTGGCAGAAAGCTGAATACCGGACACAAATCCCATAATACTGTCTTTGAATACCAACATCAGGACGGCAGCAGAAGCTCCGAGTCCCGTCAACAACACCACCGGACTTTGATTAATCAGAATACTGATGATGATAATAGCCCCTATAAAGAAAAGGATGACTTGTGCCGTCTGCAAAAGTCCCTTCAAAGGCTTGTCCCTATATTGCTCTTTCCGGCTGTATACCTGATAAATGGCAGTAAACAACGAACTGACAAACCGCAGGAACACTGCAAGGATATAAATCATGCAAAGCCTGCGTAAGAAATCGAGCAACCCGGAATCAGCATGTTCGGGGAAAGCAATAGGAATGGCAATATAAATCAGAATCGGTGCCACCATTCTGCTAAGATGTACCATTACCTTATGATCGAATACGATATCATCCCACGTCGCCTTAGTTTGCTTCACCAGTTTTGCCACTACCCGCAAGATGATCCTGCGGCAGATTACGTTAGCCAGTAAAGCGATTCCGATAATAAACAGCAGCACTATCAGATTGTCAATCTTGTCAGCCCATTCTTCGTTCACTCCTGCCGATAGTAACGAGCGGTTGACTTCCTGCATCACTGCTCCTCCCAATTCTTCCACTTCCCCACTCGCTAATGCTACACTCACCGTATCAATTACTTCTTTCATAAATATTTTTTCTCTTTTGGTTTAGTTCTCTTTTATCTATTGTTTATTTCATTCTCCTTTCGCCAAGTATTCCTGAATGTCCTGCCGGAGCCATTCGTAATGAAAGAGCCGTTTATAGGCTACATTCTTTTTCAGCATGATCTCTACATTCACCTGACTGTTCTGATAACAGGTCAGTTCGTTTCTAAATTGTTCATTATGTTCTGCGAGGCGTTTGATCTCCTGCTCCCGTTCACGCCTCAGAGCAGTACAGACCGGAATCAGGAGTTTCATCACGACATTGTCCATTACGTGATGTCCCTGCATATATAAATAAGTCGTTTCGGGCATTAATCCCAGTTCCTTCAATTCATCACGTAAGTTGTTCACCTGATTGACAATACGGGGAAAACGTTTTTTCAATTCCGAAAGTTTCTGATTGACACGGTGTTGTAAAGCTTCCAGACTGTGTTCGGGATGCCTCAAACTTATCTCTTTCAAAGCCGTATATGTATGGAAGTCATACATCGGAAAGGTATAAGTATCACGCTGGCGGTAGAACCAGATATTCCACAGGAAAAGCGGATATACGATTTCCGAGTAACGTTTCAGGTAAGCATCGAAATCGAGAATAAAACGGTCGTTCAGCGTAGCCTGCACACACACTTCATGAAGACTTTCAGCAAAACAATGGTAGTTTTCAATGGCGTAAGTGTAGGTCTGGAAAATATATTTGTTCCGGTTAATCTTACGGGAGGTATTGGTAGCTCCTTGCAACAGAAAATCATAGTCACTGTCGACACAGGCAATCAGGCTTCTTCCCAGTTCCTTTGTATTCAACGTATTCATCAACACCATTTTCTTCCCTTTTGCCAGGGAGGTGGCGGAAGGAAGCATCACCTGGAAATAATGTTCGTCATCTTCAAATTCTTCGAGCAACGTACGCCAGAATGCGACATCATCATAGCTTTCTACATAAGCAATGATACGCCGGCGCGCCTTCTTCGAGTAGAGTTTATGGGCAGCGTTGAAGTAAGAAGAAGTCAGGTTATCTCTTAGTGAAGTTGCCATGTTGATAGTTACTAATTATACAAATTATGGTTTCGTTTGGGAACATCCTTTTTCAAACGTATGTTCCAACGAGGTGGATATATCGCTCACTTCCGTCACGGCGTCCAGCCAACCTTCCATAATGACGGCAGGCGAATGGGTAGTCAGGATAATCTGCACATTCGGATTCAGTTCCCGTATCATTGAAATTAATCTCTGCTGCCATTCGATATGAAGGGAAGCCTCCGGTTCATCCATAAACAGCACACAATGGCTGTTGTCCTGCACGAGTACCGTCAACAGAATTACTAACATCTGCTTTTCACCGGAAGACAGTTTATAGGGAAACAGCAGTTCGCCATCCTGATAGAAAGCAATGTCGTTCCGTTTACGGTCTATCTTCTTACGAGTATAGCTGAACAGTTCGTCAATCATATCCTGAAAACGACGTTTGGCAATCGACAGGGTCGCGGCTTTTCGCCGTTCTTCTTCATCGTTGCTCGAAAGCATTTCTATCATTTTATTGCCTATGTTGACCTGATAATCAAGATAACGGCGTTGGAGAAGGTAGAGCTGCCAGTCCAGTTCGGACTTCACATTCTTATCTGCCATACGGGCTGTAAAGTCGCCCATAATCAGGGGGCGGTCGTAACTGCGAATCACATCATACGGTATATAGGTGGCCTCGGGATTGTCGAAGAAAAGACGCACGCCGTTTTTTTCGTCGCTTTTCATCTCGCCGGAAAGGTCTTCAAGATAGCCGACGGAACGATTGAGAATCGTTGTCTTCCCCACTCCGTTAATGCCGGAAAGGATATTTACGTCGGGACGTAAATCCCAGCTTATATTAAAACGTCCCCATAGTCCGTGGATTTCGATACGACGGATATAATTGGCTTGTTGTTCCATAATATTCAAGTTTAATCAAGGCAAATATAAATAAAATGTCCCGTTTTCATGCACAAACGGGACATTTTGTTTTATCGTCTTCTCCTTTCTCTGTTTCAACAGAAATGAGACGACTTCATTTCTATCTCCGGTGTGGACGAGGACGCGGTCTGGCAGTAGTCCGCCGAGAAGATGATTACATAGTATCGCAATGTCTGCCACAACACCTTTCTTTATCATTTATCAAATGCTTATTATGATTAAGTCTTTGTCTGTGCAGGGAAGAATTATTCCCCTTGCCATTTTTTCTCAAAGTATGTCAGTTTATTTACCGGATTGAGAAAATACAAGAATAAAAAAGTTACCTTTGCCAACCGTTTTTTCTAATTAGATGTTATTCTTATAAGATTATATTAGATCACTATTATCAGCATGGACAAAAGTAAGAATCTACACGGTCATCTGTTTGCGTTGACAGCAAACGTTATGTGGGGCTTAATGGCTCCTATTGGTAAATCGGCTCTGCAAGAGTTTTCCGCTCTTTCCGTCACTACATTCCGTATGATAGGAGCTGCGGCTGCTTTCTGGATGTTATCTATATTCTGTAAACAAGAGCACGTCAACCACAGGGATATGCTAAAGATTTTCTTTGCCTCTCTGTTTGCCTTAGTATTTAATCAGGGGATCTTTATTTTCGGACTTTCCATGACTTCGCCTATCGACGCCTCTATCGTAACTACTACTTTGCCGATAGTAACCATGATTGTGGCTGCCATTTATCTGAAAGAACCGATTACAAACAAGAAGGTATTGGGAATCTTTGTAGGTGCTATGGGGGCACTTATCCTTATTTTAAGTAGTCAGGCTGCAAGTGGCGGTAACAGAAACCTTATCGGCGACTTGCTCTGTCTGGTAGCACAAATCAGTTTCTCTATCTATCTGACGGTATTCAAAGGACTATCTCAGCAGTATTCAGCGGTAACAATCAATAAATGGATGTTCGTTTACGCCTCGATATGTTATATACCTTTCTCCTATTATGACATTTCAACGATTCAGTGGGCCTCTATTTCCACCGTTGCTATCATACAAGTGCTCTATGTAGTACTAGGGGGAAGTTTCCTAGCCTATCTCTGCATTATGACGGCACAAAAACTGCTTCGTCCTACCGTTGTCAGTATGTATAATTATATGCAGCCGATTGTGGCTACGATTGCTGCCATTATTATGGGAATCGGAAGTTTCGGCTGGCAGAAAGGACTTGCCATTGCGCTCGTATTTCTCGGTGTATATATTGTAACGCAAAGTAAGTCGAAGGCTGATTTCGAGAAAGCGGGAAGGGAATTGTAATAACCACCAATCATTATTAGTTATCAGACACGGATTACACAAATTTCACAGTCCTTTGATTGACTAAAACTGTGAAGTCCGTGTAATCTGTGCCTGAATAGTTTTATTCTAGTTAGCCAGGATAGTCACTTCTGCACCGGACGCAAAGTCTTGTCCGTTCTGCGAACTCAAAGCAGTAAAGCGAATATAACGTGCCTTTACCGGCTTGTCGAACATCACCCTCTTTTCCTTTGAGTTATTAGCAAAAGTACCTTTCTTGACCGGATCACCCCATTCTTTACCATCCATGCTGACTTGAATAGAGTAATCCTTGATATTGCCATTATTTCCATTCTGACGCGGCAGATAGGTAAAGCCTTTGATTTCTTTTACTTCACCTGCATCAAGATCCACCCAGTGCGGATATTTGGCAACCGTTACTGAATACATTGTATGCCATATCGTACTAGGATCACCATCAACCAGATTAGCAGCATCTCCATCGCCTGATTCCTGGCTGCTGGCATATACCACCTGCATCTGGATACTTTCTATCTTTTCAAACTTCATAACGGCACTAATATCCTTATTGTCCTTATACCATGCTTTCACAGTACCTCCATTACGCAAAGGAATAGGTTCTGTATATTCCTGTACCTTTTTACTACCGTCAATCGTATAGCAGAATACAGCGTCTTTCTTTGCCGACGTCAATTCTACCATCCCGGCAGGAGTACGTGTGATAGACAAAGGAATATCTCCGGCAGGAGCAACATTAGCAACAGCTGCCAAATTCGCACCAACAGCCGGACGGATAATAAAGCCCATATTATGATGACCGGCAAATACCCTGTCTTGAACAAGAGGGCCACCTTGACCGCAGCTATTACCACCCAAACCGGTAACTGCACAATCCAGATGCAAATAAGTATCACCTGCTTTAGGCAATTGATATGGATGAGAAGCCAGGATCAAATCAAGAGCAGAATATTGAAGTGCAGACACCGACAGGCGATCGGTAGCTATAAAGACTGCCCCTTGTCCTGCCTGATTCGTCAATGCACACCAACGTACATCTTCATGATTACCCATATCCTGCGGCTTCGGGAAATTCACAAACTCACCCGCTACCGTATTCGTATGTTGCTCTATGAACTGGCCACTCTTACGGTCGGCATAGTTATCAATCGGTCCACGACCATAATAAGTAAAGTTAGCATATTCCTGAGGAACTTTCATCACATAGCCAAGACGTGGCAAAGTCAGGCTGGGACGAGTAGAAGTAATACTGGACTGCAATTCGATAGAACCGTCCGGATAAACCGTCCACACCTGATTGGTAATAAACTTAAAGTCATTGGCTCCAAATTTCCGGTCTGTCAGTTCCACAATACTATTCTTACCGGAACTGGTCCCCCCTTTAATGCTTGCAGCATTCGGTGCCTGCGATTCTACGGTAAAACTCAATACCATTTTACCATCCTTCTCACGAGCTGTTACCTCTATCATTTTATGTTGCAGGTTATGCAAACCATATTCAAACCAAGGAGTATAGAACCAGTTATCATTGTTTGTAAAGGCACGAAGTGCATCAAGTTTCGGTCCGTTTCCGGCCGCAATAATTGTTTTATCGCCGTATTTCAAGCTATAAATACTTCCGGTCTGCTGATCGAATTCCGCTTCAAAGCCGTCCCCTTTAATTTCGATTCTCTCTGTACTCGGGTTCATACGACTCTTCAGACTTCCCGCAGTAGCGGCAGCCACTTCACTGATTAACGGACGATCCGTAGCTTCCTTCACCAGTACCTGTTCTTCCGCCATTACGAAGTCTTTATCAGCCCAAGGCATCTTGTCTTTCAATATAAACTGCACTTTCACAAAGTACTCCGCATCTTTTTTAAACGCAGCACGATTATAGGGAAGAGAGATTTGCATCCGCTGGCGGGGAGCCAGATTGATGTCTTTCTTCAGAGTTGCCTGAATAGCCTTGCCGTCCTCATAAACGGACCACATCAAATAGTAGTCGTCCGCCAGATTCTTGAAATAATACTTATTGAAGATCTCAAAGACACCCTTCTCAACATCGACAGCTTTCACTCCGATATTCTGATATACTTTTCTCACTTCATAATATTGAGGTTTCGGTTCCAGATCTCCGAACACGATTCCGTTCATTACAAACTGCCCATCATTGGGAGTATCGCCGAAGTCACCTCCATAAGCCAGATAACGCGTACCCGTTTTCGGATCGTAATTATACATGGACTGGTCTACCCAATCCCATATAGCACCGCCACAGAAGAAGTTGGTAGACTCCATAGCTTCCCAATAATCAATAAGATTACCGCAAGCATTTCCCATTGAATGAGCATACTCGGAGATATGGAACGGATATTTAATATCATATTTCCCCTGTACAGCACCACGTACCCAACCGATAGACGGATACTGATTCGAACCCATATCAACAATATCATTGTTACGTTCATATTGTACGGGACGGGAAGTATCGAACTTCTTCAACGCATCATAAGCCGCCACAAAATTCTTACCCGGACCGGCCTCATTACCTAACGACCAAATCACGATAGAAGGATTGTTGACATTGGCATGCACCATTTCCATAACACGAGCCACATGAGCATTTTTCCATTCCACCGGATGAGAAAGCGAAGCGGCACCATAATAATATTCGTGTGATTCGATGTTAGCCTCATCTTCCAGATAGATACCATATTTGTTGCACAGGAAGTACCAATACGGATCATCCGGATAGTGAGAGTTACGAACATGATTGATGTTAGCACGCTTCATCAGCATAATTTCTTTTTCCATCATCTCACGGGTAATGGCATGTCCCACAGCAGGGTTGGATTCATGACGGTTCACCCCTTTCAGTTTAACGGTCTTTCCGTTCACATAATAATAGCGTCCGGCAAGCCCGAACTCATCTTCTGACGCAGGTGTATCTTTGATTTCCACTTTCCGAAAACCTACGATAGTAGAAACCGTTTCAATAGTCCTGTTCTTTTTATCTTTCAGTTCAGCAACAAGCGTATAGCGATAAGGAAACTCCGCCGACCACTTGTTAGGAGCCTTCACCTGAAAAACAGTTTGAACCTTACCAATCTCATTCGGAACGATCTTCTCTATTACCGGAGATGAAACGCCGTCTACCAACGTATTTTCATCAGAATACAGTTTATTGGCATACAAAGAATAATATACTTTATAATCCTTGGCTGCCTTTTTATCCAAGTTACGGATATCGGCGTTGATAGTCAAAGAACCATCCGTATAAGTAGCGTCCAAATCGGGAATAGCCACCAAGTCACGGAAATGAACCTTGGGAACCGAGTACAAAGCTACCGTACGGAAGATACCCGGCAGACGGAACATATCCTGTGCCTCCAGAAATGAACCATCCGAGCTACGATATACTTCGGCTGCTACGATATTTTTGCCTTTCTGAAGATAAGGGGTAATATTGAAATTAGCGGTATTGCGCGAGTTCTTGGAGAACCCCACATACTTACCGTTAATCCAAAGATAGAAGAAAGAATCCACACCGTCGAAACTGATGAATACTTCCCTGCCGTCCCAATCCTGAGGAATCTCAAAATCGCGGCGGAAGGAACCAACCTCATTACGGTGCTTATAAGTAGTCCAGTTAGCGGGCGGAGTACGCATCACTCCTCCGCGCCAGTCGTCTACCTTCACGCTATGTTGGAAGATAACCGGTTGATTGACATAAATAGGAGTTCCATACTTCAAGCTTCCGTCTTTCTGAATACCATAGATATTCCAGCTCGACGGTACAGGGATTACGTCCCACGAAGTCACATCATAATTCGTCTGATAGAAATCTGCCGGACGGGAATCGGGGTCGGGTGCCCAATGAAACTTCCAGTCGCCATTGAGAGACTGCCAGAACTTACTGTTTTCGGGCAATACTTTGCGAGCACTTTCCAAGTCTTGAAACGGAAAGAAATAAGCATGCGGCTGCTCCTTATTGAGTGCCAAGTTTTCGGGAGATTCCCACTCCGCTCCTGTCGGAGCATTCAAGGTAGCATAGGTAAACCCTTCCAAAGGTTGGTCTGCGAAACTCTGTACTGTGAGGGTGCAGCACAGAAGACCTGTTAACAAGGTTTTGTTCATAAGGTATTTTAAGTCAATAAATAATATTCTGTGTCCAATATTCATGGTTCTCTGAATGTAAATACAATCAGAAAGCATACCACCCCTATTTTTTCATCCGCTTTTTAACGTTCTTTTTCTAGTCGTCCCGTTTCAGGTCTGCGAAATAAGTATCGAGTAGGCTCTTTGCGGCTATAAATGATGTCAGATTTCCTTGCAACACTTGCTGTTCCTTTTCCAGAAGCATGGCTTCAATCTTCGGATTATGATAGAAACTGTCACGAAGTTGTTCGTTGATCGTTTCATACATCCAGTATTTACTTTGCTCGTTACGACGATATTCAAAATAACCGTTGGTCTTCACAAAGTCAATATATTCATAAATCATATCCCATATCTCCTTCACTCCGATATTATAAAAACCGGAATAGGTCAACACTTGGGGAGTCCATCCCGATTCGGGAGCAGGGAAAAGATGCAAAGCGTTACGAAATTGAGTAGCAGCCAGTTTTGCACGTTCCAGATTATCCCCGTCGGCCTTGTTGATAACAATGCCGTCGGCCATTTCCATAATACCGCGCTTAATGCCTTGCAACTCGTCTCCTGTACCTGCCAACTGAATCAGCAGGAAGAAATCTACCATAGAATGAACAGCCGTTTCACTCTGTCCCACCCCGACGGTTTCCACAAAAATCTTATCGAATCCGGCAGCCTCGCAGAGTACAATCGTCTCACGCGTTTTGCGTGCCACTCCTCCCAACGAACCTGCCGAGGGGCTAGGGCGGATAAATGACTTCGGATGTACGGAAAGCTGTTCCATACGCGTCTTATCTCCTAAGATACTGCCTTTACTACGTTCGCTACTGGGGTCGATAGCCAACACAGCCAGCTTTCCTCCTTTTTCAAGCACGTGCAAACCGAATACATCTATTGAAGTACTCTTTCCCGCGCCGGGAACTCCGCTGATACCTATACGGACAGAATTTCCGGAATGAGGCAGGCATTTCTCTATCACCTCTTGTGCTACGACCTGATGTTCCGGTTTCACACTTTCCACTAATGTCACAGCCTGACTCAAAATAGTAATGTCGCCTTTCACAATCCCCTCAACAAACTCCGCCACCGAAAGCTGACGCTTTTTCGGCTTACGTTTCAGGTAAGGATTTACAGACGAAGGCTGCTCGATGCCTTTGTTGACAGCAAGCCCTTTGTATTCTCCACTATTTTCAGGATGTTCCATAGCCATAGAATTTAGCGTTTGATATTGATTTCAACTTTCGGATTCAACGGGTCGTTTGTAATCATAAGAATGCGTAAATGATGCTTCTTATTACCGACGTCACGTTTACGAATCGTTACTTTCAGCTTCGTCATTCCGTCCGGCGGCAGCACGGTCTTTTTCAGACTAACGCCCACAGAAGAATTAAACACCTGCAACTTACTGATTACTAACGGAGTCTTTCCGGCATTAGCAATCAAGATATTGTAGCTGGCTTTCTTTTTCTTTATCAATGGTACACTGAGGTCTATATTTGTTTCCGAGATACGGATAGCCGGCGCGTCCAACGAATCTTTCGCCGTCATCCGCGAGAAATCGGGAAGTAGAATAGCCGAAACGGGAATTTCATTATCCTCACTGACCTTATCACCGGCAAAACGGGAGAGATAGACGGAAGTCTGTGTCAATCCGTAATCATTCAGTTGGCTGGCGTCCAACGTCAGTTTGACAGTTCCTTTCTTTCCTTTGAGCAGCACTTTAGGTTCCGCCTCCATTTTCAGGTAAGGAGGAAGATGCATCAGTACCGGTTCATAAGGACGGTCGGAAAGGTTGGCAATGCTGAACGTCATAGTTGGTTGCTGTCCGCGATATACATCGGGGAAGGCAAATTCATCCCGGTCGATACGGATATTACCGATAGCGAAAGGATGAGTCTTCGTATAATCCTTTATTTCCTGCACCACTTCACCCGCAAACTTCAGATAAACCAGATTCGGAGTAGCATTGCTATAAATACCGACCGACTTCTCGAAACGTCCCAATGCTTTGGCATCAAATGAAGCCTTTACAATACCTTTCGCTCCGGGAGCAATCGGTTCTTTTGTCCAGTCGGCCACGGCACAGGCACAAGAAGTGGTGACGTTGGTCAGCACCAAAGGCTGATTTCCGGTATTGGTAATGGTATACTCCACTGTCACCGGACGTTTCCATTCTATTTGTCCGAAGTTGTGCGTCTCCTTATTAGAAGAAATACGAGGTTGGGCGACAGCTGCCAAAGTGACAATAAGCAGAAAAAATATAGATAGTAAACTACGTTTCATGTGATATATTTTATTTTGGTGTACAAATGTAGGAGTTTTAGATGAGATATGAAACGTATTGAAAGGATTATTAACGGTGAACGTTTACCGTTCACCGTTAATAAGTTAATTATTTCACTTCTACCGTCATTGAAGCCGAATGAGAAGCATATTCCGGCGCATAGGCACATTGCATGGTTGCCAGCCCCGTTTCGTAAGTTCCCGCACGACTGACACGGTAACTATATTCCAGCACATAAACTCCCTTCCCCAAGTGATCGAAGAAGAAATTGGTAGAAGCATCTTTAATGTCCACATAATAGCCGATTCCGTTATTCCAGCGATAACCGGAGACACTGCCGATCGGCTCGAAACAAGCGCCACGCTGATCTTTCAACTGTACAAAGTCCATTGCACGGTCTACACGGATACTCAAACGGGAAACAACCTTATCACCTACCTGAAGCACCGTCTTTGCCGTGACCGGTTGCAGCTGAGGGGTATCATTCACCGTACGTTCCACATATAATTGTTTCTGTACATTTAACTCACCTCCCTGTTGCTTCACATCCTTGATCGGCGATTCATATTCTGCATAAACAGCTCCCCAGGCAATCCCCGGATTTCTCTTTTCCACTTCAATCTTGCGGGCATCCATGACATTCTTCTGTGTAAACGAACGTTTGATATATCCCAGTCCCGGCACCGTAGTCTTGCTCGGACTCACCGTTTCCAGTACTTCATTGGCAATCACAATCCGTACATCGCCCTGATTGTCAAGCAAATTAGTACCTTTCATCAACAGTGCATACACCGCATCTGCCGTAGTTACAGGGGAATCCCATTGTTGCGTCTGCTTCTGTTTCAACAGCCAGAGTTTCATTTCTTCCACCGTTTCGCTGTTTCCGCCGATCAATTCCAAAGCTTCCATAACGTCTACATGAGCCTGCATCCTCATTCCTCCCCACGCATAAGGATTCTCGTTGAAAGCGAAGAACATCCCCTGTTCGTCCGTCTTTGTCAGATGTTCTTTCAGAGAAGCAACAAATTCCTGCGCTTCTTTCTTTTGTCCGGCTTTATCGAGCACGATAGCAGCAATCGCCTTCGTATTCATTGAAGCTGCCGGAAGCAACTCTTTCACTTTAGAAAGATAATAAGCATACGCAGCTTTATTGGCAGCAGGAACCTGTCCGCCGGAAATAGCGACAATATACAGATATTGCAGGATAGAGCCCGACACTCCTGTGAACTTCACTCCTTCTTTCTGTGCTTTAAGAATATTTTTGTATTCTTCCAAAGCTGATTGGTGAAGATAAGTCAACGCCTTTTCCTGTAAAGCAAGTGCTGGTCCGTCCAACTTCTCACCGGTCAGCAGAGCAAGGCGGGCATTCAATTCGGCAATATAGGCCGTGACATAACCGCTGCCGTTCATTCCTTTATACCATGACCAGGCACCGTTGGAATTTTGCAATTCCTGCAATCTGGTCAGTGCAGCGATATTATTGTTACGGATATTATTCAAGTCGAACAGTGTAGCGATACGCTCTTTCTGCTGTTCTTCAGTCTGTGCTTCGAGTACCCACGGAGATTCGGACAACAGAATATTCTTCACTTCCTGATTCTTTTGCAAGTTGCTCAAGAAGGTTTCCTTCGTACCGCCCTGAAGTCTCCAGCTATCAAACACAGCCTTGATGCGTGGCTGACTGTTCATTATATACGAAGCCAATGTATTCGCATAGTAGGCGGTAGCCCATGAAATAGCGTTATTATTGACCGAAAGGCTCAAAGAAGGCAATGCCTGAATAACATACCAAGCAGGATTTCCGGTAAATTCAATCGTCAGTTTACGGTCTGTTGCCGTTTTACTATGCCGGTTGAACAAACTGTCGAGCGAGAAGGTGCGAGTTTCTTCTCCACGTATAGGCATGGGCAGTGTCTCTACCAAATGTTCCTTGTTGCTGAGTACCGGAACCAATTGTTGCTCTCCGTCGCTAAATGTGCCGCTATCGGCTATCATCCGACAACCCAGTACCTCGTATTTATCACTGACGGTAAACATGAAGTTCACACCAATTGTCTTGCCTGCCTCAACGGAGAACTTCTGTTTCTGTGTGTCGACAACCTTCTCCGTCACCGGATCGAAAAGAATCATGCTTACTGTTCCTGCTTGCGGCTTGCCAGTCATGTTAGAGACAGAGGCAGCAATAGAGGTCTTATCGCCCACACGCACGAAACGTGGCAGATTCGGGGTCAGCATAAATTCTTTACTGGTAATAGCTTCTCCGTCCAGCGTTCCCATTAACATTCCCTTGGTGTGAGCATATCCACGGAAATTCCAACGTGTCAGACTTTCGGGCATAGTGAAAGAGAAAGAAACCTCTCCCTGCTCATTGGTACGGAGTTGGGGATAGAAGAAAGCAGTCTCGGCAAGATTTGTACGCAAGCCGGCAGGAGCTTCAGGAAGCGCTTCTTCTCCGGAAGCGGCATCGGCCTTTCCTGCTACCATTGGCACTAACTCCGATTCAAACATTGTATCCGCAGCATCTTCGGAAACTAGCGCCGATGCATATCTCACCGCATTGCTCCGGCTTACAACGCTGCCTGTCACCGACATTTTCTTTTGCACTGCATATCCTCTGACCACTACTCCATCAGCTATGGATTCTGACATCGCATATACATTTCTTATATCAGGCTGCATAGCGAATCTGTCATACAACATTGCAGGTACTTTGAGAGACTTACGATCCCACCAATAATTGTAGGAGTTATTTCCAACATATCCGTTCATCCAATCGGAATAAGGAAGCAGTTGCTGGTAGTAAACCCGGAAATCCTGCCGGCGGTTCCAGATTTTATCAAGTGAGGCATCATACATCGTCGCCAACATTTCGGCATGAGCAGCCTGTCCCTGCGGTGTCTTGATTGTCAGTTTCCATTCCTCTTTCTGTCCGGGACGCAATTTATCACGGAATACGTCCCACTTCATCACCAATGTCTTGTCCGGCAAACGTTTTCTCGCCTGAACCCGTTCCTGATAAACCTGTCCGTCCCTCACCATACAGAAGTTCACGAAGATACCGTTACCGTAACTTTCCTGATACGGATATTGAAAACGAACAATCGTATCGGACAGATTCAGTGCCTTGCTTTCCAGCAGTTTATCACCGCAAAATACATTCATCATTATATAGGTATCCTTTTCCGAAGTTCCGAAATAGAATACCGCCGGATGAGCAGTGTCAAATTCCGTATTCTCTGCATAGAACCACACGGCGGACTGAACAGGCGGACGTTTGTCGTCAGAAGAGAAAAGAATCGTATTTGCTTCCGCCGTCACTTCTTTTCCCTGGTTATCTTTCACCGTTGCCTTCAGCACATACGGCCCGGAAGAAAATTTCCCCCAATTGAAGGTCATTTCCTTATTAAAGGTCATTTCCTTATTAGAAGTAAACGTTCCGGTTGCAACCGGTTTCTCGCCCAGTTGCTTGTAGTCCTTATCTTTCGCCGGATATAAAGAGTATGTACCTTTCACTTCCACAGGCTGTCCGTTCAGATTCTGTGCTTCAAACACAATGTTGAACGGCCTATCCTTGCAAATCTTTTCTTTCAACTCCGTCTGCAAAATCAATGAACGCTGTCCTGCCGAAATCATCTCCGTAGACGACTGTGTTTCACCTGCCGCATTGATAACAGTCGCTTCAACAGAATAACGATAATATATTTTATCATTATTCTTATAATCTGCACTTTCTTCCAGGCGAACCGGGATCGTAAATTCTCCGTTCCCGTTGGCAGTCACTTCACCCGAAGCAATCTGTACAGCCTCCGAAATCCTCCAGAAACTGCGAACAGAACGCTTCACCGTATACTTTACCGGAAGGTCCTGAAGCATCACACCGCTATAAGACTGTATCTTGCCTTTTACCTGCACTTCATCTCCGAGTCGGTAACTTTCCGTTTGCTTTTCAAACGTAATATCGAATGTCGGACGTTTATAATCCTCCACACGGATATTCGTTCTACTTTCTCCCGCCGTCAAAGAAAACATTCCGTTCAGACAGGCCGAAGGTAATGCGAAATCGGTGGTAAACGAACCGAATTCATTGGTACGTACCGACTTACGCCCCACTTCCTGATTATTTGTGTCCAACAAAGTTACAGTATAATCTTTACCGGGAAGCACATTGGCTGTATCCGATTTCTGCATATAAGCAATACCTTTCACATACACTGTCTGACCGGGACGGTACAAGGAACGGTCGGTCAATAACGTCATACTTTCCGTCGCTTCATCCTCATCATCGTAATAACCGTAGCTTCCGCCGTAAATACTTCGTTTCGGCATGGCTGTATCCACGCCTTTCGAAGCTTTCAAATATCTGTATTCGGATTTCCAGGGGAACACCACTTTTCCTTCTTCTCCCGTCGTAAACTCCTGCAACACTTTTTCGTCATTACTATACAATATTATCTTTGCGTTGGGTACAGGATGCCCGGTTTGAGCGTCCAAGGCCGCCACTTCATACTGTTGCCTCGGCAAACGGCACGTCAACACTTTGAAGCGGGTCACGTTAAACTCACTTTCACTATCCCGCTTGGCACGAATATCAGGAACAATACGCATGACGTAAGCTCCCACTTCCGGGGACTTGAAAGTGAACACCGTGTCCTGCGTCCGATAATCTTCCGGACGAAGAACCGAATAATGCTGTTCCTTCACCAACTTCTTCGCTTTATTAAAAAGGCGTACCGTAAAACCGTCCAGATTCTTATGCGAAGCTCTCAGTTTAATTTCTTCGCCGGGAAAAGCCTGGCTGATCACATTGACATTCAAGTAAGGAGATAGAATCTCCTGCCTCAGATTCTTCAAAGCATTAATCCTATGGTAAGACGGATAAAGTCCGATTGCCTCGTCACACAGTTTCAAGGCACTTACCGGCTGGTCTTTTTCAATTGCAAACTGAGCTTGCGCCAAATAAACTTCAGCACATATCGGTTCCGATTTGAATTTGCTTTTCAGTTCATTCAATGCAGCCAAATAAGGATCTTGCGTCAGTCCTATCAACCCGTTTTTAGCCTGGAAGGAACGGAACACCTGATCCGCCATGCGTCGCCACTGCAAATAGTTGAGCAGTGCCAACACGTATCCTTCGTTCAGACCGGCTGCCTGATAGGCGGAAATCATATTTCCATAGATAGATATAATATCCTGTTTTACCGGATCCGAAGAAATATCGCCCGGTAATGTTCCGCTACTAAGTCTTTCTATCCGGTTCAAGGATTCTATGCCACGGGAAGCCAACAAATGATACATATCATGGTGATAATATTCACTAGTCTCCCCTAATTCCACAAAAGGAATATAATCGCGTGAGGACGTTTTGAGCAGCAGCACAGAGTCCGCCAGAGCCTCTTTCACATTTGTCCGCACTTTCTCTACGAATATATTTGCTGTCCATTCGCGTAGATCTGCGGAAGGAGCTTCCTCCACGATTTCCGTCCTTCTCCGGAGCTCCCATTGGTTATTGGCTGCATAATCAGCATAGATTCCCGCTATCAATGAGTGCAATATAGCACGGTCCATAGGCTGTTTTGTTTGTTTCGCCCATTGTTCCAGCCCGGTCAGACCGACATAAAAACTGTCGGGAGTCACTATTTCCTGATATTTCATCCTCCACATATATGCCTTCAGCATCTGGGCGGAATTCTTTTCTTTTTCTCCTTTCCGGTAAATCTCGTCAGTCAATTTTATTACTGTTTTAGGCAAACTTCCTGCCTGTTCTACTTCTTTCCATAATTTGTCGAAACTCTGTGCCTGCACTGCCGGAATCACTCCCAACCATAACAGCACCACCATACAAATCTGCCTTATTTTCATAATCTTTCTAGTTTAAGTTCGCTATAAGTCTCACTGTATAAATAACAAAGTAAAGAAATAAAGTTTAAACAATCATCTTTTTTTGAATAAATATAATAGATTTGCACAATCATAACAGATATAACAACCACAATGATTGTGATCATAAAACAGAGTTATCGCCGTTAATCCTCTCCTAACAAATTGTTTATGATATATATCTGTCACCTGTCACGAAACACGACCTAACCAAATGATTATGAGCGACTAAAGATGTGACAGCAACAAGTGACAGCAGCAAGTGACGGCAATAATGCTGTCACCTGGAATTGGATTGAACATGAAAAACTGACACTACGCCTTAACACTGTTGGTTTCGCGGCTCGAAACCCTGGTTCCATACGCTGGAAACTTCAGTTTCAGTTACTTGAAACCATAGTTTCTAACTGATGAAACTTTAGTTTCAAGCAAAGGAAACTAACTCGGACGGTAACTGTTTTGTCGTACACAACCTTCTTCTATCGAAAAAAACAGTGAATACAATATCCGGGACTTATAAGAAGCAAAAAAAGTGGGGATAACGCTTTCAATAACGTATCCCCACTGCAAACTTAGCTAATGTTCTCTCTCTCATTTTTCAATTCTGTACCCCCATGCAAGCATTTCGTTACGACCTACTTCACTGAGGATTTTTCTAACTAAAGAACTTATTTTCTTCATAATCTTTAAACTTTTAAATTACTAATACTTGAAAACTAAAAAATTAAGCTTCCTCGTTCGGGCGAATATTAATTGTTGAATATCCCCAAACATGTACGTCGGCTTCGCCGATCTTTCTAAACAATCTTTCTAACTTTTTCATTTTGTTATCCTCCTATTTACATGTTTTACAACACAAAAATACGACCTTTGTTTATACGTTATACCTAAAAAAGCCAGAATTTTATGTTTTACAGCATATTAATTGATTTGCATCAATTAATTTATTTGTTATGAGACAGAATTGTAATATCAATGGCAGCAACTATGACAAAAAGGCACGAAAGATTATCTTTCATGCCTTTTACTATATGACGCCTATTTATATAATAGGAAAAGAATACTTATTTCATCGGAGTCTGTGCTAAAGTAGCTACCAGAAAATCGTAGAACTTCTGTACAGTAGGAATCAGTGCTCTTTCGTCCGGTGAATGCGGTGAACGTAACGTCGGACCAAACGAAATCATATCCAGCCCCGGAATAATAGCACCGATAATACCACATTCCAATCCCGCATGGATTACCTTCACAGCAGGTTCTACACCAAACTGCTGTTTATAGGATTCCTTCATCGCATGCAAAATCGGTGAGTCAACATTCGGCTGCCATCCGGAATAACCTCCGGTCATTTCTACCTTCATACCTGCCATTGAGAAGCAGGATTCAAGACTGGTAGTCAGATATTCTTTCATGCTATCACTGGAGCTACGAGCCAGAATCTTAATCGCTGCCTTACCTCCGCCAATAGTAATGATAGCCAGATTGGAGGATGTTTCTACCGTGTCGGGAACGGTCGGGATCATACGAGTCACGCCATTCTGACAAGCAAAGATAGCATCAATCAGATTATCCTGAATCTCTTCGGGCACTTCACCGGCAGGAAGTTCTACACGCTCTGCCGTAAAACTGATCGGAGTTTCAATCGCAGCATATTCTTCATTGAACAGGTCTTCGCAATATTTCACCAGTCCCAGCAGTTCTTCTTCGTTTTCAGCAGGAATGGCAAGTACGGCACATGCTTCACGAGGAATAGCGTTGCGCATATTACCCCCGTCCCAGCTTACCAAGCGAGCTTCATAGCTGGCAACCGCTTCACGTACGAAACGAACCAGCAGTTTATTGGCATTGGCACGTCCCTCATTGATTTCCAATCCGGAGTGTCCGCCGCGTAAGCCTTTCAGAGTGACTTTAACAGCGATATCGCCTTCTTCGGGAGCTACTTCTTTATATTCCAGCGTAGCAGTCACATCCATACCTCCGGCACAACCGATATACAGTTCACCTTCATCCTCTGAGTCAAGGTTCAGCAGGATTTCTCCGTTTACCGTACCCGGTTTTAAGCCGAATGCACCGTACATTCCGGTTTCTTCATCTTTGGTGATCAGTGCTTCCAGAGGACCATGTTTCAAATCATTCGCTTCCAGCACAGCCATGATAGCAGCTACCCCAAGCCCGTTATCAGCCCCCAAAGTAGTGCCTCTGGCTTTCACCCAGTCGCCATCTATATAAGTTTCGATAGGATCTTTTTCAAAATCATGAACCGTATCATTGTTCTTCTGAGGAACCATATCCATGTGTGCCTGAAGAATTACACCTTTCCGGTTTTCCATGCCCGGAGTTGCCGGCTTACGGATAATCACATTACCCGCTCCGTCTACAAAAGATTCCAATCCCAAACCTTTTCCGAAGTTCATCAGGAAGTCAGTCACTTTCTCCATGTGTCCGGACGGACGGGGAATCTGAGTCAACGAATAAAAATGCTTCCACACATTCTGTGGAGCTAAAGAAAGAATAGTACTCATAACAAATCTATTTTTTATTAAGTGATTACTTTCGCTGTCTATTGGTCAACGACAAAGCCGCCAAACCATATACACCCAACAAAACTACCAAAAAAGTTTGAATACCGTGCACAATTAGAGCAAATATTCCGGCATCCGTTACATTTACTCCGTAAAGCATCATCATGGAGATGATGGCAAAATGCCACGGTCCCGCCCCGTTAGGAGTTGGCACAATGACAGCAAACGTGCCACCTACAAACATTACTAAGGCCGCCATTACCCCCAGATGAGCCGTAAAAGCGAAGCAATAGAACGTAAAATAGAAATGAAAAAAATAACAAGCCCAGATGGCTAATGTATAAAAGATGAACAAAGGAATATTACGTACACCTCTCAAAGACATGATCCCTTCCCAAATATTCAGAACAAAGCCTTTCACCTGTTCATAGAAAAACAGCGTCTTCCGTAAATAATAAAGGAGGACCGCTACCCCGATAAAGCAAAATAGGACGATATAGAACCATACTGAAGTCAGAAGGTGTATCAAAGAAGGTATTTTGGTACCTGTGTTTTCCAGGAAAGTGACAAAGATCGGCATTTGCAGCAGCACAGTCACACCGGTAATCAGAAGAATGGTCAGTGTATCTACCAGTCGTTCCGTCACCACTGTCCCCAGCGACTTGGCAAACGAGACATTATCGTACTTCGCCAATACACCGCAACGACTCACCTCCCCTATCCGGGGAACAATCAGACTGGCAGCATACGAAACAAAAATGGCATTCACGCAGTCACTTCTCTTGGGAAAAGCATCCAACGGTTCCAGCGTCTGCCGCCACCGCCATCCGCGGAACACCTGGGCAAGCACTCCAAACAAGAGAGAGAAGAGCATCCACCACCAGTTCGTGCCATGCCGCAATACCTCGCCGGCTTCGGCGAAATCAAAGTCGCGATAAACCCAATATAGAATAAAGCCACCTAAAACGATCGGTAATATCAGTTTCAGCGTCTTTTTTAGTAGTTTCTTCATCCTTAATTCTTCATTCTTCATTTAAAAGAATTACCTTTGTCGGCTGCAAAAGTAATTATTTAGTTGGTAAATGAAATTAGTAAAGCCTAAAAAGTTTCTCGGACAGCACTTTCTGAAAGATTTGAAAGTAGCGCAGGATATTGCCGATACAGTCGACACCTTTCCCGAATTGCCGATATTGGAGGTAGGACCGGGCATGGGGGTATTGACACAGTTTCTGGTAAAAAAGGACCGGTTGGTAAAGTCGTTGAAGTGGACTACGAATCGGTTGCCTATCTCCGCGAAGCCTATCCGTCACTGGAAGATCACATTATCGAAGACGATTTTCTGAAAATGAATCTTCACCGGTTGTTCGACGGAAAGCCTTTCGTTCTGACCGGTAATTACCCATACAACATCTCCAGCCAGATATTTTTCAAGATGCTGGAAAACAAAGACATCATCCCCTGCTGTACCGGAATGATCCAGAAGGAAGTAGCCGAACGTATCGCTGCCGGACCGGGCAGTAAAACCTACGGCATCCTGAGTGTACTGATACAGGCATGGTATAAAGTAGAATATCTCTTTACCGTCAGCGAACATGTTTTCAACCCGCCTCCCAAAGTTAAAAGCGCCGTCATCCGGATGACACGCAATGACACGCAAAATCTGGGATGCGACGAAAAGCTGTTCAAACAAGTAGTGAAGACCACCTTCAACCAACGGCGTAAAACATTGCGCAACTCTATCAAACCGATTTTAGGCAAAGACTGCCCGCTGACAGAGGACGCCTTATTCAACAAACGCCCGGAACAGCTATCGGTAGAAGAATTCATCAGCCTGACGAATCAGGTAGAGGAAGCACTGAAAGCAGCCAACACTTCCGGCAACTGACAGTCTGTGAGAGGAACCTGTATGTAATTTGTAAAACGTTTAATCGCAAACAAAAAGATGAACGAGGAATACATTGACAACGTAAAACACCTTATCGAGCAGAAGGATGCCGATAAGGTAAAAGAACTTCTTGTCGACCTTCACCCCGCCGACATCGCTGAACTGTGTGATGACCTGAATCCGGAAGAAGCCCGGTTTATCTATCGCCTGCTCAACAATGAAACTGCAGCCGACGTACTTGTCGAAATGGATGAGGACGTTCGTAAGGAATTCCTCGAAATGATCCCTTCGGAAACGATTGCCAAGCGCTTTGTGGACTACATGGATACGGATGACGCCGTAGACCTGATGCGTGACCTCGACGAAGACAAACAGGAAGAAATTCTTTCGCACATCGAAGACATCGAACAGGCAGGCGACATTGTAGACCTGTTGAAATATGACGAAAACACCGCCGGTGGTCTGATGGGCACCGAAATGGTAGTCGTAAACGAAAACTGGAGTATGCCCGAATGTCTGAAGGAAATGCGCCAGCAAGCCGAAGAACTGGATGAGATATATTATGTATATGTCATCGATGACGATGAACGTCTAAGGGGAATTTTCCCGCTCAAGAAGATGATCACCTCCCCTTCTGTATCCAAAGTGAAACATGTGATGCAGAAAGACCCGATTTCGGTACACGTAGACACTTCCATCGACGAAGTGGCACAAACCATTGAAAAGTATGACCTTGTTGCCATCCCTGTAGTAGACAGTATCGGCAGACTGATAGGACAGATCACTGTCGACGACGTCATGGACGAAGTTCGTGAACAGTCGGAACGCGATTACCAGTTGGCATCCGGTCTTTCGCAGGACGTAGAAACCGATGACAACGTACTGAGACAAACCACAGCCCGGCTACCGTGGCTACTGATCGGTATGATCGGAGGAATCGGAAACTCCATGATATTGGGAAACTTCGACGCCACTTTCGCCGCCCATCCCGAAATGGCATTATACATTCCGCTGATCGGTGGTACGGGAGGAAACGTCGGAACACAATCTTCCGCCATCATCGTACAAGGACTTGCCAACAGTTCGCTGGACGCAAAAAACACATTCAAGCAAGTAACCAAGGAAGCGGTAGTAGCTTTAATCAATGCTACCATTATTTCCCTGCTGGTATATACCTACAACTTTATCCGGTTCGGCGCGACGGCTACAGTCACTTATTCCGTATCCATCAGCCTGTTTGCCGTAGTAATGTTCGCCTCTATCTTCGGTACCCTCGTTCCGATGACGCTGGAGAAACTAAAGATAGACCCTGCCATCGCGACAGGTCCGTTTATAGCCATCACAAATGACATAATCGGCATGATGTTGTACATGGGAATTACGGTTTTATTATCCTAAAAACACGATAATCAAAAAAAAATAAGCAAAAGAGTATGAAGTAATCGTTTTATTTCATTATTTTGTGACCCAAAACTAATATACAATGATGGACGCTCATGACACTAATCTTCCCTTGAACCAAGGGGAGTTAGAAGAAGAAAAGAAAACAGTTGAGGTTTCTGAAGCCATTACAGAGACTCCGGCTGAAGAAGGTACCGAAAAAGTTACTGAAGAAGTTACTGCCGAAGTTCAGACTGAAGCAGCACCTAAACCTGCCACAAAGGAAGACGTACTGAACCGATTGAAAGAGCTTGCGCAAGACTCGGAAAATTCGAACAAGCAGGAAATTGACAACCTAAAACAATCATTCTACAAGTTACACAACGCCGAAGTGGAAGCTGCCAAGAAGCAGTTTATCGACAATGGAGGCGTTGCTGAAGACTTCACTCCGAAGGATGACCCCACAGAAGAGGAATTCAAACGCCTGATGGGATCTATCAAAGAGAAAAGAAGCCGGCTGGTTGCCGAACAGGAACGTCAGAAAGAAGAAAATCTGCAAGTCAAGCTTTCCATTATCGAAGAACTTAAAGAATTGGTAGAATCGGGTGATGATGCCAATAAATCTTATACAGAGTTCAAAAAGCTGCAACAGCAATGGAACGAGACCAAACTGGTTCCTCAGGGCAAGGTGAATGAACTTTGGAAGAATTACCAACTGTACGTAGAGAAATTCTACGATCTGCTGAAACTGAACAACGAATTCCGTGAATACGATTTCAAGAAGAATCTGGAAATAAAGACTCATCTTTGTGAAGCTGCCGAAAAGCTTGCCGACGAAGAAGATGTAGTTTCCGCTTTCCACCAGCTTCAGAAGTTACATCAGGAATTCCGTGATACGGGTCCGGTAGCTAAAGAATTGCGTGACGAAATCTGGAACCGCTTCAAAGCTGCTTCTACGGCTGTCAACCGCCGTCACCAGCAACATTTCGAAGCTCTGAAAGAATCGGAACAGCACAATCTGGATCAAAAGACTGTCATTTGCGAAATTGTAGAAGCAATCGAGTACGATGAACTGAAAACATTCTCAGCCTGGGAAAACAAGACACAGGAAGTGATTGCTCTGCAAAACAAATGGAAGACCATCGGATTCGCTCCTCAAAAGATGAACGTGAAGATATTCGAACGTTTCCGCCACGCCTGCGATGATTTCTTCAAAAAGAAAGGAGAATTCTTCAAAGCGCTCAAAGAAGGAATGAACGAAAATCTGGAAAAGAAGAAAGCACTTTGCGAAAAGGCAGAAGCTCTGAAAGACAGCACCGACTGGAAAGCAACCGCCGATGCGCTGACTAAGTTGCAGAAAGAATGGAAAACCATCGGTCCGGTAGCCAAGAAATATTCGGATGCCGTATGGAAACGCTTCATCACCGCCTGCGATTATTTCTTCGATCAGAAGAATAAGGCCACTTCTTCACAACGCTCTGTAGAAGTAGAGAACATGGAGAAGAAAAAAGCGTTGATTGAGAAATTAGCTTCCATCGACGAAAATATGGATACGGATGAAGCCGGTACTTTGGTACGCGACTTGATGAAAGAATGGAATTCCATCGGTCATGTCCCGTTCAAGGAAAAAGATAAATTGTACAAGCAATATCATGGCTTGATCGACCAACTGTTCGACCGATTCAACATCAGTGCGTCAAACAAGAAGTTGAGTAATTTCCGCTCGAATATCAGCAATATTCAAGGAGGCGGCTCACAATCTCTGTATAGAGAAAGAGAAAAACTGGTACGTATTTATGAGAATATGAAGAATGAACTTCAGACTTATGAGAATAATCTGGGATTCCTTACTTCTTCTTCCAAAAAAGGTAGCAACTTGCTGACAGAACTGAACCGCAAGGTAGATAAGCTGAAAGCTGATCTCGAATTGGTATTACAGAAAATTAAAGTAATCGACGAGTCATTGAAAGCAGAAGAATAATCTTCTCTTAAAATAAGAAGTTATTCATAATTCACTTATATAAAGCCAACTAAGTCATCCCGGTTTAGTTGGCTCTTTTATTTTCCCCGCTTCTCTTATATAGAAAGCCATTCCTATTCCGGGGTCAGTCAAAAAAACAGGTTTGAGCTCTATACTGTACAGAA
>ERZ779852.1162-NODE-1162-length-25816-cov-35.989014_pt1 | contig 25816 bp, 28 predicted proteins | sample MGYA00511559_ERZ779852 | MGnify/ENA primary metagenome ERZ779852 (study PRJEB29588, sample SAMEA2157977) | human gut metagenome | biome: human gut; feature: human-associated habitat; material: faeces | place: Denmark | collected 2008/2010 ...
GAAAGGGGGATTTTCCATGACCGAACACGAAAAGTATCAAGAACATATCCGGCATACACACGATGCCTTTTGCAAGACTGTTATTCGCCACGCTGCCATAGACGCAGCCCGGAGCATACGGAGCCGCCGCAAGCGGGAAATCTCGCTTGAATATCTGATAGAAGAAAAACACTATCCATTCAGTACCACAGATAAATACTTTGCGGAGCAATCCGGCATGACCAGCTATCCGCTTTTCGTCTGTGGTCAGATGGTGCTTTTGGAAAGTCCAGAGCTTGCCGCAGCCCTGTCCGCACTATCACAGATGGAACAGGAAATCATTTTCTTGTACTACTTCCAACGATTGACGCATAGGGAGATTGGACGGAGATATGGACGGGCTGGCAACACAACCGGGCGGCGTATTCAGATGATTTTACGGCGGCTACGGGCAGAGTTGGAGGGTTTGTCCTATGAGCCAGCTACTTCCCTATGAGACAATCGTTAAGGCAAGCGAGGGCGACCCGGAAGCTGTTGCCGCCGTCCTATCCCATTATGCGGGATATGTCCGCTCTTGTGCGAAAATGGACGGACAGATTAACACGGATATGCAGGAGCATATCGTCAGGCAACTGATAGAAAGCCTGTTGAAGTTCCGCTTTGACCGCTAAACAGAAAAGTTGTATAATTAGAGCCTGACAAATTAAACTTCAATGAGGGTAGAGCAAATGGAACAGATTATCAATTATAGAGACATACCCACAGATAAAAGGATTGACATATTAAATGCTCTTGAGCGAATAGGTTTTTTTCCGGCATACGGCGGCGTGAGAACAATGCAGCAAATTATGGAAAAGTCAGTTCCAGGTTCAGGCCCACAATTCTATTTCGTTTTCCGTGAAAATGAGTTGATAGGGTACAATTTTCTCATTGGGGACACTAAGAAATATAAAGCGTTCCCATGGCTTGCTATTAGCAATATGGATGAGCAGAAGTTGACTGTTTGTGAAGAACTGATGAAAATACAAATTGCCTTTTTTGAAGAACTCGGAATGCAAAAGATAGCAGATCATTGCGTTAGGATTATGGAAGATTACAGAAAAGGAATTGGAAAGCGGAAAGAAAGCGATTGCAGATAAATTCCATTTGAAAAACGGCTGACAATTTAATACCGCCGCCCATCACAGCGGTAGATAAGCAGTAAATCTTGAAAAGGTTTACTGCTTTTTTTGCGCCCATTTTCAAAAATCTTTGGCAAACCACACCGCCGGATTGTTGTAGGGAGCAGACAGGGAAAACAAAAAAATTTCCGCTGCGTTTGCCAAAACGACCCCTTTTCACCGTTGTAGTGGTGAACAGCGGGCAGAACACGCCGCCGCAATCGCTATATTGGTGGAGCAAGCCAGTATATCCGCAAACCAGAGCCGCCGAGGAAAGCGGTAGTTTTTTAGAGCAAGATTCTACCACGGTGCCAAAATCCGCATATCTGCGGTTTTGCCCCCTTTGGTAAATCTTGTTGGGGAGTGCCTTCCCCAAACCCTGCTCATGCGCCCTGTCGGGCGAGAAAGGAGGTCAACGCTTGAAGAAAAAATACAACACGCCCCACCGCTGCCATGTGGTCAAAACCCGCATGACCGAGGAAGAATACGCCGACTTTACCGAGCGGCTGAAACACTATGACATGAGCCAAGCCGAATTTATCCGGCAAGCCATTACACGGGCGACCATTCGCCCCATCGTTACCGTTTCCCCGGTCAATGATGAACTGTTGTCCGCCGTTGGCAGGCTGACCGCCGAATATGGAAAAATCGGTGGCAACCTCAATCAGATTGCCCGCGCCCTCAACGAGTACGGCACACCATACAACGCCCTGTCCGTTGAAGTCCGCGCCGCCATTTCTGACCTTGCTGCCTTGAAGTTTGAAGTCCTGCGAAAGGTAGGTGACGCTGTTGGCAACATTCAAACATATCAGCTCTAAAAATGCGGACTATGGCGCAGCCGAGCAGTACCTCACCTTTGAACATGACGAGTTTACCATGAAGCCCACCCTTGATGAAAACGGGCGGCTCATGCTCAGGGAGGACTATCGAATAGCCACGCTGAACTGCGGCGACGAGGATTTTGCCGTTGCCTGTATGCGCTCCAATCTCCGCTATGGGAAGAACCAGAAGCGGGAAGATGTAAAAAGCCACCACTACATTATCAGCTTTGACCCACGGGACGCGGTGGACAACGGTTTGACCGTAGACCGGGCGCAGGCGTTGGGCGAGGAATTTTGCCGGAAGCAGTTTCCCGGACACCAAGCCATTGTCTGCACCCACCCGGACGGACACAACCACAGCGGCAATATCCATGTGCATATCGTTATCAATTCTCTGCGGATAGAGGAAGTTCCGTTCCTGCCTTACATGGACAGACCGGCAGACACCCGCGCCGGGTGCAAACACCGCTGCACAGACGCGGCGATGGAATACTTCAAAGCCGAAGTCATGGAGCTGTGCCACCGGGAAAATCTCTATCAAATCGACCTTTTGCATGGCAGCAAAAACCGCATTACCGAGCGTGAGTATTGGGCGCAGCGGAAAGGGCAGGCAAAGCTGGACAAGGAAGCTGCCGCCTTGCCAGCCGAGGAGCAGCCAGCCAAGCCCACGAAGTTTGAAACAGACAAGGAAAAATTGCGGCAGGCCATACGCACCGCGCTGTCCTCTGCCGCAAGCTATGGCGAGTTCGCCGCCGTTCTCTTGCAACAGGGCGTGACTGTCAAGGAGAGCCGAGGGCGGCTATCCTACCTCACGCCGGACAGGACAAAGCCCATTACCGCCCGCAAGCTGGGAGATGATTTTGACCGCGCTGCCGTTCTTGCCCTTTTGGAACAGAACGCCCACAGAGCCGCCGAGCAGACCGCAACCGTACCCGAATACCCCCGCAACATAAGGGAGCGTTTGCAGGGCAAAAAAGCTGTCCAAACCACCCCGGAAAAGGACGGTATTCAGCGCATGGTTGACCGGGCAGCGAAGCGAGCGGAGGGAAAGGGCGCGGGCTATGACCGCTGGGCGGCAGTCCACAATCTGAAACAAATGGCGGCTACCGTTGCCGCCTACGGGCAGTACGGCTATTCGCCGGAGGAGCTGGACGCAGCCCTTGTATCCGCCAATGCGGATTTACAGGACAGCACCGCCAAGCTGAAAGCCCTGGACGCTGCTATCCGGGAGAAAAAGGAGCTTCAGACACAGGTGCTTGCCTATGCCAAGACCAAGCCTGCCCGTGACGGTCTGAAAGCGCAGAAAACGGAAAAAGCCCGCAGCGCCTACCGGGAACGGCACGAAAGCGATTTTATCATAGCGGACGCAGCCACCCGTTATTTTCGGGCGCATGGCGTTTCCAAGCTGCCAAGCCATAAAGCCCTGCAAGCGGAAATCGAGCAGCTTACCGCCGAAAAGAACGCCCATTACAACGAATACCGGGAGAAAAAAGCCCGTGTCAAGGAGCTGCATACCGTGAAAAGCAATCTTTCTCAAATCCTGCAAGGCGAGAAAGACAGAGAGAAAAAGCACGAACATGAGCGTTAAAAACCGCCCCGAAACGATACCAAAACGGGGATATGCCCTGCACCCTATCCGCAATACTGCCCACCTTTGAAACGGGGCGCACAGCGCAGGAAATCCCCGAAAATGACACCGAGAAACTACATTTTTACCGACCTATCCGCTTATACCAGCGGAAACGGCAGAAAGGAGCGAGAAATGCCACGCATGAGCAAAAAGCGGCGGTTGGAATGGAGCTTTTTCCTCAACCACCGAAACCGTATTACCTACAATGACCTTTGCCGGGGCTGCACACACGGCTGCAAGCAGAGCTTCCGGGCGATTATCGTCCTCTGCCCCCGGTATTTCTCTAAGAGATGGAAACACAGGGAGGACACCGCCAATGGCAGATAACCGCAAATATTACTACCTCAAACTGAAAGAAAACTTCTTCGACAGCGATTCCATTGTGCTGTTGGAGGACATGAAAGACGGGATTTTGTATTCCAATATCCTCTTGAAGCTGTACTTAAAATCGCTGAAAAATGGCGGCAGATTGCAGCTTGACGAGCATATCCCCTATACCGCCCAGATGATAGCCACGCTGACCCGTCACCAAATCGGGACGGTGGAACGGGCATTAGCCATCTTCCAGCAGTTAGGGCTTGTGGAGCAGCTTGACTGCGGGCTGCTTTATATGACCGACATCGAGCTGATGATCGGTCAATCCTCTACCGAAGCGGAACGGAAACGCGCCGCAAGGCTTGAAAATAAGGCACTTTTGCCGCCGCGGACAAATGGCGGACATTTGTCCGACATTCGTCCACCAGAGATAGAGATAAAGAAAGAGATAGATATAGAGTTAGAAAAAGAGGGAGAGTTAAAGGGACAAGCCCTCGCCCGCAGCTATGGCAGATATGAGAATGTATTTCTGACTGATACGGAGCTTTCCGAACTGCAAGCGGAGCTGCCCGAAAAATGGGCGTACTACATTGAGCGGCTTTCCGGCTATATCGCGTCCACGGGCAAGAAATATAAAAACCACGCCGCCACTATCCGCAGATGGGCGGCAGACGATACCGCAAAGGCTGCCCCGAAACAGGGCATACCCGAATACACCTGCAAGGAGGGCGAGAGCTTATGAGTAATCTGTTTACAGAACGAGTTTTGAATATGGCGGCTGTTACCCCACAGCCGGAGGACTACACGGGCGAGGACGGACTGCTTTACTGCGGCAAGTGTCACACTCCGAAAGAAGCCTACTTCCCGGAAAAGCAAGCCGCCCTGTTTGGGCGTGACCGCCACCCGGCAGAATGTGACTGCCAGAAAGCCCAGCGTTTGGAGCGTGAAGCCGCCGAACAGCGCAGAAAGCACCTTGACACCGTGGAGGACTTGAAACGCCGGGGATTTACCAATCCTACCATGCAGGAATGGACTTTCGCCAACGACAACGGGAAATGCCCGCAAATGGAGATTGCACACTTCTATGTGGAGCATTGGGAAATCATGCGCGAGGAAAATATCGGCTATCTGCTATGGGGCAAGGTCGGCACAGGAAAAAGCTATTTTGCCGGGTGTATCGCTAATGCCCTCATGGAGCAGGAAGTCGCTGTCCGCATGACGAACTTCTCTGCGATTTTGAATGACCTGACCGCCAGCTTTGAGGGGCGCAACGAGTATATCGAGCGTCTTTGCCGTTTTCCTCTGCTTATCATTGATGATTTTGGAATGGAGCGCGGCACAGAGTACGGTTTAGAACAGGTCTACAATGTGATTGACAGCCGCTACCGCAGCCGCAAGCCCTTAATCGTTACCACCAATCTGACATTGGACAGCCTGCAAAATCCGCTGGACACCGCCCATGCCCGGATTTATGACCGCCTTTTGGAAATGTGCGCCCCTATCCTCTTTACGGGAGAGAACTTCCGCCGTGAAACGGCGCAAGCCAAGCTGAACAGACTAAAAGAATTGATGAAATGAAAGGAGTTGCCTATGGCAGAGAACAAGCAGAACACCACCCCGGAACGCCGCCCGGACTGCGTGACAGAGATCCGCATGGGCAACACCGTCCTTGTCGTTTCCGGCTTTTTCAAAAAAGATACCACCGACACAGCAGCCGATAAGATGATGAAAGTGCTGGAGGCGGAAGCCGCCGCAGGACACAAAGCCCAGCTTTCGCCCTAACGCTACAAGCCGCACAGAAAAATCGTCATTTTACCGGGCGGTAAAGAAGCAGAAGCCGCTATACAGACAGCCGCCCCATGTGGTATAATCGAAATACGGAATAGTGGGGCTGGCTGTCGGAAACGGAGGATTTTATGTTAAGACAGACCACCCAGAAAATCACTGCCCTTTATCCAAGACTATCCCATGAGGACGAGCTGCAAGGCGAAAGCAATTCCATTTCCAACCATGATGTAATGTATAGAGGGTGGAATACACCAAAAAACATTACATCATGACTGGCGGCTCATTTGTGGCGAATGAAAAGACAGTTATGATAAAGGAGGAATGCCCTCAAACCTACCGTAACTGTCAACCACATTCCCGCGAAAGGAGCCTTGTATGGAACTGACTTACACCAAATGCGGCGACTATCTCATTCCCGACCTTGTGTTATCGGACACCAAAGAGTACCATATCGGGAAATATGGCCGGTTGCGCCGTGCCTACTTAAAAGAACACCGGCCCATTCTGTATACCGATCTCATTGTCACTGAAAAGCTGTTTCCCCATTTGGAGGAAATCGACACCGCCTGCCGGGAGCGTCTGGAAATTATCGAAAAAGTCATGATGCAGCAAGAGAGCGTCACAGAAGCCCTGAAAGCTGCCGACCAGATGGCATGGGTGCGCTCCATGAACTCCATCCACAACAGAGCCGAGGAAATCGTCCTGGCGGAGCTGGTCTACTGTTGAGGGAGGGAACGCTATGATTTTGGAAGCCATGTATAACGGAGAGTTTTATCCCTGTGAAACGGTAGTGCCCACGTCCTCGGAATACCGCAAGGCGGTCCAAACCTGTGCGGCGTTGATGGAGCAGCTATCCCAGCGGCTCAGCAAAGAGGACTATGCGCTGGTGGAAGAACTCCGGGCGCAGAACGCTATCGCCCAGTGTGAGGAAAGTGAGAGCCATTTCAAGTATGGCTTTTCGGCTGGGCTGATCGTCCAGCAGGAAGCCAATGAACAGCTGCAAAACAAGAAATAAGCGATGAACGAAAAAGCCCACGCAGCCGGAAAGAGAACCGGTGGCGTGGGCTTTCTGCGTATATGGTTATTCTGTCAGATCATCCGAAGTTTCCGCAACCAGCCGGTCAAAGTCGCTCTGATAGGTCCGATCCTGCAATACCCGGAACTTTTCAAACTCTTTCTCAGCAAAGGCTTTGGCAATGGCGGCAGTCACCTTGCCTTTATCATGCAGAATATCTTCCTCGTTGAACTGTAAAAATGCGTCAAGCCGTTTGATCCAATCGGCCATATACATGACATTCCCCCGGCGGGCCTGCCGTTCCGCATAGTCCAGGTACATGGTGACGATCTCGTTCAGGTTTCGCATTTCCGTTTCGTTCAGATAGTTTTTGGCAACGGTGACATCCGATTTGCGGATGCGGCCTTTGGGGGCGTTTTTCCATGTGGTCAGCCCCATGTTGGGCTTGGTGCTGTCGGCACGGCCATATACAATCTCGGCGGCGGTATGATGGGTGACCGCATAGTGGAGCTTATTCTGCACCGTTGCGAAAAACTCCTTTGTGATGGGGCTTTCCACATCGTAGTCGGCGCTGCACTGGGAATATATGTCCGTGATTTTCTGGTAAAATCTTCTCTCGCTGGCCCGGATGTCCCGGATACGCTCCAGCTGTTCCTCGAAATAATCCTTGCCGAAAAAGTTCTCCGGCTCCCGCAGCCGTGCGTCATCCATCACATAACCTTTGATGATGAACTCTTTCAACACCCGGTTCGCCCAAATGCGGAACATGGTCGCCTTTTTGGAGTTCACACGATACCCCACAGCGATAATGGCGTCCAGATTGTAATAGTTGGTCTGATACCGTTTCCCGTCCGCCGCAGTTGTTTCCATTTTGGAAACAACTGAATTCTCGTTCAGTTCGCCGGATTCAAAAATGTTTTTCAGATGCTTGGAAATGGCCGCTTTCTGTACCTCGAACAGCTCTGCCATTTTTGCCTGTGTCAGCCAGAGGTTTTCCTGAAAGAGCAGGATTTCCACCCGGACTTCTCCGTTTTCGGTCTTGTAAAAGAGGATTTCTCTGGTTTCATACGGGGTCAGTCCCTGTTCCTCATTCATTCTTCGTCACCTCCATCCGTCCGGTTCTTTCCCCGGCTCTTGTAGACATTGTACTGATTTTTGCACCGTGAGCTGCAAAAGGCAGCGTTGGACCGGCTGCCCAGGAACACCTTCTGGCAGTGCTTGCACAGGCGCAGGGGCTGGTCACCGTCCACCAGCATGAAGCTGAACATCATCTGGATACCCAGCAGCAGGGAGTGAAAATCCCAGTAAATGGTGGGCTTATCCAGCAGCTCAATGTGGTAGCTGGGGGCAATCCCACCAAACGCAGCCATGGCCTTGCGATACAGCCCCCGTGCGTCCTCGTCGATAGAATCATAGTCATTGTAGTACAAAATGGCGGTGGTCAGCGTAAAGGCCCAATCCTTGAACTGCTGAGCAACCCAGTCGTAGGGTTCCGCATATTCCCGCTGAAAGCTCATATTCTTCGCCATCGGCTCGTCCATGAACGTCATGGTCAGGGCAACCATCGTCCGGTCACCGGACACATTCCATGTGGATTCAATGCCTTTCTTCACCAAGTCCAGCTGGTCAAAGGGGTAAAACAGGGACAGGTATTTGTCTGTCGCCATGGATTCTTCCTTGATGAAGTGGTTTTTGGGCAGGTATACCGCCTCATAGTCCATAAAGGACGGCGTGGTGGGCAGGGCGGTCATCAGCCCCAGCAGGCCGTACCGGGTGATAAACTCCATTATCGCCTTTTCCACTTCTGCTTCCGGCTTGCGCCCCATCATCAGCATCCCCACATTCAGCGCATCCAGCACAATGTTGGGGATCTCTTTCAGCGGATTGTAGACATCCGGCTTTGCGTTTTTGCCGGGGGTGATGTACCGCTTGCCATCTTCCGCTGTTTTCAACTCATAATGATCGTACCGCACCCAATGGGAACGGGACTGTTCAAATAAATTTTTCATCATACACGCCCTTTCTCCTTAATCGTCCCAATTATCAGGGGCGGTTTTTCTTTTTTCTGCGCTTGGTCTTGTTCTCCCGCCGGATCACGGCATCCTTGCCATGTTTTCTTGCGATTTTCGAGTATTCCTCTAAAAACTGGCGCTCCCGCAAGGTAAAGCTGCCGTCATGCTCCTGCTTGCCGCACAGATGGTCATACATCTGGCGCTGCAATTTCTTGTGGATGGTTTTCCGCAGCTTGCGGATGTTGCGGTCAGACTGCCCACGGACAGCGGCAAGCCGGGTGGTGCTGTACAGCCGCAAAGAGAGGAAATACAAAACCTCCTTGTGTTCCTCGCTCAGTTCCTCCACCATGTGAGAAATAAAGGGATCAGCGGTCAGGTTGTGCATCTCATAAGGGCAGTCAAACAGGATGTCCAGAAAGTTTCCAGCCATCAGCTGCCGGTATGCAGGGTTGTTCATCCATCGGGGAATGAGCTTCGGTTCCGGCACCGCCTGATATTCCAGCGGCACATCCCCACGGAGGTTTTCATGATCCCGTTCCCGGCGTTCCCGGTTTCCGTCCAGCTTGTTCCATTCCTCCACCACGGCCCGGAAATCTTTTTCGGTGCGTGCGGCTTCCTCCAGCCGCCGTATGGCCTCGGCCCGCATCTCCCGTTTCAGCCGCTTTTCGCTGACTGGGGCAGCTTCTTCTTCCTCGGTTTCCAGTTCGACATCATAGTCAATGGGATGCTCGTCCTGCTCCAGCTCATTTTCCAGCTCGGCCAGACGTTCTTCCGCAAGCGCCTGTTCCAGCGTTTCCTCCGCCCCAGCGCCTGTCCCATCGTCCCATCCGGTGAAGCCCCCTTTGGTATCCAGAAGCTCGTCATCAGACAGATACGCCATGACTCCACCTCTTTTCAAAAAAATATTTTGCGATTTTTCAAAAATGGTTCCGTTTTGCACCCCGGATTTCTCCTATTAGTGAAAGAGTAATCTAAAAACAAGTTACTTGGGTTGCATTGGCTCGTTCACGCAGGAGAAAGGGGGCTTTCGCCATGTTCAGGCTTGACACAAAAAAGAAGTAACACAATCGCAGGTTACAAACAACGGAACTATAACAACAGTATACACCGGATGCGCTGAAAGCGCAAGAAAGAGAGGTTCTATGGCAGATAAAAACGCCGTGTTTCTGACTCGGCACATTGGCAAGACCACCTATAAAGTTCGTGTCTACCTCAGCGAAACCGCCGAGGAAACGATGGAAGATAAAATTCTGCGGCTGATCCGCAATGACGGGCTGGCAAACCAGTCGGAATGTGGTATAATGGAACTGCCACAAATGAGCCGTCCGTCTGAAAGGAGCGCCTGATATGGCAAACAGACAGACGGAAGAAAAAATCACTGCGCTCTATGAGCGCCTGTCCCGTGACGATGACCTCACGGGCGACTCGAACTCCATTCTGAATCAGAAACGTTATCTCGAAAGCTATGCAGCACAGCGGGGCTACACCAATATCGTCCACTACACAGACGATGGGTGGTCCGGCGGCAACTTTGACCGTCCCGCATGGAAGCGCCTTGTGGCGGACATTGAGGCGGGAAAGGTGGCTCATCTGCTGTGTAAGGACCTAAGTCGGATCGGCAGAAATTACCTGCAAACCGGCTTTTACACCGAGGTAATGTTCCGGCAGAATGGGGTTCATTTTGTAGCTGTCGCCAATAACATTGACAGCGAGGAACAGGACAGCGGCGAGTTTGCTCCCTTTCTCAATATCATGAACGAATGGTATCTGCGTGACCAGTCCAAAAAGGTTTCGGCAGCATACCGTGTTAAGGGGAAGGCAGGCAAGCCCACCACCAACAACGCCATCTATGGCTACAAAAAAGACCCGGAGGATAAGGACCACTGGCTGATGGACGAGGAAGCCGCCGCTGTGGTGCGGCGGATCTTCCGGCTTGCGGTGGAGGGGCACGGCCCCCATGAGATCGCCAAGATACTCACACAGGAAAAGGTGGAGTGCCCCGCCTATTATCTGGCCCGCAACGGCAGGGGCTGCCGGAAAAACACCGTGGACACCAGCCGACCCTATGACTGGTACGGTTTTACGGTCAGCTCCATGCTGGCCAAGCCGGAGTATATGGGGCACACCGTCAATTTCCGTTCCTCCAAAAAGTCCTATCGGGATAAGCGGGTAAAAAATGATCCGTCCGACTGGCTGATCTTTGAGAACACCCACGAGGCCATTGTTGACCCGGAAACCTGGCAGCTCGCCCAGCAGGTGAAGCGGACGGTGCGCCGGACAGATACCACCGGCGTCGCCAATCCCCTGACCGGCCTTGTGTTTTGTGCTGACTGTGGAGCCAAAATGTATAACCACCGGGGCAAGCGCAAAAAGGACGGGCGGGAATATTCCGTGGATTTTTACAGCTGCTCCACCTACACCCTGACCTTTGAGCGAGAAACTCAGATGTGTTCTTCTCACACGGTCAGCACTAAGGCTCTGAATGCCCTGATTCTGGAAACCATCCGCACTACCGCCAGCTATGCCATCCAGAACAAGGAGGAATTTATTCAGAAAGTTCGCAGCATTTCACAGGTTCGCCAGCAGGAAGCGGCAAAGGAGCTGAAACGCAAGGTCGCCAAGGAGCGCAGGCGCAGTGCCGAGTTGGACGTGCTGATTAAAAAGCTGTATGAAACCTATGCCATGGGCAAGTTGGAGGAAAAACGGTTCGAGCTGCTTTGTGCCGAATATGAGAAGGAACAGGCCGAGCTGGAACAGCTGCTTGCCTCCGAGCAGGCGCAGCTGGACCAGTTTCACGAGGACACGGACCGTGCCAGCCACTTTCTGGCGCTGGCACAGAAATATACGGATTTCACCGAGCTGACTGCCCCCATGCTCCATGAATTTGTGGAGAAAATTCTGGTCCATGCCCCGGACCGAAGCACCGGGGAACGGGTGCAGGAAATTGAAATTTATCTGAATTTTATCGGGAAGTTTGAAGTGCCCATGCCCGAACCCACTGAGGAAGAACTGGCTGCGGAGGAAAAGCGCCGCCAGAAGCGCATCCGTGACCATGAAAAATACCTGCGCCAGAAGGAGCGCAAACAGAAGATTGCCGAGGGGCTGATCGTTCCGGGTGAACCGTACCAGCTGGTGTGCCAGTGCTGCGGAGAGCCGTTCCAGTCTGTCCGCCCCAACGCTAAATTTTGCAAACCCGCCTGCCGGGAGACGTTCTACCGGCAGGAAAAGCGGAAAGCCAAAGAAACGGAAACATCACAAACTGCATAAGGACTGCGGCCTGCCCCAATAAACCGGGCAGGCCGCTTTTTTATGCCCTGAAACGGAGGGGTTTTTTATGACACTCTTTGAACTGGCAAAACAGAATATTTGTGTGCCGGATGCGGCGGAACACTATGGGCTGCAAGTCAACCGAAACGGGATGTGCAGCTGTCCGTTCCATGAGGACCGGCACCCCAGCATGAAGCTGAACGAACGGTATTTTTACTGCTTCGGCTGCGGGGCCACCGGCGATGTGATTGACCTTGTGGCGAGGCTGTTTGCCCTGAGCAGTTACGAGGCAGCGCAGAAGCTGGCACAGGATTTTGGGATTGGCCCGGACAAGCCGCCTGTGGCAGCTGCCCTGCCCAAACCGGAGCGTCCCCTGCTGAAAGCATACCGGCAGGAGGAAGTACGCTGCCTGCGAGTGCTGTGTGATTATCTGCATCTGCTGGAAAGCTGGAAGGTGCAGTACGCACCCAAGACAGCGGAAGATACTTTGGATGATCGGTTTGTGGAAGCCTGTCAGATGCTGGACTATGTGGAGTATCTGGCGGATTTGCTCATTGCCACTGAGCTGGAACAGCGGGTGAAAATTGTTGAAATGCTGAACAAGGATGGCCTGATTGCCGGTTTGGAGGAACGGCTGGACAGGCTGAAAAAGGAGGACGATGCCCATGAAAAACAAAACGCAGCTTGACGGGATGCCCGTCTGGTTTGATGGAAAAAGCATCAACGAAGCCCTGTTTTGTGAGGAGTTCTTGCAGACGCACAAGATCATCTTCACAAACGGGGCTTTTTTCACGCCCGAAGGCCGTGTGACTGATGAGTTGCCCCTGCGGGGAGAGATTTTTGAAGAGCTGAAATACTGTGCGGTCAGCAACATTCCCCGCAAAATCAGCAACATTGTGGAGCTGATGAAGCTGGCGGCACTGGCAGAGGATTTTCCCCCGGAGCCGGACCGGATTCACCTTTCCAATGGGACGCTTTTTCTGGATGGGACCTTTGCGGAGGGAAAGCCGAAAATCGTCCGCAACCGTTTCCCCGTGGCCTACAACTCCAACGCCCCAAAGCCTGCCCTCTGGCTGCAATTTCTGGATGGCCTTCTCTACCCGGAGGACATCCCAACCTTGCAGGAATATATCGGCTACTGCCTGATTCCCAGCAACAAGGGACAACGGATGATGGTCATTAAGGGCAGCGGCGGCGAGGGCAAGTCGCAGATCGGCGCTGTTCTGGGAACTTTGTTCGGCTCCAACATGAAGGATGGCAGCATCGGGAAAATATCCGAGAACCGTTTTGCCCGTGCTGACCTGGAACATATCCTCCTGTGCGTGGACGACGATATGCGGATGGAGGCCCTGCGCCAGACCAACTATGTGAAATCCATTGTCACCGCCCAGGGCAAGATGGATTTGGAGCGCAAGGGCAAACAGAGCTATCAGGGATGGATGTGCGCCCGGCTGTTAGCATTCTCCAACGGAGATTTGCAGGCGCTGTTTGACCGCAGCGACGGATTTTACCGCCGCCAGCTGGTGCTGACCACGAAAGAAAAACCAGCTGGCCGTGTGGATGATCCCGACCTTGCGGAGAAGATGAAAGCCGAGGTGGAGGGAATTCTGCTGTGGGCTTTTGAGGGATTGCAGCGGCTGGCCGCTAATAACTTCAAGTTCACCGAAAGTGACCGCACCAGAGGGAACCGGGAGGCAGTCAAACGGGACAATAACAATGTCTATGATTTTCTGGATTCTGACGGGTATGTTCGCCTGAAAGCCGATCTATCTGCCAGCTCCAAAGAACTGTACGAGGTATACCAGATTTACTGCACCGAAAACAACCTGCCTGCCCTGAAGCCCCGCAGCTTCAGCGAAGCCCTGATCGCCTGCCAGAGCCGCTACAATCTGGAATACTGCAACAATGTGACCAACGCAGCCGGACGGCGGGTGCGTGGATTTCTGGGGATTGAGGTACTGGTGAGAAATCATATATCAGTGTTTTCCGGTGATTCGATGCGTACGTACGTACCGGAAGATGTGCCGGAGGAATGGCGGCGCTGAACCGTGTACGTACGTACGCTTTGATTGACTGTTGCTCTCCCTTTTATAGCAATTCAGCGGCTATGTCAGTCAGAATCACCGGTCAAATCCCCATGTTAAATCAAGGCAAGTGGAAATCGAAAAGTATTTGTCTATTGGAAGAAATCATTTTGCGAAACCGTGCTTCTCGCCCCGGTGAACCGGGTGCATGGAATCATGGGGAAATGCACGATTTCAAGCCAAGTCACACGAAATGGAAAAGTCGGAAAGTGCGACCTATGGACAGGACATCACACCAGCGATTCTGAACGGATTTGGTGACAAGGAGATTTTTCACCACACAGCGAAGTGGTTATGCCAGAGGGCGTACCGGCTTCGCTTTTTTATCAAGTAAATTTAGGAGGATTTTTGATGATGACGGTACGCAACGAGATTAAGGCACAGATCGTCCGGGCTGGATATACCATGCAGGAGGTAGTTGACCGGCTCCATGAGGAATACGGCTGGTCGGACAGCGTTTCCAACCTGTCGGCCAAACTCCAGCGGGAATCCATCCGCTACAAGGAGGTTGTGGAGCTGGCCGATGTGCTGGGCTACGACCTGATCTGGCAGAAACGGAGGTAAATCTATGACAAGTGAAGAAAAGAAACTGTTGCAGGCAAAGCACCGCTTGGAGGAAGCCCAGGCACGGGACCGGGTGAAGGAGCGAAAAGCCCGGACAAGGCGGCTCATTCAGGAGGGCGCTGTGCTGGAAAAAGTGCTGCCGGAAGTACAGGCGGTAGGGCTTGATAATCTGGAAGAATACCTGCGGCGAAAGCTGGCAGCACACGATTGAAAACGGCTGGGAGGTCTCCGGGAAACCGGGGGCCTTCCTCTTTTTTATCCCGAAGGGCGCACTTACTCACCACCTGCTAAAGCAGGCGGTGGTAGCCCTCCCGTTGGTCGGGCACGTGCGCTCTCCGAGGGGGATTGTGACTCCTGCGGGAGCCGCTGGACAAGGCTGCATTTCTGCCAAACTGCCAGCCTTGCCCATGCAGTCGGCGCAGGGGTTTCCGTTTTGGAAGCCTCTGTTCATGGGGTGGTATATTGCCACCCCATCCCGCCGCCTGCCTGCGTCAACCTGCCACCGGCAGCTTGACACAGATACAGGGGTGGAACGAATCGTTCCGCCCCTGCTGGTGGTGCGTCGTATTTCACGACGCACTGAGCGAAAACAAGGGTGCCCTGTTTCGGGGCACCCCTTTCAGAAAGGACAAGGTGATTTATGGCGATTTATCATTTGGAGGCTAAGATAGTCAGCCGTGGAGCCGGACGCTCCGCCGTAGCTGCTGCGGCCTATCTGAGCTGTTCCCGGATGCACAACGAGTATGACGGGGTGCAGCACGACTACACCCGCAAACAGGGCCTTGGGTGGCGGCAGGTTTTTCTGCCAGCCACCGCCCCCGCAGAGTGGCAGGATCGGGAAAACCTGTGGAACGCCGTGGAGGAAGCCGAAACCGCAAAGGATAGCCGCCTCGCCCGTGAATTTGTGGCGGCGCTGCCCATAGAACTGAGCCGAGAGGAACAAATTCAGCTCCTGCAAGATTTCATCAAGGAGCAGTTCGTGGCAGACGGGATGTGCGCTGATGCTGCCATCCACGACCCATATCCTCCCGGACACAATCCCCATGCCCATATTCTGTTGACGGTGCGCCCACTGGATGAAAAGGGAAAATGGCAGTACAAGACCGAGAAAGAATATCTCTGTGTCAAAGACGGCGAGGAACGGGGCTTTACCGCCGCTGAGTTCAAACAGGCACAGGTCGATGGATGGGAGAAGCAATACCAGTACAAGGTGGGCAAAAAGAAGGTGTATATGGCCCCTTCCACAGCGCAGGCACAGGGCTATGAACGGGTGTCCAAGTACCCCAAAAGTACCAAATTCGGCAGGCAGAATCCCATCACGGAACGATGGAACAGCGACGAGCAGCTTGTCCTGTGGCGGGCTGCATGGGCGGATGTGGCAAACCGCTATCTGGAGCGCACCGGGCACGAAGACCGCATCGACCACCGCAGCCATGCCGAGCGTGGGCTGCTGGAGCAACCTACGGTCCATGAGGGGGTGGTTGCCAGAGCCATGGAGAAAAAGGGTATTATCTCTGACCGATGTGAACTGAACCGGCAGATCAAGGCAGACAATGCCCTGCTCCGGGAGCTGAGAGGACAGGTCAAAAAGCTGGCGCAGGCAGTTAAAAATACCATCCCGGCACTTGCTGAGGCCATGGAAAATCTGCGAAAAAATTTGCTTCTGTTCTGCTATCAGCTGGGGTATCTCCGCAAGGGTAAGGAACGCCTGAACATTTCGCTGAATACGCTGCGCCCCGCCCTCACACAGTACAATCAGCTGGCAAAGGACATTCGGGATAAGACGAAAGAGCGCCGCAGCCTGCTTTCCGAGAAAAAGGCGCTCTCTGCTGTTCATGTGTTCCGGAACCGGGAACTGGCGGCAAAGATTGCGGCCCTGACAGAGGATCTGGAGGAACTGCGTTCTGAGAAAAATCTGCTTCTGGCATCGCTGGCATATACCGAGGAAGATGCTGCCGATAAATTTCCCAAAGACATCGCCGCCATGGAGCAGAGCCTGAAACGGCTGGAAGAACAGGAACAGAAATATTCCGCCGAGCTGGACGCTGCCCTGACTGAGTATGCCGATCTTCGGGAGCAGGCACAGAGCGTTGATCCGGTGCAGCTGTATGAAGCAAGACAGGCCATCCGCCCCGGCAAGGAACAGGAAGTGGAGAACCGGGCGCAGGAGGTTTACGGCGAGAAGTACAGCCCGCTTTTGATGTTTGACAGCAAAAAGGCGGTTCCCCGTATACTGCATGAAGATATAGAGCGGCAGGCAGTACGGAGAATGATGCGACAGGCGCATAAGGAGCAGCAGACTTTTCGAAAGAAAAAGAGTGAACAGGAACGGTAACCCACCGTTCCTGCTCACCAAAGATGACCTTACAAAAGATCATTTAACAAATTCATACACTTTACCTTTTGCTGCAAGTTGGCACTGCCATATACATTGAGAGTAAAAGACACATTTTTATGTCCGAGAATTTCAGAGAGAGATTTCACATCAAACTCTGGTATTTCAATGGCTCTTACGGCAAATGTATGTCGTATCTCGTGGAACTTTACCTTTTGCAGCCCATTTCGTTTCAAAAAACGGGAAAAGAACTGCCTGTAAGTTCGAGGCTCTGTCGGCTTTGTTTTGCCAGTCAAGAAGTAATGGTTGGGATTTTCCGTATAAAACTTCTTGATAATGTTCATGAGCAAAGACGGTACGGGAATTGTTCGAGCTGATGTCTTGGTCTTCGGCGGCCCTATGTGCAGATAGGACTCTCCCTTTTTCTTGTCATAGATGCGTTGAACGGTTTTGTTGATGCTGATGGTTTTATCTGTCAACGAAATGTCCTTCATCTGTAAGCCGCAGAGTTCACCAATCCGCACACCGGTAAACAGTGCAATGAGTATGCCGGCGGTCTTCCGGTTCAGGTTCATGTATATACACTGAATTAAAGCCTGCTCTTGATCCTTGGACAGAGAAACCACCTTTTTTATTCCCAACTCTTTGGGATATTCTATCAAGTCCCAGTTGAGCAGTGGTATTGCTCTTTCCTTGTAGGCATATTCCATAGCAAGCCGCAGCACGAGAATCACATCTCGTATGGTCTTCACAGTGAGACCGCCGGACTTATCCAGCCGCCCGGACTCGTAAAGATACAATATGTAGCTCTGAATGTCCGGCTCGGTAATGCTGCCGATCTTCCGCTTACCGAAGTGAGGTATTAAGTGATTTTCGGCTATCAGCGTAAAACTTGCATGGGTTGACGGTGTGATCATCGGCTTCTTTTGATTTAGCCAAGTGTTCAACAGCGTCTTGAATTGTGTATTGTTAGTCATGTTGACCACCTCCACGATTATTATCACGTGGAGGACGAAGATGTGCATTTCCATCCTCAAGTAACGGTCTCGAAAAGCGTCCGAAACTCCGCTTCCCTGGCTTTGATGAGCCGTGGTGTAGCCACAAATTCAGCTCTGTATTTTCCTTCTTGCAAAACAACACTCTTTCACGAGCTGAGCTTGATGCAACCGGAGATGTGCTGGATATTCATTATGGTGATGTATTGATCAAATACGGAAGTATTCTCGATGCCACAGACAACACCATTCCCCACATTATTTCTGGGCATGAAAGCACAAATTACGACTATCTTCAAGACGGGGATATAATTGTTGCAGATACCGCCGAAGATGAAACGGTTGGAAAAACAATTGAACTATTGAATATTTCCGGCAGAAAGATCGAGGCTGGACTGCATACAGTTCCGTGTAGACCTCTTTTCCCGTTTGCATCCATGTATTTGGGGTATTACATGAACACCCCCCACTATCACAAGCAGCTCATTCCTTTAATGCAAGGTATTAAAGTTCTGTCTATCAGCAAGGGTAATATTTCTAAAACTGAAATCTCATCTCCACAAACGATTGCTGAACAGGAAAAGATAAGCCGTTTTCTATATCTGCTGGATCAAAGGGCAGCGGCTCAGAGTAAAATCATTGATGCCCTCAAGAAGTATAAAAGAGGTGCGTTAAAAGCAGTATTCACTCAACAAGTTTCTTTTTCGGCTAAGCCTCAAAAATGGGATAAATACAAAATGGGAGACCTCATCTCGCTACAATCAGGACAAGACTTTGCGCCTGCTGAATACAATGATCAAGAAATGGGTGTTCCTTATATGACAGGAGCCAGTTGTATTGTGAAAGGAGAAACAGTGGTCAGTAGATGGACGCAGACACCCCGGTGTTATGCGTATAAGGGTGACCCCCTACTTGTCTGTAAAGGCTCTGGTTCAGGAGCAGTTGTGAGATTAACACAGGAAAAGGCACACATAGCGAGACAGTTTATGTCTTTGCGTGCAAATGAAAAAATGACAAGCGACTTCTGCTACTACCTGACGGGTTTCTTGTCGGATAGGATCAAGCGGAACGCCACAGGACTAATTGAAGGAATAGATCGTGGAACGGTTTTGAATCAAACTGTTTTTCTGCCGCCTTTACATGAACAAAAGAAAATCGCCCGTTTTTTCTCAAAACTTGACTTCACAATAACCGCTCACGAAAATATGCTGGACACGCTTATAAACGAAAGAACGGGGCTTATGCAGCGGCTCTTTATATAAAAAGCCGCTGCAATAAAGCTATTTTTACTTGTTCGATTTGTGATAGAAGATTTTCCTCTTTGCAGATTAGATTGTCGAGATTAGTAGCCAAGGTGGAGATTTTATTTTGTAGCTCTAAGGGCGGAAGCAGAAAGCGATATTGTTTATATTGCTCAGCGTTAATTCCCGGCTGGCCAGATCGAGCAGATTCAAGGAGAACCCAACGCCTATATGCCTCAGTTAATGTATTCTGAAAAACATAACCGCAATTCACATCTGAATTTACATGAATGCGAATAAGAAAGCCAGCATAATAAAGATCACCGTCACTACGCTGGTAGCGATAGCTTTTACCCACAGATGCCCCTGTACGAGCAAATAAGATGTCGTTTTCTCGAACTCGATACTTTTCATCTACTTGCCCTTCTGGTGAGACCGGTACATCTTGGCTATAAAGATGAGAATTATCATCAATATCTGTAATCCTAATGTACTTATGAGAACCATCGTAGACCGTGGCAGCGGCATTCATGCCATACTCAAAGCCGCTTGCTACATCACATAAAGCTACTTCTTTCCATGTTTCGGGTGAATAATAAGGATTAGTCTTTGAACTTAGAAGTGCAGATATGACACCTCTTTTATACTTCTTGAGGGTCTCAACCAAAGTACGTTGCGTCTCAATTCTTCGCTCTATGACATCGAGAAATAAAGAGATCTTTTCCTGTTCCTTTGCAGAGGGAACATTTATTGGCATTGCGAAAAAGACGTCATCCTTGATGCTCACTCTGTCATGTCTTGCACCGCTGTCACCGGACATATAGATGTACCGATGCCATGTCGACGAGCGAAAATACCACTCGAAGTAAAGCGGATTGATTTCTCGCTTGGCACGGAAGCACAAGTACAAAGGAGACACTATTCCCGCCTCCGGGTATTGATAGCTACTTATGGGGCCGTAAGGTGCATCGGCAGATTTTCTGGGGTTGTAAACAAAATCGTTGGACTCGATGATATAGTATCCATTTGTATTATCGCTGTTTGCAATGTCCTTATCAAAATACTCTCGCTGAGGAATCAGACCTTGCTTTGCTGAATTGCAGATAACATTACTAATCATTCCATCAGAGTTCTTCTTAGTGCTTTTAACAAAATAGTCTGAAAGAAGAGCTGTGTTCCACGGCTCATCAAAGCCAGGGAAGCGGAGTTTCGGACGCTTTTCGAGACCGTTACTTGAGGATACATTTGCCATAATTATTCGCCCTCCACTTCGAACGGGAAATCAAGTCCCAGCTCGTCAAAAAACGGTTTCAATTCTGCATCAATGCCCTTAATCTCGCTCTGGAGCTGGCGGATTTCCGCAGCTACTTGGTTCAGATCAATCTCTTCCTCCGGCTCGAAGGTATCAACATACCGGGGGATATTGAGGTTGAAACCGTTCTCAGCAATTTCCTGCATCGTAGCAACATGGGCATACTTGTCCACATCCTCACGACGCTCGTAGGTCTCAACAATCTTGTCAATGTCGCACTCACGGAGAATATTTTGGTTTTTACCGGCTTCAAAATCGCCAGAAGCATCAATGAACAGAATGTTGTCGGCATTGTCGTTTCGCTCTCTCTTGAGGACAAGGACACATACCGGAATGCCTGTGCCGAAGAAAAGGTTGGCAGGAAGACCGATCACAGCGTCCAGAACATTCAACTTCTGGATAAGGTGTTTGCGGATCACTTCTTCCGCAGCACCACGGAACAGAACACCGTGAGGCAACAGCACAACAGCTCGTCCGTCCTCATCCATGTGATGTACCATGTGCTGAACAAAAGCGAAGTCAGCCTTGCTCTTCGGGGCAAGCTTGCCGTACTCATTAAAACGGGGGTCTTCCATAAAGCTCAGATCGCCAGACCACTTAGCAGAATACGGGGGATTTGCAACCTGAACACGGAATTTCATGTCACCAAAGTAGTCATGCTCCAAGGTGTCTCCGTTGTAGATATTGAAATTACGGTAAGGAATGCCACGGAGAATCATGTTCATTCGGGCGAGGTTGTAGGTCGTGGAAGTTAACTCCTGACCATAGTAGTTACGGACATTAGCATAGCTCTTGAGGCGAAGCAGAAGAGAGCCAGAGCCACAAGTGGGGTCGGCTGCATCCTTAACATCAGTCAGCCCAAGGCAAGCCAAACGGCACAGCAGTTCAGCAGGCCCTGAAGGAGTATAGAACTCGCCAGCCTTTTTACCGGCTGTTGCTGCGAACTGCCCAATCAGATACTCATAGGCATTGCCAAGGACATCGATCTTCGTGTCTTCCACACTAAAGTTGATTTCATCCAAAGAGGCAATGATTTTTGCCATAACAGCACTTCTATCCTTAACTGTGTGCCCCAACTTAGTAGAATCGAGCTGCATATCGGAGAATAGTCCGTCAAAATCCTCCTGCGAATCGTTGCCAAGAGTAGATTCCATCAGGGAGTTAATCGCTTTCTGTAAAAATTCAATATCAAAAGAACGATTTTCAACCATTTTGACCATCTTGCGGAACAGAAATTGTGGCTCAATGATAAATCCTAAGTCACGAAGAGCTTCCTCTACAACTGCGGTCTTATATTCCTCATCAGTCCAAGCATCCTCATAGCTGATATTATCATCTTTCAGCAGATTGGTCATGTACTTCTCGGTGCGATCCGAAAGGTAGTAGTAGAAAATCATGCCTAAGATGTAGTTCTTAAACTCGTAGGCTTCCATATTGCCCCGGAGAGCGTTTGCCATTGCCCAAAGTTTGTTACAAAGCTCCTTCTGGTGAGCCTGAATACTGTTGTCCATTTCACATTCTCCTTATTGATATTTTTCGGTATGCTGCCGGATAAAGTCTACAATCCTATTGACTAAGGAACGTTTTTTCAGCAGCGGCATCGGTTTTTCGATACGGTCACGGATGTTACCCGCATCCATTGTACCGGAGAACTCGTATTCCGAGATGAAGTCAGTAAGCATAGCGGGGTCGATTTCCTCTGTTTGCGCAAAGGCAACGATTTCCTCACGCTTTGCCTCATTCTCAAAGTCGTTGTAAGCAGCGTCGATTTCGTCTGCACTCTCAAGGCCAACAACAACACGGTCTAAGAAGGCTTGCAGGATCTCAACCTTGCGAAGCAACTGCGGATTATCGGTTCGTCCCAGTTCTTCCTTGATGTGCTTAATATCATAGTCCTTCTGTTTAGCATCATCAAAGTGGATGTTACGGATGAGGTTCATGATATAGGCAACATTAATCCTGTCGCTCTCCATTAGCTCGATGCAGAAGTCCACATCGTTCAGAACAGAGACAACTTCTCGATCTTTCTTGTGCTTTGCATAGAGCATCAGGTATTTACTCTTATAGTCCTGATATTCCTGCTCTGTCATGATAAGTGAGTCCTGGTCAAAGCTGAACTCAATGAAAGTTTGCAGAGATTGGAGATACTTCGTAAGCTCACGGAAGGTCTCAACGAAAAGCTTCTGGTCATCCTCACTCTGCATAGTGTCGATGTCAGCCGGTGTCTGCGCAAGTTGCTTCAACCGAGTAACCATCTCATTGAATTTCTCTACAAAGTAGGGATATTCGGGAACGACAATGCCCGACGTGTCGTGGCTTTTTGAGAAGAGCGTAAGAGCATCATCCGTTCTCTTCTTCAAGTTTCGATAGCAGATGATAATACCGAAGGGCTTGGTTTCTTTTTCCACACGGTTTGTTCTGGAATAGGCTTGGAGCAGATCGTGGTATTTCAAGTCCTTGTCTACATAGAGAACGGACAACTGCTTGCTGTCGAAGCCGGTCAGGAACATATTTACAACCAGAAGGATGTCAAGGGGCTTTGTCTTCTTGCCCTTCACACGGTCAGAAATATCTTTATGGTATGCAGCAAATGTATCTGTCGAGAAGTTTGTGCTGTACTTCTCGTTATAGTCCTTGATGATTCGTTCCAGAGCATCCCGACTATGTTCATCTTTACCCTCAGCCTCTTCATTCTGCCCATAAGAGAAGATACCGCTAATATTCAGGTCATGTTTGATCTTCTTGAAGATGTCGTAGTATTTAATCAGAGCTTCAATCGAAGAGACAGCAAAGATGGCTGTGTACTGACCATTTCTCGTCTTTGCCTTGTGATTCTGAACGATATGGTTTGCGATCAGCGACATCCGTTCCTCGGACATATAGAGTTCGCCTACATCAATCGCATCCGCCATTGTGGGATCGTCCCAGTCAAAATCACCTTCCATTGTTTTAATGTACTCGATATGGAAGCCGAGAACATTGTTGTCGAATATAGCGTCCTTGATGAGATAATTATGTACGCATTCTCCGAACAGCATTTCCGTTGTCTGCGTAATTTTCCCCTCAGTCTTTCCGTTCACCTCAAAACGGGGTGTGCCGGTAAAACCAAAAAATTGCGCCTTTTGGAAGTGCCGAACGATGTCCTTATGCATATCCCCAAACTGACTACGGTGACACTCATCAATAATGAAGACAACCTTTTCATTTTTGTAGGTGTCCATGATCTTTGAATACTGAGGCCGCTTAACCGCATTTGCCATTTTCTGCATCGTAGTAACGATAAGCTGTCGGTTTTTATCCTGCATCTGTTTTACAAGGACATCGGTACGATCAGTTGCATCAACAGAGCCGTTCTCGAACTTGTTGAACTCTTCTGTTGTTTGAGAGTCTAAGTCCTTTCGGTCAACGAGGAAGATGACCTTTTTAATGTTGGGGTTGGCTGCGAGAATCTGTGCCGTCTTAAAGGAAGTCAGTGTCTTTCCTGCGCCGGTTGTATGCCATACGTAGGCATTGCGGTTAGTAAGTGTAGCTTGCCGGACAAGGGCTTCCACCGCATATACCTGATAAGGACGCATCACCATGAGCAGTTTATCCGTGTCGTTAAGGATGGTATATCTCGTCAGCATCTTTATGATGTGATCCCTTGCAAGGAAGGAGATGGAGAACTCTTTCAAGTTGGTAATACGCACATTATTGAAGTCCGTCCAGAAGAAGGCGAGGCTATGAAGCATATCTCTGTCAGAGTTGGCAAAATACTTTGTATCTACACCATTGGACACTACAAAAAGTTGGATAAAGTGGTACAACCCATTGTAGGAATGCTTTTTGTAGCGCATCACTTGATTGACAGCTTCTCGGATGTCAATGCCACGCCGTTTCAATTCCACTTGAATAAGCGGGAGACCATTGACGAGTATTGTCACATCATAGCGATTAACATACTTGCCGACAACAGTTGTCTGGTTTGTCACCTGAAAAATGTTCTTTGTGTGGTCGGCATCGAAGAAAGAGAGGTACACCTTCGTCCCGTCCTCACGCTCCAACACGAACTTGTCTCGGAGGATCTTTGCGCTCTGGAAAACAGATTTTCCGAGCATGATATTCATTACACGCTCCCATTCTTTGTCGGTCAAGGGGCGGTCAAGCTTCGCTGAATTAAAGGTTTCAAATTGAGCTTTGAAGTTTTCTACCAGTGCGTCATAGTCTGGTATAGAGACGCTGGTATAGCCTTGCTTATTGAGCTGGTCTATGAACTGTTGCTCAAGGGCTGCTTCGCTTTGGTATGCCATATCTTCATCTCCTATACTTGAGGATATTTTTGAATAATCAGATATTAAAAATTTGAGATGCTTTTACAAAATAGGCTTTTACTGTGCAGAATCGTCATCAATAAATTCCATAATATCGTTCATTGTACACCCTAATGCCTTGCAAATCTTCCCAAGAATATCGGTTGTAACATTTTCACCATGATTTAATTTGTTGATGGTATAATGACTAATTCCAGCACATCTTTCTAAATCTCTTTTTTTCATATCTTTGTCTATCAATAGCTTCCAAAGTTTCTTATAGCTGACTTTCATAAAAATCCTCCGTCCAAATAAAATCAGTTATAAAAGTAAGTATAGCAGAAATTTGTCGGTTTCTCAATTATTATGTTTGCAAACGATGTAATATTGAGCGATATTTTAGCATATTTATTTGGGTTTTTGATATAGGGTGATATATCGTGGAGAAAACACCCTTGACAAATCACTTTCCAGAAGCGTATTCTTGAAACCTACGCAAAGCAGAACGGTTTTTCCAATCTGCGCTGGTACACGGACGATGGTTATTCTGGTGCGAACTTCCAAAGACCGGGCTTTCAATCCATGCTTGCGGATATTGAAGCCGGGAAAGTGGCTACTGTTATCGTAAAGGATATGTCACGGTTAGGGCGAAACTACCTGCAGGTGGGAATGTATACCGAGATGATTTTCCCACAAAAAGGCGTCCGCTTTATCGCCATCAACGATGGAGTAGACAGCGCACAGGGCGACAATGATTTTGCCCCTCTGCGGAACATTTTCAACGAATGGCTGGTGAGAGATACGAGTAAGAAAATCAAAGCTGTAAAACGGTCAAAAGGCATGAGCGGCAAGCCTGTTACGAGCAAACCCGTGTACGGCTACCTCATGGACGAGGACGAAAACTTCATCATTGACGAGGAAGCCGCACCCGTGGTCAAGCAGATATACCGTCTGTGCCTTGCCGGGAACGGTCCGACCAAGATAGCCCGTATGCTGACCGAGCAGGAAA
>ERZ779852.1193-NODE-1193-length-25536-cov-7.001648_pt1 | contig 25536 bp, 28 predicted proteins | sample MGYA00511559_ERZ779852 | MGnify/ENA primary metagenome ERZ779852 (study PRJEB29588, sample SAMEA2157977) | human gut metagenome | biome: human gut; feature: human-associated habitat; material: faeces | place: Denmark | collected 2008/2010 ...
CGAAGCCCCGCGGCTCCGCCGCCAAATGAGTACCCTGATGCGAAGAAAAGGAGAAAAGAAAGATGAGTATATTCTGCTGCCCGAACTGCGGACGACCGCTGACCGGCGAGGAACGGCGGTTGGTATGTCCGGCGGGGCATAGCTTTGATAGGGCAAAGAGCGGCTATGTAAACCTGTTGCTGAGCCGGCAGACGGGGCAGAAGCACCACGGGGACGACAGGCTGATGGTAAGGGCAAGAAGTACTTTTCTGGAGAGAGGTTATTATGACCCGATGCGGCAGGAGCTGATCCGGCAGGGGCTGACGGCAGCGAGGAAAGGCTTGACGGTGTTGGACGCAGGCTGCGGTGAGGGCTACTATACGGCGGAGCTGGCAAGGACACTGCGGGAAGCAGGCTTCCGACCGGGCGTTTCGGGGATCGATATATCCAAGGCGGCGCTGCAGGAGGCGGCAAAACGGGATAGGGAAACCGAGTATGCGGTGGCAAGCTGCTTCCACCTGCCGGTGGCAGGGGAGCGTGTAGATCTGCTGCTTTCGGTATTTGCGCCATACTGCGGGGGAGAATTCCGACGGGTGCTGCGGCCGGATGGACAGTTTATCATGGTGATCCCGCTGGAAAATCATCTGTACGGGCTGAAGAAAGCCATCTACGAGAAGCCGTATCGCAATGAGGTGAAGCCATACGAGCTGGACGGCTTTCGGCTGGAGGAGAGCCGGGAACTGCGCTATGAGATTACGCTGCGGGGACAGGAGGAGATAGAAAGCCTGTTTATGATGACACCCTACTACTACAAGACGGGCGCGGCAGACCAACAGAAGCTGTTGGACAGAACAGAGCTAAAGACGCCGGTGGAATTTGCAGTGCTGCGGTACAAAAAGAAATAGAATCATTTTAAGACGGAAAACTGTGCGAACAGGAAATCCCCGAAAGGTGCTGCATGATACACCTCTCGGGGATTTTGATGTAAAAACAGGAGTAAGAGGGCGTCATCAACCGCCGAGATAAGCCTTTTGTACCTGATCACTGGCTTCCAGCTCGGCGCCGGTACCGGAGAGGACAATGCGTCCGGTTTCCAGTACATAGGCACGGTCGGCAATATCAAGAGCTGCCTGCGCATTTTGCTCGACCAGTAGGATCGTGGTGCCTGCTGCGTGCAGTTCCCGAATAATCCCGAAGATCTGCTCGACCAAAATGGGGGCAAGCCCCATCGAGGGCTCATCAAGCATCAGCAGCTTGGGGTGGCTCATCAGTGCGCGTCCCATGGCGAGCATTTGCTGCTCACCGCCGGAGAGGGTGCCGGCAATCTGCTTCCTGCGCTCCAGTAGGCGAGGGAAGCGTTGATAGACGCTTTCCAGATCCTCCTCAACACCGGAGAGAGAGCAGCTGAAGGCGCCCATCTCAAGGTTTTCCTGCACTGTCATTTGCAAAAAGACATGGCGTCCCTCCGGCACCTGCGCCAGCCCCATACCCACCAGCTTGTGGGCAGGAACGCTGCGCAGATCCTTGCCGTTAAAAAGGACAGAGCCGGAACGGGGGTGCAGAAGACCGGAAACAGTGTTCAGAATGGTGGATTTTCCGGCGCCGTTGGCGCCGATGAGGGTAACGACCTCGCCCTCGTGAACCTCAAAAGAGACGCCCTTAACGGCATGAATGCTGCCATAGTAGACATGCAGATCATGGACACTTAGCAATTCACTCATGGTTACGCCTCCTTTTTGCGTCCCAGATAGGCTTCAATAACCTTGGGATCGGATTGAATATCCTCCGGTGAGCCTTTGGCGATGATGCGTCCGAAGCTGAGCACTGCAATGCCTTCGCAGATATTCATAACGAGGTTCATATCATGCTCGATAAGCAGGACGGCGATCTTGAAGGTATCCCGAATGGTACGAATGTTTTCCATCAGCTCTGCCGTTTCCGAGGGGTTCATGCCGGCGGCAGGCTCATCAAGAAGCAGCAGGCAGGGGTTGGTTGCCAAAGCGCGCAGGATCTCCAGCCGGCGCTGAGCACCGTAGGGCAGACTGCCTGCCTTGGCATTTGCAAACTGCTCCATGTGGAAAATGGAAAGCAGCTCCATGGCACGCTCGTGAGCAATGCGCTCGCCCTTCCAGTAGGCGGGCAGACGGAAGATCCCGCTTGCCATGTTGTATTTGATCTGGCTGCTCATGGCAACGGTAATGTTCTCCTCCACAGTCAGTTCTTGAAACAGGCGGATATTCTGGAAGGTGCGGGCAATACCGGCACGGTTGACCTGTGTGGTGGTCATGCCGTGGATATCCTTGCCGTCCAGCAGAATGGTGCCGTGGGTAGGCTGATAGACCTTGGTGAGCAGATTGAAGATGGTGGTTTTTCCGGCGCCGTTGGGACCGATAAGACCGGCGATTTCGGTGCGGCCGATGGTGATATCAAAGTTATCCACTGCCTTCAATCCGCCGAAGGTTACACCGAGATCAATGCACTCCAGTATGGGGCTGATGTTAGCATCACGCTCCGGCAGCAGCGCCACGCTGCGGTTGACCGGAACCAGCTTGGTTTTATGATTGGTCTTGACAGACATTCAGGCGCCCTCCTTTTGCAGGGATTTTTCTTTTTTCTTTCTGGCACTGCGCAGGAGCTCTGCCGGACGCAGCCGTTGGAAGAAATTCCGCATCGTGGGATTATAGGTTGTCAGCATGACGATAATGAGCACAATGGCATACAGCAGCATGCGGTAATCGGCAAATTCACGCATTGCCTCCGGCAGGGCGGTGAGCACTATAGCAGCAATGATAGACCCCGGAATGCTGCCCATGCCGCCCAGCACCACGATGACAAGGATCTCGATGGACATATTGTAATCGAAGGTGGCAGCCTTGATATTGGCAAAGAAGTGGCCGTACAGGACGCCTGCGGCACCGGCGAAGAAGGCGGCAAGCATAAACACCGTGAGCTTGTAGCGGGTAACATCGATGCCGACCGATTCGGCGGCGATGCGATTGTCTCGAATCGCCATAATGGCGCGTCCATGCTTGGAACGCTTGAGGTTCATCATCACAAGGATAGTGAGCAGCACCAGCACAATGGCATAGGGCAGCAGCTTTTTGGCGTTGGAATAGATGGGATTGGTATTAAGCCCCAAAGCGCCGCCGGTGAGATCGAGGTTAGTGATGATATTCTTGATGATCTCGCCGCAGGCAAGGGTCACAATAGCGAGATAGTCGCCCTTGAGACGCAGTGCCGGAAGGCCGACCGCAATGCCGAAGATTGCTGCGACCAGCCCACCGATGAGCATGGAAAGGGGCAGGCGAACCGGCATGGGGAGGACATCGACCAGTGCAATAGAGACAAGGCAGCCGGAGAAAAGGCCAACCGACATGAATCCCGCATGCCCGAGAGAAAGCTCTCCCAAAAGCCCGACGACAAGGTTAAGGGAAACCGCCAAAACGATGTAGACGGAGATGGGAATGAGCATATTGGAGAACTGGCGGGTAAGGTTACCGCCGTACAAAAGATAAGCGACGACTGCATAAACGACTGCAACCAGTACGAAGGTCAGAAGATCGCTGCTGAATCGGAATTTTTTCTGTTTCATCTTCTTACACCTTCTCATTCATTGTTTTGCCCAAAAGCCCGGTGGGCTTGACCACCAGTACTACGACCAGAACACCAAAGACGATGGCATCTGCCCAAAGGGTGGAAATATAGGTCTTGGAAAGCTGCTCGATGAGACCGAGCAGGATACCGCCCAGCATGGCGCCGGGCACCGAGCCGATGCCGCCGAATACCGCGGCGGTAAATGCCTTGATGCCGGGCATGGCGCCGGTGGTGGGCTTGATGTAGGTATAGGACATGCCGTAAAAGATACTGGCAACGGCAGCCAGCGCCGAGCCAATGGCAAAGGTCAGGGCGATGGTGCGATTGACGCTGATCCCCATAAGCGTTGCGGCGGCTTTATCCTCACTGACGGCACGCATGGCCTTGCCCAGACGAGTGCGGTTGATGAAGAAGGAAAGCACCACCATGATGATTGCGGTAACCAGCAGAGTGAGAATGGTGATCCCGTTGATGGTGACGCTGCCGATGGTGATGTCTCCCAGCTGAACGAGAGAGGGATATGCCTTCTGTTGGGAGCCAAACAGGATCAGCGCAAGGTTTTGCAAAAAGTAGCTGACGCCGATGGCGGTGATGAGCACGCTGAGAGGCGGTGCCTGACGCAGCGGCTTATACGCCAGAAATTCGATGAGGACGCCGAGCAGCGCACAGACGAGAATGCTGATCAGCACAGCGATGAGAGGAGGCAGACCCATTTGCGCCACGGTGATGATGCCGGTATAGGCGCCGATCATGATGATATCGCCGTGGGCAAAGTTCAGCATCTTGGCGATGCCGTACACCATGGTGTAGCCCAGTGCGATAAGCGCATAAATGCTGCCCAGACTGAGACCGCTGATTAAGGTTTGGATAAAGTGTGTCATGGTAAGTTCAATCCTTTGCAGATAGGCTTGTGCCTCCGGGCAGGAGAGCCTGTCCGGAGGACGCCGTTTTGACGGGATAGAAATGCCGGAGAATGATTACTCGTGGCTGTCAAACAGGGTGCCGACGCCATCGTAGTAGAGAATTGCGCTGGCATTCTTGCTGGTGTTGCCGTCCGAACCCCAGGTCATGGTGCCGGTAACGCCCTCGACGGTGAGAGAGGTAAGTGCAGAGGCAAGCGCATCGCCGCTGGTGGAGCCGGCTTTTTCGATAGCAGCCTTGATGGCATAGACGGCATCATAGGCATCGGCAGCAAACTGATCGGGGGTAGCTCCGTAGGCTTCCTGATACTTTTTAACGAAGCTCTGAACATTTTCGGAGGGGTTATCGGCAGCGAAGGGGGTGAGCATCAGAACATTGTTGGCAATGGTGGGATCCTGCTCAACCTTGCCGAGAATACCATCAAGACCATCGGCGCCGAAGAAGTAAACATCACCGGCAAACTTGCCGCGAGCCTGCGTAAGGAAGGTAGAGGCTTCCTCTGCATAGATGGGGATAAACACCAGCTTGACGCCGGAGGCGACCAGTGCATTGACCTGAGTGGAGAAATCGGTGCTGGTGGAGGCAGTGAAGGTCTGGGTTTCGGCAATGGTGATGCCCAGCTTGCCGCACTGATCTACGAAAGCATTGTACAGACCGACGGAGTAGTCGACATCGCTTTGATACAGGACGCCGACGGTATCAACGATGTTGTTTTCCTTGATGTACTGGGCAGCGGCGGCTCCTTGATAGGAATCGTAGAAGCAGACGCGGAATGCGCGGCTGTTGCCCTCGATGCACTTGTCGGCGGAGCCGGAGGGGGTAAGCAGCAGAACATCATCATCGCGGGCTGCCGCTACAACGGAGGCATTCTCGCCGGAGAGAACGCAGCCGAGAGAGACTTCCATGCCCCAGTCCATCAGTTTGCCGTAGGCGTTGACGGCGCTTTCGCTGTCGCCCTGGGAATCCTGATAGCTGAGCTCGACCTGCTTGCCGGCGATGCCGCCTGCTTCGTTGATCTCCTTGACGGCAAGCTCGGCGCCGTTCTTTTCGGAAAGACCGTAGTTGGCATAGGGGCCGGTCATGGGACCGATGCCGCCGATTTTAACGGTGGTGCTATCGGTGGTATTGCTGCCGCCATTGGCGGAGGGTTCGCTGCCGCAGGCAGCAAGGGCTGCAACCATAAGAACAGCCATCATCATGCAAAGAAACTTTTTCATTTTTTCTTACTCCTTTGTAAATTGTGTTTAATACCTTCGCTTGGCAAGAGCACATACGGTTTTTGCGGGCATAAATGCTACGCAAAAACTCCGCAGGACTTTTCGACGAGCGAAAATCAGGTGATGACAAGGAAGAGAACCGTAGGAATACTTTGCGTATTTCAAGGTTCGATAACGCAGTCAGCGCCGATTTGCACATGGGGTCCCCGCAAGGTCGTAAGACCTTGTGGGGAGAGGAGGACGCACCGCAGCGGGGAGGGCTGCCCGTTAGGGTCAGCACGACTGAAGTGGAGGTTGCGTCCGACGAAAAAGCGTGTGTGTCCTTGTCAAGTGAAGGTACATATACAAAAAGCGGTTCTGCCGTTTGGCAGAACCGCTTAACTGTATCAATAACAGTTATCGCTCATTCATTCCCAAAACGACCAATATCATCGGCAAAAAAACCAGCAGGGGCAGTCGAATAATGCCGATCAGGCTAATAATGACTGCAGCAAAAATGGACGCCATAATCATGGCGCCCATCATAATGACGATATTGGAGGCAGAAGCAGTGCAGGCAGAAGAAGCCTCTGTGCAGGCAGAAGCAAAACGACGGCACTGATTGGCGGCAGAGAACATCTTCATGCAAGGGCTCCTTTCCTTCACCGCTTGGGTGAACTTGTTTTTGATGGTGCAATTTTAGCGCTTTAGTACAGTGATGTCAAGTGAAAAAACTGACAAATACACGGCGGGAAACAAGAAAAATTTTCGACAACAGGGAGAAATTGCAGAGCAGAAGCGAAAAAATGCCGGATTTTCAAAATAATTTTTATGGAACGGGGAAAGCCGATGAATTTTACTGACGGAACTCGTCCAGACGATGCAGGACCTTTTTGAGGAAAAACAGCGAGGAGATCAAGCAGACGACCTCCGCAATGGGAAAAGCCAGCCAGACATCATCGAGAACACCGGTAAGAGAGAACAGATATGCCACCGGAATGAGGACAATGAGCTGACGACCCAGTGAGACCAGCATACTGTAGATGCTTTTGCCCAGCGCCTGGAACACACTGCTGGCAACGATACTGACAGCAGCAAGCGGGTAGGTGAACGAGGTAATGCGGAACGCCGGAATACCGATGGCGATCATTGCCTCGGAGGCATCGAAGAGATGAAGCAGCGGCACGGGCAGGAAGAAGAAGGCAGCCCAGCCCAGCAGCATAATGGTAACGGCGGTAATCATGGCGGTGCGGATCGCCTGATGAATCCGTCCGCGGTTTTGTGCGCCGTAATTATAGGCAACGATGGGAACAACCGCATTATTAAGCCCGAACAGCGGCATAAAGAAGAAGCTGTTGAGCTTAAAGTAAACGCCGTAGACCGCAGAAGCGGTGGTGCTGAACGCCAGCAGAATCTGGTTCATCAGATAGGTGGTGACAGAGCCAATGGCAGTCATCAGGATAGAGGGGAAGCCGATGGCATAGATCTCGCCGATGATGGGGAAATTAAAGCGGATCTTTTTGAGATTGACGCGGACATCGGAATTGTGCTTCTGATTGAGGATAATGCCCAGCGCCGCGGCGACGAGCTGGCCGATAATGGTGGCGTAGGCGGCACCCTTGACGCCCATGGCGGGGCAGCCGAGGAGACCGAAGATCATAATGGGATCAAGAATGATATTGATGATGGCGCCGACACCCTGAATGTACATGGTGACGAGGGTTTGACCGGTGCCCTGCAGCATGCGCTCAGCGGTAATTTCCACAAAAATACCGATGGAGCCGATGCAGACGATGGAGAGGTATTCCGCCCCGTACTGTGCAATGATGGGAGAAACGCCCTTTTGCATGGAAAAGTAGAGGTGGGAACCAAAGATACCAAACAACGCAAACGCCGCAGCAGTGCAAATGGAAAGCAGCAGACCGACATTGGCAACCTCCTCGGCGCCCTCGCGGTTTTTCTCTCCCAGACGGCGGGAAAGCAGAGCATTCATGCCCACGCCGGTGCCGGTGGCAAAGGCAATCATCAGGTTTTGAATGGGGAATACCAGTGAAACAGCGGTAAGGGCGTCCTCGCTGATGCGTGAGACAAAGATGCTGTCTACGATATTATAGAGCGCCTGAATCAGCATGGAGATGATGAGCGGCAAAGCCATATTGAAAATAAGCTTTTTGACCGGCATGACCCCCATCTTGTTTTCTTTTGACATGGAATTGACGGGCATGATAACCTCCGCAAGAGTAATTTTGCATAAATACAAATATAAAATATAGTATACTCTTACAAAAAAGGAATGTCAATGAAAGGGGAGTGGGCGGCGGTTGCATGTAGGAAATAAGCAGACATAAAATCTCCCTGCCGCTTGATGAAATCCGGCAGCAGGGAAGCATATTTGCACTTTACAGGGTGACAAGGTTCTGTAGAACCTCGACCATTTTTTCCAGAGAAGGGACAGGGATAAACTCGTGAATAGAGTGGAAATTGAGTCCACCGGTGGAAAGATTGGGACAGGGCAGCCCCTCGTAGGAGAGGCGAGCGCCATCGGTGCCGCCGCGGATCGCAACGATTTGAGGCGTGACCCCCGCTTTTTCCATGGCAATTTCTGCGTTGCGGATCAAATGCATATGACCGGTGAGCTTTTCTTTCATATTGTAGTAGCTGTCGGTCATGCGCAGGGTAAAGGTGCCGGAGCCGTATTTTGCATTCATGTAATCGGCAGTCGCCTGCATAAGCGTTTTGCGACGCTCAAATTTTTGGTGGTCATGGTCACGAATGATATAGTGCGCTTCGGCGGAGGATTCATCGCCCGAAAGCTCGCAGAGGTGGAAAAAGCCCTCGTAGCCTTCGGTATGGGCGGGCGTTTCGGCTGCAGGCAGCAGTCCGATGAATTCCGCCAACATCAGGGAGGCATTCCGCATCTTGTTCTTGGCGCTGCCGGGGTGGATATTAAGCCCCTGTACCAAGACGGTCGCCGAGGCGGCATTGAAGTTCTCATATTCGATCTCGCCCAGCTCGCCGCCATCGACGGTGTAGGCCTCTTTAGCAGGAAAGCGCTCCATGCGGAAGCGGTCGGCGCCTCTGCCGATCTCCTCATCGGGGGTGAAGCAGACGGCGATGGGACGGTGCTTGATTTCGGGGTGTGCCAACAGCGTCTCACATAGGGTGACGATCTCCGCCACGCCGGCCTTATCGTCGGCGCCCAACAGGGTGGTGCCGTCGGTAACGATCAACTCCTGCCCGATGTATTGCTCCAGAAAGGGATAATCGGCGGGGGAGAGGGCGGAAGCCCCCAATTCCAACACGCCGCCCTTGTAACGGACGGTGCGAGGCTTAATATTTTCACCGCTGACGGCGGGGCTGGTATCCATATGGGCAATCAGCCCCAGTGCCTCGCCTTCGCCGGCAAGATAGCCGTAAACATAGCCATCGGCATCTTGCTCTACATCGGTAAGACCGATGGCTTTGAGTTCCTCGGCAAGCGCTGCGCCCAGCGCAAGCTGACCGGCGGTGGAGGGACAGCTTTCACTTTGTTCATCGCTGTTAGTGGGATAGCTGACATATCTTAAAAAGCGTTCGGTGACATTCATGATGAGAAACCTCCTGTTATTTCAAAAATCCGTTGATGATCTCCTGCTCGGCCTCCTCTTCGGTCAGCCCCAGTGTCATCAGCTTGATGAGCTGTTCGCCGGCGATTTTGCCAATGGCGGCTTCATGAATGAGGGCGGCATCGACATGGTTGGCGGTAAGCGCCGGCGTGGCGATGACACATGCCTGATCCATGATGATGGCGTCACATTCACTGTGACCGGCGCAGGCATTATTGCCATTGATGCTGCTGCAAAATTCCTGCCGGCTGTGGTCACGCGCCACGCTGCGGCTGACCACATCGGCGCTGCAGTTTTCGCCGTTCAGGTCAATGGTAAAATCGGTGACGGCGTGCTGATCGCCGGCTGTCATAATCTTTTCGTGCACCGTGAGGGCGGAGTCTGCCGCCAGTGTGCCGCCGGTTTTGCGCAGGGTGTCGTCTACGCCGGCAATTTGGGTGGTCTCCATTTCCATGGAGGCACCCTCCTCCAAATAAACGATGGTGGTGGGGTTCATTACCCGTTTGCCGCGCCCCTCGCCCTCTCCGTAATGCTTTTCGACATAGCGCAGATGCGCGCCTTTTCCCACGTGGAAGGTATGGATCCCATCGTGGGAGGTTTCCTCGGCGCCGGCACAATGGATCCCGCAGCCTGCAATGATGACAACATCAGCATTTTCGCCGATATAAAAGTCATTGTAGACAAGGTCCTTCAGTCCTGTTTGGCTGACGACCACGGGAATGTGGACGCTTTCGTTTTTTGTGCCGGGAGCGATGATAATATCAATACCGGGTTTATCGGTTTTGGTGACGATATTGATGTGCGCGGTAGTGTTGCGGCCGGCAGCGGCGCCGTTGGCACGGATATTATAGGCGCCGACAGGCAGACTATCAAGGTCTGCGATCTCTTTTAACAGCCTTTTCTGAACTTCGTCCATCATGTTCATCGCACCTCCTTTACGGAATCGGAAAGCATACTGCATACCGGCGGAGCGGTATCGATATTGCGCAGCAGCCGGGGGAGAACCTCCTCGCGGGGACCGCATTCCGCCAGATGACCGTCCTTCAGCAGGACGATGGTATCCGCAATATTGAGGATCCGTTCCTGATGGCTGATGATGAGGATACTGCCGCGGGTCTGTTCGTACATCTTTTGAAAGACGCGAATGAGGTTCTGAAAGCTCCAAAGGTCGATACCTGCCTCCGGTTCATCAAAGACCGAAAGGGCGGTGCCGCGCGCCAACACCATTGCGATCTCAATACGCTTTAATTCGCCGCCGGAAAGACTGGCGTCCAGCTCGCGGTCAATGTAGTCACGCGCGCAAAGCCCGACCTCGCTGAGATAGGCGCAGACCTCGGCAATATTGGCATTTTTGCCGGCGGCAAGATTCATCAGGTCACCGACCCGTAATCCCTTGAAACGTACCGGCTGCTGAAAGGCATAGCTGATGCCGCGGCGTGCACGCTCGGTAATGGAAAGCTTGGTGATATCCTCGCCGTCCAGCAGAATGCGTCCTGCGGTGGGGCTGTAAATGCCTGCAATGATCTTTGCCAGTGTGGATTTTCCGCCACCGTTGGGACCGGTGATGGCGACAAAGCGGTCCTTGATCGTTAGGCTGATGTCGTGCAGAATTTCCCGATTTTCTTCGGTTTCATAGCTGATGTGTTGCAATTCCAGCATAGAGGACGCTCCTTTTAGAAGAAAGTAGTAATCCTTAAATGAGACTTTACGGGTATAGTTTACACGCTTTTTGGCGAAAGTGCAATAGAGAAGATGTAATTGGAACGAAAAATAGCAGGAAGGGCAAGGAGAGCGAAGTTAGCCGCAGCAAACTGCACAAGAAAAATGTTAGCTAAGGCTAACTTGATGGAGGGAGTGACAAAAATGCGATAAAGGGAAATTTTTTTAATAAAAACGCATTGACAAGAGGGGAGGAGATTTGTATGATAAGGATTGGTTAGCGAGGACTAACCGCCAAAATGAACAAGATCGGAGTATTCCGACCGGAAAACGGAGGAAACGCCATGATGCCCCTGAGTTTGGCACAAGTCGGTGAGGAAAACATAATCAAGCGGATCGGCGGCAGCCCGGAGGTAAAGCGCCATCTGGAAAATCTGGGATTTGTGGTCGGCGGCGAGGTAACGGTTGTCAATACGCTGGGCGGCAATGTCATTGTGAATGTAAAGGAAGCAAGAGTTGCCATCAGCAAAGAGATGGCGGTAAAAATAATGGTATAACGGCAGCGATGCCTTTTTACACTACAAGAGCAAAATGTGACAAAGGAGGAACCGACGATGAAAAATCTGAAAGAGGCTAAGATCGGAGAAACCGTCCGCGTGGTGAAGATCCACGGCGAGGGCGCTGTCAAGCGCCGCATCATGGATATGGGGCTGACCAAAGGCGTGGAGGTCTATATCCGTAAGGTAGCGCCGCTGGGCGATCCCATTGAGGTAACGGTGCGCGGCTACGAGCTTTCTTTGCGTAAAGCGGACGCCGAGCAGATAGAGGTAGAATGACTTATTCTGGCGGGAGCTTTTCCCGCATTTTTAACGACAAACGGTTAGCAAATGCTAATCACAGAGTATCAGAAAGAGAGGCATAACGCATGGATATTAGAATTGCCCTTGCCGGAAATCCGAATAGCGGCAAGACCACCCTGTTTAACGCACTGACCGGTTCCAATCAGTTTGTCGGTAACTGGCCGGGCGTCACCGTTGAGAAAAAGGAGGGCCGGCTGAAGAAGCACGAAGGTGTTACCATCACCGACCTGCCCGGAATTTATTCCCTTTCCCCCTATACGCTGGAGGAGGTGGTAGCCCGCAACTATCTGCTGAGCGAGCGCCCCGATGCGATCCTGAATATCATCGACGGCACCAATTTGGAGCGCAACCTGTATTTGACCACGCAGCTGACAGAGCTGGGGATTCCGGTCGTTGTTGCCATCAACATGATGGATCTGGTAAAGAAGAACGGCGACAAGATCAATGTAGAGGAGCTTTCCCGTCAGCTTGGCTGCCCGATCGTAGAGATCTCCGCCCTGAAGGGAACCGGCATTATGGCTGCCGCAGAAGCTGCCATCGATGCCGCCAAGAACGGCAAGACCGTCCCGCAGCACACCTTCTCCGGCAGCGTAGAGCATGCGCTGGCGCACATTGAGGAGGCTGCCGTACACAACATGCCTGAGGAGCAGCAGCGCTGGTACGCCATCAAAATCTTCGAGCGGGACGATAAGGTGCTTTCCTCCCTGAATATCGATAAGGGCGTGCTGGAGCACATCGAAAACGACATCAAGGCAGTGGAGACCGAGATGGACGATGATGCCGAATCCATCATTACCAATGAGAGATATATCTACATCGGCGAGGTCATTAAGGCATGCTACAAGAAAAAGAACCATGGCGGACTTTCCGCATCCGATAAAATTGACCGCATCGTGACCAACCGCTGGCTGGGCCTGCCCATTTTCGCAGCCGTCATGTTTATCGTTTACTGGGTTGCCATGGTGGGCGTGGGCGCCCCCGCTACCGACTGGGCGAATGACGGACTGTTCGGCGATGGCTGGCATCTGCTGGGTATTGGCAGCAAGGCATATCATGAACAGGCAGACGATTATACCGCAGCTACTCAGGCGGTAGATGCCTTCTTGGGTCTGGACATGGAAGCGGAGGATTTTGACGCCGATGCGGCCTTGGCGGAGATGAAGAAATTTAAGCCCGCCGGAAACACCGCTACCATAGAGGTAGAAGATGAAGAAACCCTTGCGGTTGACGAGTGGACTGCATACTATGACGCAATCCCTGAAGGAGCAGATGAAGATACCACTGTTCCCATGACTTATGTAGACGCAGTTAGCTATCTGGAGAAGAACGGCTTTGATGAGCCTGATCCTGCTGATTACGGCGTTTGGGTGCCCGGTATTCCGGTGCTGGTAGGGAATGCACTGGAATCTGCCGGTACTGCCGACTGGCTCTCCGGTTTGATCCTTGATGGCATCGTAGCTGGTGTCGGCGCAGTTCTGGGCTTTGTTCCCCAGATGCTGGTGCTGTTCCTGATGCTGGCATTTCTGGAGGCGTGCGGCTACATGGCCCGTATCGCTTTTGTGCTTGACCGTATTTTCCGCAAGTTCGGTCTTTCCGGTAAATCCTTTATTCCCATGCTTATCGGTACCGGCTGCGGGATCCCCGGCATCATGGCTTCCCGTACCATCGAAAATGAGCGGGATCGCCGTATGACCATCATGACCACCACCTTTATCCCCTGCGGCGCCAAGGTTCCCTTTATCGGCATGATTGCCGGCGCTTTGTTCGGCGGCAGCGCATGGGTCTCCACCTCCGCTTACTTCATCGGCATGGCGGCGATTATCCTTTCCGGTATTATGCTGAAGAAGACCAAGATGTTTGCCGGCGACCCCGCTCCCTTTGTAATGGAGCTGCCTGCTTATCACTGGCCCACCTTGGGCAATGTCCTGCGTTCCATGTGGGAGCGCGGCTGGTCATTCATCAAGAAGGCGGGCACCATCATTCTGCTTTCCACCATCTTTGTGTGGTTTACCTCCCGCTTCGGCTGGCTGGACGGGCAGTTCGGCATGCTGGAGGAGGATCAGATCAGCGCTTCTATCCTTGCCAAGATCGGTAATGCCATCTGCTGGATCTTTGCACCTTTGGGCTGGGGCAACTGGCAGGCGACCGTTGCTTCTATCACCGGTCTGGTTGCGAAGGAAAACATCGTTGGTACGCTGGGCGTACTGTACAGCGGCGGCGCCGGTACGGTATATGATGCCATCGCGGCTGCGTTCACCGGTATCACCGGCTACAGCTTTTTGGTATTCAACCTGCTGTGCGCACCCTGCTTCGCCGCCATCGGCGCCATCAAGCGTGAGATGAACAGCCCCAAATGGACATGGTTTGCCATCGCCTATCAGTGTGGCTTTGCCTATGCGGTAGCCCTGATGATCAACCAGTTCGGCGGTCTGTTCACCGGCAGCGTCAATATCATCGGTGTGATCGCTGCATTGATTGTACTCGCTGTTATCATTTACATGCTGGTCCGTCCCTACAAGGAGGCGACCAAGCTGACCGGCACCGTAAAGGTGAAATAATCAATAATCCTTCATTACCTTCGCTTGACAAGAGCACATACGGTTTTTGCGGGCATAAATGCCGTATGGCATTGCGCGGTTCATCGGCAGGCGCCAGCCTGCCATCTTCGCCGCGCTTCCCCCTACAGCATTTCTGCCGCGCAAAAACTCCACAGGACTTTTCGGCGAGGGAAAATCAGATGATGGCAAGGAAGAGGACGCCGGCATACTGGCGTATGCCAAGGACGATGACGCAGTCAGCGCTGATTTGCACCGCCGAAAAGCGTGTGTGTCCTTGTCAAGCGAAGGTATCAATCACATTACCAAATGGAAAGGAGTTTGACTTATGTTTACATGGATTACAGAGAATTTAGCGACAATTCTGATCTCTGCCGGATTGCTCCTCATAGTTGTATTGATTATCGTTAAACTGGTAAAGGACAAGAAAAAAGGAAAATCCTCCTGCGGCTGTAACTGTGCCCACTGTGCGATGTCGGGCTCCTGCCACAAGCAATAAGGAGAAGAGGGTGCGTTACCCAAAGCGCACCCTCTTTTCTTTTGGCAGCCGGTGTGGCATAATAGGGGCAGAAACAAGGAAAGAGGCGGCAGCAATGGAAAAACGGAACTATCAGCAGGAGACTGAGAGGACAATAGAACGACTGTGCGGGCAGGGAGAGCGCCCGCCGCTTTTGCTGCACGCCTGCTGTGCGCCTTGCTCCTCTTATGTGCTGGAATATCTGACAAGGTACTTTACCATTACGCTGTTTTTCTGCAATCCAAACATCACCGAGCCGGAGGAGTACCGAAAACGACTGGCAGAACTGCGGAGACTGTGTGCGGAAGCGCCATTCTGCGGGGACGTGACAGTGGTGGAGGATCCGATTGCCTCCAAGGAGTTTTTGCAGGCGGCGGCAGGACTGGAGGACGCGGCCGAAGGCGGCGCCCGCTGTGAACGCTGCTTCCGGCTGCGGCTGGAACGGACGGCAGAATATGCCAAGAAAAACGACTTTCCGCTGTTTGCCACCACGCTGACGGTAAGCCCGCATAAAAATGCTCCGTTGCTGAATGCCATCGGAGAGGAGATGGGAAAGCGGCACGGTGTGGAATATCTGCCGTCGGATTTTAAGAAAAGAGGCGGCTATCAGCGATCGATTATCCTCTCAAAGGAATATGCTCTGTACCGGCAGCCTTACTGTGGCTGTATCTTCTCGCGCAGACAGGCGGAGGAGCGGCTGACGAGGATATGATAGGGGACGCTATACCAAAAAAGACGCCACAAGGCGTCTTTTTTGGTATAGCCGCAGGGAATGGAACTAATCTCCCTGCGGCAGTGGCTGGCAGCGAAAAAGGCAGGCAGATAGGCGAACCTTTCTGCCTGCCCGTGCTGTGCGGAAATCTGTGTTATCAGCCCTCAGCAATCGATTCGAAGATCAGCGCATTGGTGCCGGAGGAATTCAGCATAGCAACCATGATAGGACCATTTTCACCCTCGGTAAAGACAGCAGCATAGGTTACGCCGCCGACCTCGATCTTTACGGTGGCTTCATTAATAGCGGAATAGGTGCCTGCCGTCTCGGTGTCGGCGCCCTCATACAGGGTAACGGTGGTCTCATCATTAAAGACGAACATGTAGTAGTCGTCCAGCTGGCTCAGGGCAGCTGCGACCTGATCTTCGGTCATCATTTTGCCATCAACGCAGCCGCCGATAAAGGACCAGGAAGTGCCAACAAGGTCGGGGGCGGTATCCATGAAGGTGTACATGGTCAGGACGCTTTGAGGCTCCTTGTCGCCATCGGGGGTCTCCACGGGGTTGGGATCGGGATCGGGGTCAGGGGTAGGCGCCGGATCATCGCCGCAGGCGACCAGCGCCAGCATCATGACGGCAGCAAGCAGGAGCGCAAGCAGTTTCTTGATGTTCATAATAAGTTCCTCCAAAATTCTTTTTGTATCGACCGCCGGGTGCAGCGGATACTGTGGGTATTGTAGCATTACAGGACGGGAATGGTACGCAAAGAGTGTGAAAAGCGGAATTTGCGGCGTGAAATGCAGTAAGGCACTGTTGAAAAATGTGCGCGAATAAAATAGAATAGTGTTATAAGAAAAAGGGGGTAAGGGTATGCTGCGAATTGCTGTGTGCGATGATGATGCTGTTTTCCTGCAGGCAGCGGAACAGATGATCCGGCGATGGTCGGAGCAAAGCGGCGTGCCTACCGAGATCCACCGCTTTGATAACGGGGACGAGCTGCTGGCAAAGTGCATGGTGCAGCGCATGGACGTGATCGTGCTGGATATTGTTATGCCGCTTTTGAATGGTATGGACGCAGCGAAGGAACTGCGGGCGCGGGATAACGCAGTGAGAATCATCTTTCTGACCTCCTCACCGGAATTTGCGCTGGAATCCTATGAGGTGAGGGCGCAGGATTATCTCCTGAAGCCGGTAAGCTACGAAAAGATGGCTGCCGCCCTGGAGGAATGCGGACACACCATGCAGACGGAGACCCCGAGCCTTGTCCTGAAAACCAACTACGGCTACCAAAAGCTGTACTTTCATGACATCGAATGCGCAGAGGCACAGAACAAGCGGGTTATTTTTTACCTTCGGTCGGGGCACACGGTGGAAACCACGGCGCCGCTTTACTCCATCGAGGACAAGCTGACCGAAAACAACGGCTTTTTTAAGTGTCATCGCAGTTATCTGGTGTATCTGCCGAATGTAGACCACTTCAGCAGCAATGAGATCATAACAAAATCCGGACGCAGTATTCCTATCGCAAGAGGCTACGGCAAAGCCTTTCAGGAGGCATATTTCGCCCAGATGTTCGGTGAAGACGCATAAAAGGAAAGGGGGTAGGTGAGCATGCTGGAAAGCACACTGGCGATGCTGCATAATGCCACCACCCTGCTGTTCGGCGTATATATTTCGGCAGCGCTGCTCGGTGTGCGCATGAACCGGCGCAATGTGCTTACTCTGCTGGGCTTTACTTTTGCCGTGGGGATCCTTTATGTTGCCTCCTTTCTGCTGTGGGGAGAGAGTGATACCGAAAAGATTTATCCGTTGATGATTCATCTGCCACTGGTGCTGTTTTTGACCATACACTATAAATACAAGCCGATGCTTTCGGTGCTTTCGGTTATTACTGCCTATCTGTGCTGTCAGGTAAGCAAGTGGGTAGGGCTTCTGGCTTACAGCCTTATGCCGGAGATGTGGGTTTATTATGTAGTACGCATTGCGACTACAGTAAGCGTATTTACGGTGCTGCTGCTGTATGTTTCGGAGGCGACTGCCCAGCTTTTGCAGAAGCCGACCCGCTCTCTTGTCATACTGGGGCTGATGCCGCTGGTCTATTATGTGTTTGATTATATGACCGGTGTGTACACCAACCTACTGTATTCCGGCAGGGAGGTCGTGGCGGAGTTTCTCGGCTTTGTGCTGTGCATTACCTATATCCTTTTCCTTTCCATGTACTTTAAGCAGTATGAGGAAAAACGGGAGACAGAACAGCGCAATCAGTTAATGGAAATGAAGCGTGCTCAATCGGAAAAGGAGATAGAAGCCATCAAGCGCAGTGAATATGCAGTTTCCATTCTGCGGCACGATATGCGCCACTTCCTCAATAATATTTCCTCTTATATAGGAAACGGCGAGATCGAAAAGGCGCAGGAGCTGATCCATGAAGTCATTTCCGCCACGGAAAAGACCGCCACCCGGCGCTACTGCAAAAACGAAATCATCAATTTGATTCTTTCCTCCTATGAGGAAAAGATCAGAACGAATGCAATCGCATTCAAATATTCGATCCAGGTTCCGGAGCATCTTCCTTACTCCGAGGTGGATCTGACGGCAATCCTTTCCAATGCCATGGAAAACGCCGTCAAGGCGGTAAAACCGCTGCCCTCGGCGCAGAGAATGATAGATCTTGACCTGCGCATGAAGGAAAACAAGCTGCTCATCTCCCTGAAAAACACCTATGCCGAGATACCGGAATTGCAGGACGGCATGCCGGTCTCCAAGGAAGAGGGACACGGGATCGGCACGCAGAGTATCCGCTATGTGGCGGAAAAGCTGCATGGTAACTGTCAATTCTCAATTGTCGATGACCGCTTTGTGTTGAGGGTGGTGTTGTAATCAATTTGTGTGCCAAGGGCTTCCTGCTCCATTCGCTTTTTTCTCTCTCTACCTTTACCTTTATCCAATGTCTGACCTTATCAATCCTTCTTAGAATAGTGGTAGGAAGCCCTATGACCAAGAAAAAGCCGCCGAGAGGCGGCTTTTTCTTGGCTTCAGGATAAAAATCCGGTGCGTAATGCGAAATTTAATAAGGAAAATCATGAAGAAAATCGTCGGACACGGCACGATGAGCCCGACAAAGCCAATGGTCATTTCTTCTTTTTACAGTTTTCCCAGTAGGCGCGGGCGGCTTGCTCGGTTTTATTTTCACCGAAATGGTAATAGGTTGTCCCCACCAGATCGTCGGGCAGGTATTGCTGTGCCACCCAGCGGTTTGGAAAATCGTGCGGGTAGAGGTAATGCTGTCCCTTTTGCGTGACCTCGGCGCTGTCGTAGTGGACATTCTGCAGGCAGCGGGGGAAGCCTTTCCCCTTTCCCTTTTGAATATCCGACAGGGCAGTGTTGATTGCAATATAGGAGGTATTGGATTTAGGGGCGGTGGCAAGCAGAACGGCGGCTTCCGCCAGCGGGATCCGTGCTTCGGGAAGACCGAGCTGCACGGCGGCATCTACACATGCCTTAACAATGGCGATGGCTTGCGGATACGCCAATCCGATATCCTCACAAGCAATAACCAGCAGACGGCGGCAGGGGGACAGCAGATCGCCGGCTTCAAGCAGCCGCCCGAGATAGTGGACAGCAGCATCGGGGTCAGAGCCGCGAATGGATTTTTGTAAAGCGGAAAGCAGATCGTAGTGCTGATCGCCTTCGCGGTCGTATCGCATAGCGCTGCGCTGGGCTGCTTGTGTGGCATCTGCCAGCGTAATGACCGGCTTGCCGGTTGTAGCCATAGCACCCAAAGCGCAAATTTCCAACGCATTGGCGGCTTTTCTGACATCGCCTCCGCAGCAGGCGGCGATATGTGCCAAGGCGTCCTCCTCCGCAGTTAAATCGGGGGACTGCTGCTGCAGCTTTTCCAGTGCCATATGCAGATATCGCTCCACCTCTGCAGCCTCCACGGGCTTAAATTCAAACACTGTGCAGCGGCTGAGAACGGCGCCGTAGACATAGAAATAAGGGTTTTCGGTAGTGGAGGCAATGAGGGTAATGGAGCCGTCTTCTATATACTCCAGCAGAGTTTGCTGCTGCTTTTTATTGAGGTATTGGATCTCATCAAGATAAAGCACCACGCCGCCCATGGCATCAAAGCCGCCCAAATCGGCAATAAGCGCTTTAATATCGCCGGTGGAGGCTGTGGTACCGTTAAGACGGTACAGCTTTTTACCTGCCCCTGCCGCAATGATACGGGCGGCTGTGGTTTTTCCCACACCGGAAGGACCATAGAAGATCAGATTGGGCAGGCTGCCGCTTTCTGCAATACGGCGCAGCAGACCATTCTGCCCCAGCAAATGCTTCTGCCCAACCATTTCATCAAGAGTCTGCGGACGGATACGATCCGCAAGAGGTGCTGCCATGGGTATACTGCCTCCTTATAAGAAATTATCGAAAAAATAAAAGAGCAGAAAATAGCTCCGGCAAATTCATTGTAACATACCCGTTGGGGCTTGACAAGGCAACAGAGAGCAAAAAGCGACAGGGAGGAACTGCAAAAAGCGTTCGTGGACAGAGACAGAGAACGCTAAAAAGAAAAACCACAGCGGCAGGGACATCTGCTTTGCCGCTGCTGCGCAAGCTGGAAAATGCGCCGAGCGCGTGATATAATGAGGCTGACAAATCGAAAGTTGCAGAGGAGAATGTACTATGAAATGTCCATATTGCCAAGAAGAAATGCAGCTGGGCTATATCCCTAACGGGGGACAGCCTGTGCAATGGATTCCGAACGGAGAAAGACCATCGGTTCTCTCTTTTTCAATTGCAGAACAGGGAGTTCCCCTAATCAATCAGTTCAAACCGTTAAAAGCGAATGGATATAAAGCGGAAGCGCATTATTGTTCAAATTGTAAGGTAATCATTGCGCCGACAAAAAACTGATTACGGAATGTCAACTTCCAGTTTGCCTACTTACGGCAGCCTTTCAATAGGCTGCCGTATTCGCTTTTCGGAAGATTTTCATTTGCACATTTGCCATGATGAGCATCTGCGGATACAATGGGGGCAGAAAGGAATGGAGGTGCCGCAAATGTTCCGCCGTAAAGCAGAGAAACGAATGGTTGAGCTGTCCCTTGGCAAGGTGCGGCTGATGCGGGAAGCGCTTCTCGCTTTTTGCAACAAGCTTCTTTCTGCCGGAAAGCCGACAGAGGATGTGAACGAGTTGATTATCAAGGTGATGAGGTGGACGATCATGAAGAAAATCCCGACACTCTTTGATGGGGAGAATGACAAGTACCATCTGCTTAGTCGCCTGATTTGAAATCGGGCGACTTTTGCATGAATGGTGAAAGCCTGTGCAGACACGCATAATTACTGCCTGTGTAGGCTAAAATACAGGTGCATCGTATTTTAGCCTAAAAACTGTTGATTTTTCCTCTCGCTTAGGCTATAATAAAGGTGCATCGTATTTTGGCCTAAAGGAGGCGGAACAATGTATATTGAGAGACAGCTTGAAAAGAAGTTTATTGCAATCAATGAGGAGTACGCTTGTGTGCTGCTGACGGGTCCGCGTCAGGTGGGAAAATCCACCATGCTGCGGCATCTGATGGAGGGGACGGCACGAGCCGAGGTTTCGCTGGACGATTTGGAGGAACGCAGGCTTGCCAAAACCGATCCTGCTATGTTCTTGAAGCTGCATCCCGCGCCGGTTCTCATCGATGAGGTTCAGTATGCACCGGAGCTGTTTTCATGTATCAAGATCGCCGTGGATAACGGCGCTGCACCCGGCTCCTACTGGCTGACCGGTTCTCAGGCGTATCGTCTGATGGAGTTGGCACAGGAGTCGCTGGCCGGAAGAACCGCCATTCTTCATATGTCGGCACTGTCACAGTCGGAGCTTTGCGGTGCAATGGAGGTTTCACCCTTTTCGTTGGAGCTTGACGAATTGCAGAAGCGCAAGGATTTGCTTTCCCCCGCCACGCCGAACGAGATCTACCAAAGGATTTGGGACGGCGCACTCCCCGGTCACAGAAGCGGCAAGTATAAAGACCGGGATGTGTTTTACAGTAGCTATATTCAGACCTATATCGACCGGGATGTGTCCACCGATATTCCCGGTGTGGATAAGGTGATGTTTGCCGACTTCATTCGTGCTGCCGCCTGCAGAAGCGGCCAGATGCTGAACCTACATGACATCGCCGGAGATGTGGGGGTCAGTGACGATACTTCAAAGCGCTGGATGAAGGAGCTTGAAAAATCCGGGATCGTGTTCTTCCTGCACCCTTACTCCAACAATCTGCTGAAGCGGACCATCAAAACACCGAAGATGTATTTCTTCGATACAGGGCTGGTCTGCTATTTGACTCGGTACTCAAGCCCTGAAATTTTGATGAATGGCGCAATCAACGGAGCCATCTTAGAAAACTATGTTGTGTCGGAAATTATAAAAACCTACATCAACAGTGCCAAGGATTGTCTGCTGCATTATTACCGGGACAAGAACAGCAATGAGATCGACTTGATTATGGAGAGCGACGGTCAGCTGCATCCCATCGAGATCAAAAAAAGCATCAACCCACCCACACAAATTATGGGCGCTTTCAAGCTGCTGGATAAGGCCTCTGTGCCGAGAGGGACAGGCGCGATCATCTGTCTTCGGGAGACATTGAACGCAATCGACAGCAGCACATACATTGTCCCCGTGTGGATGATCTGATTTCGTTCCAAAAATAAATATTCTATACACAGCCGCTTGGTTTCCAAGAGAAATCGGGCGGCTTTTCTATTGCAGGAATGATTTTATGATAACGTTGTTTTGTGCTCGCTCTGCTGCAGCTCACAACTCCGTTCATTACTCATTTATCGTGTCCCCTACTCTGCCGCTGCGATCCTGCATAAAGCAAAAACAAAGGAGAGCTATGTGAAGTCTCACCCTTGCTTTTAGTGCCTTCACGGGTTATGCGCCGTTGGATTTCTGCATATATGCATGTGTTGTGTTTGTGTTCAGCCTGTTCAGATGTGGCCGAAACGGCTCATGTTTTTTCTAAAAATTATCAAGTTAGCTGTCCTTGATGGCACTCATTTATAAGCGTTTTTTGCCCTGTTTCGCCTCCCTTTTATTGGTAATTCTCAAAATAATCGGTCATACAGGAATTGCGGGCACGAAAAAACGGCTTGATCAAGCGGTTTTCCCGTGTTGGTCCAATTATCACACACTCGCGGGAGAGTAGTAATTCCCAAAGAGATCCGCAGGACCATGCGCATTCGTGAGGGCGACCCGTTGGAGATTTTCGTCAGCAACGAGGGGGAGGTCATTTTTAAGAAGTACTCCCCTATCAGCGAGCTGGGCAGCATCGCTGCGCAGTATTGCGAGGTGCTGTATCGCACCGCCGGTTTTCCGGTGCTCATTACCGACCGGGACCATGTGGTAGCGGTCAGCGGCATCAGCCGGCGGGAGGTGCTGGAGCGTCGGGTGTCACATGGCTTGGAGGATCAGATTGAGAACCGCAGGAGCTTTTCGGCAGGCGACGGGCAGCCGTTACAGCCCATTGAGGGTGTTGCCTATTATGCACTGGTGCAGTCCCCTATCATCTCCTCCGGTGATGTATGCGGCAGCGTGATGTTCCTGCAAAACAAAGAAAGCGACCGCCCCAGTGATGCCGAGCAGAAGCTCATTCAAGCGGCGGCGAGCTATCTCGGGAAGCAGATGGAGCTGTAATGGATATAGGTGTGCCCTCCGGTCGATTAATCGGAGGGCGCAATATTATGGTGCTAAACACTCTTTGTTTTTAGGTTTAATCCGTATCGCTGACGCCACCCCGCCGGTTCAGGGACCCCATCCGAATCCTTCCTTACGATCGCCCCTACAATGAACACCAATGCAGGTTTGTGCAGGTAGAAATACTGTAGGCACGGAAATATTTAAGTAGAATTAAGTATCCTCCGGCTTTGACGGTGGATACTTATTTTCTGTCCGCTGTCCCTTGTTGTTTACTTTATAAAAAAACTACAAGCATAAAGTTTGCAGCCAATTGACATTATCACGATATCGTGATATACTGATTGTAGCAAAATGCGGAGGTTGATTTTACAGTGCCGATATTATCAAGATTTTACGGAATAATCATTCGAATGTATTTTCTGCAAAGCGAGCATAACCCTCCCCACATTCATGCAATCTATAACGAAGATGTGGCTGCAATCGACTTTATGACGGGCGAAGTATTGGAGGGGCATCTTCCGGCAAAAGCTCTGGCGATGGTACGGGAGTGGATTTTCCTTCATAAAGACGCCTTGCAGGAAATCTGGGAAACACAGGAGTTCAAGAAGCTCCCGCCGCTGGAATAAGGAGGGCTGCATATGTTTCACAAGATAAAAAATGTCGCACCCATCCCCGATTTCAGGCTCAGCATTCAGTTCAGCGAGGGCGTTACCAAGGTGTATGATATGAAACCGCTATTTGAAAAGCTGCCTGTTTTCAAGCAACTTGAAAATGACCCTGCCGAGTTTGCCTGTGTCAGTGTGGATGTGGGCGGCTACGGTATCGTCTGGAATGATGATTTGGATCTGTCCTGTGATGAGCTGTGGGAAAACGGAGCTGTCGTAAAAACCCCTTTTGACGGGCTGATGGCGCTCGGCGATGCTACTGAACTTTGGGGGCTGAACGAAAGCACGCTACGGAAAGCCATTTCTTACGGAAAGCTGGTAAACGGCGTAGACGTCTGCAAATATGGCAAGCAATGGGTGGTTTCCATTGACGCCATGAAACGAGAATACGGAGCGATCTCTCATTGATTTTGATGAACAAGTACATTTCTCGAACAGCTTACTGATGTTCAGCTTTTCTCAAAATCTACAGTGTGGATGATGCGAAAAGGGGTGTTGCCTTGCGGTAACATCCCTTTTGTCGCTTATAATTCAATTCCTGTGCTAACCTGTTCACCCTCTACCCTTAAAAAGCCTTGTTCTCTGCTTGGTTTCTGCCTGTATTCCTATTCCAATACTCTTAAATGAGCTTCAAAACTTTGCAAGCCCTGCTGTTTTCTGTTCGAAGCGATATTAAAAGCGGGATCAGCTTGCGTCTTCCCTCTCATCAATCGGAAAGCGGCAGTTTTTGAAGTGACCCCAAAAAGTTAGACAATATTGACAAGATTGTGGTGTATGAATCCGATGGTGTAGGTAAAGCAAGAACGCAAAAGGTTGACATTTATTTCAATTATGTCGGACAAGTCGATATTGCCTACACCGAGGAAGAACTTGCCGAGATAAAAGAGCAAGAAGAACAAGCAGAAAAGAAGCGATTGGAGAAACAGCGTCAGCGTGAAAAAGCCTATCGAGAGAAGCGAAAGGCGAAAAAACTTGTTGAAAACGGTGGCGAAATCGTCAAAACAAAAGTGTGTCCGCATTGTCAGAAAGAATTTATCCCTACAAGCAACCGACAGATTTTCTGCTCAAAGGATTGTTGCTATCAGGCAAGGCAGGATAAGACGAAAGCCGACAGAGAAGCGGAAAAAGGCAATCATTATTATCGTCAGCGTGTATGTGCTGTGTGTGGCAGTACCTACTGGCCTACGCTCAGCGGAATGTAAAAAGGTAAACCACAATAAGAAAACCTTGGAGTTTTACTACAAGAAGCAAAAGGAGAAAGAACTATGCAAAGATTTATTACAGACGAAAGAACAGGTATCCGATACGAACTCATCGGAGATTACTATTATCCCTGCCTGACAGTAGAGAAAAGTCCTCCCCTTTCAAAATATGGTCGATTGCGGCAACGATATTTGAGGGAACATAAGCGTGTGCTATATTTTAATCTGCTGACAAGCGGAAAGTTATATGAACACCTTGCCGAAATTGATACTTCGGCTCGTGATATGGCGGAATATCTGATAAAGGAAATGGCAAAGAAGCAGGGTGTAACGGAAGAACTGAAAGCAACGGATATGATGAGATGGATAGGATTGATGA
>ERZ779852.1209-NODE-1209-length-25403-cov-7.231813_pt1 | contig 25403 bp, 24 predicted proteins | sample MGYA00511559_ERZ779852 | MGnify/ENA primary metagenome ERZ779852 (study PRJEB29588, sample SAMEA2157977) | human gut metagenome | biome: human gut; feature: human-associated habitat; material: faeces | place: Denmark | collected 2008/2010 ...
GGCCCTGCCGCCGCCACGGCGCAGAACCTGGGTCTGACGGACTATCCTTCCGTCCCCCTGCCTGCCGACTTCGGCCCGCTGTGCGAAGAGCTGCTGGCCTCCGACCCTGCCCTGCTCTCGCTCCGGCAGGAGAGCCAGGCGGCGCAGAAGCAGCTGTCCGTCAGCCGTCAGGGTTGGCTGCCCGGCCTGGAGCTGGGCTACCGCCGCAACACCGAGAGCCGCCATCCGCTGAACGGACTGGTGGTGGGCTTCTCGTTCCCCATCTTCCAGAACCACGGCAAGGTGAAGGCCGCCCGTTCGCAGGCCCTCAGCGCCGATTTCCGCGAAGAGAACGCCCGCCTCAGCGCCAGCACCGCCCTGTGGCAGCTCTACGACGAGGCCTGCAACCTCCACGCCTCCATGCAGGAGTATGCCGAGACCTTCGGCCGCCAGCAGGACCTGAAGCTGCTGCGTCAGGCACTGGACGGCGGACAGATCAGCATGATCGAGTACTTCGTCGAAGTCTCCGTCATCTACCAGAGCCAGGCCAACCTGCTGCAGCTGGAAAACCAGTATCAGAAAGTGATGGCTAGAATCTATAAGAGCCGGCTATAAGATTCTTATTTCTTCCGGCAGGTAGCCGCTACGGATGCGCCACTCCTGCGGATAAAGGTTGTTGGCCCGGTTGCCGACATTCTTCACGAAGCCAAGAGGAAAATTCCGATAAGTAAGCAAGACAAAACCGCGAGGGGCCGCGCCTGAAAGGGTGACGGCCTCTTTACGTAGATAAGCAATGGCCGTCGGATAGTCCACCTCTTCGCAAGCGAAAGCTTCACGGCGAAGCAGGCTGCTCATGGCCAGTGCATGGGCAGGAACGCAATCCTTCCCTTTCGTCTCGGCCAGCGTCACGCCAGCCTGCAGCACACGGACATGCTGCTTCAAGGCCGACAACACTGGGAGCCAAGACGTAGCGAAAGCAGTCAGCGTCTGTCCCTCGGGCATCAGGCTGTATCCTTCCGCCCCGCGCAGCCAGCCTTGTACCGCTGCCAGCTGCTCCTTGCCGAAAGCCGACGAAGAGGCAGCTTTACCGCCGTTCCCCTTCTTCCCTTTCTGTTTGCCCGAGGCCAGCTTATCCGCATTCGACCGCCCCATCTGCGCCGTCCACATGCCATCCGCCTCTTCTTCATCGCCCGCCTTGCGCAGCACGGCCAGGAAGAATCCTTCACCCTGCGTCTTGTGTGGCAGGAAACGATACACGGGAAAATCTTCCCCCGCCAGCAGATTACCTGTAATGTTCCATCCGGCAGGCACATCGAGCGGCAACACCTCCGCACCCAGCTCGTCGCGAATCCAGCGTACATTCTCCTCGTTCTCCTTCGTGTTATAGGTACACGTGCTGTACACCAGCAGTCCGCCCGGCTTCAGGCAAGGCCAGATGTCCATCAGGATGCGCCGCTGGCGTTGCCAGCAGATTTCCACATTCTCCGGACTCCATTCCTCGATGGCTGTCTCGTCCTTGCGGAACATGCCTTCGCCCGAGCAGGGCACATCGGTCAGGATGCAGTCGAACAGATGTTCCAGTGACGTGAACTCCGCCGGATCGCTGTTTGTCACTACGACATCGGGATGTCCCCACTTCGTCAGGTTTTCCGCCAGCACCTGCACCCGGTTGCGCATCACCTCGTTGGCCACCAGCAGACTGCCCGCAGGCAACAGGCTGCGCAGGTGGGTCGACTTGCCGCCCGGAGCCGCACAGAGATCAAGCACCGCCACTGCCCGCTCCGGCAGATACCGCCTCACCGCCTGCTCCACAAACATGGACGACGCCTCCTGCACGTAGTAGCCTCCGGCATGGAACAGGGGGTCGAAGGTAAACGTCAGACGCTGGTCCAGGTAGCAGGCACCGGTAGCCCAGGGAACCTCTTTTAATGGAGAATGAAGAATGAAGAATGAAGAATTATCCCACTTCTGAGGGTTCAGGCGGATGCTGACGGGTTGTTCGTCCTCCAGCAGGGCGGCGGAAAAGCGATTGTATTCTGCTTCGCCCAGCAGGGCACGGGTATAGTCTACAAAAGAGGCGGGTAATTGCATGGCATATCTCTTGAAATGTTCGGCTACAAAAGTAAAGAATTTGAAGGGAAGTTCCTCTCCTTAATTCACAGATATTTTTCCCTGACTGGAAAAAAAGATTTCCTTAACTGGAGAAAAAAGATTGTCTGACTGGGAAAAAACAAGCCATACCGCTTTTGACGATATGGCTTGACAAACAAAACAAACAATTGCTTATTACGATTAATAAGCTATTCCTGTCCCGCTTCTCCAAGCCCGGACAGGCAGGCTCGCCTCACGACGATTTCTTTTTGCGACGGCTTCAGCGTTCCTGCAGCGCCGCACGTATTTTTTCGTAGGCCGCGTCTTTCAGCAGCACCGTTTTCTTTCCGTCCAGCAGGTAGAGCGACGGCATCGCTTTCAGGTCGTATAGTGCTCCGGTCTTCACCGCCTCGCGGTCAGTACCCACCGTCCAGCCTTCGGGCATGTCGGGCAGGGCTTTTCGCCACGCCTCATCGTTGCCTTCGGTATAGACGGCCAGCACACTAAGCTTGCCGATCCGTACGGCTTCAGCCAGTGCCGTGTCGGCCACCATCTGTAGCAGTACCTCGTGGCACGACTCACACTCGGGGTCGTAGAACATCAGCAGCAGACGGTCGTTCTTCACCGGTGTGGTGGCCAGTGTGCGGCGCGTACCGTCGGGCTGGTAATAGGTAAAGTCCGTAGCCTTATCCCCCACATTGTTGCGTTTCACCAGCTCCAGCTTGAAGCGATAGGTAGAGCGCATTGCGTCCGTCTGTGGTAGCACGCCGAGCATGGTCTCCAAGTACAACCCATAGAGCCCCTCGTTATAGAAAGGCGAATTGGGGTTGTACAGGTAGTCATCCGCCGTCTTCATTAGCACCCGGCGGGCGTGATCTTTCGCGATGAAACCCGTGCACCAGTTCTTCAGGCTCTCACGTGTCAGCTCTTCGGATGTCGTGCCGTCCACTAACAAGGCGATGAAGTTCACAAAGCCCTGCTCCGTCACGTCGCGGTTATCTACCAAGGTGGTGTCGGCAAAGTCAAAACGCTCCCAGTAGTGAGTGAGGAGGTAGGACTTGCGGGCTTCCGGTTCCGTCAGGGTGGAGGGGATGGTGGGGAAGGGGAATACCTGTACTGCTTCAAGTACAGTATCCTGCTTCACAACTGGTGCATCTACAGACCCCGACTTAACCTGACATGCAACCATTAACACTATTAAAAATATAAACAGAACCCGAATCATATTCCTACACCTTTGCCTAAAGAACAGACATATTATCAATTATCTATAATAATACTGCCATCAATCTCTGTCTGACTGGCATCACGTACACACCTCACCATGCCGGCCTCAGCAGCATTACTTGTCGTAATGAAATTACCATTAAAATAAAAATGCTTACGAACATTTTGATTAGAGAATCTCGTACTACAAAGGGTTAATGAAGACTCGGCACCATAGTTATAAGACTTCAATTTAAGTGCATCCTTCTGCGTAACCATTATCATCAATTCATTTAGGTTTGGTGTACGCCAATAGCCATCCCATTCATCGTTTTCACTATAATTCCGACAAGGATCCGTATCAGGACTACACACATCATCTATAGCATATGTATTCCTATCATCATTATTAGATGAATATTTTCTCATATAAGATCGAGATACGACAAACGCCTTCGGCAATAAATTTATTGCCGGCTCACTTTCTTCTGTATGTTCTATGTATGAACCATATTGCGGTTGGTCCGAATTACGATAAAGAGCGGGTAATAATCGGCTTCCAAAATAGAACATATAATTTTCTCCATTATCCGTTTGTCTCAATCGATAATAAAGAGCATCTGCCCATGCATCCCTTCCAACAGGAGGTGTTGTTTCGTTTCCAACAGCCTCTTCCACCAGTGGTTTTCTTGGTAAATTCCGTACACAACGAATCTGTGCTTGTTTAGATGCACCTGAAGAGCCATAACTACCAACTTCCACAGCCCAATAAAAGTTTTGATCATAATTACTCATATAGTATAGAGCACCATTCTCCAAACTCGCCTCATTAATATAGCTATCCCCACTAAGGTCATTCTTATCTCCCGTATATGGACGGGCATTCTCTGATAATGCTTTAGCTCCAATACCCATACGCAAATATTGATTTAATGCCGGCAAATACCAACGCACTTCATCATCATTTATACGTCCATCTCCATTTAAATCTCGATTACGTGAAAGACAAGCATAATAAGCTGCGCTCACTTTATTATAATTTATGTTATTTCCACTAACAGTATTATCATCCGTATATCCAACCTTTGTCCAATCAATATATTTCGTCCATAAAAGATTTTTACTATCTATATCCTCAGAGCCGCAAATATTCACCAATGTATTAGCCCGTCCCATAGAAGGATCCTTATATGTATAGCGCGAATTAGGAGTCACAGGCGTTCCAAAACCTGTAAGCAATCCATTTTCATTATAGGTTTCTATACCCATTGCATTATAAGTATCAGAAGCAGCACCATTATAGAATGTTTCCATAGAAGTCTGCGTAATATATGTCAGTGCTACTGAATAAGTACTGTTTAAGTCCACGCTCGTACGCATATCACTGGCTATCAACATAGTTCTTGGATCTGTATGAGTATAAGATTCCCAGGCAACAACATTGCCATTCAAATCTTTCGCATAAAAATACTCATCAACAAAAATTGTAAACCGCGCATACCAACGACCATTATATTGAGTAAATATATCACTATCTGGAGTTTTTCCTTTCTTCAATTGAAAAACAGCCTCTCCCATTTTCTGGCAAACCTCCCAAGCCGATAGTAACTTATCAGAAGTTTGTCCCGGATATGGACTGATTGAATTAGCTGATGACTGAGGAAAAAATTCCACCCACTTATAATCTATTCCGTTCATTCCTTCTTCCTCAGTCAAAGCAGAGTTATAAGGAGTCACCAATTCGTCCGAAGCTTCTCTTGTATTAAAAGGAGTATGAATAGATAATATAAAATTGAGCGCAATACGTTTCTTAAGGTCTTCATCAGTTGTACCCTCTCCCATCTGAATACTATTAGCTATTTCTGTCAAATCATACTCCACATACACTTGTTCATAATGAGAATCAAGATTAAACATCTTTGAAGCAGCCGTCAATTCAACAACATCACCTTCTGCAGAATTCTGTCGTAACTCTTCACGTTTAGCCTCAACAATAATGTTTTCCACTCCTGTAACCGTTACTGTATAAGTATAGATATTATTCCGCAATACTGAATAATTATCCTTGTCCTCACTAAAATCACCTAAATGAACAGTATATTCTACATCCGCATATTTTACTAAGCTATTACCTGAAGTTTCTGAATACTTGCCTTTCAATACGACATACATGCCATTATCCGGTGCACACGTCCACTCCTTATTTTTACCAGTGCCTTTAAAAGCCTCCCTATTGTTATATACTCCCTGACAAGTTTGTTTGGCTGTTTGTATATTTTCAGGGACATATACAGAAAAATAAGCTTGATTCTCGTCACCAGTGGCACCACCTATCACAACCGACTTGGTATTATAATAATTCGTTGCTGGGGTATTGGCATTCTCTTTTTCAATCATATACCCTTGTTCCGGCACATTATAAAAGATGTAAGACTGAGGAGCAAAAGTTATTTTATGTCCATTTGAATTTGTCTGTTCGGTATTGATTTTAAAATTAACTTGAGCAACCATACGTTTCAACTCTACCGTACCTTGAACGTTTGTTGCAGAATTCACAGTTATCTCTCCAACACCGGTCAAAGGCATATATTGCGTAGTAAACTGCGGGAGATTACCACCTTCAACCGTCGCAGAAGCCAATGTATAAAGTTTAGCTAAGAATTCCGTTTTGCCTTTTTGAGCTTCCTTTTCCAAAGATGTCAGCAATCCCGTAGCATTCTGAAAATAACCTGTTCTTGTTATATTGGCTACGGCATATATAGTTTGCGTTCCTTGATATAAGCTTACATTACTTGCCTTATATCTACGTCCCTCACTATTATTCGACACCTCCTGTAAAGTATTGATTTCCCTCATACCTAAATATTTTTCTCCATTAAATATATAGATACGAATACCATATATATCTGACTCACTATTATCTGCGCGAGTCAAAACAATCTCAGTTGAACGAGGAACACCAAAAGATAAATCAACTGTAACCGGAGTATTTACATCTGCCCCATTGTTCAGATTTTCCCAGTCATCCTGACAAGCTACAATTGTCTGCATGCAGACAACTACCAGCACTAAATATATGATTCTTACTATTTTCATAACTCACTTTTTTATTGGAATTCAGGAACATTAATATCATGCTCACTCCAAGGGATAACCAAAAATTCAAGGCTTGCTTCTTGCTGACTATTCAACGTCACATTGATTATAATTTTTTTACCGCGTAGAATCGTATCTCCCAATCCTCCTTCTGTTAAATTCAAGCTATTATTACCCCATGCAGTTGTTAACATATAGGAATTAGCCGTCCTGCTCTCATATAGATATTTCACAATAGAGTATTTTTCTCCACTCGGAATTTCTATTGAGTTCCAAGAAAAGTCCGAACCAATTGTTTCAATATCTTCTACTGGGAAAAGCGTTGTTTCTGACATGTTCATATCAGTAAGGATAACATCCGTTAATGTCTGTGGTATCAAAGAGGTATTTTCAAAATTCAGCTCCATTTTCGCCACCACAAACTCCAAAGGAATCGTTGCAGAATTATTCTTCCCGAGAGTCACTGTCACTTTCTGAATAGCAGTCTGCGGAACTGCATAACCTTCTTCATATTTATCTTTTGCAATACCCTCGTTCAATTTAGATAATATAGTATTATCTAAGATCTTATTCTTCAAGCCATTAAGACTAATATTTGTCCCTTCCCACTCATTATTTGTAACATACACTTCTTCGTTAGCAATAGCGTACACATCAAATTTTGTTTCACCCTCTGAATCAACAATCAATTCACTGAAATTAATGACAGTTTGAGTTTGATTTTCTGGTACATTAACTTTGGTATTATACCTTATATTTCCTTCTTCATCAGCAACTATCACACGCAATGTTCTCATGTGTTCATTGGGCAATTCCGGTCCTATGGTTGTACCATTTGACGAAGCCTCATTACTGCTTTTTGTAGTCGTAAAATATAAGGTAAGGGTCGCCTTCTCCTTACTCTCCGCATACTCATCCTTAATGCACGACACCGCCCCCACTGCCAACAATAGCAGTAAGCAGAAGATGCCGATAGAGTTGTTTCTGTTGAATAATATCTTCATAAGCCAGTCCTCCCTTTTATTGCCAGTCTGGAATGACGTCTTCCACGTACCATTCCGGCAGCTTGATGGTTACACCCGTTTCTATAAATTCTATTCGGATGGGCAAATAGGCTTCCTGTTTGGTTACGTCTACATATTCTTTGTAACGGTTTAAAAAATCCAATATGTTGACACGAACCAATTCTTTCCCTTCTGAAGTACACAGCACCAGTTCGTGTTCGCAATGGCTCTCATGGAGTTCACCGTTGTAATCCATGCGGAATAGGGCGAGGTCGCTGGTGTGATAGATGCCTGTCTCTAAGTCGTAGAACAGCTCGGGATAATAGGTGCCTTTTTCGTCCAGATTGATTTCATTGTTAAAAGAAGTCTGTGCGTTGGAGTTTTCGATACGCACATTCAGGGGCATTTCGCCGCGCGTCGCAGGAGCCGGCCAGCCCACAATTTCGATGTCCACATCTACGTGCGAGCTGTAGAGCGTCACCGTATCGCGGTACATCACATAGTTTCCATCGGGCATCACGAATTCCTGCTGCCCCATGTAGTTGTCGTCATGACTGGTCACCGGATCGGGAGCTCCCCAATTCGGATCTTGAATATAGATTTCGTCAAAACCGGTCGATGACTCCAGATTGACAACTTGCGTATGGTCGTACGCATTGCCCACGGCTACTACCTTGTAACGTTTGCCGGGGGTCAGCTTGAAAGAAGGTACGGCTGAGAAGTTTTTCAGCTGGTCCTGGTTGTATGTACCTACTCCAAGTATATGTCCACCCTCGTCGAATACATAGAGGTCTACTTTGTCCATGTATTGGTAGAGCACATCCTTGTCTCCATCTGCCAAATACTGGAAATAGATAGTCACATTATGACAATCTTCCAGCTCATCTTTGATACAACTGGTCACCAGGACAGGAACCAGCAGCAACATCCATACTATGTTCTTCCAATGTTTCATTGCAATAGTTTTTAGGATTGCCCTTAGAGGGCGATTGTTAAGTTTCTGTTTTTTAAGGTGATAACACTCACGTTTCACCTTTTCTTACAGGACTTGCTCCTGTGAACAGTTTTATCAACCGGGCGGCAGGTAAAGCCAACCGCCCGGTTGGATATCTATTAAAAGGTATTACGAAAGACAAAGATTATTCAGCCCAGTCAGCTGTAATATCCATTAAAGTCCAGGTTGCTTCTACTACCGTTACTTCTACACCGTACAAAGTATTACCGCCTTCGTCACCGATAATATTTGCATCTTTCAACTCAGCACTCGTGATACGATAAATTTTACCGTTCTCAAATGTAACGTCATCAAACTGTGAAGTCTCAGCGTTCCATTTCTTATATTTGGTAATCATTGCGTAACGCGGTGAAATCACGTTCGTACCTTCAGCAGTACCAAAATATAGCTTAAACGTAGGATTCTGACCGTTTGCATAGAAATTATAAGTAAAAGGACCTGCAAGAGTCTCACCTGCCATAAAACTTAGGCCTTTACCTTCTGTTCCTATATCATCACGTAAGTCAGACTGATCTCCTGTACCATTCATACCATCAAAGCTATAGTCATTTGCAGTACCTCCAGCAGTAAATCCAGTTGCTGTGTATGTACCACCTTGGGGTGTATAACCATCCAAATAAGCACCGTTAGCTATCAATTTAGTAAACATACAATTATCATCACCATTGCCTGTATGTGTAACATGAGTAATATTACTTACCTCCAAACGAGCCAAAGGAATATGCATTGTCACTGTTGCTTCATACATCTGGTATATTGAGTTTTCATCATTTTGGTCTGCACCAGCTTCTGTTCCGGTAGGATTTCCTTCATTATTATCATTAGACCAAACAGGACTATCCTTTTTTGCTGTTAATTTGAAGTCTTCAGATCCAATTTCACCATAAGCAGGTGCGCTAACAGCAGCCATCTGCAAAGTTGACAAATCTACACTTGTATAGTCTGCTACACCATCATTAATTGAAACCGTTAATTTTTCAGGTTTTTCCACATTCCAGAATTTTAACGCAGTGGCCTGATCAATCTTATCTGCAGCAATAGTTATCGTTTCTTCATAATTATTAGACCCAGTCAATGTAACTGTCAAAGTCCCTGTCAAACTTACAGGAGAACCGTCATCACCACTAGTTGCAGCACCCGCATTACGTGTATTCAATGTAGGGGTTACAATCTTTATAGAAACAGCAGCTTTACCCTCCGGGAACTGATTTCCCATTTCTTCCTCATTGTTACATGCCGCAAAAGCCAATCCGGCCAATCCGAGCATAAAAAACTTGTTCATTTTCATAATCACAAATTTTAGTTAATAAATATCTATATGTTTGATCTCTCTGATTTCTCAAACTTATTCGCTGAACAGTGCTTTGGCTTCCTGTAGCTGTTTCAGGTTGCCGGAAGCATCGCTATAGCCGGCTTTGACCGCCCGGGCAAAAGTTTCCTCCGCCTTGTCGGCCTGCCCGCTCTTATAGTAGGCCACGCCCAGCAAGTTGAGCGAAGCTCCGTCCGTTGCACCCTTCAGCAAGGCGATGGCTTCGTCGTAGTGTTCCGTTTCGACTGCAGCCAAGGCGGCGTTGTTGCGGGCTGCAAAGTTGTCGGGATAGGTACGCACCGCCACATTCAGGGTCTTACGATAGCCGTCGGAGTTGCGTCCATAGCTGTCGGCCACGCGCTGTATCTCTGCCACACTGAGCAGGTCGGGACGGGTCTTCAGCACTTCTTTGGCTTCTTCGAGCGTGAAGTTGCGCACGTTGTACTCGATACGGTATTCGTTGCGACGCAACGGGGCATAAAGCTCGTCGATCAGGTAGCGGTAGTCGTCGGACGAAAGCTGCTGGCGGATCTTCCACTCGCAGTCGTCGAGGTTGTCGCCGCATTGGTCGATGGCTTCCTGCACCTTCGCACGGGCCGACCATCCTTCGGCCTGCTTCACCTGTGCCACAAAGCCGTCCCAGTCTTCACCCTTCCAGTCCACGTGCCAGAGGTCCTTCTTCAGTTCGGGATTTTGTTTCTGCACGTAAGCGGCAAATGTCTCTGCACGCTGCTGGGAAAGACGCAGGTTGTAGGGCATCGAGCCTTCGGGAGACGCATAACCGGTGACGTAGACGCCCGTCACGGTCAGGTTCAGATTCCGCTTCACCGTTTCGAGCGAATGCTGTACACTGTCTAGCTCGGCACGGTTCTTACGGAAGTTCGGCAACACGTTGTAGCCGTTTACCGGGTATTCCAGACGGGCCATCTTTACCTCTGAACGCCGTTTCACTTCTTCCTCTTCAGGCTGTACAAACGGAGAAACCACGAGCACCGGATCCTGATAGGGCAAGATGCCGCCTGCGGCCAGCACCTCATCGCCTTCGGAGCACTCGGCACAGCCCGTGACATAGCCGCGCAGCTCCAAGCGCCCGTTCACCATCCACCGGTTGAAAGGTACCTCGGTAGTATAATCTACTGTCTGCGGCTTTCCATTCTGACGCTTTATGCGTACAAGACCCTCTTCTTCTGATATAGTGCCTAAAGCGATCTTACGTTCAGTCACCTTATTGCGAACTTTGCCTTCCAGCACCACCGGCTTCAGCTCCATCTGCTGACTACCATCGGCCGATACCAAAACCGGCACCAGCCGCAAGGTCTGCTGACGGTTCAGTTCCACAGCGTCCAACCGGATGTCGGCACTCACCCGAACACTACGCCCGACCTTCTCCACCTTACTATTTTCCAGCGTCAGGCTTTCCAGGTAATGCGTCTGCCCCAGAACAGCCATCGGACATGCCGCCAACATCCATGCAAAGAATATCATCATCTTTTTCATATTCTTCCTCCTTCCCTTATTTAATAATGTATATCAGAGAAACGGCAGCCTTGGTGACACCCAGGTAGTTCTTTTTGCCGCTATCTTTCCATTCACCGCATTCAGGGCACTCGTACTTGTCGTAATGAGCGCGTATATAGCCGACGCCGATGGCAGCCTCGATGCTCCAACGTTTACCCAACAGCCACTGGTAACCATAGACCAGACCGGCGCCAGCATACCAACCTTCGTAGCGGTAGTTTTCCAGGTTCTTCCAGAGTCCGAACGGCATCTTGATACCGCCCCAGTTGTACTGTCCGCCCAACAGATGAGCACCGACAAAGTGGCCGTTGAAACGTTCGCACAGCCAGTAGCGGGCTTCGGGCTGAGCCAGCCAATGTTTCCACTTCTTGTTGTCGTTGAAGGTCCAGCCGTTGTAGTTGGCAGACAGATCCAGCGTCCACTTGGGGGCAAGGCCGATTTCTGCGCCAAGGTTGACCGTTGCTGTCGCGTCGTAAAGCAGGTTGGTCTTGACAGCCCAATCTTGAGCCGACAAAGAAATGCTGACAAACAGCATCCATAAGAACAAGATTTGTTTCATATTTTTCATTTTTATAGCACGATTTCTTTCAATCTCAATAAAAAAAGAGACTTTTCTGTTACTTTGTAGGTAACGGTGATTTAAATCAATAGCACAAAATAAAACTGTTATTTACAGACAAACAAACAAAAACTGGATTTTAACATTAAAATTTTACAGTTCGATTATAAAGTTCATACTTTTTCTTTCGCCTGCCCGAAAAAAAAAGATACCAAAAAGAAAGGAACACAGCTGCACTTCCGGGACTACTTCGGACGATTCTCGGGCTAAAAGACAGGAACTCGCTACGCTCAGACAGCCAGTCCTTCTATACGCCTGAAAACCGCCCTCCGCTTCACGCCCCTACTGTGAGGCCGGATCTGCCTGCGGACGGGAACCGCCCTCCACAAATATAGATGTTGGCTTGGCTAAAGTGCCTGTTTACGCGGCTAAAGTAGATGTTTATGACGCTAAAGTAGATGTTTACAAGTTCTCTTCCAGATTCTGCCTTCAAGGCTTCACACGAAGCATAAAACACTGAACAGCAACCGAATGAAGTGAAACGAGATGTATTTCACACTGCTTTCACAGTTACAGGAGGGAAAATTGTTGGTTTCACTACAAGCTATTGACACACAGCTTCTTGTAGTGAAGTTTCATTGAAAGAACTTTTTTTCATTCCGTGTGAAAGGAAGAAGAGTCTTGAAAAACGTCTTTCACCATTACCTACAAAGTAACCGTATCTGCACATCTTTCCCGAAACGTAAAATAATCTCCTTTCACCAAATTACAACCTGATTATACGGTTGTCACCTAATTGGGGGACACTTCCACCCAAAGGCATAAGAAAAGCCCCAAGAGATCAGGCACAAAATACTTGTGAAAGAATCTCCCGGTTCATCTGTCCGATACGTTCGTCTGTATGCCGTTTGAAATAGGTTTCAGTAACCTTTACAGATGAATGGCCCATGGCAAACCTGTTTTGCAGGTAGTTCTGGAAACTTTTCAACCAAAGAGGGGTCACCTCACAAAAAGAAAGAGGAACGCCCCCGGTGAAGTCGAGCACACGACGCAGCGTACTGCGATAGACGTGTGCCGTGCCGGGACGTCCCTCTTTCTCCAATTGGAGGATCAGGGCGGCCATACAGGCCGTCAAAGATTCTTTTCCTTTTTTCATAAGCTTCATGGGTTACGAGTTAAAATCCAAAGGAAAAATAAGGAAAAGAACTGAGAATGAACGAAGATTCTCCCATTTTTCTTTTGCAGGAGAATCTGTATCAGCTTTCACGCATCAGTAACTGATCTTCACTCCCGCAAAATAGGAACGGGGCAGACCGGGACCGTAGATGTAGCCGGAGTCGCGCAGCTTGCCCTGGTCGAAGTCTTTCTGATAGGCGTTGAAGAGGTTCTGTACGCCGGCATTCACCTGAAGGGTGATATCCTTGTAAAGGGTGAAGTCGTAAGCGGCCTTGAGGTTCATTTCCCAAAAACTGGGCGTAGTCTCGGCACGGTCTTTCTCGATGTAGCCGGCACGGTGTTCCACCAGCATGCTGCCCGTATAGGTGCCGGACAGGGCAATGCTCAACGGTTTCACGGGACTGTAGGTCAGGGTCATGTAGCCATAGGTGTCGGGCGTGCGGAAAATGCGCTTCTCCATGGGAACGGTTTCATCGTCGCTCCACTGGCGGGCCTCCTTATACTCGGCCTTCTGCAGGGTAACGCCCGCCTGAAGCTGGAGCGTAGTGAGCCAGGCCAGCTTGCCTTCGAGCGTCACGCCGTAGACACGGGCTCCTTTCTCGTTGTAGCGTTCGTTTTTCAAGATGCCGTTTTCAGTACCGATTTCGCGCAGAGCAAACACATCGGACAGATTGGTGTAGAAACCTTCGACCAACAGATTGCCCTGCAAGGCGCCCCAACGGTGGTACAGGTCGGCCGAAAGACTGACGCTGCGCGACTTCTCTTCACGCAGGTCCTTGGCCAGCTGGATCATGGATACGTTGCCACCCACGTTCTCGACATGCAGGTCCTCGTCGAAGGCCTGCGGGGCACGGAAGCCCACGGAGTAGGCGGCACGCAGATTGATATCTTTCGTGGGATTGTAGCGCAGGTTGACACGCGGACTGAAGATGACGTGGTCTATCAGATTGTGCTTGTCCAAACGTCCGCCTACAAGGAAACTCCAGTGGTCGTTCTTCCACTCGTTCTGCAGGAAGGCGCCGGCGATGCGCACCGTCTGGTCGATGTAACGGTTGTAGCCCCACATCTTGTCGTGCATGGCGTCCTGGTTGTACTCCACACCACCCGTCAGGTCGGCAGGCAGGAAGAGGCAGCGATCGAAGTGGTAGACGTACTGCGAACCGACTACCCACGTCAGGTCTGTAGTGGCACCGTAGGCATTGAGCGAATGGTCGCCACCGTAGTAGCTGTCGCGGTCGATGTGCTGCATGGAGGCGTAGACATTGACTTTATGTTTTTCGTTGGGCGAAAAATAGTCGAACTTCACGCTACCGCTGTTGATGCTGTGCTCGGTCTGCTCGGTGATGTCGGTCTCGTGGGGCGGACGGTCGAGCAGGTTACCGCCACGGCGGAACTCCTGCAGATGGTGGTACTCGAAGGTCAGCTTGGAGTAGGTACTGGTCTTGAGGAAGGAACGGAAGCCTACGGTCTGGTTGCGCAGCTTGGGCAGCTCGGTGAAGCCGTCGCCGTCGTAGTCGAAGCCGCTGCGCTGGCGGTTCTGCCCGAAGACATAGATGCCCGCCTTGTGGTTGTCGGTCACCAGCGAGGCGTTCATCGTCGTATTGTTGTCGAACGCAGAGAAGCCTCCTACGCCCATAATCGTATGTCCCAGTTGGGCGGAGTTGCGCAGGGGTTCCTTGGTGATGATGTTGATGGTACCCGCAATGGCTGACGCACCGAAGAGGGCCGAACCGCCTCCACGCATCACTTCCACACGTTCGATCATGTTGGCCGGTATCTGCTCCAACCCGTACACACCTGCCAAAGCACTGAATACGGGGCGCGAGTCTATAAGAATCTGGGTATAGGGACCGTCGAGGCCGTTGATGCGCACCTGCTGGAAACCGCAGTTCTGGCAGTTGTTCTCCACACGCACGCCGGGCTGAAAGTTCAGTCCCTGAGCCAGCGTGGTAGAGTTGGTCTGTTCGAAGAGCTTGAAGTCCATGACGTTGACCAGCGTGGGGGCCAGGCGTCGGGTCGTCTCACTGCGGTTGGCGGTGACCACCACGCCGTCCAGCGCCACGAGGTCTTCCTCCAGTTCGAAATTCTCTTCCAGCGTGACGCCCTTCTTCAGAACGACTTCGCGTGTCAGTGTCTTGTAACCTACGGAACTGACTTGCAACGTAAAGCGGCCTTCGGGCAGATTCTTCAGAAAATAGTGTCCAGTGGCATCGGTCAGGGTACCGATGGTGGTTCCTTTCAGGGAAACGGTAATATAAGAGAGGTGTTCTTTGGAATGTTTTTCCAATACATGTCCTACGATGTTGGCATCCGAACTCTTCAGTTCTTCGGCCATAAGAGTGGCGGGCAGCAATGCGCACAGCAGAGCCACCACAAGAAAGATATATTTTTTCATGTGTCTTCTATTTAATAATTTGAATAAAGGAAATGATAGATGCATCTAAACAGATGCTCACCACAGATTACATCAACAAGAGAAGACACAAGCGGGAGGAGCGCGCAGACGGATGCCGTCGTCCGGCCGACGCAGGCAGAGGCACGACGTACGCGCCACAACCAGCAAGCCCAACAGGGCACAGAAGCAGGGAACGGCAACCAACAGCACAGGAACGGAGGAAGCCACATAGTGGTCGAGAAAGAAGATGGTCTCGGCCTGGCTCTCGGTGTGCTGATGACCGGTTTTGAAGGGATGCGAATGCACAATGATAACTCCGTTCACCACATGTGAGTGGGTGAACAGCGTAACTCCTCCCCAATACGCCAGGAACAGCAAGGGAAGAAAATACTTCATAATGCGGCGCAGTTTCTCCAAAAGCGTTTGTTTATGATTGATTGTGGCGGCAAAGATAATGGAAAAAACAGAAGCTATTCGAAGAAATCTGAAAAAAAAGTCGTCTCTTTGCAACCTGGCGGGATAGATGTTCCGTCTAACAGACAAAGAAAACAAAAATAAGCAACGAATAAAAGACTGACGAATATGAAACGTATCCTTATCCTACTCGGCCTGATGGCCGCCACAAGCCTGGGCATGCAGGCCGAAAACAGAACCGTGACCGACACCGTAGACGGCAAGAAACGCGTCATCGAGCTGCAAGACACCGTGATAAACGGGCAACAGACTACCGACACCCTAAGTATCACTACCTACGAAGGCACCGACTCCAGCGAAGCCGACAGTGACGGCACCTACCGCCACCGCCACGACAGTAGCGGCCTGCAATGGGTGGGCTTCAACTTCGGCGAAGACGCACCGGAAACAATTGTTGCCCTGACAGCCATCATCTTCGTATTCGGCTTGCCCGCACTGCTCCTCTTCATCATCTTCTATTTCCGCTACAAAAACCGCAAGGCCAAATACCGCCTGGCCGAACAGGCACTGGCTGCCGGACAGCAGCTTCCACCCGAATTCTTCAAAGAAACCAAGGAAGGAGAAAGCAAAGACCTGCGCAGCCGGGGTATCAAGAATATCTTCCTGGGCATCGGGCTTTTCATCTTTCTCTGGGCTCTTACAGGTGAATTCAGTCTGGGATGCATCGGGCTGCTCATCATGTTCACGGGTTTCGGACAGGTGACTATCTACTATACCCAGCCGGGACAAGACGACGGCAAGCCCTTCATCCGCATGGAGCGCGATGAAAAGACCGGCTACCGCTACATGAAAGTGGGCGGCATCGAACTCCGCGACCAGACTGAAAAGAAAGACACTCCCGACGCCGAAGACACAAACAAACCAAAAGAATGAGCCAACTCAACGACATATCGCTGATTGCACAAGTCGTGATGTTCCACAACAACCGCGCCTTCGACCAGCTGGTCAGGAAATACCAGTCGCCCGTGAGGCGCTTCTTCCTGAACCTGACCTGCGGCGACAGCGAACTGAGCGACGACCTGGCGCAGGACACCTTTATCCGTGCCTACACCAGCCTGGCTTCCTTCAAGAACCTGTCCAGTTTCTCCACCTGGCTCTACCGCATTGCGTACAACCAATATTATGACTATCTTCGCAGCCGGAAGGAGACAGACGATCTGGACACGACGCGGGTAGACGCCCAATGCAGCGTGCGCCAGCCGGACACGGGCCTGCACTCGGACCTGCACCGCGCACTGGCCACGCTGAGAGACATCGAGCGCACCTGCATCACCCTGTTCTACCTGGAGGACCAGAGCATAGACAAGATAGCGAGCATTACCGGATGCCCTACGGGAACCGTAAAAAGCCACCTTTCGAGGGCCAAGGAAAAGATGGCGACGTACTTAAAACAGAATGGATATGACGGAAAATAATGACAAGTTACTGGAAAGCTTCTTCGCAGGACAGCGACAAGAAGTGGCTGACAACGGCTTCACACGCCGCGTGATGCGCAGCCTGCCCCGCCGGAGCAACCGCCTGGCACGCTTGTGGACAGCCGGAGGATTTACGCTGGCCGCCGTACTGTTTGTTCTGCTGGACGGAGTGCAACTGGTGTGGGACACGCTACGCGAGACATTCACCACCACCCTGGAAAACGGCATGGCGCAGACAGACCCCAAATCGCTGGCACTGGCCGTCGTGGTACTGTTGTTCCTTATGTACAAAAAAATAGCTTCTTTGGCTTAAAAACAGCTTTTTTTCCTATACTCAGAACAATATTGTCCATGAGATGTTATATCTTTGCCCCCGCAAAAAACTAAAATGGCAAAGAGAGTTTTTATATATCACTTATTACTGACAACGGCATTATTATTCCTGACTGGACATACCGCTGCCCAGACTACCCCAAGCGACAGCATCGTCATGCACCGCCTGAAAGACATGGGCGCTCCGCTGACCTACAATAACCGGGTAGAACTGCTGATGAGCGGCGATGAGAAATTCACCAACCTGTTCGAAGCGATCCGTGGCGCACGCCACCATGTCCATCTGGAATACTTCAACTTCCGTAACGACTCCATCGCCGGAGCTCTGTTCCGACTATTGGCCCAAAAGGTAAAGGAAGGCGTAGAAGTGCGTGCCCTGTTTGACGCTTTCGGCAATCTGTCGAACAACAAACCGCTGACCAAGAAACACCTGAAAGCCATCCGCGAGCAGGGCATCGAAATCGTGAAATTCGATCCCTTCACATTCCCTTGGTTCAACCACGCCGCCCATCGCGACCACCGCAAGATCGTGGTCATCGACGGAAAGATTGGCTACACAGGAGGGATGAACGTGGCCGACTACTACATCAAGGGCCTACCCAAGATCGGCGAATGGCACGACATCCACGCCCGTATCGAGGGTGATGCGGTCCGCTACCTGCAAGGTATCTTCCTGACTATGTGGAACCGCGAAACGGGACAACACATCGGCGGACCGGAATACTTTCCCGACACGCCCCAGCTGCCGGACAGCATCGCGGAGGAGATCATGATCGTAGACCGTACACCCCGCGAGACGCCGCGCTCCATCAGCCGTGCGTACACGACTTCCATCCGTGAAGCCGACAGCCTGATACGCATCGTCAACCCCTACTTCGTGCCTACCAAGTCCATCAAGGAAGCCATCAAACATGCATTGAAGAAAGGAACAGAAGTGGAAATCATGGTTCCTTCGGTATCCGACGTACCCTTTACGCCTGAAGCCGCCTTCTACATCCTGCACAAACTGATGAAGAAAGGTGCCAAGGTGTATCTGTTCAACGGCGGTTTCCATCACTCTAAAGTAATGATGGTGGACGGTAGCTTCTGTACCGTGGGGACGGCCAACCTGAACAGCCGCAGCCTGCGCTACGACTACGAAACCAATGCCTTCATCTTCGATCCCGAAACGACGGCTGAACTGACTGAAATGTTCAACAGAGACAAACAGAACAGTACGCTGATGACGCCCGAATATTGGAAAGAACGGTCGGCGTGGAAGAAGTTTGTAGGATGGTTTGCCCATCTGTTCACACCGTTCCTCTGAAAAAATCCATCCCGCAGGTTCTTCTTTCTTTGCCTAAAAAGGTTACCTTTGCATCCAAATAAAGAAGTTACGCCATGAAACAATATTTAGACCTGCTCAACCGCATATTGACCGAAGGCGTCGAGAAGAGCGACCGAACCGGCACGGGCACCATCAGTGTGTTCGGCCATCAGATGCGCTTCAATCTGGACGACGGCTTCCCCTGCCTCACTACCAAGAAGCTGCACCTGAAATCCATCATCTACGAACTGCTCTGGTTCCTCAAAGGCGACACCAACGTGAAGTACCTGCAGGAGCACGGCGTGCGTATCTGGAACGAATGGGCCGACGCGGACGGTGACTTGGGACATATCTACGGCTACCAGTGGCGCTCGTGGCCCGACTATCAAGGCGGCTTCATCGACCAGATCAGCGAAGCGGTGGAAACCATCAAGCACAACCCCGACTCACGCCGTATCATTGTGAGCGCCTGGAACGTGGGTGACCTAAACAACATGAACCTACCGCCCTGCCACGCCTTCTTCCAGTTCTACGTGGCCGACAGGCGCCTGAGCCTGCAACTGTACCAACGCAGTGCGGACACTTTTCTGGGCGTACCGTTCAACATCGCCTCGTATGCCTTGCTGCTGCAGATGATGGCACAGGTGACGGGCCTGAAGGCAGGCGACTTCATCCACACGCTGGGCGACGCACACATCTACCTGAACCACCTGGAGCAGGTGAAACTGCAGCTGACGCGCGAACCGCGTCCCCTGCCGCAGATGAAAATCAATCCGGACGTGAAGAGTATCTTCGATTTCCAGTATGAGGACTTCGAGCTGGTAAATTATAATCCGCATCCACATATTGCAGGCAAAGTATCCGTTTAACACCCCAAAAACGAAAAAAACATGATCAGCATCATAGCCGCCGTAGACCGCCGCATGGCCATCGGCTACCAGAACAAACTGCTCTTCTGGCTGCCCAACGACCTGAAACGCTTCAAGGCACTGACTACGGGACATACCATCATCATGGGCCGCAAGACCTTCGAATCGCTCCCCAAAGGCGCCCTGCCTAACCGACGCAACATCGTACTCTCGTCCAACGCTGCTACTAGCTGCCCGGGTGCGGAAGTTTTCACCAGCCTGGAGGAAGCCCTAAGCCACTGCGATACCGACGAAGAGGTCTATATCATCGGCGGCGAAAGCGTCTACCGGCAAGCCCTGCCGCTGGCCGACCGGCTCTGTCTGACTGAGATAGACGCGGAAGCTCCGCAAGCGGATGCTTACTTCCCGCAGGTACAGCCTGAGATATGGCACGAAAAAAACAGGGATGTTCATCCTGCCGATGAAAAACATCCCTGTCCGTATGCCTTTGTAGACTATGTCAGGAGCTAATGCCTGACAGGGTCACTGATTCCACTTCGCTCAATCTTCTTCCTGATCTTCGTCTTCGATCAGAATCGGCATCTGGCGCTTAATCACTTCGTGGAAGGAAATCAACGTTTCCGTCCGCGCCATACCCAGCGGCTGCAGTTTTTCCTGAATAATATTCTGCAGGTGACGGTTGTTGCGTGCATAAAGCTTGATGAACATGTCGTACTTGCCGGTAGTGATGTGACACTCCACAATCTCGGGAATATTCTCCAAAGCCTTGATTACTGCATCTGACGATGAAGGATCTTTCAAATAGATACCGATGTACGCACACGTTTCATAACCGATCTTTTCGGGATCAATAATGTATTCCGATCCTTTCAGTATTCCCAAATTGGTAAGTTTCTGTATGCGTTGATGGATGGCTGCACCTGATACATTGCAGGCACGCGCCACTTCCAAGAAAGGGATACGAGCATTGTCAGCTATCAGCTTCAGTATCTGCTCGTCCAAAGTATCCAATTGATGATGTCCCATTTTTTTAATTCTTATAATTATAATAATCCAAATTATCAGGCTGCAAAGTTAGCATTTTTTTCAGCAAAAAAGAGCGAGATTGTTACTTTTCTTGTATATATATGATAAAAGCTGTATCTTTGTGTTTCCCATAAAAAGAATAAGTGATGAAAAAATATGCATGCATGCTCATCCTGCTACTAACAGTCGGCACACTGGTTGCGCAGGACTTTTCGCAGTATTTTACGGACAAGACGCTCCGTGTGGATTACTTCTTTACCGGCAATGCCGAACGCCAGGAAATCTGGGTAGACGAGTTGTCGGTACTGCCCGGCTGGAGCGGGCTCAAGCACAATCTGGCCCAGCTGCCACTCACCGGCTACGGACAGATAACGGTTCGTGACCAGGAAAAAGGGACCGTCATCTACCGCACATCTTTCTCTACTCTCTTTCAGGAATGGTTGGAGACAGACGAAGCCCGCAAGATACAAAAAGGCTTCGAAAACACGTTTTTACTGCCCTATCCCAAGCAACCGGTCGAAGTGGAAGTAACCCTCCTCGACAAACGCCTGAAACCGAAAGCCAGCATGAAGCATACGGTAGATCCTGCCGACATCCTGATCCATCCGAAAGGATTCAGCGACGTGACACCCCATAAATACCTGATACAAAGTGGAAGCGCTGAGCGGTGCATCGACGTAGCCATCCTGGCAGAGGGCTATACGGAAGCCGAAATGGAAACATTCTACCGTGATGCAGCCACAGCCTGTGAAAGTTTGTTCGGACATGAACCGTTCAAGTCGCTGAAAAACCGCTTCAACGTAGTGGCCGTAGCCAGCCCGTCGAAAGACAGTGGCGTCAGCATCCCACGCCTGAATGATTGGAAACAAACCGCCTTCAGTTCACATTTCAGCACGTTCTACTCTGATCGCTACCTGACAACATCGCGCGTGAAGTCTATACACGACGCACTGGCCGGCATACCTTACGAACATATCATCATCCTGGCCAACACAGACGAATATGGCGGTGGAGGCATCTACAACGCCTATACACTAACCACTGCCCACCATCCGATGTTCCGCCCCGTAGTGGTACACGAATTCGGACACAGCTTTGCCGGACTGGCCGATGAATACTTTTATGACGACGACGTTATGACGGATACCTACCCGTTGGACGTGGAACCATGGGAGCCCAACATCAGCACCCGCATTGACTTTGCATCGAAATGGGAGGATATGCTCGGTAAGGGAACACCGATTCCCACCCCGACAGCCGAAAGCGAACGTTATCCGGTAGGCGTCTACGAAGGGGGAGGTTATTCCGCGAAAGGCATCTATCGTCCTGCAGACAATTGTCGGATGCGTACCAACGAATATCCCACGTTCTGCCCCGTCTGCCAACGGGCCATCCAACGGCTGATTGAATTTTACACAGAATAAAGAAAATCATCTTACATCCATAAACAAACCATACATGATTACACTGCAACGCATTACTACCTCTGACCGGAAGCTGTATGCTTTTCTGGAAGAACTGATGACACGTTCGTTCCCAGCAGACGAATATAGAGACCTGAACGAACTGAGAGATTTTACGGATCACCGCACGCACTTCTACAACAATATCGTGCTGAACGACGGATGCCCCATCGGCCTTATCAGCTACTGGGACTTCGACGACTTCTATTATGCCGAACATTTCGCCATAGATCCGGCCCAAAGAAACGGTGGATACGGCAAGGCAGTGCTGCAACACTTGTGCACGATTCTGGACAAACCGATCGTACTGGAAGTGGAGATGCCCCAAGAAGAAATGGCACAACGACGAATAGGATTCTACCAACGGAACGGCTTCACGCTGTGGGAAAACGAGTACTACCAGCCTCCCTATAAAGCGGGTGACAGTTTCCTGCCCATGCGCCTGATGGTACATGGAGCACTGGACAGCCAGAAAGATTATGAGAAAGTAAAGCAAAGAATCTATCGGGACGTGTACAACGCCCACTGACACAGCACTTCGTGAGGGTATAACACAGTGCTTCATGACAAGGTAACACAGTGCTTCGTGAGCCCCTCATGAAGTGCTGAGTGAGAGCCTCATGCAGTGCTTCGTCAAAGGCACAGGTTATACATTATAAACAAGCTACACGTAACTTGCAGAACAAATATTCCAATAGTTTGGGAAACAAAAAAGGGCATATCCCCAAAAAGATATGCCCTTTTTCAATATCTATCTCAACTATTACTGACGCGGCTGCGCTGAATAGTTAATCTTCAATGCATAAGCTTGACGGAGAGCTTCCTTGATTTCAGTAACAATACCCATCTTGGTGTCTTGGTCAATCTTCAGAGAGACAGTCATATTCGGCTGGTCTTCCTCTTTCATACTAGCACGTTCACCGTTGATGTAATCGTATACTTCAGATACCTCGGCAAAAGCGTCATTCAACTGGATACGGCTTTCTTCACCCAGCTTCGCACGAAACTCTTTCGTCGGTTTTCCTACATAAATAAACGTTACCAACGATTTTTTCTCAAGTTTCTCCAATTCAGTAGCTTGCGGAGCTCTAAACTCAACCTTCAAAGTAACCTCACGCATGGTTGTTACAATCATGAAGAAGAACAACAATGTGAAAATAAGGTCAGGCAGTGAAGAAGTGTTCAAGGCGGGCATGCCGCGCTTACCTGTTTTATTAAATTTTCCCATTACTTCTTTTCTCCATACTTTTTAGGTTCCGCCTCAGAAATCACCTGAGGATAAATCTCACGTATCGCTTCCTGCTGCTCTTCATTCAAGTCAGCATAATTTTTCTGCCACTTGGACTGTGCCAGTTCATTACGCAACTCGTTGTAGGCAGCTACCAGTTCATTCTGTACAGCAATATATGCTTTGTAGGACGTACCGCGGTCACAACGCAAAGAGATAACGTGGAATTTTGTCACCATCTGGGTTCCAAAGAAAGGAACTTCGACAGCCACTTTTTCCGGCAACTTTTCGTCGTTGTACGGATTGGCAATGAATTCCTTTGCCTTGTCGCGCAGCTGTTCTACGCTGACATAGTCGCTTCCACACATCAACTGGTCGTTGAAGTTCACGAAGACCTGCAGGATGTTGCGCTCCTTGATATCCTTGTCTTCCTTTTTCTGGTCTGGCCGTGGAGGTTCCGGCAAACGTCTTGCCAAACCTTGGTCGGTATCCATAGAAGTGGTAAGCAAGAAGAACAGCAACAAGATGAAAGCCATATCCGCCGTAGAACTTGAGTTGACTTCGGGAACGGTTCTTTTCTTTCTAGCCATATTAATTCCTCTTACTTGATTTATTTAAACTTTTTGGCAGCGCCAAATCCTATCATTAATAGAATCATCACACCTACTTCTATGTAAAGTGTATATATAAACATATCGGTCAATTTCAACCAGAAAGGAACGTTCTCTGTACCTTCATATCCCGGTATGACCAAAGGTGTTGCATCACCCGCAGCCCATGTTACAACCAATACAACAACGAGCAAGGCAATACCAACCAATGATTTAAGAGCAGTCTTAGGAGAATCTGCGAACGTGGAGCCAAATTGATAAACGACACCAACAACAATAGCTATAACTCCCAACACAAACAAAATATAATTCCAATACAGGATAGCGTCCGTGTAAAGCGGCTCTGACAGCGAAGGGTCAGCCACCACACGCTGATCCATTGGGGTTTCTCCACCGAAGAAGAACAAGCCCAGGATGATCAGTGTAATGAGGAGCATTACAGACAGGATAAATCCTGAAACCCTTTGTATTTTAAATTTCTTCATCTTGCAATAAGATTATTATTTTTTGTACTTCAGTTCATATTTCACAACCATATCCAACAGCGTTACAGAAGAATCTTCCATATCACTGGTCAGAGCTTCAATCTTAGACAGGATGTAGTTGTAGAATACCTGCAGAATCAAGGCTGCGATCAAACCGAAGATAGTCGTAATCAAGGCCACTTTCATACCACCAGCAACGACCGTCGGAGAGATATCACCTACCTGCTGGATCTTATCGAATGCTTGCACCATACCGATCACAGTACCCAAGAATCCCAAAGACGGGCTCATTGCGATGAACAGCGTAATCCAAGAGCAACCTTTTTCCAAGTAGCCAGCCTGTACACCACCGTAAGAAACTACTGATTTCTCAACAACGTCCAAGCCTTGATCCAATCTCATCAGACCTTGGTAGTAGATAGAAGCGATAGGACCGCGGGTGTTACGTGCAATATCCTTAGCACCTTCTACATCACCTTTTTCCATAGCTGCTTCAATAGCGGCCATGAACTTCTTCGTGTTGATTTCGGCCAAGCTCAGATAAATGATACGCTCGATGCAGAAAGCCAAACCGATAACCAATGCAATAGAAATAAAACTCATGAAGAATGCAGAACCTTCGATATATTTGATCTTCAGTTCCTTGTGAATACCACCTTCTTCTACTACTACAGGAGCAGCAGCCTCGTCAGCAGCAGCTTCTACTGCGGGAGCAGCCTGTTCTGTTTGTTCCGCTGCAGGAGTATCCTGAGCTTTAGCAAGTTGAGTTGAGCCAAATGTTAAGACTCCCATCACAGCAACAATTGCAAATAACTTTTTCATTGTGTGTCTAATTTTTAAGATTA